>Ga0233398_1000007_pt1 | contig 373406 bp, 343 predicted proteins | sample 38DmetaG_FD_182697 | JGI IMG/M metagenome (GOLD analysis project Ga0233398, IMG submission 182697) | Seawater microbial communities from Monterey Bay, California, United States - 38D | ecosystem: Environmental > Aquatic > Marine > Coastal | place: USA: California | collected 2016-10-02
ATAACGCTTCAAAGCCTCCCACCTATCCTACACAGATAGGTTCAAAGTTCAGTGCCAAGCTATAGTAAAGGTTCACGGGGTCTTTCCGTCTAGCCGCGGGAACACGGCATCTTCACCGCGATTTCGATTTCACTGAGTCTATGGTGGAGACAGCGCCCCCATCGTTACGCCATTCGTGCAGGTCGGAACTTACCCGACAAGGAATTTCGCTACCTTAGGACCGTTATAGTTACGGCCGCCGTTTACCGGGGCTTCGATCAAGAGCTTCGCCGAAGCTAACCCCATCAATTAACCTTCCGGCACCGGGCAGGCGTCACACCCTATACTTCCTCTTACGAGTTTGCAGAGTGCTGTGTTTTAGATAAACAGTCGCAGGGGCCTGGTCTCTGCGGCCAACCTCAGCTTAGGGAGTAAATCCCATCACCAAAATCGGCGTGCCTTCTCCCGAAGTTACGGCACCATTTTGCCTAGTTCCTTCACCATAGTTCTCTCAAGCGCCTTGGTATTCTCTACCTGATCACCTGTGTCGGTTTAGAGTACGGTCTCTATATACCTGAAGCTTAGAGGCTTTTCTTGGAAGCATGGCATCAATGACTTCGCTCGCAATTGAGCTCGACATCACCTCTCAGGATAATGATTCTCCGGATTTACCTAAAGAATCTCCCTACTGGCTTATACAGGGACAACCAACGCCCTGATCACCTAGCCTTCTCCGTCCCCCCATCGCAGTATATAGCGGTACAGGAATATTAACCTGTTTTCCATCGACTACGCCTTTCGGCCTCGCCTTAGGTACCGACTAACCCTGTCCCGATTAGCGTTGGACAGGAAACCTTGATCTTCCGGCGAGCGGGTTTTTCACCCGCTTTATCGTTACTCACGTCAGCATTCGCACTTCTGATACCTCCAGCACACCTTACGATGCACCTTCAACGGCTTACAGAACGCTCCTCTACCATGCATGTAAACATGCATCCGCAGCTTCGGTTATCAGTTTAGCCCCGTTAAATCTTCCGCGCAGGCCGACTCGACTAGTGAGCTATTACGCTTTCTTTAAAGGATGGCTGCTTCTAAGCCAACCTCCTAGCTGTCTGAGCCTTCCCACATCGTTTCCCACTTAACTGATATTTGGGACCTTAGCTGGCGGTCTGGGTTGTTTCCCTCTCCACGACGAACGTTAGCACCCGCCGTGTGTCTCCCATGATTGCACTCACTGGTATTCGGAGTTTGCATCGGGTTGGTAAGTCGGTATGACCCCCTAGCCGAAACAGTGCTCTACCCCCAGTGGTGAGACATGAGGCGCTACCTAAATAGCTTTCGAGGAGAACCAGCTATCTCCGGGCTTGATTAGCCTTTCACTCCGATCCACAGCTCATCCCCTAATTTTTCAACATTAGTGGGTTCGGTCCTCCAGTGCCTGTTACGGCACCTTCAACCTGGCCATGGATAGATCGCCCGGTTTCGGGTCTATTCCCAGCGACTAAGACGCCCTATTAAGACTCGGTTTCCCTACGGCTCCCCTATACGGTTAACCTTGCCACTGAAAATAAGTCGCTGACCCATTATACAAAAGGTACGCAGTCACAGAACAAGTCTGCTCCTACTGCTTGTACGCATACGGTTTCAGGATCTATTTCACTCCCCTCTCCGGGGTTCTTTTAACCTTTCCCTCACGGTACTAGTTCACTATCGGTCAGTTGGTAGTATTTAGCCTTGGAGGATGGTCCCCCCATGTTCAGTCAAGATAACACGTGTCCCGACCTACTTTTCGCAAGCTTAGTACCATAGATGAGTTTTCGTGTACGGGGCTATCACCCTTTATTGCCAGACTTTCCAGACTGTTCCACTAACACTTCTATTATCACTTGCAGGCTGCTCCCCGTTCGCTCGCCGCTACTAAGGGAATCTCGGTTGATTTCTTTTCCTCCGGGTACTTAGATGTTTCAGTTCTCCGGGTTCGCTTCGTACACCTATGAATTCAGTGCACGATACCTGGCTTATGCCAGGTGGGTTTCCCCATTCGGAAATCTTCGGATCAAAGGGTGTTTGCCACCTCCCCGAAGCTTATCGCAGGCTCCTACGTCCTTCATCGCCTCCAACTGCCAAGGCATCCACCGTATGCGCTTACTCGCTTGACTATACAGTACAAGCTAGCAAGATTTTTTTGCGACTTACTATTTTCATAGTAGTTTAAGTAACAAAAATTTCGCCGGACAGATGTGTAAAAAATACACACTGGCCTTGAAAAAATTTTCAGTATTCAATAATTACCTTGTTAAAGAGCATCTGGCATAAAAAAAGCCAGTGATAAACGCGGTGCGCTTATCGCTAACTTCTCTGTGAGTAAAGTGGTGGAGCTAAGCGGGATCGAACCGCTGACCTCCTGCGTGCAAGGCAGGCGCTCTCCCAGCTGAGCTATAGCCCCGTTCGGGCAAATTGGTGGGTCTGGGTGGATTTGAACCACCGACCTCACCCTTATCAGGGGTGCGCTCTAACCAACTGAGCTACAGACCCAATTCTAATGCGACGGGTCCTAGCAGCCCGGTCGACATACCGTACTTTACTGCTAACCAACAATAATCAAGCAATGCGTGTGAGCACTTACTAACGAAAAGGATATTCGTTTAAGGAGGTGATCCAGCCCCAGGTTCCCCTAGGGCTACCTTGTTACGACTTCACCCCAGTCATGAATCACAAAGTGGTAACCGGCCCCCCGAAGGTTAGCCTAGCTACTTCTTTTGCAACCCACTCCCATGGTGTGACGGGCGGTGTGTACAAGGCCCGGGAACGTATTCACCGTGACATTCTGATTCACGATTACTAGCGATTCCAACTTCACGCAGTCGAGTTGCAGACTGCGATCCGGACTACGACCAGCTTTGTGAGATTGGCTCCCCCTCACGGGTTTGCAGCCCTCTGTACTGGCCATTGTAGCACGTGTGTAGCCCAGGTCGTAAGGGCCATGATGACTTGACGTCGTCCCCACCTTCCTCCGGTTTGTCACCGGCAGTCTCCTTAGAGTTCCCACCATAATGTGCTGGCAACTAAGGACAAGGGTTGCGCTCGTTACGGGACTTAACCCAACATCTCACGACACGAGCTGACGACAGCCATGCAGCACCTGTCACTAGATTCCCGAAGGCACCAAAGCATCTCTGCTAAGTTTCTAGGATGTCAAGACCTGGTAAGGTTCTTCGCGTTGCGTCGAATTAAACCACATGCTCCACCGCTTGTGCGGGCCCCCGTCAATTCATTTGAGTTTTAACCTTGCGGCCGTACTCCCCAGGCGGTCTACTTATCGCGTTAACTGCGCCACTAAGAGATCAAGTCTCCCAACGGCTAGTAGACATCGTTTACGGCGTGGACTACCAGGGTATCTAATCCTGTTTGCTCCCCACGCTTTCGCACCTCAGTGTCAGTATCAGTCCAGGTGGCCGCCTTCGCCACTGATGTTCCTTCCTATATCTACGCATTTCACCGCTACACAGGAAATTCCGCCACCCTCTACTGTACTCTAGTCAGACAGTTCTAACTGCAGTTCCCAGGTTGAGCCCGGGGCTTTCACAGCTAGCTTATCAAACCACCTACGCGCGCTTTACGCCCAGTAATTCCGATTAACGCTCGCACCCTCCGTATTACCGCGGCTGCTGGCACGGAGTTTGCCGGTGCTTCTTCTGTAGGTAACGTCAGGGCTCAAGGTTATTAACCTTAAGCTTTTCCTCCCTACTGAAAGTGCTTTACAACCCTAGAGCCTTCTTCACACACGCGGCATGGCTGCATCAGGCTTTCGCCCATTGTGCAATATTCCCCACTGCTGCCTCCCGTAGGAGTCTGGGCCGTGTCTCAGTCCCAGTGTGGCTGATCATCCTCTCAGACCAGCTACGGATCGTCGCCTTGGTAGGCCATTACCCCACCAACTAGCTAATCCGACTTGGGCTCATCCAATAGCGCAAGGTCCGAAGATCCCCTGCTTTCTCCCGTAGGACGTATGCGGTATTAGCGTGCGTTTCCACACGTTATCCCCCACTACTGGGCAGATTCCCAAGCATTACTCACCCGTCCGCCGCTCTACTCACACCGAAGTGCTTTCGCGCTCGACTTGCATGTGTTAGGCCTGCCGCCAGCGTTCAATCTGAGCCATGATCAAACTCTTCAGTTTAATCGTTTAACCTCTCCAATTAAGTCGAGGAAATGGTTACGCAAAACTTGCTTTACCATTCAAAATCTCAGTTTCATAAGTTTGAACTTATCACATTCATAAATGAATCGATGAGTCACTTGCCTATGATATATATTTATCCAATATCAGTTAGCAAGTGCCCACACGCATTGCTTGATTATATTTTTAAAGAACGATTCGCTCATCTGAGCGGGGGGCGTATTCTATAGAACGCCGACCCTTTGTCAACAGTGCGAAGTGAATTATTTAACTTTAATTTCACTCTCAATTCGTGACTCTAATTTTGCGTCTCAACATTGCTGTTGGGAGCGCGCATTCTAGCGTCGGAATTGAACATGTCAACAGCTGAAATTAAATAATTTTGAAGTCGTTTAATTTCCACTTATCGCCGCTGATTTCAATGCGGCTCACCCGGTTGGGAGCGCGCATTCTACAGACAGGCAACAGACTGTCAACAAGTATTTAGATTTATTTTCAGACTGGCTAAAAAGTAGCCACAAAAGGCCCTAAATACGCTCAAACAGATGGTATTTTTTCTTGCCCAGCCGAACTAAAAAGAAGCGGCCGTGCAGCGCATGCTCAACAGCGAAGCTCTGGGGGGCCGACATATTGTCAGCAGCGCCCTTGGCAACCCCATTAATAAACACCGAATTACGCCCCAGCGCATCCTTTACTTCGCGCCCGGCTTTAGCCATACCGCAATCTGTTAGCAGGTTGGTTAGAGGCTTATCTACCAAATCAGCATCAGACAGCTGTGAAAATGGCAGGCCATCCTGACCCAGTTGCTCAAAATCCTGCTCCGATAATTGATTGGGGTCGCCACTAAACAGTGCTTGGGTAATACGTAGTGCCGCACTGAGGCCTTTCTCTCCATGCACCAGGGCAGTGGCTTCACGAGCAAGAACGCCCTGCGCCTGAGGGCGCCCTTCCGCCGCGGCATCTGCCGCCTTGATTGCCTCGATCTCTTGAAGAGGCAGAAAGGTAAAGTAGCTCAGGAATTTGTACACATCAGCATCTGCAACATTCAGCCAAAACTGATAAAAGCTATAAGGAGAGGTTTTTTTGGCGTCAAGCCATACGGCCCCGGCTTCGGTTTTGCCAAATTTGGTGCCATCGGCCTTGGTAATCAGGGGCACAGTTAAACCAAAACACTGAGCTTTATTCTGGCGACGGGCCAGATCTATACCACCCACTATATTGCCCCATTGATCACTGCCGCCCACCTGGAGCGTACAGTTGTAGCTTCGGTTGAGCTCTGCAAAATCCAAGCCCTGTAGTAGAGAGTAGGAGAACTCGGTAAATGAAATACCCGATCCTTCACGGTCAATACGCTGCTTTACAGACTCTTTGGCAATCATATTGTTGACTGAAAAGTGCTTGCCGACATCGCGCAGGAAGTCCAACGCACTCATTCCCGCAGTCCAATCCAGATTATTGGCCACTATGGCCGCATTATCAGCACAATCAAAATCGATAAATTGACTGACCTGACTCTTTATCTTATCAGCCCATCCGGCAATAACATCCGGGGTATTCAGCTTACGCTCATCCGCCTTAAAGCTGGGATCGCCAATCATGCCCGTAGCGCCACCAACCAGTGCTATGGGTGTATGACCGGCTTCCTGAAAGCGCTTGAGCACCAGCAGAGGTACCAGATGGCCAAGGTGCAAGCTATCCGCTGTGGGATCAAAGCCACAATAAACCACCTGAGGCTGATCCAGATGCGCCTCTAGCTCCTCATCACCTGATACCTGCGCCACCAGGCCGCGGCTGCGTAACTGCTCAATTAACTGCTTACCACTCTGCTTCATTACTAAGATTTCACTGCTGAATTACAAGGATCGCCAACTCTACAGATTGGCGCGCCAAATACAAGAATTTATAACATTCCGCCCCACTGGCTGGCATTTTACGGCTGATTGCGAGGCATATTTAGCATAAAGCACGAGGTTATCGTTGTAACCTATTAATTAATCGGGCTAAAATTGTGCGAATTTCAGAATATTGGTGCACCTCGATAATGAGTATCCTGCAAAAATCCAGAAGTTTTTTGCTATCAATATTTCGTGAGTTTCCGCGGCGCCACCTTATCGTCTCGTCAGCTCTGGCGGGCTGCCTGCTCGCCTTAACGGCCTACCCAGGCAAATACACTGAAGTTAAGCGCCAGATAGCTGAGCCCATAACCATTGTTATTGAGGAGCCAGCACCGGCGCCTGAAGTTGCAGGGCCCAGTAATTTTGATCTCAACTGGAACGAGCAGCGCGTTGCCAGCGGCGACAACCTCTCCACTCTGTTCCAACGCGCTAAATTAAGCCCTGTCGATGTCTACAAAGTATCTTCCTCCGAGGCAGGCAGAGCCCTGCGCAACCTCTATCCTGGCGAGACCTTCCGTTTTGGCGTTGACAGCGACGGTGTCTTGGCCGAATTACAATATATAAAGTCGCCCCTCGAAAGCCATATATTTACCCTTGAAAACGGCAGCTATACCGCCGAGAAACAACTGCGCCAACCAGAGGTGCTGGTAAGTTACAGAGAGGGGGTGATTAAAGACTCTCTTTATATGGCGGGAAAACAAGCCAATCTACCCGACAAGCTTATTATGGAGCTGGCCAATATTTTTGGCTGGGATATTGATTTTGTTTTTGATATCCGCCGCGGCGACTCTTTCTCTCTCACCTATGAAGAGAGATATCTGGAAGGCGAAAAGCTGGGCACAGGTAATATTATCGCCGCCTCATTTACCAACCGCGGCAAAACCTATCAGGCCGTGCGCTATACCAACAGCAAGGGGCGCAGCAACTACTATACCCCTGAGGGCCGCAGCATGCGCAAAGCGTTTCTGCGCACGCCACTGGATATATTCCGTATTAGCTCCGGGTTTAACCTGCGCCGCAAGCATCCCATCCATAAAAAAATCAAAGCCCATCGCGGGGTGGACTATGCAGCGCCCAGAGGCACACCTGTCTACGCTGCTGGCGATGGCAAGGTTATAGCCGCTGGATATAGCAAGGCCAATGGCAACTATGTGTTTGTTCAGCATGGCCAGACCTACACCACCAAATATCTACACCTCAACCGCAAAAAGGTACGCAAAGGGCAGACGGTGCGGCAGCGTCAATTAATCGGCACCGTGGGGTCAACCGGTTATGCCACAGGCCCTCACCTGCACTATGAATTTCTGGTCAATGGAGTACATAGAAATCCTCGCACGGTCAAGCTACCCCAGTCTCAGCCTATTGCTAAGGCGGAAAAAGCTGCCTTTCTCAAAGCCACCAAAACAATATTGGCGCAGCTTGCTGAGTATCAGCGGCCCACCCAGCTGGCGTCGGCGCAACGCAATGACTCAAGTGCCAACTAGTAGATTCTGATGGCCAAGGTCTATATCGGCCTTATGTCAGGCACCAGTATCGACGGGATTGATGCCGTTGCGGCGAGCTTTGATCAGGGTCATTTTAAACTCCAGGCCACATACAGCCAGAGTATTCCAGACCATTTAAGACAGGCTATACAGGATCTCTGCCAGCCCGGCAGCGACACAGTTCAACTCTATGCCGAGACAGACCAGCAAATGGGCGAGCTATTTGCCCAGGCCTCTCTGGGATTAATGGCTGAGTGCGGCCTCGCGGCAGATCAGGTAGCAGCCATAGGCAGCCATGGACAGACTGTGCGTCACTCAGCCCCTGGCCAGGGCAATATCAGTTTTAGCCAGCAAATTGGCGACCCCAATATTATTGCCGCACGCACTGGCTGCGCAGTGGCCGCTGACTTTCGTCGCAAAGATATGGCTTTGGGCGGCCATGGGGCCCCACTTGTACCGGCCTTTCATCACCAACTGTTTTCAGATTCACAGCTCAATCGGGTGATCGTTAACATCGGCGGCATTGCCAATATTACTGTTCTACCCGCCCTGGGAAACTGCACCGGTTTTGATACCGGCCCGGGCAACCTTCTGCTCGATAGCTGGTGTAATAAACATTTAGCCAAAGACTACGATGCCGATGGCGAATGGGCCGCAGGGGGCCGCAGCCATAAAACTCTTTTAAAACAGCTTAAAAATCACCCGTTTTTTACTCTGCCCGCTCCCAAAAGTACCGGCCGCGAAGCGTTTCACCAGCAGTGGCTCGAGCAGCAGCTCAGTCAACTAGCCAATATTGCACCACAGGATGTCCAGGCCACATTGGTGCAGTTTACCGCTGAGACCATTGCCGATGAAATCAATAGTCTGGACCTGTCGGTAGATGAAGTTTATATCTGTGGCGGTGGCGCTTTTAATGGCGCTTTGATGGCTAGTCTGAAGGCCGCGCTAACCGCCAGGTTAGACTCAACCTCTGCTCTGGGTCTAGACCCCAACTGGGTGGAAGCAAGCGCCTTTGCCTGGCTGGCCAAGCAGCGACTGGAAGCTGGCACTGGTAATATTGCCGCTGTAACTGGCGCCGAGCGCGACACCGTTCTTGGCGGGTTATATCTTCCCTAGACTCTAGGCCGCCTAGAAATAGTTATAGCGCTCCTCTTCCACCAATCTAGTCACCTCATCGGGCCCAAAAGGCACAGTGCTGACGAAGGGCAAAAGATTTTTGCTGTCCAGCCCCTCGGCCTGATAGCTAAACTCGCAGACCCTGACATCAATCACTTGCAGTGCTGTCAATCGGGCCGCGAGATCGACAATTTGTTTGTTATCGCTGTAGTTGGTTTTAAAGAAAATAGCCACTGGCGGACCAAAGATAACAAAGGTTACCGGAGGGTGACTCTCGGTAAAGCCCTGCTGCTCGTAATAGGCTTCTACACGCAGCAACGCCTCCACAATCTGATCGGCCTGCTCAAAATCAAGCCTGGCAATCAACCCGTTGGTGGCATCGTATTGCGTGTTTATAGGGGCGACTGGCTCTGTGGGCATGGCCTGGGCCAGCACTGGCCAGAGCAGTAGTATGAAAATCATTTTCATGGTCAATATCCTTATTAAATTTAAATCGAGAAAGAGGCCCCGCAACCGCAAGTGGTAGAGGCATTAGGATTGGTGATAATAAAGCGCGAGCCCATCAGGCCCTCTTCATAATCAACCGTAGACCCGGCGAGATATTGAAAACTAAGTGAATCAACAAGTACGGTGACCCCATCACGCGATACTGGCGTGTCATCCTCAGCCATGCTGTCTTCGAAAGAGAAGCCATACTGAAAGCCAGAGCAGCCGCCGCCAGTGACATAGACTCTCAACTTAAGGTCGTCATTATCTTCTTCAGTTTTAAGGCTCTGTACCTTGGCAACGGCGCGTTCAGTTACTTCCAGCGCTGAGGGTGTAAATGTTTGTATACCTGACATCTTTACTTCCTGTCCTCCGACCATTAACTCTGGTCAGCTCGTGTTACTTATATCGACTGCTTGTCGGCCTTGTTGTTCGATTCGGCACTCTCTTCGGCACGCCCTTCTTTGGGGAAAGCTGTGACATTGGTTTGCGGCTGCTCATGGACAAAACTACCCACCACCTCTGCGCCGCGCTCTATCTCAATCAGGTTGTAGTGGATATTGCCCTCAACCACCGCCTTTGAGGCCAGCTTGACCTGTTTGCTAGCGAAGATATCGCCTTTGACATTACCATTGACTACCACCTGGGGGACCCAAACTTCCCCCTGGATCGAACCTCCCTGGAGAATTCTCACCCGTGCATTTTCATCATCAGACAGTATATTGCCATTGACTGTACCCTGAACCTCCAAATTACCTTTGAAATTTAGATCTCCTTCAACATCTGTCCCCTCTGCTATCAAAGTGGTGGCTCCAGACGAAAATGGGTTTGCGCTTTCACTATCTTTCATGCCAAACATGCTTTAGCCCTCAATTTTCCAATCAAATTTTTGATCGGACTGAAATTTATCCATCCAGGTATATCTTAATGCGATCCTTACCTTCTCAGGTTCGAAGTCTTCAGGCAACTTTAAAATACCCTGAATAATCGAAAAATACTTAAATTCTCGCTTAATTGGCAATCGCTTCACCTGATCATCAAGATCGGCCAGAGACAGAATTACCTCTTCTTCACCCTGCCGACCAATAATCCACATCTCTGCATAGACACTCAGCGTTTTCATTTTGGCCGTCTTTTGCCTAGCCACCCAGCGGTAGCGAATGCGGCCATCCTCAAGAGCAATGAGGTTAAGATCACTCACTGACAGACCATTGGGCTGACTGTTATCCTGCAGCAACTCTCTATACAGCTCGAGCTCTTCATCTCGCTGATAGATTTGCTGTTGCAGCTCAATCATCCCCTGGCGGCTCTTCTCCAATGCTGCCATATCTACCTCAGCACTCAGAGCCACGCGACTTAGCTCCGCGGATTTATCAGCCAGCTGAGCCTGCAATTGGACGGTGTTTTCTTCAAGGCGCACCATCTTATCTAACTGCTGGCTGGAGAGCGCTGTTCCCCAGAGCTTACCTATATAGAGCAGCGCGGCCGCGGACGCCAGCAACAGAGCGAACAGTATATATTTCTGCCCCGGCCGGTAATTAATAACTATAGGCTTACCTTCAATCATCAGGGCACCATTCCGGGTATGCTCAGCCCAGCAGTCTCAGGCAGCGCAAACATTATATTCATGCACTGCACCGCCTGGCCCGAAGCACCTTTGGTCAAATTGTCTTCGACTACCAGCACCACGACTTTTTTGCCATTGCCCGGACGGTGTACCGAGATACGACAGAAGTTGGAGCCACGCACCGATCTTGTCTCAGGGTGGCTGCCCGCTGGCAGCACATCCACAAAGGGCTCATTGGCATAGCAATGGTCAAAAAGCGCCTGCACGTCGACACCGGTATCCGACAAATTGGCATATAGAGTGGTATGTATACCACGGTTAATCGGCAATAGATGCGGCACAAAGGTTAAACCCACGGCGGTACCAGCCATATCTGCTAGACCCTGCTCGATCTCTGGCAGATGCCTATGTCCGGATGCGGCGTAAGCCTTAAAGCTGTCGCTGACCTCTGGATACAGATTGGCAACACTGGCCTGCCTGCCAGCACCACTGACACCTGAAGCTGCATTGGCAACCAGATCTTGTGCATCCACACAGCCGGCCTGTAGTAATGGCATTAACCCCAGCTGCACACTGGTGGGATAGCAACCTGGACAGGCAACCAAATCAGCAGACTGAATGGCACTGCGGTTGTATTCTGGCAAGCCATAGACCGCCTGTGACACCAACTCAGGTGCGCCATGAGGCTGGCCATACCACTGCTCCCACAGCGGGATATCTCTGATTCTAAAATCGGCAGATAGGTCAATAACTTTGGTGCCAGTGGCGAGGATAGCGGGCACAGTATTTTGCGCCACACCATGGGGGGTGGCAAAAAACACCAGATCACAGCTGGCAAGACTATCTATATCAGGCTCGGAAAAACACAGATCCACAATGCCTCTGAGATTTGGATACAGATTTGCCACCGGCATACCCGCCTCAGTGCGCGAGGTAATTACAGTAACCTTAGCATTGGGGTGCCCGGCCAAAAGGCGCAGTAATTCTGCTCCTGTGTAGCCTGTTCCTCCTACAATACCGACTTTAACCACCTGTTTGCCTCGCTTTTAAATATCCAGAATCATTTCGGCCGCATATAATACCCCAAAATAGTTGTTCCAGATATTCAATACGGCTCCAATAGGGTAAAGAGGCTATATATGTACAAATGGGTATTAGCATTTCATATCATCGCAGTGATCTGCTGGTTTGCGGCGCTGTTTTATCTGCCGCGCCTGTTTGTCTACCATGCCATGTCCGAAGATAGAGCAAGTATTGAGCGTTTTAAGCTAATGGAGCGCAAGCTCTACAATGGAATTGCCAATCCCTCAATGCTGGCAACTGTGGCGCTGGGACTGTGGATTGTATTTATGGCGCCTGAAGCCTACCTGCAACAAACCTGGTTTCAGCTCAAAGCCTTTCTAGTGGTGCTATTAATTGGCTATCATCATCTCTGTCTGGGTCATATGAAGCGCCTGGCCGAAGATCGCAGTGAAAAGAGCCATGTCTACTTCCGGGTGTTTAATGAAGTACCTGTGCTGTTTCTGGTCGCCATTGTTATTCTGGTGGTGGTGCAGCCTTTCTAGATGCCTTGGGTCTGGGCAACTAGAAGCCACTGCCCGGGGTGTCCAGGTACTGTTGCTCAGCTTCACTGTTAACTCTGCCCAGTATCCTGTTACGGTGAGGAAAGCGGCCAAATTTTTGAATCACCTGCCTGTGACGCTCAGCAAACTGATAAAACCCCTCGTAGGTATTACCATTGGATTCAGCCCCCAGAAGGGTTACCTGGTCCAGTAATTCGGCGAACTTGCGGCAGGCAAGATCTTGCATCTGCAGGTCTTCGGAGTGCTCCAGAGGCAGATAAAAAAATACTCTCTCGATAGGCTCAAGCTGCAGATCAATCTCTGTCTTAAGACCCTCCAGACACCATTGCAGCGCCAGTGCATCCTGAGCAAAGGCCTGCGGCTTGTCGCGATACATATTCCGCGAAAACTGATCCAACACGATAATCGCCGCCAATCTTCCCCTGGCCGTCTGTAGCCAATCTCTGTACTTACCCCGGGTAAGATCGCGCAATCCGTCTGCAAAATCCTCGCGTATCTGCTGGTCTACCTCAGGTCGTTTGCGCCACCAAAGGTGGGCCTGGCTAGAAGCTGTGGCGCTGTCAATACTGTGGCCAAACCAGAACTGTAAAACCTGCTGAATCTCCATGGTTGCTCCCTGCATCAGTAACCTTTAATAGGTCATTTATAGGCTTGCGTAGCGCCCGCCCGGTTATTTAAGGATAATACAGGCTTTGAACTCAGCAACACCCGTTTATTTCTCAGGAATAGTTTAATGTCCGATATAGCAACAGATTTAACTCCTCGCTCAACGCAACTCTTTGACGCTGCCAAGCAGCATATTCCCGGCGGCGTCAATTCGCCGGTCCGCGCATTTAAAGCCGTGGGTGGCACGCCAAGATTTTTTGACCGGGCCAGCGGCGCCTATATGTTTGATGCCGACGGTCGCCGCTATATCGACTATGTACTGTCCTGGGGGCCAATGCTACTGGGCCATGGTCACGAAGATGTGCTCAACGCAATTCGCGCCCAACTGGAAAAGGCCATGACATTTGGCACCCCCACCGAGCTGGAAATTAAACTGGCAGATAAAATTTGTGCGATTGTCCCAGGTATGGAAATGATTCGCATGGTCAACTCGGGTACCGAGGCTACCATGAGCGCCATCCGCCTGGCTCGGGGTTACACTGGCCGGGATAAAATCATTAAGTTTGAAGGCTGCTATCACGGTCATTCAGACTCACTACTGGTTAAGGCAGGGTCTGGCGCTCTTACTCTTGGTGTTCCCAGCTCTCCTGGGGTACCTGACTGCCTGGCTGATCACACTGTCACTTTGGCATACAACAACATAGACCAGCTCAAGCAGGCGTTTGCAGAAATTGGCGATCAGGTTGCCTGTGTGATTGTCGAGCCCGTGGTGGGCAATATGAACTGCGTGCCACCTGTTCCGGGCTTTTTGGAGGCCATGCGTGAGTGCTGTACGGCTCATGGTGCTGTGCTGATTATCGATGAGGTGATGACCGGCTTCCGCATCAGTCAGCAGGGTGCTATTGGTCATTACGGCATAGACGCTGATCTGATCTGTCTGGGTAAGGTGATTGGCGGCGGTATGCCGGTTGGTGCCTTTGGCGGTAAGCGCGAAATTATGCAGCAGATCGCCCCGCTGGGACCTGTCTATCAGGCTGGCACTCTATCTGGCAACCCTGTCGCTATGGCGGCTGGCCTTGCAACCCTTGAGCTTATTTCAGCCCCAGGCTTCCTCGAACCGGTGATTGAGCGCACAGATCGACTGGTCAAAGGCCTGGTCGAGCGAGCCAAAGCCGCTGGCATACCTATGACTAGCAATCATGTGGGCACCATGTGGGGGGTTTTCTTCTCCGAGGAAGAAAAAATCATCAACTATGACCAGGTTATGCAATGCGACACTGAGCGCTTTGCTAAATTTTTCCATGGCATGCTGCAGGAGGGTATCTATCTCGCGCCGGCCTCCTATGAAGCGGGCTTTATGTCAGCAGCGCACACAGATCAGGATATTGAAGATACATTAAACGCAGCAGAGCGTGTTTTCGCGCGCATTTAATACTCAGGGGCGTTAAAATACGGCGTGTTGAACCTCAGGCTGATTAAACAGCAGCTTGGGAAATTGTTTCTCTGGGAGATACCATGAGTTTTAAAACTAGTCGCGGACCCTATCCATACAGCCGTATGCGTCGCAATCGTGCGGCGGACTTTTCACGCCGACTGACCAGTGAAACAACGATTTCTGCCAATGATTTAATTCTGCCAATATTTGTTATTGAGGGCACAGCAAAATCAGAGCCTGTGGCCTCTATGCCTGGGGTCAATCGGCTGTCTGTAGACTTGCTGGTTGCCGAAGCCAGTGACATTGCTGCGCTGGGTATTCCCGCAGTCGCGCTGTTTCCAGTGGTGGCTGAGAATCGCAAGTCTCTGCTCGCCGAGGAGGCCTATAACCCTGAGGGTTTAGCCCAGCGCGCTGTGCGTGCTCTCAAGCAGGCAGTGCCAGAGTTAGGTGTAATAACCGACGTAGCACTGGATCCTTTTACCAGTCATGGCCAGGACGGCATTATCGATCAAGAGACTGGTTATGTTTTAAATGATATTACCAATGAAACCCTGGTAAAACAGGCGCTGTCTCATGCTCAGGCCGGTGCAGATATTGTTGCTCCCTCAGATATGATGGATGGTCGCATAGGTGATATTCGTGAAGAGCTGGAAGACCAAGGCTTCGTCAACACACAGATTATGTCCTATGCGGCCAAATACGCCTCGTCCTACTATGGACCGTTTAGGGATGCAGTTGGATCGGCAGGCAACATCAAGGGCGGCGACAAAAAGACCTATCAAATGGACCCGGCTAATACAGATGAGGCGCTGCATGAATGCGCACTGGATCTTGATGAGGGCGCCGATATGATTATGGTCAAACCAGGCATGCCCTATCTGGATGTGCTGCGCAGGGTAAAAGATGAACTCAAAGCTCCCACCTTTGCCTATCAGGTGAGCGGCGAATATGCCATGCACTGTGCTGCCTTTGATAATGGCTGGCTCAATCGCGAGCAGGTAATTATGGAGTCTCTGTTGGCGTTTAAACGGGCCGGCGCTGATGGCATCTTGACCTACTTTGCCAAAGAGGCGGCACAGCTCTTGGCCAATAGAGGTTAGTCCTAGTCTTGCGCCTTGATAAATATATTAGCAACGCCACAGACCTGTCTCGCACCGATGCCAAGAGGCTTATCAAAACCGGCGAGGTGACCGTAGATGACGAGCCGGTAATTAACCCAGCACAAAAAGTCAGCGATGATCAAACTGTAGCCATCGAGGGCTCGACCATACTGCTGGCTCAGCATCGCTACTTTATGATGAATAAGCCTGCCGGCATTGTGTCAGTCACCAAAGATCACAACAATCCCACTGCCATAGGCCTTATGTACGAGCACCGCAGCGAAGAGTTACAGATCGCCGGGCGCCTGGATATTGATACCACGGGCCTACTATTAATCACCGATGACGGCCAATGGAATCACCGCCTTACCTCGCCCCGCTCTGGGTGCGACAAAATCTACCAAGTGGGCCTCGCCGAACCAATTGGCGATCACTATCAGTCCGCCCTTGCCGAGGGTGTACTGCTGGAAGGGGAGAAACACCGCTGCATGCCCGCCTCTATGCAACAGATTGACCAGCACCACTTACGTCTCAGCATTGCCGAGGGCAAATATCACCAAGTTAAGCGTATGTTTGCGGCTCTTGGCAACCATGTTGTCAGCCTGCATCGCTCTCAGGTGGGCGATATTGTCCTCGACGCGGATCTTGAGCCAGGGGACTATAGACCATTGACCGATCTCGAAGTCGCCTCTATCCAATGAACCAACTGGCCGATGACAACAATAGTGCTACCGATAAGAGCGTTGCCCTGTTGGTGCAGCAATTAGCCGATGTTCAGGGCGACTGCCTAATAGTGGCCGATGAAAATTGGTCGCAGGCTAACTGGGCCAGTATCGCCAACAATCAGCAATGTGCAATCAGCCTGGTCAGCAATCGTTTTGATATTGCACGCAGTGCCAGCAAGGCGGGACTCAGCTGCCAGTTTAATGATTTTGATTTTTCTGGGCTAGCCGCCAAAAGCTATGACACCATGCTCTACAGGGTGTCCAAAGAGCGGGCCAGCAGTCATCACATTATTAATCAGGCTGGGCGGCTGTTAAAACCTGGCGGTAAATTATGGCTTAGCGGCGAAAAGAATGAGGGTGTGAAAACCTATGTTAAGCAAGCCTGCAAGCTGTTTAGCGACCGCACCAATGCAGAGAAACATGGCGTCTGTTATCGAGCTCCGGTGCAGCTAATTGACCTGCAATCTAAACCGCTGGACGATAAGCAGTATCAAAACATAAGACTAGTTGAGCCTGCTGAAGGCAGCGCCTTTTATAGTAAGCCAGGTATTTTTGGCTGGGATAAGATAGACCGTGGCAGTGCATTTCTTGTCGAACATCTGCCGCAGTTTTTGGCTCGCTTTAACCGGCAGCCGCAATCATTGCTGGATCTGGGCTGTGGCTATGGCTATCTAAGCTGCGAAGCCAATCGTCTGGGTATTAACCAGCTGACCGCAACAGACAACAATGCTGCAGCGCTGGTAGCTGCAGAGAAAAACCTGTCAAAAATCGATAATCTTCACTATGCCACTGTGGCTGCAGATGCCGGTGATCAGATCACTGGTCGTTTCGATTGTTTGCTGTGCAACCCGCCTTTCCATCAGGGCTTCTCTGTGGATAGCCGCCTTGGCAGCAAGTTTCTCAATAGCGCCAAGAGGCTGCTAGGCGCAGATGGCCAAGCTCTGTTTGTGGTGAACTGCTTTATCCCATTGGAACACAGTGCCAAGCACTACTTTCAACGGGTTGAGGTGCTGGCTAACAATGGCTCGTTTAAACTGGTCGCCATGGATAATTGCTAGAGACCCATCGCCAGTTTAATAATCTGATTTTTAATCAGGCCAATCTGATTTAAGCGCGACATACCCATATTGCGCAGCAGTCTTACTCCTAGAGGCTGGGCGGCAAACAGTCGCTTAAACCCCTCCATAGCCGCCATCGCGGCCAGATTTTCGGGCTTGCGTCGACGCTGGTAGCGCTTTAAAACGCTGAAGTCACCCAGATGCAGGCCGCGTTTAACAGCGCGGTCAATCTCTTCTGCCAGCACCTGCACATCGGCAAAACCCAGATTAACGCCCTGTCCTGCCAGAGGATGGATACTGTGAGCCGCATCGCCAATCAGTGCCAGACAAGGCATAACATAATCTTTGGCATGGCGCTGACGTAGTGGAATGGCAAAACGTCTGTCTACCCCGGTCACCTGGCCCAAACAGTGCTCGCTGGCACGAGATAACTCCGCGCAAAACTGATTATCATCGAGATTCATCAGCCGCTCAGCCTCTGCGGTGTCCTGGGACCAAACAATAGAACAGTGCTGCAGATCACCCCCATTGTTCAGCGGCAGCAACGCCAGTGGACCGGTGGGCATAAAGCGCTGCCAGGCGGTCTGCTGATTCGACCGCTCCGTTGTAATGCTGGTGACAATAGCCTGATGGCCGTAGTCCCATTCCACTGTATCAAAATCAAAGTGCTTGCGGATAGCTGAGTTGGCGCCATCGGCGGCCAGCAGCAGGTCCGCAGATAATAGCGTGCCATCTTGCAAATGGATGCTGATACCCTGATCGTGATTTTCATAGTCGGCGATTACAGTTGGACAGTAGAGGTCAATATTGTCCAGATCAGCAATCTCTGTCACCAGGCTCTCTATCAGAGCGGCATTTTCGACAATATGACCTAGACTGGGTTGGTGAATATCCTGGCAGTCAAATTGGATTCTGCCTGTGCCCTCCGCATCCCAGACTTCCATCGCCTGGTAGGGACTCACCCTTTTGGCGGCGACTGCTTCCCAAACCCCACAGCGCTCAAGAAGCTGACGGGATTTTTCAGTGATTGCTGCCACTCGAGGGTCGAACTGATGTGGATTAAAGCTGGGCGTAGCTCTGGCTTCGATCAGCGCTATTTGCAGCGGCCCTGAGACATAGTCTCTACTCTGCTTAGCCAGTAAACAGGCCATGGCAGCACCTACCATGCCTGCCCCAACCACAATAATGTGGTATTGATTTTGAGTCTCGGGAGCCTTACCCATGGTCGGCCTCTCTGGTTGCCATGCCCATGCCAAACTGCGCAAAGCTATTGCGCAAAGAAGGGATTAAGTCCATAGCTAATAGACCAGAGTTGCGCCCCAGGGCGACAACGGAGGACGAGAGGCCAAATAGTTTGGGCAAGCTATGGCTAAATAGCACCGTATTGCGCTGGTCTGTGGCCTGCTGTTGCTGATAGTTTTGCAGCACAGCCAGATCGCCTATTGCATCACCGGCCTGAGCGAGACAGCTGGCAAGGCCAGCAGCATCGCGCAGGGAGAGATTAAAACCCTGACCTGCCACTGGGTGCAGGCTGTGGGCAGCATTGCCTATAACCACCAGATGGCGACGCACCTGTTCAGTGGCAGTGGTCAATGCTAAGGGGTAGGAAACACGCTCACCCAGCTGCCTAAAGTGCCCCAGCCGATAACCAAAGCGCAGCTGCAGTTGCTCAAGAAAAGATTGCTCATCTGCCGCCATCAGCAACTCTGCCATATCACTGGGCTGGGTCCAGACCAGAGCGCTACGGGGGCGACCTTTGAAGTCGGTCAGAGGCAACAGAGCCATGGGGCCCTGATCGGTAAATCGCTCGTAGGCTACCCCGCCATGAGGCTTCTCAAGACTAATATTGGCAATAATACCTGTTTGTCCATAGGCGCTGGACTGGGACTCTATGCCCAACTTTTGCGCAGTGCCAGAACCCGCGCCGTCGGCAATCACCAACAGCTTTGTCTCTATCGTCTGCGGCTGTTCACTGGTCTGCTGCACCTCAAGGCGCATGCCAGTGGACAGGGGCACAATAGTCTCTACACCGGCAGAGCCGAGAAGCTGGATATCGGTTTCAGCGAGCTGGTTCAGCAGCACCGAGCCCAGCCATTGATTTTCCACAACATAACCCAGGGCATCGACATTGGCGTCCTGTGCATCAATACGCGTCAGACCAGCATGACCGCGGTCACTGACATGTATCTGAGAGATGGCCGTCAGATGGCGTTTAAGCTTTGGCCAGACGCCTATAGATTGATAGATATTGCGGCTACTCCAGGACAGCGCCGTAGAGCGCGCATCGAAGCTGGAACTGTAGGCGCCAGACACCGGGCTGTCACTGGCAGCCAACTCCTGAGCCTCAACCAGCAAAATCTTCCAGGGCTGATGAGCTCGCAGCAGCAACGCCAGACTGATGCCCACCATACCACCACCAACGATCACAATATCGTAGTTGGAGGTTGCGCTGGTATTAACTGTAGCCACTATTTAATTTGCCATTAATAATTCAATTTGATCCCGCGCCTTAGGCACCCCAGAGGTCAGATCTTCATTGCCGGTTTTGGTCACCAGCACATCGTCTTCAATGCGCACCGCAATACCGCGCCATTTTTTGTCTACATTTGTATTGTCTGGAGCAATATAGATGCCCGGCTCCACGGTAACCACCATACCGGGCTCGTAGACGCGCCAGTGATTGTCGATCTTATAGTCACCTACATCATGTACGTCCATACCCAGCCAGTGGCCCGCATTATGCATATAGAAATCACGATAGGCGCCCTGCTCAATCAGCTCGTCCACATCGCCTTCAAGAATATTTAAATCTACCAGCCCCTGGGTAATTACCTGCACCGTGGCTTCGTTGGCAAGGTGGTACTCCAGACCCGGAGCTATAAGCTCTATAGCCGCAGCCTGAGCCGCCAACACAATATCGTAAATCGCTGCCTGCGGGGCAGTAAACCGACCATTGACTGGGAAGGTTCTCGTGATATCAGCAGCATAGTCCTGATACTCGCAGCCTGCATCGATCAGCACCATATCGCCAGATTTAAGCTTATCGCGATTATCTATATAGTGCAGGACACAGCCATTTTTGCCGCCACCTACTATGCTGGTGTAGGCAGGCCCGGCGGCGCCAGAGACCATAAACTCATGCTCGATTTCTGCCTGCAGATGGTACTCAAATAACCCTGGCTTGCTAATCTGCATGGCGCGGCAATGGGCTCGCGCGGAAATCTCTCCCGCCTTGCGCATTAGCTTAATCTCTGCGGCTGATTTGATCAGACGCATCTCATTGATTAAATGATCAAGGTCAACAAACTCCCCCGGCGGGTTGGCGTTGCTACCGCGTTTTTCACGCACATCGTTTACCCACACCATCAAATGCTTATCGAACTCCGGATCTTTGCCTATTGCAAAGTACACCCGGCCCTTATCTTCGAGCATGCCAGGCAAAATATCGTCTATATCATCAATGGGGAAGGCATCATCGGCATGGTAATTGTCTACAACTCCTGCCGGCCCCTCTCGATAACCATCCCAAGTCTCGCGCATCTGATCCTTGTCGCGACAGAAAAACACCACCTCGCCCTGTTCACGACCGGGAATAAGCAACATCACCGAGCCCGGCTCTGGGAAACCCGACAAGTAACTTAGATTGGTGCACTGTTTGTAAGGGAAATGGGTGTCGTTGGAGCGGATTTTTTCAGGAGCCGCGGCAATTACGGCAATACTGTTGCTCTGCATCATCGCCATGAGATCTTTGCGCCGCGACGCATATTCTTTTTGGGAGATCTTCAATGTTCTGGCCCAGTGCCCTAAACAGTAATCTTAGTGAATGGTTGGCTCTGCATCAGTATCCAGCTCAGGGTGTAAATCAGCAAATATAAGCTGCACTGCAATACGGATATATTCGACCAATTCAGTGTAGTCTCGCTCACCCTCATCCTCAGATTCAAGGTCGACAGAGATCTGGCCGATGGCTGCAATATCTTCCAGCGCCTCTTTACCATCCACAGAGACTTCAAATTCAGCGCCCATACCATCGCCAAGGCCGGAAATATAGTTGCTGCACCAGTCGCCTATGGCTACTAATCGTTCATTGAGCGGCAACTCATCGTCTGGCAACAGTGGCTGAAAAAGAAAACTCAGATCCTGCAGATTGCTCAGTGAGGACTCATAAAATTCCTCAAGTGCGGCCTCGGCAGGTTCAGTCTGCTCCTCTGTGAGGGCTAACCATTTGGTGGATGCCTCCACTAACTCCTGCATTTCCGCTGCCCCACAGCTTAGTCGACCGCAGAGAAAGCCGTGAAAGCCCGATGGATTGGCATTGATTTGTAGCGCGTAGAACAGATCTTCGAGTTGTTCGAATGTCACAGTATCACCTCGTGAATTTATGCTGCATCCTAACACCCTTACCGGGGTGCTGCATCCTGATTGAGCATCCCGGAGAGTAAATTGAAATGGCCCTGAGGTTGTAATTGACCAGACCCCAGACAATGCCTATAGTTATGCCGTTATCCCTATTTCCAATCGACTGTAACCTGACCCAATGACTGATTCAGACAAGTTTGAAGAAAAGCTCGACCGCCTGATTGAACTGTGCCAGCAGCTTAAGCAGGAGAATCAAGCGCTGCGCGAACGCGAGGCGGGTCTTGTGGGTGAGCGCAGCCAGTTAATAGAGAAAAATGAAATGGCGCGACAGAAAATCGAAACCATGATCAACCGCCTGCGCAACCTTAGTGCGGAGCAATAACCATGGCGGCTATTTCTCTTAAAATACAGATTCTCGACAAAGAGTATCAGGTCAACTGCCAGCCGGAAGAGCGCGAGGCACTTGAGTACTCAGCACAGTTGCTAAACGAAAAAATGGACGAAATTCGTCAAGGCTCGCATATTATCGGCCTGGAGCGTATCGCCGTTATGGCCGCGCTAAACCTGGCTCATGATTTAATTCGCAGCCAGGCATCGGGCCAGCAAGATGCGCAGGCATCAGATATTTTGCAGTCGATGGATTCCAAACTGGATTCAGCGCTCTCAGAACTGGCCAACTAGGCCTTAAACAATCCCTTTAAATTTGCAGCCTGACAGAGTTTTTTTCGAGTCCCCTCTGCTATAATAGGTTTTCCTGGGGTGTTTGCCAGCCAAGAAGTCCCTGAGCCGATAATTTACATCCGGCCGTTCTCCGCCAACAATGTTGTGCACTTCCGTGCGTCGGAAAGCCTGATTTGTTGCGAGGATAGCCACCTTGAACTCTTCGGTTCAAGGCCACGTTGGCAGCGGCACTCTGGGGTTTACTGATAATCGGTTCGAAACCATGATCTCTGGTGATATTCGACAGCAACTTCGTGCAAAAAGACGCGCACTGACCGCCGAACAGCAGCGACTGTGCAGTGAGCGACTAGCGTCAATACTCTGTAATGAAAGTTTTTTTCTGCGCGCCAAGCGTGTTGGTATTTACCTTGCCAATGATGGCGAAATAGATCCCAGTGTGGTTTTGGCTGCTGCTCTTAAAGCGGATAAAACATGTTTTTTACCCATCTTGCATCCGCTTAAAAAAAATAAGCTGTATTTTGGGCAGTACGATAGCGGGACCAAACTAGTGAATAATCGCTTTGGTATTCCAGAGCCAACGATTAACAGTACCCAGATCGCACCTCCCTGGAGTCTGGATATTATTTTTATGCCCCTGGTAGCTTTTGATCGCCAGGGTAACAGAATGGGTATGGGCGGCGGCTTCTATGATCGCACTCTGGCCTTTATGAAGGACAGCAAACGCCTAAAACCCAAGCTGGTTGGCCTGGCCCACGGCTGCCAAGAAGTTGAAACACTGTCTCAGCAGAGCTGGGATATTCCTCTACATTTAATCGCCACTGACCAAGAGATAATATGCGCCAAACAAAGATAATCTGCACCATAGGACCAGCCACTGAATCCATTGGGATGCTGGAAAAGTTAGCCAACGCAGGAATGAACGTGGCCCGCCTCAATATGTCCCACGGCGACCATGAGTCTCATGCCAAGATTATTCAGTCTATTCATCAGCTCAATAAAAAGCTCAATCATCCTATAGCCATACTGTTGGATACTCAGGGGCCGGAAATTCGCACCGGCGACATGGTCAATGACCTGCACCTTGAAGAGGGCGATACCATCTCAATTGTCGCTCGGGGCGCTGAGGATGTTGAGTCCTCCTCTATTCATATTAACTATGAAGATCTGATCAATGATGTTGACGTGGGCGACACCATCACGGTGGATAATGGTCTGATTAATCTTCAAGTACTCAATAAAGAAGAGCGCGTTATGCAGGTCAAGGTAATTGATGGCGGCCTGTTAAAAAGTAAGCGTCACGTCAATCTGCCCGGCATTCGCGTCAACTTGCCAGCGATCACCGATAAAGACCGCCGGGATATAGCCTTTGGCATGGAACAGGGGGTAGATTTTATTGCCCTGTCTTTTGTCCGTCAGGCAGATGATATTCATGAGCTACGTGAGCTGTTGGGGGATAAAGCCGATCAGGTAAAGGTGGTGGCAAAACTTGAAGATCAGGAAGCCATTACCAATATGGTAGAAATTATTGCCGCAGCCGATGGCATTATGGTGGCTCGTGGCGATCTTGGCGTAGAGGTACCTCTGGAAGTACTGCCGAGGATTCAGCGTCGCATTATTCGTACCTGTGCCGAGATGGGCACCAGAGTCATTGTTGCGACCCATATGCTTGAATCAATGATTGAAAATCCAATTCCCACTCGCGCCGAAGTGACTGATGTAGCCAATGCCGTCTATGAGGAAGCAGATGCCATTATGCTATCTGGCGAAACCACCGTGGGTAAGTACCCAGTAAAATGTGTGGAGATTCTGGATCGCATCGCGCGCTCTACGGAGAGTAGTCGTGGCCTCCGCTTTACCGACAATCTGGCTTTGGAAAATGATAAACAGCACATTGCCAAGGCGGCTGTGGACCTGGCCACCTCGATTGCGGCCAAAGCGATTATTGTCCCCACCAGGCGCGGGCGCATGGCCAACCGCATCACCAACTGTCATCCCGAATCTATTATTTGTGCCTTCACCAATAGTAGCCGCACCCGCCGACAGCTGGTTATTAACCGCAATGTGTTGAGCTATCAGATAGAAATTGGCGATGACTCAGAGAAAACTCTGGCTGAGGCAGCGGCTATTATGATCAACCGGGATGAGTTTTCTGCCGACGATCAGGTAGTGGTTATTTCCGATGCCCTAGCCGGATCTGGTTTTGAAGCGCTGCAAATACGCAAAATATCAGATCTTCTATAACTCGACTCACTGATTGCCCAGAAAAAACCGATAAGCCTCGTTGTCGGTTTCATCTGTGTAATGATAGCCTAGGTTATCCAGAAACTGCTTCACTTCACGGGCGTCTTTCTTCGACGCCTGTAAACCTACAAGCACTCGACCAAATGCCGAACCATGGTTGCGGTAGTGGAACATAGAGATATTAAAACGACCGCCGAGCTGCACTAGGAAATTTAGCAGCGCACCCGGGCGCTCGGGAAATTCAAAGCGAAACACCTGCTCATCAACTACCTGAGGAGCATGGCCGCCCACCATATGCCGGATATGCAGCTTGGCCATTTCATTGTCGGTCATATCAGTGACGGCATATCCTTTCGCAGCCAACTCCTGCACTAGCTGGAGCCGGTCATCGTCTGAGGTCACTTTCATGCCCACAAATATCTGAGCCTGTTGGGCATCATTGTAGCGGTAATTAAATTCGGAGATGTTACGTCTGCGCAGTGCCTTGCAAAATTTTTCAAAACTACCGGGCTTTTCGTCGATGGTCACCGCCAATACAGCCTCGCGCTTTTCACCTGTCTCGGTGCGCTCAGAAATATAGCGCAGACGATCAAAATCTATATTGGCGCCACATTGAATGGCAACCAATGTCTGTCCTTCAACACCATGGGTCTCAACGTATTTTTTAAGTCCGGCAGTACCCAGAGCACCGGAGGGCTCGCAGATAGCGCGGGTATCATTGTAAACATCTTTGATCGCGGCACAGATTTCATCGGTGCTAACGGTAATCACTTCGTCAACAAGATCTTTGAGCAACCTGAAAGTTTCCTTGCCGATCTGCGCCACTGCTGTGCCATCGGCAAAAATACCCACTTCTTTGAGTCGCACTCGTCGGCCGGCCTTCATCGCCGCATCCAGGCAGGCAGCATCGTCGGACTCAACCGCAATAATTTTGATATCGGGTCGCAGATTTTTAACATAGGCGGCAACACCAGCACAGAGTCCACCACCGCCAACTGCTATAAAGATAGCGTCCAGGTCACCAGGTATCTGGCGCAGAATTTCCATGCCTATAGTCCCCTGACCGGCAATAATATCTGGGTCATCAAAGGGATGAATATAGGTCAGCCCCTGCTCCTCAACAAGCTTGTTTGCATGAGCCGCCGCGGCATCATAGCTATCGCCAATCAATACAACCCTGGCGCCTCTGGCACGCACTGCATCTACCTTAATTTGCGGTGTGGTCTGAGGCATAACAATGGTTGCCTTAACCCCCATCTTTTTAGCTGCCAGCGCCAAACCCTGGGCATGGTTACCCGCAGAGGCCGCAATAACCCCAGCCGCCAATTGCTCGTCGGAAAGATGGCGGAGCTTGTTATAGGCCCCGCGCAATTTAAAGGAGAATACCGGCTGCAGGTCTTCACGCTTGAGCAGCACCTGATTGTTTAACCTGTGAGAAAGCAGTGGCGCTACATCAATTGGTGTCTCGATCGCCAAATCGTAGATACGAGCATCGAGGATTTTTTTAACGTACTTCTGAGGCATTTGGCTTTCCGGGTTATTCGGCTATGGGGCAATGGTAATTTGATCAGGCCATTTAAGCCAGCCTCTGTTGGCACTAATGCTGAACGGGCGCAATTTAGCGACCCTTTTTCACCCTGATTATCTTATAATCGCAAATCTAAAATTCGAACAGTCGGCCTAGGGGTAATCAGTGGACCAAAATCAACTTAAACAGGCGGTTGCGCAGGCAGCTGTAGATTACACCCTTGAGCGTATCGAAGATGACAGCATTGTTGGCATAGGTACAGGCTCAACCGCCAACTGCTTTATAGATCTTATCGCCGAGCATAAACACAGATTTCAGGGAACTGTGGCTAGCTCTGAAGCCTCGGCCGAGAGGCTTCGCGGGCATGGTATTCCAGTGTACGAGCTTAATTCGGTAGCTGAAGTCAGCATCTATATTGACGGCGCCGACGAAGCCAACCCTGGATTAGAGCTAGTCAAAGGTGGTGGCGCCGCTCTTACCAGAGAAAAAATTGTCACTGCCGTAGCCAAAGAATTTGTCTGCATTGCAGATGAAAGCAAATGGGTAGACTATCTGGGTACATTCCCCTTGCCTGTCGAAGTAATCCCTATGGCCCGCAGTCATGTTGCGAGAGAATTGGTGAAACTCGGCGGCGACCCGGTGTGGCGAGAAAATGTGATTACCGATAATGGCAACCTGATTTTGGATGTTCACCATCTCTACCCCATAGGCTCAGCCTGTGAGCTGGAGGAGAAAATCAATCAAATCACCGGGGTGGTAACTAATGGTCTGTTCGCCCTCAAGCCTGCGGATATTCTGTTTTTGGCTACACAGCAGGGTATTGTCACCCACAGCGCCAAAGCCTAAGACTATCAGACAGGATTTAGGATTTTATCCAGCGGTTGGGGATGTTTAACCAGAAAACCCTGGATATAGTCGACGCCTATTTTTTTCAGCAGCTGATGCTGACTTCTGTTTTCCACGCCCTCTGCAACCGTCGATACTCCCATAATATGACCCAGGTGATTGATAGTGCTGACCACGGAATAGTCGACGTCACTATTGTCCATGGTTTTGATAAAGCTCGAGTCAATCTTCAGGCAGTCGATTGGCAACTCTTTTAGGTAGGCAAATGAAGATAGCCCGCTGCCAAAATCATCCAGAGCAAAAGACACGCCCACCGAGCGTAATGTGGCTATCAGACGCTTAGCCTCTGGCAGATGTTTTACTGCCGCAGTCTCAGTAATTTCAAACTGGATATGCTTGGGTGGAATACCGCTGTCGCTAAATCCGGCGAGAATATAATCAATAGCATTTTCGTCCCCCACAGTGGTTCCAGACAGATTGACGGCCAAGGTTGGCAGCAACTCGCCCCGCCGCTGGCGGTTTTGCAGAAATTCCAGTGCATTGGTAAATACCCATTTATCCAGATCGTCGATTAAAGAAAAATGCTCTGCCACGGGAATAAACTCTGAGGGTGGCAAAATGCTGCCATCACTGTCGCGCATACGCACCAGAATCTCGTAATATCTTGGCAGTGCAATATTTGGGTTTAAAGACACTATCGGCTGGGCAAAGAGGGTAAACCTGTTTTCATCCAATGCTGATACGATCTTGGGCATGCTGGTGGCCAGGCGGCGACGTTTGCTGACCTCTTCATTAAAGGACTGAAAATGAATTTTATTGCGCCCCCTGTCACGAGCGGCGGCACAAGATGACCCGGCACTGATCATAAGATCGATATCCGAGAGCGCCTCAGCATCAATCATAATACCGCCAATACTAGCCCCCACCCTGAGGGTTTCGCCCTCCCAGGGAATACTGAAGTCTTTGATCACCTCGAGCACCTGCTCGGCCATAGCCATAGCCTTGTCGTAATTTATACAGTGCAATAGGAGCGCAAATTCATCGTTGCCAATGCGCGCGGCAATATCACTGGGGCCTGCGATCTCCATAAGCAGACGGGCAAACTGAACCAACATTTCATCACCCGCCATATGTCCGCTGGTATCATTGATCACTGAAAAGTTGTAGAGATCTATATACAGCAGTGCATGGATAGAGCCCTCTCGTTTGGCGCTTTCTATGGCGCGCTGAAGTCGCTCTGCCAATAGCTTCCTATTTGGCAACCCGGTAAGCTCGTCGTGCATGGACTGCCAGCGCAGGCGACTGGAAACGCGCCTGGCTTCGCTCAGGGGCCGGAATATAACCAGACATTTTTGCATGCGATTCATGGCATCTCGCATGGGGAATGCTGATACGGCTACCGCCATGGGCTCGGCGCCGCGCACCTTTAGCAGCAGTGACTCTGTCTCCTGAATATTGACAGCCTGGGTCAGCGCATCGTGAACCGGTGTCACCTTAACGCCGGTCTTCTCATTGGCCAGGGGCATCACTGCTTCAATCTGCAGCGCTTTTGAGGCGTCCAGCTCGAAGCCCAGAAGCTGCTCTGCCATGGGGTTCATCTCTGCAACAAAGCCCTCGGCATCAACAACCAGCACAGCATCGGCAACGCCCTTAGATGTGCAATCAAACAGGCGGCCACGGTTGGCCAACTCCTCTGCGATCAGACTGCTCTGGGTACGATCACGGCAGAGTAAAATTAACTCTTGTGAATCCTCAGAGCAGCTAAAGATTTGCAAGTCCAGTCGCCGAGACTCTCCCTCTGAGGTGGCAGCTAAGATATAACCCTGGGGATTTTGAGCTACCAGCTTATCAAGACTGCCGGAAATATCAGACCCATCGAGGTCATTGAGGTCGGGGAATAACAATCGTACTGAGCTGCCGCGCAACACCTCTTCACTATAGCCAAAGAGAGTTTCTGCAGCCTGGCTAATCGTTGAGATATAACCATAGCAATCCACCACTAGCGTCGCACTATCCTGGCTAAAGTTAATACTGCGACTGATGGCTGTGGATTGCGAAGGACTATTGTCTGGCGCCTGGCCAGGGCACTGCAGGCTCAAACCTCCTGGAGCTGGATCTTCTCTGTGGCTGGTAAAGTGAATACGAATCAAGCCATAGATATTGCTGCCATCGCGATAGGCGCGCATGGAAATAGCCCAGATGGGCTCCCTCAGCCCTGCACTGGCGCCAAAGGCGTTGGCAAACTGATCAAGAAGGGTGTTTTGGCTGGGTCTGGAGCAGCGCTTTTCACCAATGGCAATCAGAACCTCATGGAGTTCGGAGGCAAATAGACTGCCGTGAAGGCCAGGGAACAATGAGTAAAACCCTTTGCCTTGAGACTGACCCGAGGAGACACCGCAAAATTTGGCTGCTTTGCGATCAATCATGACAATTTTAAAGTTTTCGTCGACAACCATAACACCGCCTTTCAGGCGGGCTGCCACCAGATCTTGGCTGAGAGCCTGTTCAAGTCCGGTACCAGGCTCTGTATCTGCTTGTCTCTCTTGTTTTTTTTCTAATTCTGTCCCAGAAACAATTCCATCTGCATTCAAGACATCTGTCATTGGTATTTAACCTTGGGAGAGCAACTCCCTTAAATCAATAATCGCCGCATTGGCACGACTAATATAAGACGCCATCACCAGTGAGTGATTAGCGAGTAACCCAAAGCCCTCACCATTAACAATAATCGGGGCATGCACCGGCTGCTGAGTCATTTCCAACTCCCTCACAATTTGTCGCACACTGGCTCGGGCATTTTTCTTGTCAAGAACATCAGCAAAATCAATTTCAATGGCCTGTAGAAAATGTAGCAGTGCCCAGGAGGTTCCGCGAGCCTCATAGAAAACATTATCTATCTGCATCCAGTCGGTTTTTACCACAAGCTCTCTGGGAGAAGCTGTAGATTGGCGCGCATCTGCCGCCCCAGCGAGATCAGTATTGATGCGGCGCTGGCCCACACTGGCGGAAAGTCGCTGCGACAGGCTGCCCAGTCTGGTCTCCACGGTGCCCAGCCAATAGCGCAGATTGTCAGCGCGGGCATAGAATTGAGCATCGAATTCCTGTTCGTCGCCAAGACGCTGCAGGTAACTTGTTAAGTAGTCACGACCATCGGCATACTCACTTTCCGGCCAGGGCACAGCCCAGCTCTGATGGTCTACATTGAATCTGGGCTCGGCCAGGGCCAGGTCGCGATCTTCCGTAGACTGGGACTGAGATCGACTAAATGACTCGCGCATTGCCTTACTGAGGTCCCGCACCTGGACCAACACACCAAACTCCCAGCTTGGCAGATTATCCAGCCACAGCCCCGGAGGTATAACATCATTGGCCAGATAACCACCGGGCTTGTTAAGCATAGTATCGATCACATGAACCAATGTGCCTGTAGTGGCAGCGCCGACTACCGGTTGCTGCGACTGACTATTGACAGAGGTAACCTCAAATAGATCGGGCTCATCACTCCAGTACCAACCCAGCAGTATTAGCAATACCAATAGCAGCACTGTGCTTAAAAGACTGTAGCGCAGGCCCTTGGGGGCCTGTTCGCCCACATAGTCCTCTGACAGAGTTTCACTCATACTGCTGTAAGAGCGGCTCCACCTCGATCTCAGTCCCTTAAACAGCTTCATTAATGGTGCATCCCGCCCATAGGTTTGGCGACCAAGCTGCGGATTTCAGCATTAATCTGAAGAGTGCCGCACTGATCTGTATTGAGCTGCAGAGGCGTACTCTCACCAGCGACCAGCGGCTGCTGAAGATGAAACAGCATAATATGCAGTCCGCCAGGCTGGAATACCAACGTCTCACCAGCGTTTATTTGCAACCCACCGGCAACTGGCCGCATGCGCATCATGCCATCGCTGTGCAGGTGATCGTGAAACTCGAGACGGTCAGACAGGGGGGACTCAGCGCTGAGGATCTTACAGTCCTGGCTACCACTGTTGGTGATGCTAAGAAAGCCGGCGGTAACTGTGCGCCCGGGAGGCATTGTGCGAATATAAGCGTCAGAGGCTTCGAGCACAGACCCATGCGCATGTTGTGCTGTATGAGTAGCGGGCTGAGACTGGGTTAATGGGGCTAGCAGAGCGATCTGCGTCGCCACAATAAACGCAATGGTTTTTTTCATATTGATCCTCTCGGAAACTATAGCACGGAGCTAGCGAGGTTGACTGGTTATCAGGTTTTTTTACCCTGCCTATGCTACCAAAATGTTAAACTCAGGGTCAGAGTATTTTGAACGGTTTGTCCATCTGGACTCTGCACACTAAATAATAAGCCAGTATGACAATGGAATAGCGATATGAAGACAATTTTTAGAAAGGGCCTATTACTGAGCCTAGGGCTCGTGGCTCTATCCTTTAGTCTGGCTGGCTTAGCTCAGGTATCTGTATCGCAAACCTCAGGCTCAGCAAACAACCTGCTGGTGCAAGACAGCAATACTTTTATTCCTGTAGAACAGGCCTATCAGGTCGATGTGTCGGTAGGGGATGGTCAGCTGCGGTTTGACTGGACCATTACCGATGGCTACTACCTGTACCGGGATCGCTTCAAGTTCAATGCCGTGGATCCCAGCAGCCAGCTGCAACCTCCGAGCTTCCAGACAGGCAAGGTAAAGTGGGACGATTACTTTGAGGCCGAGCTGGAGGTTTATTATAAAAGCACCAGTGTAACCCTACCTTTTAGCACCGAGGCCGATCAGATAGAAATCCAGATAGAGTCCCAGGGCTGTGCCGATGCCGGACTCTGTTACCCTCCCTACAAGCAGTGGGTGACCATTGACTTGCTGTCGGGCACTGTCTCTATCAGCAACACAGCCTCAGCATCTGCGCAGAGAGGAATTGATGCTAACCCTGTTGCAGATGCACCACTGTCTCTTGGTTTGGTATTAGTCTTCGCCCTCGCTGGGGGTATGATTTTAAACCTGATGCCCTGTGTTTTTCCGGTACTATCCATCAAGGCACTCAGCTTTGCGCGAGCTCATCAGTCTCAGCGCAGCAAACAGATTCATGGCTTGGTCTACACCCTGGGGGTGGTCTCCAGCTTTGTCGCCATAGCTGTGGTTATGCTTGCCCTGCGCTCAGCTGGAGAAGCCGTGGGCTGGGGCTTTCAGCTACAGTCTCCAGGTTTTATTGTAGGTCTGATCTATCTATTTTTTATTATGGGTCTGGCTTTCTCGGGCTATCTGGAGATTGGCGCCGGGCTGATGTCACTGGGTCAGTCGGCAGATACCGATGAAGAGAGCCTTAGTTCGTCTTTTTTAACCGGTGTTTTAGCTACCACTGTTGCCAGTCCCTGCACTGCACCCTTTATGGGCCCAGCACTGGGCTTTGCGGTCTCCCAATCTTCAGCTGTTGCCCTGCTAGTATTTGCTTTTCTGGGGCTGGGTATGGCCCTGCCCTTTATCCTACTCACTCTGATACCAGGACTCAGTCAACGGCTGCCAAAACCCGGACAGTGGATGGATACCTTCAAGCAGTTCCTGGCTTTCCCTCTTTATCTCACTGCAGCCTGGCTAGTTTGGGTCGCCGGCCGGCAAACCAGTGTGGATGTAGTAGCCGCAGTTATTGTGGGCCTTACACTGATTGCTATGGCAATCTGGCTATGGAAGCTGGATCGGGCGGCGGGTACAAAAACCTGGCAACTCAGCCTCAGCAAGCTGTTGGCAGCACTCTGTCTTGTAGGAGCCGTAGCTATACCAGCTGCTGGTCTGTCGGATAATGATAGAGTGGCTCGCTGGGAAACCTATTCCCCCCAGCGCCTGAGCGAGCTGCGAAGTAGTGGTAAGCCAGTGTTTGTAAATCTCACTGCAGACTGGTGTATTACCTGCCTGGCCAATGAAAAGGTCGCACTGAGCTCCGAGGCTTTCTACCAAGCCCTGGCAGCCAACAATATCACCTATATGAAAGGGGACTGGACCCATTCTGATCCGGAGATCACAGAACTGCTCAATCAGTATCAGCGCAGCGGTGTGCCCCTGTATCTGCTCTACCCAAGTGGCGATGGAGGGGCACAGATTTTGCCGCAAATTCTTCTACAAGATATGGTTCTCGACGCGCTAAATAGCATCAATTAGATGTTAGCTGCATTTTAGCCACAAATTTGTGGCTTTTAGCCGAATTTAGACGAACTTCGTCATAAAGGCGCCTTTTTGGTGCGATTATGAGGCTAAAACCCGCTATCTGGCCAGAAATTCAGCCTAGCGCAAGAACAACACCGAGGAAAAAGCAGCAAAAATCGAGTAAAATGAGGCGAATTTCGCCGAAAAACAGTTTTTGCCGCTATTTGTGGACAGGCTGTGAGTTTTAGGGCAGACTGCAATGAACTCCAGCAGACCTGCGATTATTATGGCGTCCATACTTCTTCTCCACGGCCCTAACCTGAACCTGCTCGGCACCCGGGAGCCGGAGCTCTACGGCAGTGCATCTCTGGAACAAATCAATCAGCATCTAATGGATACCGCTATTGGTGCAGGCCACCATTTGCAGGCGCTGCAAAGCAATGCGGAATATGAGCTGATCCAGCGCATCCATGATGCCAAGCAGGAGGGAATAAACTACATTATTTTCAATCCTGGCGCCTTTACTCATACCAGTGTGGCTCTGCGCGACGCGCTGCTTGGTGTGGAGATTCCCTTTATAGAAGTGCACCTCTCCAATGTCCACGGACGCGAAGAGTTTCGTCGCCACTCCTATTTTTCTGATATTGCTGAGGGCGTTATTTGCGGCTTCGGCGCTAAAAGCTACGATCTTGCGCTGCACGCCGTGCTTAGCAAGCTTGACCAATAATGAGAGATTAGAATGGACATTCGCAAAGTTAAAAAACTGATAGAACTGCTGGAAGAATCCAACATTAATGAGTTGGAGATCACCGAGGGTGAAGAGTCTGTGCGCATTAGCCGCGGCGGCCCAGTGACCTATTCCGCACCCCCTGCCCCAGCGCCTGTGCCAGCACCTGCAGCGCCGGCTCCAGCTGCAGCTGCTGCTGTGGCTCCAGCTGCTCCTGCAGCTCCGGCTGCGGATGAGCTAAGTGGTCATGTGGTGCGCTCACCCATGGTTGGCAGCTTCTACAGCGCGCCGGCCCCAGGCTCTGCCGCCTTTGTGCAGGTCGGTCAGACGGTGGCGCCCGGCGATGTTCTATGCATTATCGAAGCTATGAAAATGATGAATCAGATTGAAGCCGACAAGGCGGGCACCATTGGAGCCATACTGCTTGAAGACGGTGAGCCGGTTGAGTTCGATCAACCTATGTTTACTATTGTTTAAAGTCTGCCGGGAACCTGATCATGCTGGATAAAGTGCTTATCGCCAATCGCGGCGAAATTGCCTTAAGAATTCTTCGCGCCTGCAAAGAGTTGGATATTAAAACCGTTGCTGTGCACTCAAAAGTGGATGCTGAGCTCAAACATGTGAAGCTGGCTGACGAAGCGATTTGCATTGGCCCCAACCCCTCACCCCAGAGTTATCTCAATGTGCCAGCGATCATCAGCGCCATGGAGATTACCGGAGCTCAGGGAGTTCACCCCGGTTATGGTTTTTTAGCTGAAAATGCTGACTTTGCAGAGCAGGTAGAAAACAGCGGCTTTGTATTTATAGGTCCAACCGCCGACGTGATCCGCATTATGGGCGACAAAGTTGCCGCTATTAAGGCAATGAAAGAGGCCGGTGTACCCACGGTGCCAGGCTCCGACGGCCCTCTGCCCAATGACCCTGAATTTCTCAAAGCTACGGCCCAGCGCATAGGCTATCCAGTGATTATTAAAGCTGCTGCTGGTGGCGGTGGCCGAGGCATGCGCGTGGTAGAAAACGAGCAAAGTCTGCTTAATGCAGTGAGTATTACCAAGACAGAAGCCGCAGCTGCCTTTGGCGATGGCACTGTGTATATGGAGAAATTTCTGCAAAACCCGCGACATGTGGAGGTGCAGATACTGTCAGATGGTCAGGGTAGCGCTATTCATCTGGGTGACCGCGACTGCTCGCTACAGAGGCGCCACCAGAAGGTCATTGAAGAAGCGCCAGCTCCAGGAATTCCTGAAGAGGCTCGTCAGGCGGTTTTTGAAAGCTGCGTCAACGCCTGTATACAGATTAATTATCGCGGCGCCGGTACCTTTGAGTTTCTCTACGAAGACGGCAACTACTACTTTATTGAAATGAATACCCGCGTTCAGGTTGAGCATCCAGTGTCTGAGATGATCACCGGCGTCGATATTATTAAAGAACAGCTATTGATTGCCAGCGGCAGACCTCTGAGCTTTAAGCAAGAAAATATTATTTTCCGCGGCCACAGCTTTGAGTGTCGTATCAATGCAGAGGATCCAGTGAGCTTTATGCCCCAGCCAGGCACCATCAATGCCTACCACGCACCGGGCGGCAATGGCGTGCGCGTTGATTCCCATATTTACAATGGCTACAGAGTGCCACCCAATTACGACAGTCTAATCGGCAAGGTTATAACCTATGGCCGCGACAGAAACTCAGCCCTGTCAAGAATGCGCAACGCGCTGGATGAAATGGTGATTGACGGCATAAAGACCAATATAGAACTCCATGCAGATCTGGTTCGCGATACCGAGTTTAAAAAAGGTGGAGTCAATATCCACTACCTCGAGAAAAAACTCGGTCTGTAAAAGAGTGTCAGCCAATCGATGGGTCCAACTACAGACTGAAGTACCCCTAAAGCAGACCGAATCTACTGAAGACGCTATGCTGGAGCTGGGTGCTGTGTCAGTCACACTGCAGGATGCTGCAGACCAGCCTATTCTGGAACCAGGTGTGGGTGAAACCCCTCTGTGGGACAGCTGCGTTGTCAAAGCCCTATTCCCCTCGACTATAGATACTGATGCTGTATCTCTGCAGCTAAAATCCCAATTGCAACCGCAACTGGACGCCGAGCTGCGCTGGGAGCTACTTGAAGACAAAGACTGGTCCCAGGAATGGAAGAAGTATTTCAAGCCACTCAAATGTGGCCATCGCCTGTGGATCTGTCCCAGTTGGACTGATGCACCAGATCCCAATGGTATCAATCTATTACTGGACCCCGGGCTGGCCTTTGGCACCGGCAGTCATCCCACAACCCATCTCTGCTTACGCTGGCTGGACCAGCAGGATCTCAAGGGTAAAACTCTGATTGACTATGGCTGTGGCTCGGGAATACTGGGAATTGCTGCCCTGCTGCTGGGCGCGGAAAAAGTGATAGCTATAGACAACGATCCCCAGGCGCTGCTGGCCAGTCGCGATAACGCCCAGCGCAACAGTATTGCTGATCATCGCCTGATTACCTGCCTGCCCGATGCCATTCCAGACAATAGTCTGGCCGATATTATGGTGGCTAATATTCTCGCCGCACCTCTTATTGAGCTTGCCAATAACATTAGCGACCTCACCGCTGCCGGTGGTTTGCTGTGCCTGTCCGGGCTGCTTGAGTCGCAGATTGAGGACGTGGCTGCGCCCTATCTGCAGCAATTTACCTTTGATGCCGCAGGCATAGAGGATGAGTGGGCAAGGCTGTCGGCCACAAAACTGAGTTAGCTGAGCATCTAACTGCCGCAGGTTTTTGGAGGGGCTGGGGGTTTTATCAGTTTGATTGGCGCTAAAGGCTTTTGATTGGGGCTACGGGCTTTTGATTGGCGCTAAAGGCTTTCAAGGTCCTCAATAGTATCTATATCTATAGCCGCTTCAGGCATGGGTACTGTGACTTTATCGTTCAACGATTGCAACATAGCCTTGGCGCCAGAGTCGCCATCCAGAGCCATCAAATCGGCAAAAAATGTGCGCGGGAAAAGCGCTGGTACTCCAGCATGACCATCATAGACGGCACAGACCACCCTGTCCCTGTCAAATAGATCCAGCATCTCGGCCAGTGCGGTGCTGGTTAACAATGGCTGATCTCCAAGCATGATCAGCAGACCATCGTAAGCTAACTGATCCGCAGCCAGATGCCTTACAGCATAGGCAATAGAGTTACCCAGTCCGCGCTGCCAATCTGGATTAATAATGACCTCGGCACCAACCAGTTGTTTTTCTATATTTTGCCAGTCACTGCCCAGCAGGCTGTAGACCTTGCCTGGCAATAATTGATCGACCAGATTGATCGCCTGCTGCAACATGGGTAAACCATCGATAGAGACCAGCTGCTTGGGACCATCGCCGCCAGAACTGACAAATCGCGACCCACTACCAGCGGCTAAAATCACTGCCCCTATATTGGCTGTCACTGAGACTGACCCAGACAATCAAATAGCATAACGGCACTAGCCTGCCAATCTATGGGCCCTGTCTTTATCTGCTGGAGAAAATGGTTGTTGAGTATCATAGGCTGCAGGTAATTATGCTGTGATTGATGGTTCATTATAGTTTTAGGACTATCGGTTTACAGCATATGAGTAAAAATAAGGCTTTTTTTAATTGATCACTTTTTAATCAGTTGGTCACAGGGTAGAATGGCCAACCGTTTTTTCACTGATCTATGGCTTTGCTGTGTTTAATATTGGCCCCTACCAGATTGATCGCAAAACTATACTGGCTCCTATGGCCGGAGTAACTGATTTGCCCTTCCGTCAGCTGTGCAGGGAGATGGGCGCCGGGCTGGTGGTCTCCGAGATGGTGGCCGCAGATCCTAGCACCTGGGATACCAGAAAGTCTCGCCTGCGCATCCAGTTTGGCGATGAACCGGCACCCAGATCAGTACAGATTGCTGGCTATGATCCGCAGATGATGGCTACAGCGGCGCAGTTTAATGTTACCCAGGGCGCTGAAATTATCGATATAAACATGGGCTGTCCAGCCAAAAAAGTCTGCAAGCGGGCGGCAGGCTCGGCGTTATTGCTGGATCCACAGCTGGTCTCCAGTATTTTACATGCAGTAGTCGACGCCGTTGATGTCCCTGTCACACTAAAGATTCGCACCGGCTGGGATCGTCAAAATCGCAATGCCGTGACCATTGCGAAAATTGCTGAACAGGCTGGAGTAGCGGCGCTCGCTGTACATGGCCGCACTCGAGCCTGTCGTTTTGTAGGGGAAGTCGAATACGATACCATCGCCGCAGTAACAGAGGCCGTCTCTATGCCAGTGATTGCCAATGGCGATATTACCAGCCCAGAAAAAGCTGTCGCCGTGCTCGAGCATACAGGAGCTGCCGCGGTGATGATTGGGCGCGGAGCTCAGGGCAATCCATGGATTTTTTCTCAGATTAATCAATATCTTGAAAATGGCCAACATCTACCACCCCCGAGCTTTCATGAGCTGGGGCAAATGATGGCTCGCCATTTACTGGCACTCCATAAATTCTATGGCGAAGTGGGCGGTGTGCGAATTTCCAGAAAACACATTGGTTGGTACAGCAGTGAACTGGCTGGCGGCAAAGAGTTTACCCAGCAATTTAATAAGCTCGAAAGTACCGCTCAACAGCAACAGTTTGTGGATCAATTTTTTAATAACCCAGTTAACCAGGAACAGGCCGCATGACTTCTGCAATAGAGACACCAACTACAGTCGCAGAGGGCAGCCCTGCAGCAAGTGATAGCCCTGCAGCCAGTGAAAGCCAGAGCAGTCAATCTCTTAGATACAGTGTGGCCGAGGCAATGCAGCGCTACTTTGCCGACCTCGATGGCCAGGATACCCGAGACTTATATGAGCTGGTTATGGCTGAAGTGGAACCGCCACTGCTGAGTGCAACGATGAATTATACCCGTCAGAATCAGAGCAGAACTGCGGAAATTCTCGGGCTCAACCGCGGCACTCTGCGCAAAAAATTAAAACATTACGACCTTCTGTAACAGGTACTAATCACCTACTGCACCCTTTGAACTATCAGCTTTTAAACCGAGGACTCCATGAGCGACTTACGAAAAATTTCCCGCGCACTGATCAGTGTTTCCGATAAAACTGGCATTGTAGATTTTGCCCAGGCACTCACCGAGCAGGGCGTAGAAATACTCTCTACTGGAGGCACCTTTCGCCTGCTGCGCGAAAATTCGATTGCGGTCACCGAGGTATCTGACTACACCGGCTTTCCCGAGATGATGGATGGCCGGGTCAAAACATTGCACCCCAAAGTGCATGGCGGAATCCTTGGCCGTCGAGGCCAAGACGATAATGTAATGGCAGAGCATGGTATTCAACCCATCGATATGGTGGTGGTTAACTTATACCCGTTTGCTGCCACAGTGGCAGACCCCTACTGTGATCTACCCAGGGCGATTGAGAATATTGATATTGGTGGCCCGACCATGGTTCGCTCTGCGGCCAAAAATCATAAAGACGTTGCCATAGTAGTTAATGCAGGTGACTACAGCACAGTTATTGCAGAGATGCAGGCCAACAAGGGGCAACTGAACTACAGCACCAGATACCAACTTATGGTGAAGGCCTTTGAGCACACTGCTGGCTACGACGGCATGATTGCCAACCATTTTGGGGCCAGAAATACCGCCAATGAAAAGCGCGACTTCTCTGATACCTACAATGTGCAGTATTTTAAAACCCAGGAAATGCGCTACGGCGAGAATCCTCACCAGAAGGCTGCTTTCTACACAGAGGCCAACCCAACAGTGGCTAGCGTAGCCACTGCGGTGCAGTTGCAGGGCAAAGAGTTATCGTTTAACAATATTGCTGACACAGATGCGGCGCTAGAAACTGTGAAACAATTTGATCAGCCCGCCTGCGTGATTGTAAAACATGCCAACCCCTGTGGTGTGGCTGTAGCTGTGGATATCAACACTGCTTATGATCTGGCTTTTGCCACAGATCCAGAATCGGCTTTTGGTGGCATTATTGCTTTTAATCGCGAACTGGATGCAGCAACCGCAGAAAAAATCTGCGAGAAACAATTTGTTGAAGTGATTATTGCTCCCTCGGTATCTGCAGAGGCTGTAACCGCTGTAGCTGCCAAAAAAAATGTTCGCCTGCTGGAATGTGGCGCCTGGGGCACAGAGCGACCTCAGGACTTTGACTATAAGCGTGTCAATGGCGGCCTGCTGATTCAGGACCGCGACAATGGCATGATCACAGAGCAAGACCTTAAAATTGTCTCCGACCGCCAGCCGTCAGAGGCCGAACTGGCCGATATGATGTTTGCCTGGAAAGTCGCCAAGATGGTTAAGTCCAATGCCATCATCTACGCCAAAAACAATCAAACCATAGGTGTGGGAGCCGGTCAGATGAGCCGTATTAACTCAGCGCGAATCGCCGGCATCAAAGCCGAGCATGCCGGGCTAGAAGTGGTCGGCGCGGTGATGGCATCAGATGCCTTCTTCCCATTCCGCGACGGCATTGATAACGCAGCCGAAGCTGGAATCAGCTGCATTATTCAGCCCGGCGGTTCCATGCGCGATGATGAGGTGATTGCCGCAGCCAATGAACACGGCATGGCCATGGTGTTTACCGGCATGCGTCATTTTAGACATTAGAGCCTAAGCTGTTAACGGCTATAAAAAAGCCCGCTAAATGCGGGCTTTTTTATTTTCTGTGCTGTTGTATCCCATGGGCTTGGCGAGCCCTCTGGCCGCAGCCTGGCAAGATGGCCCAAGACTTTATTCAACCGCCTTGGTTACCGCAAATGCCGCTAACGCCCGCTCCCGAGACTCTTTGATATCGACAATTGGGGTGGGATAGTTAACACCCATCTCTACACCTGCTGCTGCCAGAATATTTGCGGGCGCCAGCCAGGGGGCATGAATATATTTGGCAGGCATCTCCGCCAATTCAGGGACATAGCGACGAATATAGTCGCCCTGCTTATCAAACTTCTCACTCTGAGTGACAGGGTTAAATACGCGGAAGTAAGGTGCCGCATCTGCGCCACAGCCGGCAATCCACTGCCAACTGGCACTGTTGGCCGCTAAATCGGCGTCTACCAAACAGTCCCAAAACCAATCCTCTCCTCGATGCCAATGAATCAGTAAATTTTTTACCAGGAACGAACCCACCACCATGCGCACGCGATTGTGCATATAGCCCGTGCTGTAGAGCTCGCGCATACCCGCATCCACCAGAGGGTAACCGGTGCGGCCCTGCTGCCAGGCTTTAAGATCGGCGTCAGTATTAGAAGCCCAGGGAAAGTTGTCGAACTTAGACTGCAGATTGTCTCTGGGTAACTGGGGAAAATGGTATAGCAGGTAGTGGGAGAATTCTCGCCACCCCAGCTCACTTAAAAATGTATCTACGCTGGATTCATTATTGATCAGTGCAGATGCATCTGAGGCCCTGTGCCAGGCGGTGTTGGCAGATATCTGTCCGAAATGCAGGTAGGCAGACAGCCGCGACACATTGGGCTTAGCTGGAAAATTACGCCCCTCACGATAGTCTTCAAGCTCGTGCATAACAAACTCATCCAAGCGATCCTGAGCAGCGCTTTCACTGATCTCCCAGCGTGCCGCCATGGCGGTGTCCCAGGCAATGGTTGGCAGCAGCTGCAGATCACTCAGGGCCAGGCTATCGCCAAGGGGAGTCTGAACGCTAAGTTTGGCGGGCACCGGTAGTGGCTTTCTGGGAGGGACTGCCGACAGGCAACCACGCCTGTAGTAGGGCGTAAAAACCTTGTAGGGTGTGGCATCTTTTTTAAGTACCTGCCAGGGCTCCCAGAGCAGCGAGCCGTTGTGACTTTCTACCTCTATGCCCTGATCCTTTAGCTGGGCCTTTAGCTTGGCATCGCGAGCAATGCGCCAGGGTTCATAACAGCGGTTCCACACAACTGAGGTAGCCGAGGTCTGCTGGGCTAACTGACTGAGGACGGCCAAGGGGTCACCACGATAAATATTAAGCTTGCCCTGCAGAGATTGGTTTAGGGACTCCAGAGCACCGTGCAACCACCAGCGACTGGCACCACCCATGGCCCATTCTCCAGAGTTGTGGTCGTCGAGTATATACAGGGGAATGATGTCACCTCGTTCACAGGCGGCACTCAGGGCTGGATTGTCTGCCAGCCGCAGGTCCTGACGAAACCAGACTAGGGTGACCTTTTGCGCAGAATCAGTGATAACAGCAGTCCTTGGATTAATTGTTTAATGGTTTAGGGTACGGCAGAGAGATTTTTTTAGATGTTCAATGCACTGGTTACTGCGCTGCGTTGATAACTCTGCACCTCAGTCTGCTACAATTGCGGTCTTTTGTGACTGTTGGAATACGATTGATGAATGTACTGGTTATTGGCTCAGGTGGGCGTGAACATGCACTGGCTTGGAAGGCGTCTCAGAGCCCGGATGTAAACAAAGTCTTTGTTGCCCCTGGCAATGCGGGAACAGCGGGTGAAGCCCATATAGAAAACATTAATCTGGGGGTCAGCGACTTTCAGGGCCTGGCAGATTTTGCCGCCAGTAACCAGGTGGGTCTCACCATTGTAGGTCCGGAACAGCCGCTAGTAGATGGCATTGTGGACTTTTTTCAAGCCCGCGACCTGCCTATTTTTGGTCCCTCTAAAGGCGCAGCTCAACTTGAGGGCTCCAAGGCCTTTACCAAAGATTTTCTTGAGCGCCACCAGATTCCAACCGCCAGCTATGGCAAGTTTACCGATGTAGAGGCTGCACTATCTTATCTGCAGGAGGTGGGCGCGCCCATAGTGATCAAGGCCGATGGACTGGCGGCCGGCAAAGGGGTGATTGTTGCCATGACCATTGCCGAGGCTGAAGCAGCGGTGCGCGATATGTTGGCAGGCAATGCATTTGGCGAGGCTGGTCACCGAGTGGTTATTGAGGAATTTCTCGACGGCGAAGAGGCCAGCTTTATTGTTATGGTAGACGGCAAAAATGTTTTGCCTATGGCCACCAGTCAGGATCATAAACGCGCCGGTAATGGCGACACCGGACCCAATACCGGTGGTATGGGGGCCTATTCCCCTGCGCCGGTCGTGGATAAGGCAATCTATCAGCGGATTATGAACCAGGTGATTTATCCAACTGTTCAAGGCATGGCTGCTGAGGACAACGATTACACTGGGTTCCTCTATGCAGGACTCATGATTATGGCCGATGGCACGCCTAAGGTGATCGAGTATAACTGCCGTTTTGGTGACCCGGAGACACAGCCTATTCTGCTGCGTCTACAATCTGATCTGGTCAATCACTGTGTGGCAGCCATTGACGGCAAATTGGATCAGCAACAGGCTCAGTGGGACCCTCGTCCTGCTGTGGGAATTGTTCTGGCTGCTGGCGGCTATCCCGGAGCTTACCGCGGCGGCGATGTAATTAGTGGCCTGCAGCCTGACGAGGGGGGAGCCACAGATGCCAAGGTATTCCATGCCGGCACCGCCCAAAGGGGTGACAATGTAGTTACCAGTGGTGGTCGAGTACTCTGCGCCACAGCAATGGGCGAGTCAGTGTCTGAGGCTCAGCGTGCCGCTTATCAGCTAGCGTCGACGATTCACTGGGAGGATATTTATTTCCGAGATGATATCGCCTGGCGCGCTATTGAGCGTGAATCCGCAGATAAATAACAAGGCCCAAGGCTGTCAAAAAAATTTAAATCGGGGGTAATATGGACCATCCATTTTTCAGCTTCGATATTCCCTTTGCGTCCTTTAGCCCCATGCACTGGTGGACACTGGTGGTGTTCGCCGGGTTACTGGCGGTGATGGCAAAGGTTGGCACCAGGCTGAGTGGCGCGCAAAACCTATGGCTGGGACGGATAATTGCGCTATTTTTGTCAATGACCGTGGTGGCCTTTTCTTGGATTCACTCCTACAACGGTCTGTTTAATTATCGGGTCGATCTGCCCCTGTCCATCTGCAATCTGTTTGCCTTGCTGGCGCCAATGCTTTTTTGGCAGCCCAATCTGAGGCGTTTTGAAATTATCTATTTTTTGGTTCTCTGCGGCACCTTTCAGGCGATGCTGACCCCTGACCTCTATGCGGGCTTCCCCAGCTATGGCTTTTTTAAATACTGGATAGTGCATGGTGGCTTGGTGATTTTAGTGATTCATCATCTACTCGCCTTTCGGCTTATTCCCGAGGCAAGGAGTATGCTGCGTACTTTTATTTGGTTAAATCTGTATCTATTGCTGCTGATCCCTGTAAATTTGACCCTTGACGCCAATTACTTCTACCTAATGGAAAAACCGCTCAACCCCTCTATCCTAGATTATTTTGGTCCCTGGCCCTTTTATATCCTAGTCTGTGAAGCGCTGGCGATGGGCTTTTTTGCTATCGCCTACGTACCTATTTACATAGGCAAGAAATACTTTCCTGCAGCGGCTACAATTGATCCCGCAGACTAACGATTTAGTAAGGTTACCCAGATATTAATATGGCAAATCGGCGACTCACAGCAATAGACCAAGTGCTTACCCAACTGGACCAGGGCCTGCGTACCGTGCTGGGCAGTGCACCTGCGCCGCAGCGGGTTTCGCCAGCGCTTGAAATTGCAGAGAGCGAATTAACCGACCAGGAGCGCCAGCATGCTATAGGCCTGATGCGGGTCAATCATGCGGGTGAGATCTGTGCTCAGGCCCTGTACCAGGGTCAGGCCCTTACAGCGAAGTTGCCTGAAGTGAGTGAACAGATGGAGCATGCCGCGGCCGAGGAAATTGATCATCTGGCTTGGTGTGAACAGCGTATCGGCGAGTTGGGCGGTCGTACCAGTGCACTTAACCCTATTTGGTACGCCATGTCATTTGGTATAGGTGCGGGTGCGGGCCTAGTTAGCGATAAACTTAGTTTGGGCTTTGTGGCTGCCACCGAAGACCAGGTCTGCGATCATTTACAGAAACATCTCGACGACCTTCCCGAGGGGGACAGCAAGAGCCGCGCTATTGTTGAGCAGATGCTGGACGATGAAGCGCGCCATGCCCAGAGCGCTCTGGATGCTGGCGGTCATCGCTTCCCGGTGCCGGTGAAAAAACTGATGACAATGGTTTCCTCTGCCATGACAAGCAGCAGCTACCGTATCTAGTCAAAACTTTCAGCTGTGGAATCGCTCTCGCGGTTCTGAATCAAGCCAACAATCTTATCTGACAGCCAGCGGTGGATGCCCGATCCTGAGGTACGCTTGTGCTGCAATAGAACCAGAGAAATAGTGCCTTCGTGGGGGAGCTCGGCGGGGTAACGCTTGCGCACAATACGATACATCTCACGCTCCATGGTCAAACCATACTTGGCCGCCACCATAAGACAGTCAGTATCACAGACTGTTTCCATGGCCGTCATAAGCTGATTGGTAACCAGAGCTTTTTTGCGCTTGCGCCCCATGTCTCTCAGTGTCCGGTCAAAACGAGCGTCAGTGCGAGCGCTGACACGCTTATAGATCAATAGATAGTACTGAACAAAGGGATACTCCAAAATTTCGTCCAGGGTTACTCTGGCTCTATCGGCCAGTGGATGGCCCTCTCTCATCCAGATTGAGGGAGTAAAGATAGCCAGACTTCGGGAGCTGATGTCCTCAGTAATGGTCTTTTCAATATCAATGGCAAAGTCCAAACCACCTTCGGCCAATTCTCCCTCCACCGAATCGGTTTCACTGGAGATTGACAGAATCACCCCGGGCGCCTGCTCGGTAACCAATTTGGTTAACTCGGAGATTAAGGAAATCGCAACAAATTCAGGCACTGCAATAGTAATTTCTCCCTCATAGGTTGCCGGATCGAAGTCCCCCTCACTGACAATTTCCAAGATGCTATCAAGTAGCCCCGGTAGCCGGGCCTGCAAATCTCTTGCCTTGGGAGTGGGCACCAGCTCATTGCCAGTGCGAGTAAATAATGGATCGTCCAGCTGATGTCTCAGGCGCTGCAACACCCGGCTCATGGCTGGCTGAGTAATAAATAATCGCTCAGCGGCCCGGGTGACACTCTTTTCTTCCAGCAATGCCTGCAGGGAAACCAACAGGTTTAAATCCAGGCGAGACAGCTTTTGTAGATTCATTTTAACGAACTCCTATGCCATTACCAAAATGCATATACTTAATGCAAACAATGCATTTGGATTATGTCATGAAACTCACTATATTGTCACCCATAGAGCGATGGCGCTCTTAACTAACAAAGGACACAGACATGACACTCGTATATTTAATGATCGGTTTTACCGGCCTTACGGGTGCTGCAATTGCGAAAGACAGTTTCGTTAAGTTGGAAGCACCACAGATTGAGGCTTCTGAGAAGTAAAGCTCAACAGCATTACAGAGCTTGTATTTACAGATTTACCAAATTCGTTGTACCAAAGATTTACCCCTCTTAATCCTCGCTATAGGATTTTTTTACAGGGACCCGCCAGGGTCCCTTTTTTTTTGCTAGAGCTCTTTTGCCTTAATCTGAGTCATTACCGCTGTGCATGGGCTAAATGCAAATAATGCATTTGAATTATATTTTTGGGGTTTTTATTATGCTCGCCAGTTGAAGAACGTCTGCCTGGGAAGCGCTGGTAGCGAGTCCCGGACATGTTCTAACCCTACCCCTCTTTGTGATTCATCCAAAGAATTTTTTTAGGAGTCCTCCCCGGACTCCTTTTTTTTTGCCCCGGACTTTTATGTGCAGCTCAATTAAGGTTGCCCTGGAGGTAATATCCGATATTTGTCAGCTTTTAGACTTTTTCAATAGTATAGCTGTGGCTGATTTCAACACCGGCTGCTTCCAGCATAATAGAGGCCGAGCAATACTTTTCGGCGGAGAGCTCAACGGCCCGCTTGACCTGAGATTCCTTTAAATTAGAACCAGTCACAACAAACTCAAGATGAATGCTACTAAACACAGCAGGCACAGCATCAACACGCTGTGCAGCTATCTCTACTCTGCAGTCCAACACCTGCTGACGACCCTTCTGCAACATAGTCATCACATCGAACGAGGCACAGCCACCAAGGCCCATTAAAATCATTTCCATAGGTCGGGCGCCCATATTTCGGCCACCCTGATCCGGTGCGCCATCCATCACAACTGAGTGACCAGAGCCGGACTCACCTAAAAACATAACACCATCAACCCACTTTACTGTTGTTTGCATATCTTACCTGTTACCTGTTTGACTAGCCGATTGGCTCGCAAAGATAGCACAGACCAGAGTTTAAATTTGTCGCGCAGGGAAAATATTTTGACTACTATTAATCACAGGGGTCGCAAATAACTGTTATATGTAGTGGTAAACGACCGCGGCTTAGAAAAACCCTATAAGGAGATACACATTGGCGCCTGCACCTCTTACCCCACACATAGACAATGTTGAAGAATTTTTGTCCCACTGTCACCGCCGTAGATATCCTGCAAAAAGCACGATTATCTATGCTGGAGATCAGGGCGACACGTTGTATTACATTATTAAAGGTTCCGTGACCGTAGTTATTGAAGACGATAGCGATGGCAAGGAAATGATTCTGGCTTACCTAAACCCCGGTGACTTTGTGGGTGAGATGGGTCTGTTTGATCAGGAGCATCGCAGCGCCTGGATTCGCACCAAAACTGAGTGTGAGGTGGGCGAAATCAGCTACAGCAAATTTATTGAACTCAGCCATAAACACCCGGAATTTCTTTTCGCCATCAGCAAACAGATCGCCCAGCGGCTCAGAGATACCACGCGCAAAGTCAGCGACCTGGCATTTTTGGATGTCACAGGCCGGGTGGCTCGGACACTGTTAGACCTGTGCAAGGAACCTGATGCCATGACTCACCCGGATGGCATGCAAATAAAGATCACCCGCCAGGAAATTGGCCGAATTGTAGGCTGCTCAAGAGAGATGGTTGGCCGTGTACTGAAAGACCTGGAAGAGCGCGAACTGGTCTCCGTAGCGGGAAAAACCATGGTGGTATTTGGCACTCGCTAAAAACATCAGGAGCAGATCTTAGCTAAACATCTCGCTGAGTCTGTCACCCGGCTCTTCGCTGCGCATAAAGGCTTCGCCGACCAAAAAGGCATTTACATTCTGTCGACGCATGGCCGCTACATCGTCTCTGCTGTGGATGCCGCTTTCGGTAATCACAATCCTGTTGTCCGGAATCTTCTCTAACAGCTGGTAGGTGTTGGTGAGACTGACTTCAAAGCTGTGAAGATTGCGATTATTAATACCCACCATAGGGTTATCGAGCTTGAGGGCAACAGTTAGTTCAGCGGCATCATGGACCTCAATCAATACATCCATGTCCAGTGATAGAGCGACCTCATGCAGATGGTTAAGCTGAGGTTCAGAAAGAGCTGAGACAATTAATAGAATACAGTCTGCACCCATGACTCGAGCTTCATAGATCTGATATTCATCAATAATAAAATCTTTGCGAATAACCGGTAGCTGGCAGGCGTCTCTAGCCTGTTGTAAATATTGATCGGCACCCTGAAAAAAGTCCACATCGGTCAGTACGGAAAGGCAGGCTGCGCCACCCCTGGCATAACTGGCGGCAATGGCTGCCGGATCAAAATTTTCACGAATCACCCCTTTACTGGGCGAGGCTTTTTTAATCTCGGCTATCACTGCAGACTCTCCGCCAGCTAATTTGCTGGCCAGAGCAGCGGCAAAGCCTCTGGGTGCCGGAGCGGATGCCGCCTGCTCCACAAGCTGTTGTAGTGGCACAGTTGCGCTGCGCTCAGCAATCTCCTCACGCTTGCGAGCAAGAATTTTCTTTAATATCGTGGGTGTATCTGAGCTCATTATTAAATCTCTTAATCTATTAGCCGTCTTGCTGGACCTGGGTAAAGGTGGCCAGATCGTTGATTTTAGCCCTGGCTAAACCAGAGCCAATAGCATCCAGAGCCATTTCTACTCCCTGCTGCAAATCTGCAGCACAGCCGGCCACATAGAGAGCTGCTCCCGCATTAATGGCAATAAGGTCGGCAGCTTTGGCACCATTGGCACTGGCTTGCTTGCCTAGAGCATCGGTAATGAGCGCCAGAGACTGGGCAGCATCTTCTACCGCCAGGCCATCCAGGCTCTGGGCCGAGGAGAAATAATCTTGCGGCTGAATCTGATATTCGCTCACCGAACCGTCGCGATACTCGGCAACATAGGTGTGGGTGGCGATACTGATTTCATCAAGACCATCCGCCGAGTACACCACCATAATATGGGTAGCACCCAGACGGCCCAGCACTTCCGCCATGGGCCGACATAATTCTTTCTTGTACACACCAATCAACTGGCGAGTGACGCCTGCCGGGTTGGTCATGGGGCCGAGAATATTAAAAATGGTGCGCAGTCCCAGCTCTTTGCGCGGGCCAATGGCGTGCTTCATGGCGCTGTGGTGAGCCGGCGCAAACATAAAGCCGACCCCTAGCTCTTCAACACAGAGGGCTACCTGCACCGGGCTAAGATTTAGGTTAACCCCTGCAGCCTCCAGCAAATCGGCAGCACCACTATTGCTGCTAACCGAGCGATTGCCATGCTTGGCTACTCGCCCACCAGCGGCCGCGACCACAAAAGTCGCCGCAGTGGAGACATTAAATAAATTGGACTCATCACCACCAGTGCCGACAATATCCACTAAGTAGTCACCGGAGACCTCAACACCTGTAGCCAGATCGCGCATCACCTCTACGGCGCCGGCAATTTCATCAATGGTTTCTCCTTTGATACGCAGGGCCACCAGAAAGGCGCCAATCTGCGCCTCGGTGGCATGACCGGTCATTATCTGACGCATCACGTCGCGCATTTCCATTGAACTCAGATGCTGGCCACTGACTACTGCTTCTAATGCTGTCTTAATATCCACCGCTTAGCTCTCCAAAAAATTATTCAGCAGATCATGGCCATGCTGAGTGAGAATAGATTCAGGATGAAACTGCACTCCCTCAATGGCCTGCTGTTTATGGCGGACTCCCATAATCTCGTCCATCGAGCCGTCTTCGTTCTGAGTCCAGGCATTAATCTCAAGGCAGTCCGGCATGGACGACTGCTCTATGACCAAGGAGTGGTAGCGAGTTGCTTCAAAGGGGTTGCTCAGACCTTTAAACACGCCGCTGTTGTCGTGATAGATCATTGAGGTCTTGCCATGCATCACCTGTTTGGCACGAATAATTTTGCCGCCAAAGGCCTGACCAATACTCTGGTGCCCCAGACAGATGCCCAAAATCGGAATTCTGCCGGCGAAAGTGTTAATGCATTCAACACTGACTCCAGCCTCATTGGGCGTGCAGGGGCCGGGGGAGATAACAATTTTTTCCGGAGCTAATGCTTCGATCTCGGCAATGGTAATTTCATCATTTCTAAATACCTTAACCTCAGCGTCCAGCTCAGCCAAATACTGCACCACGTTGTAGGTGAATGAATCATAGTTGTCGATCATAAGTATCATTGGGTCTCTCCCTCAGATGCCGGGCACACCATAGCTGCTGCGCGCATTAATGCCCGCGCCTTGTTCATGGTCTCTTCCCATTCCAGTTGAGGGACCGAGTCGGCAACCACACCTGCGCCAGCTTGCACATGCAACATGCCATCTTTGATTACTGCGGTACGAATGGCAATGGCAGTATCCATATTGCCGTTCCATCCAATATAGCCTACAGCTCCACCGTAGATTCCTCGCTTAACCGGTTCCAGTTCGTCGATAATTTCCATGGCACGGATTTTTGGTGCCCCACTCAATGTGCCAGCCGGCAATGTGGCTTTTAAAACTTCCAGTGCGCCCATTCCCGGAGTGACATCACCTACTACATTGGAGGTGATATGCATTACATGGGAATAGCGTTCAACGATCATCTGCTCTGTAACTTCTACTGTGCCCGTTTGACTGATACGACCCACATCGTTGCGCCCCAGATCAATCAACATCAGATGCTCGGCAATTTCTTTGGGATCGGCGAGCATTTCTTTTTCCAGCGCCAAATCCTCTTCCGCTGTCTGACCGCGACGCCTGGTACCAGCTATGGGTCGCACGGTGACCTGACCATCTTCCAGGCGTGCAAGAACCTCTGGCGATGAGCCGACAATATGAATGCCATCTAGATCCAGAAAATACATATAGGGCGAGGGGTTTAGTCTACGCAGGGCGCGGTACAGATTAATGGGCTCGGCATTAAAAGGAGCTGACAGCCGCTGAGATGGCACTACCTGCATAACATCGCCAGCAAGTACATAGTCTTTAACTCTTTCGACTGCCGCCATATAGTTCTGCTGGCCAAAGCTCGAGACAAATGCCTGCTCCGCAATCCCGGGGCCTGTATTCATCGCAGGCAACTGAGGAGCTGGCAGGGCCAGCTTGGCTTCTAACTCATCGAGTCGGGCCTCGGCTTTTTCCAACGCTTTGGCCTCAGCCGCATCTACATGCACCACCAGCATAATAGTACCGGTTAGATTATCAAAGATTGCCACTTCATCTGAGGCCAGCAGCAATATATCTGGCGCATCCATATCATCAGCTGGTGCACTCTTGGACAGCCGCGGCTCGACAAAACGCACTGTGTCGTAACCAAAATAACCCACTAGCCCGCCGGTAAATCTGGGCAACTCTGGGAGGTTGGGCATGCTGAACAACTGACGAAAGCGCTCTACCTCGCCGAGGGGATCGCTGGTAGCGCGGTTTACCATTGGCTTGCCATCGCGAATAATTTCCAGGCGATTGCCAAAAACTTTAAGCACGGTGGAGGTCTGCAGCCCGATCAGCGAGTAGCGCCCCCATTTCTCGCCACCCTGCACAGATTCAAACAGATAGGAGTTGGCACCCATGGCAAGTTTTAGGTAGACGCTAAGGGGAGTTTCAAGATCGGCCAGTACTTCGCGGGTCACCGGAATACGGTTGAAGTTCTGGCTTGCCAGCTGGGCAAATTTTTCAGGGGTCATGATGGTTTCCTTGGACAGTTCGATTGATGCAGGTGCACGCAGCACCGAGGACACATTAGTTGCGCCATCGCCACCGTTGCTGGCTGTTATCAACCTGTACCAAACTGCTTGTGTTCAAAACCCATCTCCCTGGATGAAGGCGGTCATTGTAATCAATTAACCTACTTCAGTAAATTAGCCGGCTGTCGCCAACTGCTCACGCATACTGGCAATCACCGCAGCATAGTCTGGCTGGCTAAAAATAGCCGAGCCGGCAACAAAAGTATCTGCGCCGGCAGTGGCAACCTCGGCGATATTATTGACTCCAACGCCGCCATCAACCTCTAGGCGAATATCATAGCCACTGGCATCTATTAGCTGTCTGGCCTGCTGCAGTTTATCCAAAGTCGAGGGAATAAATTTTTGCCCGCCAAAGCCTGGGTTAACCGACATAAGTAATAGCATATCCATCTTGTCCATCACCCAGCGAACTGTATCCAGCCCTGTGCCAGGATTTAACACCAGTCCGGCCTTACAGCCCAGATCACGCACCAGCTGAAGTGAGCGGTCTATATGATTGGAGGCCTCTGGGTGGAAGGTAATATAGCTGGCCCCGGCATCGGCAAACATACGAATCAAATCATCTACTGGCTGCACCATCAGATGAACATCTATGGGGGCGGTCACACCATGATCCCTGAGCGCCTTGCATACCATGGGGCCAATAGTGAGATTGGGCACATAATGGTTGTCCATAACATCAAAGTGAACAATATCGGCACCGGCCTCAAGCACATTGTCTACCTCTTCACCCAGACGGGCAAAATCAGCGGCGAGGATGGAGGGGGCAATCAGAAAATCAGTCATATCACACCATAAGTCAGTTGAGCCGCAATGATGCGGCAGAACAGTTTTAGGTGCAAATACTTTGCCTGTATTGGCCGAGCGCTGGGCAGTTTTCCAGGAATAAAAAAAGGCCACTTCAGAGAAGCAGCCCTATTAGATTTTACTTTGGATCTAGTCCACAGCCCGGTCGCGCGGTTTGTGGCCCTCTTTTCTGTGCTTTCTTGCTGCGGCGGCCTCTTTTCTGGTGACCGAACCATCACCATCAGCGTCCATGGTATTAAAGCGCTCGCGCCTATCATCAGCCATTCTCGCGATTGCCGCTTCGTGCTCCTCACGCGAAACAGCGCCATCTCCATCAACGTCTATCTGTTTAAACATGCTGCCTTTGCGACCCCTGTCTGAGTCCCCATGATGCTCGGCAACAGCTCCAATAGAAACTGAGGCTACCAGGGCCATTAAAAGTAAGCTTTTCATCTACCACACCCCTTCTATTATTGAGTCCAGCCTAGAACGCCTGTGCGCAAGTTTGGTTGACCCCGCTAGCTTAGGAGTACTGGTAATCAGAGAACTGCTCGCGCAGATCTTTCTTACTTACCTTGCCAGTCGCGGTATGGGGAATCTCCTCAACAAATACACAGTCCTCTGGCACCCACCAGCTGGCGATTTGGCCTTTCAGGGAAGCCAGAATATCCTCCTTGCTGGGCGATGTGCCGGCCACGGGAATGACAATCAGCAATGGTCGCTCGGTCCACTTAGGATGGGGCACCCCAATCACCGCAGCCTCCTGCACCTCGGCGTGGGCCATGGCTGCGTTTTCAACATCTATAGAGCTGATCCACTCACCCCCGGATTTAATGACATCTTTAACCCGGTCGGTGATAGTCACATAGCCATATTCATCTATTGAGGCCATATCACCGGTATCAAACCAGCCATCCGCATCCAATGCTGGCTTGTCTTCGAGGCGGTAGTAGCCTTCACAGACCCAGGGGCCTTTAACCAGCAGCAAGCCTGAGGCGATGCCATCCCAGGGCAAGTCATTGTGTTCGGAGTCAACAATTTTCATCTCTACACCATAGACAATACGCCCGGCGCGGATGCGATAGGCATTCTTTTCCTCTTCAGAGCATTCAGTCATCCAGGCCAGAGGCTTGTTGTAGGAGCCCAGGGGGCTCATTTCGGTCATGCCCCAGCCGACATGCATATAGATACCGTATTTATCCATAGCTTGCATCAGTGACAGCGGGCAGGCGGAGCCGCCGGCAACCACTTTTTTCAGAGTCTCCACCGTCTTTCCTGTGGCATTGAGATAGTCGATCAAAGCCAGCCATACTGTGGGCACGCCCAGTGAGTAGTTAACTTTTTCTTCATTGATCAGGTGAGTCAATGTCTCGCCATCAGCCATTTTTGGCCCGGGGAAAACCAGTTTTGCACCCACCATAGGGGCATTGTAGGCCGTGCCCCAGGCATTGACATGAAACATGGGGACGATGGGCATAATCACATCAGAATTAGCTAGGTTCATCACATCGGGCAAGGAACCCACAATAGAGTGCAACACTGTGCTGCGGTGACTGTAGACCACACCTTTGGGATTGCCCGTGGTGCCGGAGGTATAGCACATGGAGCTGGCGGTATTCTCTTCCAGCTCTGGCCAATCGAAGGTATCAGGCTGGCCCTCAATAAAGGTCTCATAGCAATGCGCATTGTTCAGGGATGTCTCTGGCATATGATCCGCACTGGTCATAATGACATAGCCGCGAACCGTGGGCAGCTTGTCTTTGAGCGCCTCCAGCAAAGGAACAAACATGGGGTCAGCAAATACCCACTGATCTTCCGCATGATTGATAATAAATTCTATCTGCTCGGGAAAAAGTCTTGGGTTAATGGTGTGACAGATATGTCCGGCGCATGAAATAGCGTAGTAGAGTTCAAAGTGGCGGTAGTCATTCCATGCCAGGGTGGCAATGCGGTCACCTTTTTTAAAGCCAACCTGATCCAGAGCATTGGCCATCTGACGAACTCGACGAAAGGCGTCTTTGTAAGTGTATCTATGGTGAGGGTTGTCGCCTGTAAATGAAACAATTTCACTGGCTCCATTAATACGATCCGCATGCCTCATTATTGATGTGATTGTCAGCTGCGAGTCCATCATCAAACCGTTCATACCTACCCCTATTATTTTTTCGGTTATTTGAATTGTCTAAATCAATAGCATAACACTAACATTTGTTCAGGGAGGAGCGAAATAGCAAACCGCGGCCTATGGGTCACGGCACAACAGGGCTGGAGTCAGTCATAGTATATCGCCTGGGAGTCGGCTGCTAAAATTAGGTGGTTTAAAAGTACAGCGGAATCTTGGCAAGGTAGCGTTCTATGGCCTCAAAGTCTGGTAGCAGGAATTTTTTATCCTCCAGCGTCAATTCTATTTTTATGCAGGGGTCTAGGCCGACGGAACCTGTGCTGGCAAGATCCGCATCCGCCTCAACCTGCAATGTATGGGGGAAGCCTTTGCTTAAAATGGCGTAGTATTTATGGCTGTGGCCTTCACAGAAACTATTTAGTACCAGTATTCTAGTGCTGGAGCCAAAATTTCTCGCAGCTCTGTCCTGCTGCATGGCATGAAAATCAATCAGTGGAATATTAAGATGGCGCCACTGGATCCAGCCGGTAACCCACTGCGGCAGCTTCTCTCCAGCACGCGCGGGCTGATTATGAATAATCTCAGCCACTGCCGGCATGGGAAAAACTAACTCGGACTGCCCTGTGTTAACAACAAGGCAGTCAATTTGCTCGATGGGTTTCTGTTGGTCTAGGAAAAATAAACTCATTAGCTACAAGCCTCCATTTGTAGTGCTTCCTCTCTTACCTTATCTGCCAGCTGGGCAACGGTGCCGACAAAATCGACCCTACTGGTACTGAGTACTGCTGTCGGCATTGCCGGTGCAGTGCAACCCTCAGGTTTCTGAACCCAGACCGAGCCGCCACGATCTATAATTGTTTGACAGCCCTTACTGCCATCGTCTCCCATACCAGTGAATATTATTGCTCCGCAATTATGCCTGTATTGCAATGCAATGCCCGCGGCAAGACGATCAATGGATGGCCCATACCGACCCTGCCAGGGTGAGTCAAAACAGAGTAGCCAGCCACTTTTGCACAGCCTGGTGTCAAACCTTGGGGATACCACTGTAACCGTCCCTGGAGCAATGGTCTGCCCAGTTGCCGCTTGTCGCACAGGCCAGTCCGTTTGCTTGGTTATAATTCGCTGCACAGTTTCGATCTGCTGCTCAGCAATATGCTGGGCGTAGATAAATGCGATTTCATTATTGACAGGAATCTGTGATAAAAATTTTACCACCACCTCCAAACCGCCAGTGGAGGCTCCCAATAGCCATACTCTTTTTGCTCTGACTGGAGGCTGGCGCATTCTTAACTACCCGCGCCCTGATACCAGCAAAGCATCTATGGCATCGAGTAATTGCTCTTCCTGGTAGGGCTTACCCATATACAGATTAACTCCCAGCTCCATGGCACGCTGCCTGTGCTTATCTCCAGTTCTGGATGTGATCATAATAATCGGAATATTCTCAAGTAAGTTGCTGGCTCTGACTCGGGTAGCCACTTCAAATCCATCCATGCGCGGCATTTCAATATCCAACAACATAACTGATGGCTTCTCCTCCTGAAGCATCTTCATAGCTTCGACTCCATCTTTAGCTGTGCTCACCCTGTATCCCTGGCGGTTGAGGATGCGGCTGGTTACCTTGCGCACAGTTACCGAGTCATCCACTACCAATATATGAGGCACCTGCGGATTTTCTGATAATACCGTCGAATCCTTCTGGTGAGAGATAATTGGTTGCTGTTCTGCGTCGAGATTTATATGGGCATGGCTATCAACTGGCAACAGTTCTCCGTCGCCAATGGCGACTCTTGCCAGCTCATTGAGATCTATAATAACGACTACACGACCATCGCTCAGAATGGTCGCTCCACCCAGACCTGGCACCGTTGAAAATTGAGAGCCAAGACTTTTAACCACTATCTCCTGAGTACCAATAATCTCATCAACCTGGGCAGCGAAGTGTCGGTGGTCGGAGTGAAATAAAACCAAGCCTATGGAATCTGCCAGGGTATCAATTTTATGCTCGATCTCTCTATTGAGCAGCGAGCCTAAATATTGCAGCTCGTACTGTTTTCCCCCGTAGCTGATTTTTCCATCTGAATCTATGGCGGCCGCCAGCTTTTCGGGGCTGACAAAATAAACTCCATCTATACTATTTAGTGACAGGGCGTAATTATCTCCGGTCACATTGATCATCAGTGCCCGGTTCACTGCCAGTGTAAATGGCAGCACGATAGTAAATTGAGTGCCCTGCCCGGGAGACGAATCTATATCCACAGAACCGCCAAGCTGTCGCACCTCGCTGCTGACCACATCCATGCCCACACCGCGACCAGATATTTCAGAGACGGAATCAAGGGTGGTGAATCCCGGATGGAAAATAAACTGAGCAATCTCATGATCCGACAGTAGAGCGTTCTTGTGCATCAGTTGCTTGTCAATGGCCAGAGACTTAATCCGGGGAATGTCCAGCCCAGCTCCATCATCCGCCAGATGCAGAATAATATCTCCACCTTTGCGATAGGTGGTGATGGCAATGGTGCCAATAGTGGGTTTGCCTGCTGCTTTGCGTTGTTTTTCGGTTTCTATACCATGATCTATCCCATTGCGAATCATGTGCTCCAGAGGCGCTACCATACGATCGAGCACGGTACGGTCCATTTCACCCTGCACATTATCCAGACTCAACTGTACCTCTTTACCTAACTCCAAGCTTACCTGGCTTACTATGCGTCGCAACCGAGGAAGAATCCTGGAAAATGGCACCATCCTGGTTTGCATTAACCCCTCTTGCAGATCCACATTGATCCGCGACTTATGAATTAGCAGGCTCTCTGTATCGACCATTTTATCCGCCAGCGTTTCTTTAAGATCGGAGAGATCAGAGGCCGACTCCGCCAGCGAACCCGACAGCTGTTGTAGATGGGAGTAGCGATCCATTTCAAGGGGGTCAAAATTTTCGGCCTCTCCAGAGGCTTCAATCTGCTCACGGCGATAATCAATCTGCGCCTCAGTTTCGGTTCCCAGCCGGCGCACCTGCTCCTGGAGGCGTAAGATGGTAGCGTCCATTTCATCCAGAGAATGATTAAACTCGCTCACCTGTTCTTCGACACGGCCGCGGAAGATAATATTTTCTCCCGAGAGATTGACCAGAGTGTCCAGAGTTTCGGACCCTATACGCACCACCTCTTTTAACTGGGTGCTGGAGCCCGCCTGATTAACAGGTTGATTTTGACTACCGGGAGCAGCTTTTTTACCAACCAAATCTACAGGCTCTGGTGCATTCTTGGCCTGAGGTTGCTCGGCCGGCTCCGGTTTCTCACGTCTGTTAGCTTTGTCAGGTTTCGCGCTATTTGCAGTCTTCCCCTCGGGAGCTAAAAGTTCAGAAAAGCGATTTAATAGAGCGCGGATCTGCGTATCCGTCTCACCGACACTGGAGCCCGCGGCAACCGCCCGTGCAATATCATAACCACCAATAATAAGCTCCAGATACTCAGCCAGCTTGGCAAAAAAAGCTTTGTTGGGTTTGCTGGTAATATCAATAAAGGATTCAAAGTCGTGGGTGTACTGGCCCAGAGCATTAAAGCCCGCCATTCTCGCGCCGCCCTTGAGCGTATGTAAGTCTCGCTTTAATTGATCGGCAAAATCTGGCGCCTGAGGTTGGTTTTTCCAAGCGTGTAGTACCTCTTCCAGATGACTGACAATATCCTCGGCCTCCTCCACAAACACCCCTGCAATTTCTTTATCCAGATCATTTTCCATCCATAGAGCAGGCGGTGTTGCGACTCTTCTGTCACTCTCCACATCCTGGCTAACTGGTTTTTTATTGGCTTGCGGTGCCTTATCAACAGCCTTCATAGGCTGGTCAGCTTTAAGCTGCTGACTGTCGACAGTCGGCTTTTCAGGCTGAGCAAGATTGCTTGTACTGGAAGGAATAGTAGCAATCGCGGCTAAGGTTTTTTTATCCTGATCTGGCAGCTCGGGTATATCCTGATCGGCCGCCAACATATCAAAAAAGCTGAGTAACATTTCATGACAGGCCTGCAACTGAGACAGCACTTTTTTATCAATCGGCAGGGACGCAGAATTATGCTCTTGATAGATAGCCAGCAGTAGACTGGACAATTCTATAATAGGTTTAATCTCTGCAGTCTCAACAATGGCTTCTAAATCGGTGATTAACTTTTTATAACCTGATTGAAAGTCACTCTGTTCAATCTGGCTGGTTTGCAATATCTGCTCGTAATCCTGAATGGCAAACAGCCCATAGGCCATCAAATTTTTAATCGCCAACAGGTCAGCTGAGTATTCACTCTGGCCATTGGCTCGCAATAGTGCGCCAACATATCTTTCACGCAGTTCTGCAACACGCTGATAAAACAAGCCAACCCCGTCTGGCATATGCAATGATGTGGAGGGGTCCATCTCTACTTCCAGCTGGGCCAGTAGATCTCTGAAAAAACATACTCCGTCATTGATGAGGAAAATAATATCCTCATCAACAGCAACCCGGTGATTTAGCAGTTCTTTGATAAAATCATCCAGAGGTATAACCAGCTGGCTTAGAGTCTCTAGGCCAGCCATATCTGAGGTGCCTCTCAATGTGTGCAGTGAGCGCTGAAGCACGGAGGTAGGTGGCAGCGGCTCAGTATCTGACGCCCTGGCCACAATTAAATAATGATCTATATTTCGAAGATGGGTTTTTGCCTCTTTGACAAATATCTCCAAGATAACCTGCTGTTCGTCCGACGACTGATCTTCTGGCGTCTGCGAAACATCAGCTGTCTCCTGTTTATCAGTAGCTGCTGATTGCTCAGGGATTGGCTCAGGCAAATCGGTTAACTCTTCACCTCTGGCCAGCTGCTCTGCGTGATGAATGATTTGCAGGCTTATCTGCAGGTTAGACTCTGACGCACCCTTAGCAAAGGCATTGATCAATACAGGCAAATAGTCAAGAGACTGCTGTACCAAGTCAATAATTTGCTTGTTGCTGGCAATGCGGCCATCCAGAATCCGATTAAGCATATTCTCTACGGCCCAGGCAAGCTCACCTATATCCAGAGCACCGACCATGCGACCGCTGCCCTTCAGAGCGTGGAAGGATCGACGAATTACGGTAAGAGGCTCGCTCGCCTCCGGAGACTTTTCCCAGCTTGGAAAGGTACTATTAAGTAAAGCCAGTACCTCTTTAGCTTCGTCCAGGAATATATCGATAATTTCCTGATCAATCTCATCTTTAGGTTGATGTTCTTTATGGCTGCTACTGACTAATGCGTGGGGTTTCTGTTGCTGATTTTCCGGGGTGGGTTTTCTGAAATGATCTGGCTCACCATCAGAGGCGTGGAGCTTATCTGCTTGAGTTGCACTATCCTCTATAGCTCTCTGTAACAGAGCATCAATTTTGTCCTCAGCTCCTTCTAAAATCTGGTGCTGGTCTTCCTCAGAAAGGGAAGCAACCTGTTCCAAGTAGTACTCGACCATGGTGATAATATCTGCAAAACCATCTAATAACTGCCACTCAATAGCGGCACCACAGTTAATTAGATGCTGTTGCACATAGATACCACAGCCATCAATAATGGCTGCCGCACGCTGTAGGCCAATTATTTTCAAAGCACCAGATAACTGGTAGAAACCCGCTGGCAGTGGTTTTATTATTTCCTGATCCCACTGAGAGTTTATAAAATCTACTACAGATTCTTTGATATGCTCGATATCAGTTCTCGCTTCGGCCAACAGGGATTCTCTGGCTGTTTCGAGCTCATAACTATTTTGATTTTGATCAATCTGTATTTCGTCGGTAAAGTTTTCTGGATGACTCGCCCAAGCATTTAAAGCCGCACCCACCTGGGTAAGCTCCTGCACTGAGGCGATAATTTTTTCATCGTCGAGGGGCTGATCTGATTGCAAGCTCTGCTGCAAAGTAATTGCAATCTTGTTTATAGCGTCTCGCAGTTTGCCCTGGCCTACTAGGGCGAGAGAATCACCCATGTTGTTTAACACAGGTATGCTGTCACAGACATCCTCTGAGGACAGTCTGCCCTGAATAGTAAACTGCTCAATCGCCGAACGCACGCTAGTAAGCTCAACCTGTATAGCGGCAACTAGTGAGCGCACCACTTCGGGATCGTGCTGAGGCGTGAGTCGACTAGACGCCGGGTCTATACTGCCCGTTGGTAATGCGCTTGATAACTTATAGAGGTCCCATAGATATTTCTGCTCTTTGGTTTCTGGCTTGACGGTCATCAGGTAATACAGCAGATTTTTTAGCAGCGCTATATCTACTGGCGAAGTAGAGTTTGAGGTGATATCAAAAACTGTGTTTTTTAACTCTGTATCCAGAGCGCGAAAAAGTCTTCTTGGGGCTATGCTGAGTTCGATACGGCGACTGCAAATTAGCGCTAATACCTGCTCTGAAATTTGCCAAAGGTCCTGCCTCCAGGTTCCCACGCAAACCTCTTGCAGGCGTTGAAAAATCTTTTTGATATTGGTTTGATGAATCTGCGCCTGTTCATCCTTGATCAGCTTGATCAGAGATATCTGGTAAATTTGCCGCAGACGTTTTACTCGCTCGACAAAACCTTGGGCATCTGCGGGAATTGTTAGCTCTGCCTCTGACTTGGATTCCAGTGAGGCTAGACTGGGAGAGAATAATAACCCCTCAGATAACAGACCACGGCCCTGAGTAGCTCGAAGATCGTTAAGCAGTAATATGAGTGCCTCTGGTTGATCAACTCTGGTTGCCAAAACCTGTCGCAGATAGATTGGCAGACGAATAATAACCTGCACCAGAATTTCGCAGGCCTCGGGTATATTGGAAACCTTTTTGTCGATAATGGCCTGGGTCACCGCTTCCATTTCTTCACAGAGCAAAATCAGACCCTGGCACTGAAGTATTTTGAAGGGGCCAGAAATTTGATGAATATGACCGAGACAAAAATAAATCTTGGTCTCGTCATTTACGTCTTTGGTGAAAGCCTCTAACTCATTGTAGGCCGATGTTAGATTTCGCTCGATCTCATCAACCAACCATTCTAATCCTTTGAATGTCTGTTCAGTTTGATGTTGAGGCTTCTGTATCTGAATGTCTGTCATTCAGTATCTCCTTATGGCCTGCGATAATTTTCGGTTTCCAGCTGCCTTGGCGGCGGAAATTGCGGTGGCGATCTCTATAGGCTTTTTACTAAAAGCCTGCACGGTTTTGGGAACCGACCTACTCAGGTTAGCCGGAACCCAGGCACCCAGTTCGCCCATACCTACAATCAGATGGCCGTCATCATTCATCTGCTGCGTCAGTTGGTTGACGATTTCTCGCCGCTGCCAGCGACGAAAATAGATCAACATATTTTGACAATAAATAAGATGGAGTTTGCGGCGAATTAACGGTGGCCTTGCATCCAATATGTTACTGGTGAGAAAGCAGATATGGGCGCGCAGGCTCGGTTTAACTCGATAGCGCTTGGGCCCTATCCTGTCAAAATACTTTTCTTTAATACTTGGGCTCACCTGGCACAGGCGGCGATCTTGGTAGACACCTAACCTTGCTTCTGCAATGGCTCGGTGGCTGATATCAGTAGCAATAATGGCAAACTTGGGATTTCTGTTCAGGCCGGATAGGGTTTCGCATAATGTGATTGCCAGCGAGTAGGCTTCTTCACCAGAGGAACAGCCAAGGCTCCATAACCATAGCGGAGCTCTTGGATGCTGCGTATCCACATAGCTTTTGGCCCAGCGTGCTACATAGTCCAGAGATGGCTGATGACGAAAGAAGCTGGTTTCCTGAATTAGTAAATTATCTACCAGTCGGCTCCACTCTTCTGCACCTTTGGCATCATCCAGTGAGTCTGCAAAATACTGGTTGATGTCCTGATATTGGAGTGCTTGCATACGTTGCTGCAACAGGTTGATAAGCGCCCGCTCACGATCCGGCGTAACGCACACACCTGTGCGCTGTTCAATGGCTTTTTTCCACAACCAAAAGGATTGTTTATCCCAGCTGTGAATAAGCTCCCTGCTTGCTAATCTGGCCACAATCTATTGTTCCTGTGATGAATTGGCTGACTAGCGAGGCTTGTCGGTGTCTTCCAGCAGCGCCTCTATTTCGGCTTCAAACTCATCCAGATGGAAGGGATCATGGTCTTCCTCTTCATCTGCCTGACTGACTTGCTCTGGGGTATCAGTGTCCTGAATAATTAAACTGTCGGTATCCTGAATAAGAAACTCATCTCGATCGGACTCCTGATCTAGCTCCACTGGCGATGGCATTTCTGATTCTGCATCCACGATGTCCTCAGAGTCGAAAATATGGCTATCGTCATCTGTAGACTGGTCCGCCGAAATATCTTCATATTCTGGAGAGCTCATTGGGTCAGTATTTTCGGCTGTGGAGTCATCCTCGGACTGATCCGCAAGATCATCAGCACTGGGTAGAATAAAGCCACTCACTGACTCGCGCATCTCAACCGCCATATCTGCAAGATCGCCAATAGACTGTGCCGTATCATTGGTTCCTGAGAGCGTCTGAGAGGTAATCTCCTGAATAACATTCATGGTGTTGGAAATATGTGAAGAGGTGGTTGCCTGGTGTTTGGCCGCTTCGGAGATATCCTGAATCAGCTCCGCCAGATTAGTGGATACAGTTTCAATCTCTTCCAGTGCTATACCTGCGCTATTGGCCAGCTCGGCCCCCTTTACTACTTCAGCTGTAGTCTGTTCCATTGAAGCTACCGCCTCATGGGTATCGCTCTGAATGGTCTTTACCAGACCTGCGATCTGCTTGGTGGCTGTTGTCGAGCGCTCTGCAAGCCGCTGCACCTCATCGGCTACCACAGCAAAGCCGCGACCAGCTTCACCCGCCATGGCCGCCTGAATGGCGGCGTTCAGCGCCAGAATATTGGTTTGGTCAGCAATCTCGTTAATCAGCGAAACTATATCGCCAATTTCTTGAGAGCTCTCACCCAGACGTTTAATGCGCTTGGAGGTATCCTGAATCTGTTCACGGATAGTATCCATGCCTTCAATGGTATCGCGCACCACAGAGGCGCCTTTTTTAGCAATGGATACGGAGCGCTCTGCCACTGCGGCCGACTCGGCCGAATTAGACGAGACCTGATCGATAGTGATGGCCATCTCGTTTATCGCAGCTGAGGCGCCAGCAATTTCCTGAGCCTGATTTTCTGCACTCTCGGCAAGCTGCAGTGAGGTGGAGCGAGTAGCATCTGTAGAACTGGCGACTTTCTCTGAGGTGCTGGCAACATTTTGTACCAGGCTGCGCAGCTCGGCTATAGCAAAATTAATGGAGTCAGCAATGGTGCCAGTGAAGTCTTCTGTCACTGTGGCCTCTGCGGTTAGATCACCATCAGCAAGATCAGAGATATCATTGAGCAAAGTCAAAATAGCCTGCTGGTTTTTGTCTTTGACTTTCTCTGCTTCAATAAGATTGCGGCGCGTGGTGGTGTAAATAATCAGGCCTAAGAGGATTAAGGCTGCGAGAAATCCGGAGACAGCCATTAGCGTAGTTGTACTGTTGAATAGTCGATGACCAGATACAGGCAATCCGCGAACCAGATCTTCTAACTGGTCGAGGCTGGTAAGCAGGGCGGGAGCAGAACTTACCAGAGCAGCGGCCGAAGCCTGAGCGGTAGAAAGCTCATCGGCGGATTCATGGATACGCTCTATTTCACTGGAGACAATATCAAAAGACTGCTCAATTTCATTGATGCTGGCGATAGCGTCGGGATCAGTGACTTTGGAAATGCCGAGGATAAAGTTGCCATTTTTCATAGCCTCCAGGGTATCCCTGAAAACATTAGAGTCATTTCTAAATTGATCGGCTGCCACATTGGCATCTTCACTGCCGGCAATCATCTTGTCGATATTGCGCCCAATACGCTCTATCAGCCACAGCTGTTCCTGAGCAATGGTAATTTGACCTGCCTGGGCCGACCTCGCAACTAGGGCATCCACCACCTGCTCTGAGTTATCCTGCAACAGCGGCAGTTTGGTATTTAGCTCATGGGCTACGGTAGATACAAATAGTACCGCTTCTCGGTTGTCGCCCAGGGATTCCATATTGGCCGACACCCTGTCCCAGCTGTTGGACACTGCAGTAATTTGCGCAGGGGATATTTCACCCTGCTCACTGAGCCTTTTCTTAAGTGTGATCCAGCCAATATTCATCTGGTTGCTGAGTCTGCTGAGACTCTCGAAGCCAAGCTCATTACCAGCAGTGGCATCTCGAGCCAGCTGAGTGATGCGCAGTGCTTTTACACGCAAATCGGCAATACTTTGAATATTGGCGGAGTCATCCCGCGCCTTATTACTTACTTCGAATCCACTGTAGCCTGCGGCAACCATACAGGCGATACCCAACATGATAATTAAATTGCGAAAAAAACTACTGTTCCCCTGTCCCTTACTCATATCATCCTCCAAGTTGATGCTCTGTTACTGCGATGCATTGGCTATACCGAAACCCTCATAAACTGATCGTTTTCAATTAGTCTCTGTGGGCGAAAGAGCTCAATACTATGAGCGCCATCTACAAATTTTCCATCAATAAAACTCCCCAGGGGCCCCTTTTCACTGGCCGGCTGGTAGCTGTCCAGGGGCAGTGCCCTGATGCCATGAACCTGGTCCACAATCAGGCCTAAATAATTACTGGCGACTTCAAAAACCAGAACTCTGCGGCCGCGGGCCGGACCTGTAAGTTTGCGCCCCAAAAATTCTGCAAAGTCGATCACGGGCAGCAGCCGACCGCGCACATTGGCCACACCTACCACCCAGTTTTTAACCCTGGGTAGCTTGGTACACTTGGGGACTACCAGCACTTCATTTACTTCTGAAAGAGTAATCAAATATTCCCTGTCCAGCAGTGAAAAGCTGATCAGTTTTTCAGTCTCGATAATTTCTTGCTGTGCTGGCAGACCCTGGCTGGATGAGCCAAAGCGCTTGACCAGGCTACTCAGTGCTGCAAATACGTCCGTTCCGTCGGCCATATGAGTGAGCTCCTACGCCAGTACCTGTTTAATTGCTGATACCAGTCGGCCTTCGTCGATTGGCTTGACCAGATAGGCGGCAGCACCCTGGCGCTCACCCCACACCTGGTCGGCCTGCTGATTTTTAGCTGTCACTATGATTACTGGAATATGTTTGGTTTCATTGCCCCGGCCCAGCTGACGGGTAGCCTGAAAACCATTGAGGCCGGGCATAACAATATCCATCAATACAACATCTGGTTGCTCGGTTTTAGCCAGATTCACGCCCTGCTCACCAGTCTCAGCGGAGAGCACAGAATGAGAATTTTTCTCAAGAATATTGGTTAACTTGTATGTTTCTGTGGGCGAATCATCCACAATTAATATCTTTGCCATTTCCTCCAACCTCTTGTCAGATTTGTTAATTTATTTCCCTATCTAAAATTGCCTTTTAAATATGGCCAGTTGGCGCTAGACCTGTTTTTCTAAATACTTTTCCAAGGCCTGTAAAAGTTCGACTCTGCCAAAGGGCTTGGTGAGATAGTCGTCGGCACCCACAATACGTCCCTTGGCCTTATCAAAGAGGCCATCTTTGCTGGATAGCATAATCACTGGGGTAGATTTGTAGTCGGCATTGTTTTTGATAAGGGCGCAGGTTTGATAGCCATCGAGACGCGGCATCATAATATCAATGAATATGACATCAGGTTTGATATCAACAATTTTAGCTAATGAGTCGAACCCATCAGAGGCAGTGGCTACATCGCAGCCCGCTTTTTCCAATAGGGTTTCTGCGGTACGACGAATCGTATTGCTGTCGTCAATCACCAGCACTTTTAGGCCCTGAACATCCATTTTATTCACCATCTTTAAAACCACTTAACGCCCTAAGTACTGCCAATGTCACTTAAGTTATGGAATTTTAAACACAGTTGTAATATATAATCTACAACCCTCTATTTTTAGTAATGTTTTTGCTTGCTGGCTCACAGATTTTAAGAGCGTTTAGCATGTAGCCAATTGCCATAGATAGTTATAGTGCAAAAATCACAACAAGGCCGTCATTTATGGGTAAATCACTTGGGGTCGTAATGGACCCGATCCAATCGATCAATTACAACAAAGATACCACTCTAAGTTTATTGCTCGCAGCCCAGCTGCAGGGCTACAAATTGTTTTACATGGAGCAGCGACACCTATTTCTGGACAATGGCAATCCACGAGCTGAGGTGCGGCCCTTGCGGGTATTCGAAGACCCAGATAAATGGTATGAGCTTGAGGGGGCCAGCTCTGTGCCACTTGAAGAGCTCGATGTGGTGCTGATGCGCAAGGATCCACCTTTTGATGCAGAATATATCTACTCTACCTATATTCTGGAGGCAGCTGAGCGCCGCGGTACTCTGGTAGTCAACCGCCCCCAGAGTTTGCGCGACTGCAATGAAAAAGTATTCGCTACCCAGTTCCCCCAGTGCACCCCACCACTGCTGGTCAGTCGCGACCAGGGTCGACTGAAGAAATTTTTAGTCGAGCACGGCGATGTGGTGTTTAAACCGCTGGATGGCATGGGTGGCACATCGATCTTCCGTGTCAGGGACGGCGATCAGAATCTAAATGTAATCCTTGAAACCCTGACTAAATATGGCGCCGAGACCATCATGGCACAAAAATATCTCCCGGAAATTGTGACCGGGGATAAACGCATTCTGGTTGTCGATGGCAAAGTGGTGCCCTATTGTCTGGCGCGCATTCCCTCGAAGGGCGAATTTCGCGGTAATCTGGCCGCCGGTGGGTCTGGCTTGGTGCAACCACTGTCTGAACGGGATCTGTGGATCGCCGAGCAAGTCGCTCCAACGCTGGTAGAAAAAGGTCTGATTTTTGTTGGTCTGGATGTCATCGGCGACTACCTGACCGAAATCAATGTCACCAGCCCCACCTGTGTTCGAGAGATAGATAAGTCTCAGGGCACAGCTATAGGAGATCAGCTGATGGCGGCGATCGATGCTCGCCTAAACCAGCAGTCTGCAGGTAGCCCTTGAGTTTGCGGCGCGAAACCCGCATATTGACTACTATGAGCGAAAGCACAAAAAAAATTATCTCCAGCCTAAAAAACCATTTCCTTCTGGCTATGCCAGGTCTTAATGACCCCAATTTCGCCCAGTCTGTGGTCTATATCTGTGAGCACAGTATCGATGGGGCCATGGGTTTGATTATTAACCATCAGCTGGATATTCCAGCCAAGGCTATCTTTGATCAGCTGGATCTGGAATATCATGATCAGCAGGGAAATTCACTAATATTCGACGGCGGCCCAGTGCAGCGCGACCGCGGCTTTATTTTGCACAAGACCAGTGAGCAGCAATGGGAGTCAACGGTTGCCATTGCTGAAGATATCAGCCTTACCGCATCCAAAGATATCCTCAGTGATATTGCTCTGGGCAATGGTCCGGCTGATGCACTTATCACCCTGGGTTATTCAAGCTGGGGCGCTGGTCAATTGGAGGATGAGTTAAAGCAAAATAGCTGGCTGACAATACCAGCTGACTCGGCGATTATTTTTGATACCGCCTGCGATAAGCGCGCTGGAGCAGCGGCCTCATCCATTGGGCTGGATCTCAATATGCTCTCTCCCGATATCGGCCATGCCTGAAACCAAACACCAGACCCTGCTGTGCTTTGATTTTGGCTTAAAGCAGATTGGCGTAGCCTATGGCCAGACATTGACTGCAGCAGCCAATGGTCTATGCATAATTAAAGCCTCAGATGGCGCCCCCAACTGGTCTCAGGTCACCGAGGTAATCAATGAGTGGAAGCCCAGTCTGTTATTGGTGGGGTTGCCGCTGAATATGGATGGCACAGCCAGCGAGCTCAGCGAGCGAGCCAGCAGATTTGCGCGCAGGCTGCAGGGTCGCTACAGCATTGATGTACAGATGGTTGATGAGCGACTAACTAGCCGCGAAGCAAAATCTATGCTTCAGGAGCAGCAGCGCAGCGGTGCCCGCAAGGGCAAGATGTCAGATCTAACTAAGATTGACCATCTGGCAGCAGCACTAATTCTGCAAACCTGGCTTGAAAACCCCGATCTGGGGAAAAGCCCTTAGCCAATAGACAGCACTTAGCCAATATCCAGCCCGTAGCCCGAAAAAAACCCTTCGCCAAATAAAGGCCCATCTACCAATTAAGTTTGCCCGCCGAATGATCCTCAATGGTTAACTTATCGATGCGTGCTTTTTTAGAACCCGTCTGCTGGTCGCTGTACATCTTAATCATCAACCTTAAATCATTTTTTGAGTCGGCATGGGCAATTGCATTCTCATAGCTGATTTCGCCATCCACATAGAGTTCAAACAGCGCCTTATCGAATGTCTGCATGCCATGTTCTGCCGAGCTGGTCATAATCTCTTTAATCTTGTGCACCTCCCCTTTGCGAATGGTATCTGCAACCAGTGGCGTATTGAGTAAAACCTCAATCGCAGCCCGTCGATTTTTGCCATCCACAGTGGGTACCAGTTGCTGGGCCACAATACCTCGAAGATTGAGAGAGAGATCCATCCACAGCTGGCTGTGACGGTCTGCTTCAAAAAAGTGGTTAATCCTATCCAGAGCCTGATTGGCATTGTTAGCATGCAGCGTGGCCAGCACCAGATGGCCAGTCTCGGCAAAAGTAATCGCATGCTGCATGGTCTCTCTGGTACGAATCTCGCCAATCAAAATAACGTCTGGCGCCTGGCGCAGGGTATTTTTTAACGCCACCTCAAAGGACTCAGTATCCACTCCGACTTCTCGCTGGGTGATAATGCAGCCCTGATGCTCATGGATAAATTCGATTGGATCCTCAATCGAGACAATATGTCCTCGACTCACTTTGTTGCGATGGCCAATCAAAGCCGCCAGAGAAGTGGACTTGCCTGTGCCGGTTGCACCCACAAAGATCACAATGCCGCGGCGGTTCATCACTAGCTCTTTGAGAACCGGAGGCAGCAGCAACGCCTCTGGCGTCGGAATCTGGGTCTCTATTCTTCGCAGCACAATACCTATTTCGCCCCGCTGATAAAATGCACTGGCACGAAAACGGCCAGACTCTTCGCTGATTACAGCAAAATTAAGTTCTTTATTAAGGTAAAACTCTCTGCGCTGTTCGTCCGTCATAGTACTTAACACCAGGGCCTCGCACTGCTTTTGATCCAGAGACTGCTCGCCAATAGGCACCACAGAGCCATTGAGCTTAATACAGGGGGGCAGGCCTACGGTTAGAAATAGGTCCGAGGCTTTCTGCTCGGTCATTGTTTTGACTAACTTCTCAAATGTCTCGGCGACCATGATTTGTCCTTTCTATTAATAGCGCTGGCAGTTAAAAATTATCTGGCAATTTGGCTTTTTCTTTGGCGATATCCAGGCTGATTAAGCGCTGCTCCACCAGATGATGCAGGCACTGATCCAGAGTTTGCATGCCCAGCGCCCCGCCGGTCTGAATGGCTGAATACATCTGCGCTACCTTGTCTTCACGGATTAAATTGCGGATAGCCGCTGTACCAATCAAAATCTCATGGGCTGCCACTCGGCCTCCGCCCACCTTCTTTAACAGGGTCTGTGAGATAACCGCCTGCAGGGACTCTGACAGCATAGAGCGCACCATGGGCTTTTCCCCTGAGGGAAATACATCTACCACCCGATCAATAGTTTTAGCTGCAGAGGTGGTGTGCAATGTGCCAAACACCAGATGCCCGGTCTCGGCAGCGGTCAGTGCCAAGCGAATAGTTTCCAAATCCCGCAGCTCACCGACCAACACAACGTCCGGGTCTTCTCGCAGGGCCGAGCGCAGAGCCTCACCAAAGCCCAGGGTATCGCGATGTACTTCGCGCTGATTAACCAGGCACTTTTTGCTCTGGTGAACAAATTCAATTGGATCTTCGATGGTAAGAATATGGTCGTAACGATTTTCATTGATATGGTCCACCATGGCGGCCAATGTGGTGGACTTGCCAGAGCCTGTGGGGCCTGTGACTAATACCAACCCGCGGGGAAGTAGGGAAACCCTTCTGAACACATCGCCCATACCCAGCTGTTCTAGGGTCAGCACATTGGAAGGAATGGTGCGAAATACAGCTGCAGCGCCGCGGTTTTGGTTAAAAACATTGACTCTAAAACGTGCCACACCGGGCACCTCAAAGGAAAAGTCGGTCTCGAGAAATTCCTCATAGTCCCTTCTCTGCTTGTCATTCATTATTTCGTAGATCAAACTGTGGACTTGGCGATGCTCCATAGGGGGCAAATTGATACGGCGTACATCACCGTCAATTCTGATAATCGGTGGCAGACCGGCAGAAATATGTAGGTCCGATGCGCCTTCTTTTGCGCTAAACGCTAATAACTCGGTGATATCCATTGTTGCATCTCGCTTATTCCATTAAGGCTAATGCTGCTCGGTGAGCCAGGCTCGAACCAGGTTTGATGACTTAACACTATGGCAAACATTGAAAATAACACTACCTCTGTGCAGAGACGTCTGCAACAGGCCGCCCGTGACGCAGGCCGCAATCCTGAAGATATACTGCTACTGGCTGTCAGCAAGACGCGAACCAGTGCACAGGTAAGGACAGCGATGGAATCTGGCCTAAGTAGTTTTGGCGAGAATTATCTGCAAGAAGCTGTCGAGAAAATTGCTCAGCTGAGCAATAGTGCTATTAGCTGGCATTTTATTGGGCCCCTGCAATCCAATAAAACCAGGCAGGTGGCTGAGCACTTCGACTGGGTGCATACAGTAGACAGACTGAAGATTGCCAAGCGCCTGAGCGACCAGCGCGCCCCAGACATGCCAGCGCTAAATGTCTGTCTGCAGATCAATATTGATAATGAGTCGAGCAAATCTGGATTGAGCCCAGAACAGGCTATTGAGGTCGCCAACAGTGTCGCACTGCTCCCCAATCTTAGGTTGCGCGGATTAATGGCAATTCCCAAACCCAGCACCGAGCCCGCAGAGCAGCGCCAGCCGTTTGCCCGGTTGCGGGCCTTGCTGGAAGAGATTAATACCAGGCTGGACAATTCCCAGAAACTGGATACTCTCTCTATGGGAATGTCGGGTGATTTAGAGCCCGCTATTTATGAGGGCGCGACCATTGTCAGGGTGGGTACGGATATTTTTGGTCCGCGCTAAACAGAGTCTCTAATATCGAGCCTAATATAATTAATTAAGGGAGGCTAGTAATCAGCCAATGAGTTCAATCGCATTTATCGGCGGCGGCAATATGGCCTCCTGCATTATCGGCGGCATGGTGGCCAATAACTTCGACCCCGGGCAGATTGTGGTGGGCACCCCCAGTCAGAGCACCAGAGATCGGCTATCTGCGACTACCGGCGCAACTACCACAGCCGACAATTTGGCAGCTGCGGTCCAGGCAGATATCCTGGTGCTGGCCGTGAAGCCTAAAATGATGCGCCAGGTGGTAGAAGATTTGGCCCCTGCACTGAGCCACAGGCCAATTATTATCTCGGTGGCGGCAGGCATTCCTGTAGCCTCTCTGCAACAATGGCTGGGGGCTGATATGCCGGTGATTCGCGCCATGCCCAATACTCCCTCAATGGTCCAGGCGGGAGCCACTGGTTTATTTACCCAGAGTGCTTTGACCAGTGAACAGCGCAGTCTGGTGGATAAGATATTTCAGGCCATTGGCTACAGTTGCTGGGTGGATCGAGAGGACTTGATCGATGCAGTTATCGCTGTATCCGGCAGTGGTCCGGCCTATTTCTTTTTGGTGCTGGAATGCATGCAGAAGATAGCTCAGGAACTGGGCCTGTCCGAGCAGACCGCTCAGGAGCTAAGCCTGCATACGGCTCTGGGAGCCTCGCGCATGGCCATGGAGTCTGGCATTAGCGCCGCTGAGCTCAGGGATCAGGTTACATCGCCCGGCGGTACTACTCAGGCTGCCATAAACAGTTTCCAACAGCATGGGCTGGAAGATATCTTCCGCACTGCTATGACCAGCGCCGTAGCGCGCGCACAAGAAATGTCCAAGGATTTCTCCTCATGAGCGAAACGCTAATTTTTATTCTCAGATCAGTGATTGATATCTATGCATCACTGCTGTTAATTCGCCTATTACTGCAGTTGGTGCAAGCTAACTTCTACAACCCAATATGCCAGGCGATATTTAAAGTTTGCGCCCCTGTTGTTGAGCCCCTGAGCCGACTATTGCCGACCGTGGGTTCGTTTAACATTGGGGCACTGGTGGCAGCTATCCTGGTGAAATGGTCTTTTTATCTGCTACTGATGGGTTTTGGCGCTGTGGCCGTCGGTGAAATTTTTGCCTATCTTGCAGTGGCAGGTTTTGATCTGCTGCGCACTTTGATTGAGATTTATTTTTGGGGTATTTTTATTCTAGTGATCTCTAGCTGGGTGGGTACAACCCAGCACCCCACGGTGATGCTGGTCTCTCAGGTGGTTGACCCCTATATGAGGCCATTTAGAAATTTGATCCCACCCATTGGCATGATCGATATTTCGCCAATGGCAGCAATTTTTACGCTTATGTTTATTCGCGCCAAGGTGCTGCCTATGCTGGGTGGTCTGATCGTACCCCTGCTCAACTAGTCACTGATATTTAGACCAAAAACCTGCTCCCTAGGGAGCAGGATCCGGATACTGGTTATGCACAGCCTCAATTTCTGACAATTGATCCTTCGACAGCTGAACTTCCACTGCATCGATATTTTCTCGCAGCTGATCCATGGTCGTAGCGCCGATCAAACAGCTGGTCACAAAGGGTTGCTGACAGACAAACGCCAGAGACATCTGCGCTAAAGTCATATCATATTTGTCGGCGATGGCTTTGTAAGCGATAGTGGCTGCCTCAGACTGAGGGCTTCCGTAGCGCGCAAAGCGCTCAAAAAGCTCCAATCTTGATCCAGCAGGCATCTGGCCGTTGAGATACTTACCGCTAAGCACACCAAAGGCCATGGGCGAATAAGCCAGCAAGCCAACGTCTTCGCGAATGGCCATTTCTGCCAGACCGGTTTCAAATTGACGACTGAGCAGGTTGTACACATTTTGAATACTCACTACCTTGGCCAGGCCTCGCTCTGATGCCAGTCGCAGATACTCCATCACTCCCCATGGAGTTTCATTGGACAGACCCACATGCTTTACCAGGCCCTCATCGACCAACTCGGATAGTGCGTCGAGAGTTTCCTCGATGGCAATACCATCAGCCTGAGGGTAGTGAACATAGCCGCGCATGCCAAAGAAATTGGTGGCGCGCTCCGGCCAGTGCACCTGATAGAGGTCTAGATAGTCAGTTTGCAAGCGCTCTAGAGAGCCCTCAATGGCCTGACGAATATGGTCGCGGTTGAGGCGAGGCCCTCCCCGGATATGCTTCCAGTCAGGTCTGGTGTCTGCGCGCCCAGCAACCTTGGTAGCCAGAGTTATTTCCGAGCGCTTGCCCGACTGAGATAGCCATTCACCAATGCAGCGTTCAGTATCTCCGGCTGTCTCTGCCTTGGGCGGAACCGGGTACATCTCCGCAGCATCAAAGAAGTTAACGCCTCTGGATACGGCATAGTCCATCTGCTCGCAGGCCTGCTGCAGATTATTCTGTTCTCCCCAGGTCATGGTACCTAGGCCAATTAAGGGCACATCTATATCTGTGGCACCTAATTTTCTGTATTGCATTCCCCTCTCCTTATTATTGTGTGGGCCCACCTCCTTGAGTGGTACCTCGATGCTAACTTTTTGTATTCTAACCCTAAAAATCTCTGCTAACGAAACTCAGTATGAACCCCGAGTCAGTAAAAAAAGCCACATCATTATGTTGCGTTAACCACGGTCCGCTCTTAGACTTGATGCAAATGTTTGTGTCGACCCAATTATGCCATCCGACAGTCCCGCCGATAACTCCATCGGTATAGTCACCAGCCAGTCTGTGCGTATCGAGCAGCAGCTCAAACTCGCCTGCGGGCTGGTGCTTGAAACCCATGATCTGGTCTACGAAACCTATGGTGAGCTCAATAGCGCCAAAAGCAATGGCGTACTGCTCTGTCATGCTCTGAGTGGCAATCATCATGCCGCAGGCTATTACGAGGGCGACAGCAGACCTGGCTGGTGGGATCATTATGTGGGTCCCGGAAAACCCATAGATACCAATAAGTTTTTTGTCGTCAGTCTAAATAATATTGGTAGCTGCTTTGGTAGCACAGGTCCCACCTCTATCAACCCGGCTACCGGCAAAGTCTGGGGCTCGGAGTTCCCTTCGCTGCGCGCACGGGATTGGGTAGAGTCGCAGAAACTACTTATGGAACACCTGGGTATTGACTGTTGGGCGGCAGTAATCGGCGGCAGTCTGGGCGGCATGCAGGCGATGCGCTGGTCTCTGGAACATCCGGATAAGCTACTAAATGCCGTGGTTATAGCATCATCTATGAAGCTTACGGCGCAGAATATTGCTTTTAATGAAATTGCCCGCCGGGCCATCAAGTCTGACCCGGATTTCTGTGATGGCCAGTACCTTGAACAAAATACAGCCCCCCTGAGAGGTCTGGCGCTGGCCCGCATGATAGGCCATATTACCTATCTGTCAGACGAGCTGATGGGCCAAAAATTTGGGCGTCAACTGCGCATCGGCGACTTAATCGATAAAAACAACGACCCGATAGAGTTTCAAGTGGAGAGCTATCTTAATTATCAGGGCGATAAGTTCTCTGACAGCTTCGATGCCAACTCCTATATTTTGATCACCAAGATGCTCGACTATTTTGATCTGTCTCGAGAATACGGCAATGATCCAGTAGCTGCATTTGGCCATGCCGCCTGCGATTTTCTGGTACTCTCATTTAGCAGTGACTGGCGCTTTGCGCCTGGGCGTTCTCGAGAGATTACCGATGCGCTGATGTCGGCTGGCAAATCAGTCTCCTATGTTGAAATCGAATCTGATAAAGGTCACGACGCTTTTTTACTCCCCAATGACCGATATGAGAAGGCTCTGGGCGGCTATTTAAATCGCGTAGCAGACCGGCTTGTTACTTCAGCAGGTGATGGCCAATGAATCAAGATTTTGACTTTATCAGCGACTGGATAGCGCCCAATACCAGGGTGCTGGATTTAGGCTGTGGTGATGGTGCCCTGCTGCATAGCCTGGAGCAACAACACAATGTTCTCGGCTATGGATTGGAAGTCGACCCAGAAGCAATTGATCGATGCATAGCCAGGGGTGTCAATGTAATAGAGCAGGATCTAAACAAAGGACTAAGCAATTTTGCTGATGGCAGCTTTGATACTGTGGTTATGACCCAGGCGTTGCAGGCCATGCGCTTTCCCCATCTGGTACTAGATGAGATGCTTAGAATCGGCCGCGACTGTATTATTACGTTCCCTAATTTTGGCTATTGGCGTACCAGGGCCTATCTGAATTTTCGGGGCCGTATGCCGGTAACAAAACAGCTGGCCTACCAATGGTACGACACGCCTAATATTCACTTTTTTACCTATGCAGATTTTGAAGCGCTGTGCGTGGAACGCAATATTAATATTCTGCAGCGCCAATGCATCGCTGAACATTTTCCAGATACAAAACTCAAAAGCCTGTGGCCAAATTTGTTTACTCAGACCGCGGTCTATCATCTAAGCCGATGATACTGTCGCCGGTGTCAATCAGAGGTTATAGCTTATGAAATTACCTGTTCTTATTATTGCTTTACTCACCAGCAGCTTGGTTTGTGCCGTGGATCAGCAGCTCTATAAACAACATGGAGAATACAAGGTCTTTTACAGCGCCTTTAATAGTTCGTTTATAGACCCGGATATTGCCGTGGCCAATGATATTGTGCGTGGCAAAGACAAGGGGCTGGTTAATATTGCCGTTGCCAAGGTTCCCGGGGTAGCCCTGCCTGCCACTGTAAGTGGCAGAGTCTTTAATATTTTGCAGCAGAGTCAGACTCTGGAGTTTGTGACCGTGCGCGAGCAGAATACTGTCTACTATCTGGCACCTTTTGAATTCGACAATGAAGATTTCCTGACTTTTAAAATTCGCGTGTTGCCGCAATCCGATGGGCCAGAAACCATCTACCCCTATGATTTTAAATTCCAGAAAAAAATGTATGTGGATTAGCACTCTTTAGTATTTGAGCCCGTCGAGACACCAACCCGGAGACTAATAGATTGAGCACTGATAATAAGCTGGTACTGGCGAGTGCCAATCCGGGCAAGATAAAAGAACTGCAACAGATGCTCGACCAACTGGGCATTGAGGTGATTCCCCAGACCGAACTCAATATTCCCGATATTGAGGAGACGGGACTCAGCTTTGTCGAAAACAGCATTCTTAAAGCCCGCAATGCCGCAGCCCTGTCTGGCCTTCCGGCGATCGCTGATGACTCTGGCCTCGAGGTCGATTACCTGCAAGGGGCTCCGGGTATTTACTCTGCCCGCTTTGCTGGCGCCAATGCTACAGATGCCAGCAATCGCGACAAGCTTCTCGAGCAGCTCGCTGGCGTGCCCGCAGAGCAGCGCACCGCCCGCTATCAAACAGTGATTGTGTATATGCGCCATGCCAATGATCCCACGCCGATTATTTGTCAGGGCACCTGGGAGGGCTCTATTGCCTGCGACGAAAAAGGTGATGGCGGCTTTGGCTACGATCCTATCTTTAATGTTCCTGAAACAGGGTGCCGCGCAGCAGAACTGGACAAAGATCGCAAGAACCGCTTGAGTCACCGCGGCAAGGCGATGGCCAGCCTGTTGCTCAGGCTTCAGAATCAGTAATCCGTGCTCCAGCTCCCGCCACTATCTCTGTATATCCATATTCCCTGGTGCGTGCGCAAATGCCCCTACTGTGATTTTAACTCCCATCAGGCTGGCGACAGGATTCCTGAGCAGGCCTATGTGCGCAAGCTAATCGCTGATCTGAGGACGGATAAACACTGGGCCCAGGGCCGTAAACTCCATTCAATATTTTTTGGCGGAGGCACACCCAGTCTGTTTTCCGCCGCTGGGATCGGTGAAATTTTGTCTGCCGCTGAACAGATTATTGGTTTTGAGTCAGATATTGAAATCACTCTGGAGGCCAATCCTGGTACCTTCGAGCAGGAAAAATTTGCTGGCTTTATGAGTGCTGGCATCAATCGACTGTCGATAGGCATTCAAAGTTTTGACAGCAACCATTTGCAGCGTCTGGGAAGGATTCACGACGCAGATCAGGCCCTAAAAGCCATTGTCACCGCCAGGACCGCGGGCTTTACTAATTTTAATATTGATCTGATGCATGGCTTGCCCCAACAGAGCCTGCAGCAGGCAGAGTCAGATGTAAAACTGGCAATCGACAATGGGGCTCAACATATTTCTTGGTATCAATTGACGATTGAACCCAATACCGAGTTTTACTCAAAGCCCCCCTTACTGCCCAACGATGATCGTCTAGCCGATATTCAGCAGGCAGGTACGGCGCTGCTCAATGCTAATGGATTTAAGCAATATGAGGTGTCCGCCTTTGCACGCAACGGTCAGGTCTCAAGGCACAATATGAACTACTGGCAGTTTGGCGACTATCTGGGAATCGGTGCCGGCGCCCATGGCAAAATCACTTTGCCCCAGCACAATCAAGTGGTTCGCACCAGCAAGACTCGCCAGCCAGACAACTACCTGGCGCGACAAGAATCGATGATTGCCCAGCAAAATTCCATTGAGCCAGATCAGATGGCGGTGGAGTTTATGATGAATGGGCTGCGCCTCAAGGAAGGTGTGCCTGCCGAGTTCTTTTCGGCACGCACCGGTCTGGACAGGGCCAATATTAAGACTCAAATCAGTAATCTGCAGCGCCAGGGGTTGATCGAATCCAACCCTGACAGATACAGCACAACAGCGCTCGGTTATCAGTTTTTAAATACTGTGCTGGAGAGCTTTTAACCTGCCCGTTGATCCCTAGTCGGAGCCAATGACTTCAGCCAGTCTTATAAATTTGCTAGACTGCCGACCATCATGACTCAGTCCCAAAGCCTATCTACAGACCCTCAAGAGACCGCCAAACTATTGCGCTTGGCGACCTATGCATCTATTTCTGTGGCGCTGATATTAATTATTGCCAAACTGGTAGCCTGGGGATTGTCAGACTCGGTGAGCCTGCTGGCTACATTGATTGATTCTGTGCTGGATGCCCTGGCATCGTTGATTAACCTGGTTGCTGTGCGCCACGCTTTGACACCTGCAGATAAGGAGCATCGCTTTGGTCACGGCAAGGCCGAGGCTCTGGCTGGGCTGAGTCAGTCCATGTTTATAGCCGGGTCGGCCGGCTTTCTACTTTTGGAGGCCGGGCGCAGACTTATCAGCCCTATAGCTGTTGAGGCCGTGGGTACCAGCATGCTAGTGATGGTGTTTTCGATTGTAGCTACCTTGCTATTGCTGGGTTTTCAGCGCCATGTGATACGCAAAACCAACTCGACGGCAATTCGCGCCGATGCACTGCACTACCGCACTGATCTGCTGGTGAATGCCAGCGTCATACTGGCTCTGTGGCTATCGGTGAAGGGATGGGCTGGTTTTGATGCGCTGTTTGCCTGCGCTATCGCCATCTATATTCTGTACAGCGCCTGGGAAATTATTACTGTCTCCTACGACCATCTAATGGACCGCGAACTCCCGGACCCACAGCGCGAAGAAATTGAAAAACTGGTGCTCCAACATAAAAGCGCCCGCGGCCTGCACGACCTGCGCTCCAGACACTCAGGCACCATGACCTTTATTCAGCTACATCTGGAACTAGATGATGACCTGTCACTGCTTGAAGCCCATAAAATTTCTGACGAGGTTGAATTGAGCCTTTTAGAGGCGTTCCCCGGTTCGGAGATTATTATCCATATCGACCCGCAGTCCGTGGTGGGCCAGGAGCCAATGGCAGATTTTAGCTAGCGGCTAATCGGTAGGCCGGTCACTCTGGGTACTCTAACTGCCCAGTTTCCAGCGGTAGTATTTCTCGACCCAGTGCAGTAGCCGCTGGGGTACATGTTTGCGCTTCCACTCTCCAGCAACATATTTATTGGCCTCACTCAAAGTGGGATAGCTATGGATTAGCGCGAGTATCTTATTGAGGCCCAGATTGTGCTTAATAGCTGTCACAAACTGGGTAATTAGCTCTCCTGCCTGTGGCCCCAGTACTGCGGCACCCAGAATACGGTCAGTGCCCCTGGCGGTCAGTACCTTAACCATGCCTTTGGCATTACCATCTATAATGGCCCGATCCAGATCTGCCAGGTCATACAGAGTAACCTCAATATCTATACCCTGAGCCGCAGCTTCAGCCTCAGTGAGCCCTACTCTAGCTAGCTGAGGGTCGGTAAAAATCACCTGAGGCATAAGCAAATAATCCACGGCAAACTTCTTAAACTGACCAAATAGTGCATTGACCCCAGCAAACCAGGCCTGATGACCCGCAGCATGAGTTAGCTGATAGGGCCCGGCGACATCACCACAGGCAAAAATAGTCGGACAGCTGGTGCGCAGATACTGATCAACGCTGACCGTACCATTTTTATTTAACTCAACTCCCAGCTGCTGCAAACCAAAACCTGAGGTGTTGGCTCTGCGGCCTACAGCCACCAGAATATGGTCAAACTCCACATTGGTGTGATCTCTGCCCCGGGCATCGGCTGAGCTTGCCAGAACAGCGCTGGGTCCGGCACCCTGAGACTGCACGGACAGCAGCTTATGCTGAGTCATAATCTGTACACCCTCCGCGGCGAGACTATTGCTCACCCCAGTGGCCAGATCTGCATCCTCATTGGGCAATAATTGAGACATGGCCTCCACCAAAGTCACCTGAGAACCCAGACGCTGAAAAGACTGAGCCATTTCGCAACCAATAGCACCGCCGCCGACAATTAATAACCTCTTAGGCAATGTTTGCAGCTGCCATAGGTTTTCTGAGGTCAGTGGCTCAATTTCAGCCAAACCGGGAATCGGCGGAATAATAGGGCTGGCACCGGTTGCCAGAATAATTTTCTCGGCACTGATGATCCGCCCATTTACCTGTACTTCCCAGGGACTGATAAATCTGGCCTCACCAGAGATGCAGTCCACTCCCAGGTTCGTAAAGCGCTCAACCGAATCATGGGGCTCAATCTCTTTGATAGCCTGATGAACTCGTCCCATTACAGCGGCAAAGTCCACCTTGGGAGCGCCAGCCTCCACACCAAACTGTACTGCACGTTCAATATCCACTACAGACTTCGCAGCTCTTATCAACGCTTTGCTGGGCACACAGCCTGTATTTAGACAGTCACCACCCATCTCTGCCTTTTCGACCAGTATAACTTTGGCTTTCACAGTTGCAGCGATGTATGCGCTTACTAACCCTGCACTACCAGCACCTACAACAAGTAGATTGGCATCAAAACGCTTGGGGCGGCGATAACGTCGCAGTGCTCTGTTGCGTTTAGTCAGCGCTACCAGCTGTCGAGCAACCCAGGGAAAAAGCGCTAAAAGCATAAAGGAGAGAATAAGTTGCGGAGTTAAAATACCCACGGCAGAGAACTCCTCAACTGCCCCCAAACTAACTCCGGCATTAACAAATACCGCGGTGCCAGCAAGCATACCCAGCTGACTGACCCAGTAAAAAGTGGTGGCCCTAATCGGCATTAATCCCATAACCAAGTTAATCACCCAAAATGGGAATAGAGGGATCAGCCTGAGACTGAACAGATAAAAGCCTCCGTCTTTTTCCATGCCTTGATTAATTGGTCCTAGATAGCGAGCAAATTTTCGCTGCACCCAGTCTTTTAAAATAAACCTCGACGCCAAAAAGGCCAGGGTTGCACCAATACTGCTGGCAAAAGACACTATAACTATGCCGACCCAGAGACCAAAAACCATACCGCCAACAATGGTCAGTAGAGCGGCCCCAGGAAGAGACAGGCCAGTGACCAGTATGTAAGCAAGGAAATATACCAGAGCCGTCAGCTGCGGCTGCTGTGTATAGAGATCGCGGAAAAACGCCAGTGACAGGTACTGCTGGCCATCAAACAGGACAAAGGTCGCGGCCGCCAAGCCAATTATCAGAATTAGCAGATACTTCGAAAACGCCATAGGGCACCTGAAATTTACTTGTTATGGGTTAGAATCGTTTGTTGCCATCATAAACCTGATGCTATTATGCCCAAAAAATCAGTCCGCTAAACTAAAACCTAACTACTGGAGCACCTTCCTCATGAGCGACAACATTGTCCATGTCACTGACGCAAGCTTTGAAGCCGACGTTTTGCAATCCGATATCCCAGCCCTGGTTGACTTCTGGGCCGAGTGGTGTGGACCCTGCAAAATGATTGCGCCAATCCTCGATGAGATCGCCACTGAGTACGCGGGTAAAATCAAGATATGCAAAGTGGATGTAGACAGCAATCCAGAAGCTGCGGCTAAATTTAATGTGCGCGGTATCCCGACGCTGTTAATCCTTAAAAATGGCGTAGTAGAGGCAACCAAAGTAGGTGCTCTATCCAAGGGCCAACTGATGGAGTTTGTTGAAACCCAGATCTAAAGTTTTCATTGGCCCTGCTAGCAGGGCCATAAAAATTTTCTTGCGCTTTGCGCATCCAGCGCTATACTTCAGCTGTATCTGTCAAGTTTGCCTGTTCTGACGCCCAATCCTGATCTTTTTTTGCGCCAAATGCGGCTTTAACAGCACCCAACCGATTTTAAGACTTCCGTAGTCGCTTAATCCCTTCAATCCTATAGCAATGTAAAACCAACCTATGAATTTATCAGAACTAAAACAAAAACCTATTGACGAACTATTGGAAATGACAGCCTCTGCAGGCCTGGACAACCTAGCTCGCTCAAGAAAACAAGACATTATCTTTGCCCTGCTTAAAAAGCACGCGAAGAGTGGTGAAGATATTTACGGAGACGGAGTATTGGAGATACTCCCAGATGGCTTCGGCTTTCTGCGTTCTGCTGGAGCCTCCTATCTCGCTGGCCCAGATGATATCTATGTATCACCCAGCCAAATCAGACGCTTTAACCTGCGCACTGGCGATGGCATCGCCGGCAAAATCAGACCGCCTAAAGATGGCGAGCGCTATTTCGCCATGCTCAAAGTTGATGAGATCAACTATGACGCGCCAGAAAATGCTCGCAATAAAATCCTCTTTGAAAACCTGACACCATTATTCCCCGACCAGCCACTGCGTCTGGAAGCGGGCAATGGCTCAACTGAAGACTTAACCGGACGTATTATCGATTTAGTGTCGCCTATAGGTAAGGGCCAGCGTGGCTTGATTGTAGCGCCGCCCAAAGCCGGTAAAACCATTATGATGCAGAATATCGCCCAGTCGATTATTCGCAACAACCCAGAGTGTCATATTATTGTTTTACTGATCGACGAGCGCCCGGAAGAAGTTACGGAGATGCAGCGTACCGTGCGCGGTGAAGTTATTGCCTCCACCTTTGATGAGCCGCCTAATCGCCATGTTCAGGTCGCTGAAATGGTCATCGAAAAGGCCAAGCGCCTGGTAGAGCACAAAAAAGACGTAGTGATCCTACTGGACTCCATTACCCGTTTGGCCCGTGCCTACAACACCGTGATTCCGTCCTCGGGTAAAGTACTCACCGGTGGTGTCGACGCCCACGCACTCGAAAAGCCCAAGCGCTTTTTTGGTGCTGCACGTAATATCGAGCATGGCGGCAGCCTGAGTATTATTGCTACAGCTCTGGTTGATACCGGATCGAAAATGGATGAGGTTATCTACGAAGAATTTAAAGGCACAGGTAATATGGAGCTGATTCTGGATCGCAAGATTGCAGAAAAGCGTGTCTACCCAGCCATTAATGTGCGCCGCTCAGGCACTCGTCGTGAGGATCTGTTAATGGATGAATCCGAACTACAGCGAGTATGGATTTTGCGCAAATTACTCCACGATATGGAAGACCTTGGCGCTGCTGAGTTTTTGGTTGAGAAGCTTAAAGGCTTCAAAAACAATGCAGAATTCTTTGGCGCAATGAAACGCAAATAGTGCGCCAAAGTTAGAGCGTGCTGCGTATCATAGCTCAGACGCAGTGACCCAGGCTAAAGCCCTATGAAATATTCCGACCTCCGCGAATTTATAGCTTTCCTCGAACAACGGGGAGAGCTGGTTCGTATATCCCAGGAAGTCGACCCCAATCTGGAAATGACAGAGATCAGTGACCGCACATTGCGTGCCAAAGGTCCTGCCCTGCTATTCGAAAACCCCAAAGGCTACGACACACCCGTACTGTGCAATCTATTTGGCACCCCAGAGCGAGTGGCCATGGGCATGGGCCAGGAGAGCGTTTCTGCACTGCGTGATGTAGGCACATTGCTGGCATTTCTTAAAGAGCCTGAGCCCCCCAAAGGCCTGCGCGATCTGTGGGAAAAACGCCATGACTTTAAACAGGTACTTAATATGCCTGTTAAACAAATCAAAAGTGCTCCCTGTCAAGAAATTGTGCTGGAGGGCGAGCAGGTTGATCTAGATCAGTTACCCATCCAAACCTGCTGGCCTGGCGATGTAGGCCCACTGGTGACATGGGCACTGGCCATTACCCGCGGCCCGGAAAAAGAACGCCAGAATCTCGGCATCTACCGTATGCAGAAGATCGCCAAAAATAAATTAATTATGCGCTGGCTCGCTCATCGCGGTGGTGCACTGGACTATCGCGACTTCCAGAAAAAATACCCCGGCAAGCCCTATCCGGTTGCCATTGCCCTGGGGGCAGACCCGGCCACCACATTGGGTGCAGTAACGCCAGTGCCCGATACTTTGTCGGAATATGCCTTTGCAGGCCTCTTAAGGGGCGAAAAAACGCAGGTCACAAAATGCATTGGCAGCGACCTGCAAGTTCCCGCCAGTGCCGAATATGTTCTCGAAGGCTTTCTACATCCAGGAGAAGAAGCCGAAGAAGGCCCCTTTGGTGATCACACCGGTTATTACAATGAAGTAGAAACCTTCCCCGTCTTTACCATTGATCGCATTACCCATCGCAAAGATCCGATTTATCACAGCACCTATACAGGCCGCCCGCCCGATGAGCCCGCTATTTTGGGCGTAGCACTCAACGAAGTATTTGTGCCCATACTGCAAAAACAGTTTCCAGAAATTGTCGATTTCTATCTGCCGCCGGAAGGCTGCTCATATCGCATGGCCGTGGTCAGCATGAAGAAACAGTACCCAGGTCATGCCAAGCGCGTAATGTTGGGCGTCTGGTCATTTCTGCGTCAGTTTATGTACACCAAGTTTGTGATTGTCACCGACGATGATGTGGATGTGCGTAACTGGGAAGATGTAATCTGGGCCATGACCACCAGAATGGACCCCACTCGAGATACCGTGCTGGTAGATAACACCCCCATCGACTATCTCGACTTTGCCTCACCGGTCTCCGGCCTGGGATCAAAAATGGGTCTTGATGCCACCAACAAAATGCCCGGCGAAACCAACCGTGAATGGGGCGAGCCCATTGAGATGGACAAATCAGTAAAGGATCGCATCGATGCACTGTGGAGCGAGCTCGGTATCCTGCCTGAATAATCGGTACTCTGACGAGCCATATAAAGACTATGGATAAATTTGCGGTCATTGACTATCGCAACGCTCATCCCAATGAGCACCCGGCTCTCATTGATTTTCTTTTGGACCAGGGTGCAAACCCATGGAATTATCTGCCCGCCGATGAGGTAATCAAGACCTTTGCTCAGATTGCCGGTGGCGAGGGACAGATTTTGTTGGCCTGTAAAAACCATGAGGTTGTCGGGCTCTGTGTTTTCCTCTTTCCCGGCGCCCTACCGACTAAATACGATCAGTATGCTCAATCGCGCGCCACTGTCTATGTGTCTGAAGTGGCAGTACATCGAGACTTAGCTGGCCAGGGTCTGGGGTCTGAATTACTTCGCCTAACCATCGATCGCGCCAGAGCACTCAAAGCGCAGCTGGTGTTGATTGATCGTCATGAGGAAAATTTGGCTTCAGCTGGTATGATGCGCAAGACAGGGTTTAATGAATTGCGCACCTTTGTGGATTTGGAGCGGCGAAATTATGGCAGCCGCAAGACCACGGTGATGGGCTATCAGCTAAGCTAAACAGGTACACTGTCGCTAAGATTGACCAATAAAATAATTAACAGTCGCCAGGGGAGAGGTTTATGGAGCAGTCCGACAGCGCCGCAGTGGTCAAGAGCCAGTTTCATTTATTTGCTCAGCGCCGGTTTCTCCCTTTCTTTGTTACCCAGTTTCTGGGGGCACTCAATGACAACCTTTTTAAGAATGCCCTGCTGGTAATTGTGGTTAGCAGCGCTGTTGCCGGCTCAGATAGTCAGACTAATTTTATTACCAATCTGGCTGCCGGCCTGTTTATTCTGCCCTATTTTCTTTTCTCGACCACAGCCGGCCAGCTGGCAGATCGCTATGACAAGGCCATGTTGATAAGGCGTATTAAATTTGCCGAAGTTGTGTTGATGGTGCTGGGCTGTATTGCACTCTGGCTGGGTAGTGTTGCCTGGATGCTGGCAATTCTATTTGCGCTTGGGGTGCAGTCGGCCTTTTTTGGGCCTATCAAATATTCCATTATTCCCCAGCACCTGGGTAGCGACGAATTACTTGCGGGCAACGCGCAGGTGGGTATGGGTACCTTTACTTCTATCCTGCTGGGTACATTGATTGGTGGCTGGCTGGTAACTACAGATCAGGGGCCAATCTATGTGGGCGCACTGGCTATTGGCTTTGCGATTACTGGCTGGTTGAGCAGCCGTCAGATTCCTGATGCGCCCTCAGTCTCGACTAATAATGATCAAATAGGGTTTAATCCTTTGCCGGTAACTGCCCAGAATTACAGGTTAGCGAGAGAAAACCCGCTGGTGTTTCACTGTATTCTCGGTATCTCTTGGTTCTGGCTGTTCGGTGGTGCCTTTTTGACTCAGGTACCCAATTTTGCGGTAACAGTACTCTATGGTCATCCCACCTTGATATCGGTACTGCTGGCTGCCTTTATTGTAGGCGTTGCCATCGGCGCTCTGCTGTGCAATCGGTTCTCTAGCGGCAGTGTGGAGCCGGGGCTGGTGCCTTTGGGTGGACTGGGGCTGAGTGTTTTTGCAATTGATCTGTTTTTTACCTCCATGGCCTATCAGACAGGCAATCCTCTGGGTGAAACTGTAATGCCAATGCAGTTCCTGACCATGGGCACTGGCGTGCATATTATGCTCGACTTGGTGTTTATTGGCATGTTTGGTGGATTCCTGATTGTGCCGCTGTACTCCATGATTCAGGAACGCACTTCTGGCGATAGGCGCGCCCGGGTCATCTCGGTAAATAATATCTTTAACGCGATGTATATGGTGGCCGGAGCCCTGCTGGGTATTGTCTTTTTAAGTATTCTGGGCTGGACCATTCCTCAGTTCTTCCTTGCTATAGCTCTGCTCAATATTTTAGTGTTAGGCGCAATTTTCTATGCAGCTCCAGAGTTTATGCTGCGCTTTAGAGCCTGGATAGGCAGATTACTGCCTGGGGCATAGCCCTGCCTAGAAATAACCCTGCAAACAAATAGTCCTGCAAATAAGCCTCATCTAGTCAGTTTTGAGCCTCGTATACTGTCAACCACTGCGGGGGGTCGGCCGTTGTACCTCCGCAACCCCTAAAACTAATAATCATAAAGGTTCACAATTTCATGCCACTGGTCAGTCAAAAAGGCAAAGTCACTCTTATCGTATTGATTGTTGGTATTTCTTTAATTGCCGCTCTTGCTCTATTAAAACCCAAGGCCGAACGCGCTCCGTTAAAGCCACGCCCGCCACTGCCGGTGGATGTGCTTGTGGTCAGCCCCTCCGCAATTAAAATGACTGTAAACAGTCAGGGCACAGTGGCCCCAAAGCGAGAGATTAATCTGGTATCCCAGGTATCTGGCAGGGTTGTCTCTGTGGCGGATAATTATGCCAATGGTAGTTTTTTTGCGAGCGATGAGCAGCTAGTACAAATAGAGTCAGCAGACTATGAATTTTCGGTGACTCGGGCCAAAGCTCAGGAGGCCAGAGCCGAGGAGCAGGTTGCCCTAGAGCAGGGTCGCTCGAGGCAAGCCAAACGCGAGTGGCGGGATCTCGGCGACAACACGGCCAATAAATTATTTCTTCGCCAGCCCCAACTTAATGCCGCCAGGGCGGCGCTGGAATCTGCCCGCGCCGATGTAGAAAAAGCCAAGCTTGATCTGGCTCGCACTGCTATCAGTGCACCATTTCAGGGTCGGGTTCGTCAGACCTTTGTCAATATAGGCCAGTATGTAACGCCTGGAACCAAAATTGCCAGGGTCTACAGTACTGATGTAGTGGAGGTTCGATTACCATTGGCAGATCGTCAGGCCGTGCTGGTGGATCTGCCGGTCAATTTTGAAGACAGCCAGGCACAGAACTATCCCAGGGTAGTACTGCGCAGCGCTGTAGCTGGCGTTAGCCACGAGTGGCAGGGTGAAATTGTGCGTACAGATGCCTCTATCGACGTGCAGAGCCGCATGACCTATGCAGTTGCAGAAGTAAAAAATCCCTTCAAGTCCTCAGGCAATGATGGGCGACCACCACTGAACATTGGTCTTTTTGTCGAGGGACAGATCGACGGCAAAATAGTTGAAGATGCGGTTAATTTGCCCAGACAGGCTGTGTATAAAGGTAATCAGATTCTGGTGTTGAACCAGAATAATGAAATTAATTTTCAGACTATCTCGGTGCTGCGATCCAACCCCAATAATGTTGTAGCCGTTGGCATTGAGGCAGGAACCCGAGTGGTGACTACTCGTATTGCTCTGGCTATCGCAGGCATGAAGGTCAATCCCTCTGATACTGAGATGCCCACCGCCAGAGCTGGCGCTTCAGAGCCGGAACCGGGGGCTGCTGCGGGAGACGAATCATGAAGGGGCTGATTACCTGGTTTGTACGCAACCCTGTCGCCTCTAACCTGATGATGATTCTTATTCTGGTCGGCGGCCTGTTCGGCTCTCAGGATATGGGCAAGGAAGTCTTTCCTGCTGTTCCGGTCAATTACATCAGCATTACTATGCCCTACCCCGGTGCTGGGCCCAGAGAGGTTGAGGAGCAGATTGTTATCCGCATTGAGGAGGCAATCTACAACCTCGATGGTGTAAAACATATTACCTCCCAGGCTCGCCAGGGCCGAGGTTCTGTCACCGTCGAGGTTGATACCGCCTTCGACATGAACAAAATGCTTAACGATATCAAAAGCCGGGTTGACTCTATTATCAGCTTTCCAGTCGACGCCGAACGCCCCATAGTTATGGAAGAGATCATACGCGAAGAAGTGATTCGCGTTGCACTCTATGGCGATGCTAGTGAAGCTGTACTCAAGGAGTACGGAGAGCGCATAAGAGATGACCTCTCCACTCTGTCGAGCGTTGACTATGTTGAACTCAAAGGTGTTCGGCAATCGCAGATTGCCATTGAGCTATCAGAGGTCGACATGCGGCGCTATGGCATTTCCTTTGATAACGTGGTCAATGCTATTCGCCGCACCTCTATCAACCTGCCCGCAGGTACCATTCGCGCAGATACCGGTGATATTCAGATTCAGACTCGTGGCCAAGCCTACTTTGAAGACGACTTCAAAAATATCGCAGTATCCAGCCGTGCCGATGGTACCGAAATTAAAATCAGTGATATTGCCGAGGTGACGGATACCTTCGAAGAGCGCAACTTTCTTACCCGTTTTAATGGCAACCCCGCGGTATTTTTGGGGGTCAGCGTAAATTCCAGCAGCCCAGATGTGGTGGCCACTACTTCGGCAGTTAAAGACTATATTGACAGTCAGACTGGCTATCTCCCCAGCAAGCTGCAAATTGCAACCTGGGCTGATTTTTCTGTTATGTTCTCTGGCCGTCTGCAGTTGCTATCCAGCAATGCGCTGGGTGGCCTGGTACTGGTATTTGTGGTACTGATGCTTTTCCTGCGGCCACAGCTGGCATTCTGGGTTGCTCTGGGCATTGCCATTGCCTACATGGGTGCTCTGTGGATTCTGCCCAGTCTGGGTCTAACACTCAATATGCTGTCTATGTTTTCGTTTCTGCTGATTCTGGGAATTATTGTCGACGATGCCATTGTGGTGGGCGAGAGTATCTACCGCCATCAGCAGGAGGGCTATGACCGTCAGGCTGCGGCCCAGCTAGGTGCACAGGCAATTTCCAAGCCAGTGGTTCTGGCAGTAGTAAGTACCATGATTGTGTTCTTACCCATGCTTTTTTTACCTGGCATCTGGCCAAAGATGCTCTGGGGAATACCGGCAGTCACTCTGGTATCACTGAGCTTCTCACTGATTGAATCACTGTTTATTCTGCCCTCACATCTGGCTCAGATGAAACCAGAGAGCAAGCCTAAATCACATCTGGGCCTGAGGTTCTACCATCTTCGCCAGTGGTTTGCCGATGGTATGATGAGCTTTGCTAAAAACAGCTATGAGCCTTTTTTGGTCAAGGCTCTGGACTGGCGCTATCTGACGCTTGTGGGCTTTGTGCTGGCCTTTATCCTATCCATCACTCTGGTGGGTTCAGGTTATATCAAGCAACGTTTTATGCCCACTGTGTCTTCAGACATTATGCAGCTGAAAATCAATATGCCCGACGGGTTCTCTAAAGAGCGCAAACTGGAAATTATTAAACGGGCAGAGCGCGCCGTCGACATGCTGGCTACTGATACTGAGATCGCCCAGCAAATCACTACCGACAAGCTAACTAACAATCAGCTGTCATTTATGTGGGGCGATAATATCAACCTGGTACTGGAGTTAAATCCTGAACACAGCGGCAAGGTTGATCCTGCGCTTATTACCAGACGCTGGCAGCATTATGTTGGCAAGATACCTGAAGCCAAGAGCTTTGAGGCGCAGTCTTCTCTTTCGAGAACAACCTCGGGGCGCGTCTCTATTGTGCTGACATCTTCTAATCTGGTGCAGCTCCAGGAGGCCTCAGATTATTTAAGGCGGCAGCTTGGGCAGCTACCGGGTACCAGCAATATTCGCGATGATATCCATTCTGGTCGCTCTGATATTGATATTCGTCTACGGGATGGCGCCGATAATCTAGGTATAGGATTAGCGGACGTAGCCCAACAGGTGCGACAGGGGTTTTATGGCGCAGAGGCTCAGCGAATTCCCCGCGGCCGCGATGATGTGCGGGTTATGGTGCGCTATCCTAAAGAGGATCGTGCCCAGGTAGATACCCTGGAGAATGTCCGCATTCGCACGCCCAATGGCGCGGAAATTCCTTTTTACTCGGTAGCAGAGGCTTCCTATGTGCCTGGCTATAGTAGAATCAATCGTCGCGATCGTGAGCGCAGTGTGCGCATCACTGCTGTGCCCGACGATGACAAGATGTCTGTCACGGAGATTGCCGACCTGGTCTACTCTGATATAGCGGCAGAGATGCAGCTGCTTTTCCCTGAGGTCAAACTTAACAAGGATGCTGAACTGGAGGAACAGGAGGAGTTTTATGCCTCATCCAGTAAGCTGTTTGGCCTGGCCCTGGCAGTTATCTATATCTTAATGGCGATTGAATTTAAATCTTATCTAAAACCCATGGGCGTACTCTCCGCAGTTCCATTTGGCATTATGGGCGCTATTTTTGGTCATCTACTGATGGGGTTGGATTTCAGCATGCTGTCGCTGCTGGGAGTGCTGGCTGTGTCGGGAGTGGTGGTGAATGATAATCTGGTGCTAATTGATCGCATCACTCAATTGCGGGAGACTGGCTTAAGTGTCAAAAATGCTCTGGTTCAAGGAGGCTACGAACGTTTTAGGCCAATTATTCTCACCTCTATTACCACCTTTGTCGGCCTGGTTCCTATATTGCTGGAAACTAGCATGCAGGCGCGATTCCTGATTCCTATGGTCGCCTCACTGGCCTTTGGCGTGCTATTTGCCACTGGCGTGACTCTGGTCTTTGTGCCCTGCCTCTATCTGGCTGGAGCCAATTTAAAAGCCCGGTTTATCAAGCCAGAGCCCGACCCTGTAATAGGCACCAATGTCGAGAGCCCTCACTAAGCCCCGGCGCCCGACTCTGAGGCTATCAATAATAGGCGGTTGCCGATGTGGTCAGCACCATTGGGGCGCCCACTTCTTCACGTTTAACCACGCCGCACAGTTGCTCAACCAACTCCAGCGCAAAATCCAGTGCGGTTCCCGGGCCCTGGCTGGTGATGCAGTTGCCATCTACCACCACCCGAGATTCACTATTAAGCTCTTTGGCATTGAGATTTTGCTGAAACATTGGGTGTCCAGTTGCGATCTTGTCCACAAGCAGGCCTTTGCTGCCCAGTACCAGTGCAGGCGCTGCACAGATAGCCCCGTATAGCTTGCCCCCCTGCACCTGGGAGCGCAGCAGAGCATCGAGATTTTGACAGCTGGCCAAATGTTCGGCGCCGGGAATGCCACCGGGCACTGCAATAAGATCCCAGGCTGAATTGGCACAGCTATCAATGGTGCAATCGGCATTGATTTGAATACTGTGAGCACCATTAATACTCAGGCTTTTGTCCTGGTTGACCGCAGCGACACTGACTTCAACACCAGCTCTGCGCAACACATCAATAATGGTGATCGCTTCAATCTCTTCGCACCCATCGGCTATAGGTATCAGGGCTGTTTTTGGCATGTGATTTCCCTTTTTATCAATCCTAGGTATAGGTTACACTGTGCCGCAAATCAATGGATCTGTCACGGGATTGGAATGAAAATTTATATTTTACAAACGCAGGATCAGCGCACTCTTAACAAAGATTTGGAATGGAGTTCAGAGGCCGATCGCAACTGTGTTTTTTGCACTCCCTACAGAGATATCGCCCTTAATCAGCTGATCGAACTCAATGCCAAAGACATTGATCTGCGCGCCTCAATTGTTGAATGCGAAGCTGATGCAAAAGGCCGCCCGGTGCTATCTGCCGAACTCCAGGCCAATAATCAGGCCGCCGCCAATTCTGACCAGTCAGACGCCGCCTAAGAGAGCATTGAATTGTCTCTGCAGAGCAAACTGTCTCTTTTGGCAGGGCCGGAAAAGTCGGCACTGTTTACGGGTATTGTCAGGGGCATTGAAAAAGAGAGCCTGCGCGTAGATCCCACTGGGCACCTGGCTATGACACCTCATCCCAGTGCTCTGGGCTCTGCCCTGACCCACCCCTCTATCACCACAGACTATTCCGAAGCACTGCTGGAGTTTATAACCGCACCCTCAGCCTCTATCGACGAGGTTTTACACGAGCTGGACGAGATTCATCGCTACACCTACCAGCATATTGGTGACGAGTTATTGTGGGTCAGCAGCATGCCCTGTCAGTTGGGCGATGACAGCAGCATTCCCGTGGGTAAATACGGCAGCTCCAATGTAGGCAAGATGAAGCAGGTATATCGGGTTGGGCTTGGCAACCGCTATGGTCGTCTGATGCAAACCATTGCCGGCATTCACTATAATTTTTCGGTGCCTGACGAACTCTGGCAAGAGCTGCAGAGGGCCAGCGGTGATACGCAATCTCTGCAGGACTTTAAGACCCAGGGTTACTTTGCCACTATCCGCAATTTCCGCCGCTATTCCTGGTTATTACTGTATCTGCTGGGCGCAGCGCCAGCAGTGTGCAAAAGCTTTGTACGCGGCCGTGAGCATCAGCTGCAACCTGTGGGCGACGACAGCCACAGCCTGTATACGCCCTATGCCACTTCGCTGCGCATGGGCGATCTGGGTTATCAGAGCAAGGCTCAAAGCTCTCTGGTAGTCTGCTATAACGACCTGGATCAGTATGTGCGCACATTGCGATCTGCACTTGAACAGCCCTACCCTGCCTATGATGAAATTGGCTTAAAAGATGAGCGGGGTAACTATAAGCAGCTCAATACTGCGCTGTTGCAGATTGAAAACGAATTCTATAGCTCGATTCGACCTAAGCGCACCGCCGAAATGGGGGAAACTCCAATACACGCCCTGCAGGATAGGGGCGTTGAATATATTGAAGTTCGCTGTATTGATCTCAACCCGTTGGTTCCCAATGGCATCAATGCCGAGACCATTCGCTTTGTCGATACCTTTTTACTGTTCTGTCTGTTGCAGGATAGCCCAGAGACCAATAATCAGGAATATGCCCGTATACCAGAGAACAATCTGCGTACCGTCTATCAGGGTCGCGACCCCAGTCTGATGCTGGTTCAGGCCGATGGAGAGATCTCACTGCGCGACTGGGGCGGATCACTGCTCACAGCTATGGAACCGGTGGCCAAACAGCTGGATGCCGCCCATCAGAGCAATGATTACAGTGCCGCTCTCAAAGCCATGCAGCTGCGCTTAAGTGATGCCGCCTCTACCCCGGCAGCAACCATGCTGCGGGAGATGGCTGAGAATGGAGAAACCTATTACGGCATGGCAATGCGCAAGGCCTGTGAGCAGCGTGAATACTTTTGCTCGCAACCGCCAAGCCCCGAAACTCTGGCCAAGTATGCCCGGCTGGCCGAGCAGTCTATCAAGCGGCAGGCTGAGATTGAAGCTAGCGACACCCTGTCTTTTGATGAGTTTCTGGCTAATTATTAGCACGGCTAGAGTATGAACTACCTCGCCCATATCGCACTTGCCGGGGACAACCCTCAACATCAGGTGGGTGGACTGCTGGGAGACTTTGTGCGCGGGCCACTGGGGCGGGGTGAATTTCCAGCTGCTGTAGAAGCAGGCATCCGGGCCCACCGCAAACTCGACCACTATGTTGACCAGCAGCCAGAGCTAAGGCTTTTTTTGCAGCGCTTTGAAAGTCCCATGCGTCGCTATGCAGGTATAGTGGCCGATGTTTTTTACGATCATCTTTTGGCCCGCGACTGGCTGCGCTATTACCAGCAGCCTCTGGGAGATTTCTGCCAGACCTTTTATCGCCATCTGGGTAGTTTTAATAACGAGTTGCCGCCCAGAGCCCAGCAGTTTTTGGAGCGAGCACCTTCGATTGGCTGGCTCGAAAGCTATGCCCAGGCCGAACATTTACCAGTGATTTTGCAGCGTATTGGCGAGCGGCTGCGGCGTCCTGTAGCACTGCAGGAGGCGCTGCCCATTATCACAGCTCATCTGGATGCCATAGATGAGGAGTTTCATCAGCTGTATCCGAGATTACAGACTTTTGTCAGCACCACTTTGCAGGAAATTGAATTACACTAGGGCCCTGAGTTAAATGCCCAGCACCAGGAGTATTTTGTGGTTTTGCCCAGTTATAGAATTATTAATCTTATTCAGGCCATTGCGAGTGCAGGTCTTATTGTTATCGCCATAGTCTATTTTCAGAACTATCTGGGGCTGGAGCCCTGCTACCTGTGTATTACCCAGCGAGTGTTTGTTATTGCCCTGGGCGTGATCTGCACCTTTGCAGCACTCCATAACCCTGGGCAAAAAGGTCAGCGCTACTATGCAGGACTTAGCATCGCCACTGCAGGGGTGGGGAGCTATTTTTCCGGCAAGCAGCTATGGCTGCAGAGCCTCCCAGAAGATCAGGTGCCGGCCTGCGGTATTCCCGTCGACTATCTGTTCGATAGCTTTTCAGCCTCGGAGGCCATCTCTATGCTGCTGCGCGGTGATGGCAACTGTGCGGAGGTACAGTGGCAGTTACTAGGTCTAAGTATGCCTGCCTGGGTCATGCTGTCCTTTGCTGGGTTCGCTGCCCTGGGGCTAGTACAATTCTTGCGCAAGGGTTAAAGTTTGCCCTGGCCCTGCTTGTGCTGCTGGCTTTCCAGTGGCTCGGCGAAATAGTCAGTCGCGCCGGAGATATATCACTGCCCGGGCCGCTGCTGGGTATGCTTATGCTGCTGCTGGTACTGACAGTCTATGGTCGGCCTGTGGACATCTTAGATCGCGCTAGCAACCTGTTAATTCAGCATCTGTCGCTGATGTTTATTCCCCCCTCTGTAGGCGCCTTTTTTCTTAGCCAAAAGATATATCAACAGTTTCCCTCTCTTCTAGCTACTATATTTCTGAGCACTGTGGCGGCTATTCTTTTTATGGCAGTGCTGATTCGCTTTTTGCCAGACGCAAAAAAAAGCAGTTCTGACTGATGGGCCTGCTCAGTACCTATTGGCAGCAAATTAGCCTTAGTTCCTGGGTTATTGCTCTGTCCTTTGCGGGCTTTGTGGTGGGCAGAGCGGTCTACCGGCGCAGCGGTAGCAACCCATTTTTGCATCCTCTGCTGGTTGGCACTCCCCTGGTAGCTGCGGTTCTCTATCTAATTAATATGGATTTTGGTGCCTATTATGCGGGCAATGGAGCGCTTAACTGGCTGCTGGGGCCTACCACAGTCGCCCTGGCTGTGCCGCTGGCTAGACAGATGCGTCAATTGCCACCACTGTTGCTAACCGTAGCCACCACTGTGCTGATAGGCGGCTTTTTTGCCACCGGCTGTGCGCTGCTGACGGCACTAATGTTTGATGTCGATCAGCTAATGGTGCTGTCACTGGCGGCCAAGTCGGTGACCACGCCCATCGCTGTGGGCATTACTGAGGAGCTGGGCGGGCTGGTAACTCTGATTGTCATGGTGGTGCTACTGACCGGGATTGTAGGCATTTTGGCCGCGCAGACAGTTTTTAACTATACAAAAATCACTGACGAGCGCTGGCAGGGTCTGATACTAGGTATCTCTGCCCATGCTATAGGAACGGCCAAGGCCTTTGAGCAAAGCCCCCGTTGTGGCGCCTTTTCAACCCTGGGCATGGGGCTCAATGGTATCTGGACATCGATGTTTTTGCCGCCATTAATGACAATTTTGATGTAAATTTTTCTTCTTTGAATAGTTATTATCCCGCGGAAAAACAGGTACACTAAAATTCCAAGGGAGTGAATAGTAGAGGATCTTATGTTAGAAAATTGCCAATCATTACAGCAACACTGGGGTGGGGTTAGCGATGTTATCGATCGCTGGCTGGAAGAGCGTCGTCAGTTGCTGGTCAAATACTGCGAGCTCAGCGAAGTAAAAAACTTTGATGGTGCCAACGCCGACCATGGCAGCATGCTGCAAAATTTTTGCGAGCTAATGGTCGACTATGTATCTGTGGGTCATTTTGAGGTGTTTGAGCAACTTGCAGCTGAAGGTAAGGCGTTTAGCGACAAAGAAGGTCTTGAACAGGGCGCCGCGCTGATGGAGAAGATCCAGCCCTCTACCGAGTTAATTCTCGACTTCAATGACAAATATTTAGCCACTGATGATCTGGATGCTCTGACCACAGATCTTTCGGAGATTGGTGAGACGCTAGCCCAGCGCTTTGAATCTGAGGATAAAATGATCGAGGTGCTGCATAATTCTCATGTCAGCCAGCTTTTGCAAGAGTCCTAGAGACTTGGCAGCAGCAATAAAAAAGCCCCGATTTATCGGGGCTTTTTAGTTTTAACTGGCAGGATGTCTGCTTTAGCCTTCGCCGCTGGCAACATTGGCCTGGAGCAGCTCAACTTCGAAGATCAATGTAGCATTGGGACCAATGGGGCCAGTGCCGCCGGGGCCATAGGCCAGATCAGCCGGGATATACAGCTCCCACTTGGAGCCCTCTGGCATTAGCTGCAGTGCCTCTGTCCAACCGGCAATTACCTGAGTAACGCCAAACTGAGCGGGAACACCACGTTTAACCGAGCTATCAAACTCGGTGCCATCTAACAGGCGGCCGGCGTAGTGCACCTCTACCATGCTGTCGATACCGGGCTTGGCTCCTGAACCTGCAACCAAAACTTTGTACTGCAGACCAGACTCAGTGGTAACCACATCCTGTTTGGCGCCATTCTCTGCAAGAAACGCAGTACCCTCGGCAAGGTTAGCATCACCTTGCATCTGGCTGGCCTGCTGGTCAGCCTGCTGCATTTCTTCGCGTTTGGCGGCCATAACAGACTCAAAGGCTTGAATGGCTTCGGCAATCTGCTCTTCTGTCAGCTGGGGCTCAGCATTATTTAAACCGTCGTTAAATCCCTGCTGGAATGCTGCATTGTCGATTTCGATGCCTATGGTTTGGATGTTTTTGCCATTATCCATACCTAGCAAGTAGCTTATTTTTTGGTCTTGAGTTTGCAAATCTGCCTCCTGAGGCTGGTTATTCATTTGATCACAGCCAGCTAGTGCAAGGAGTGCAGTCAATGAGAGAAGTTTCAATCGGTTCATGGTGAATCCTGTTATGGCTATGTTAAATAGTTGAGTTATTGGGGTTAGTGTAGGTCATTTAACCAGTGGGGTTAATCAATTTTTTGATAGATAAGGTCCCAGACACCATGGCCGAGACGCTCGCCGCGCAGCTCAAATTTGGTCTGCGGCCGATACTCAGGGCGGGGTGAATATTGACCAGCACCAGCTCTGTTCTCAAAGCCCTCAGCTGCATCCAATGTCTCGAGCATCTGCTCGGCATAATGCTGCCAGTCTGTGGCCATATGCAAGATACCTCCAGGGCGCAGCTTCGCGCGCACCAGCTGCACAAAACTCGGCTGCACTATGCGCCGCTTATTATGCTTTTTCTTATGCCAGGGATCGGGGAAATACAGCTGCAGTCGATCAATGCTCTCGGCGGCAAAACATTCTTCCAGTACATCATTGGCGTCGGCTAAGTAAACCCGCAGGTTATCTATGCCCTGCTCGGCCGCGCCGTTCATCAATGTTCCTACCCCTGGAGGGTGCACCTCAATACCAATAAAGTCTGTTTCAGGCTCTGCTGCGGCCATCTGTAGCAGCGAATCGCCCATGCCAAAGCCTATCTCCAGCACCTTGGTGCCGCTGCGAGCAAACACCTGATCAGTATCTATTGGGCCATCGGCCAGCTTTAAACCATATTTGACCCAGCTGTTTTCAAAGGCGTTGCGCTGTCCATCGGTCATACGGCCAGCTCGCACCACATAGCTGCGAATGGATTTTTTACGGTATTCCGGTCTGATATCCATTTAATCGCTTCTTTTAACCGCAGTAAACAACAGGAGCCAGCCAGCAATAAAGGCTAGACCACCGAGCGGAGTAATCATGCCCAGAGCGGTAATGCCGGTAAATACCAGACTGTAGAGAGAGCCGGAAAACAGCAAAATGCCCAGCAGCCAGCTTTTGGCTACCAACTGCCGTCGCGCTGTATCCACAAGTTTATCCGGTAGACTGACTAGACCCAGCAGAGCAATAGTATGCAAAAACTGATAGAGCACTGCGGTGCGGAAGGTCGCCATCATCTTTAATGACAGGCTGTCACCCAGACCGTGGGCAGCAAAGGCGCCCAGTCCAACAGAGACTGCGCCACTCAGAGCTATTATCTTAATCCACAGCGGTTTATTCATAGAGGGTTTTGAGTAGTAATTTTGAGCAATAAAAAAGCCGCACTTGTCTGAGCTTCGATAGGGTGCGGCTTGCGGGCGAGGTTGAGTCTAATCAGGCTTCCATAGCCACGCGGACTTTCTTCATGGCGTTTTTCTCAAGCTGGCGAATACGCTCAGCAGAGACGCCATATTCATCAGCCAACTGATGCAGCGTGGCTTTTTTATCGTCTAACCAGCGGCGCTGCAAGATATCCTGGCTACGCTCATCCAGGCTTTGCACGGCTTGCGCCAGTCGCATGTTATTGTCGCCCTGATAATCATCGTTTTCGACCTGCTGAGCAGGGTCAGCGGATTTATCTTCCAGATAATGAACCGGCGCGTAGGCTGCCTTCTCGTCGTCCTCTTCTGTCGGAGCATCAAAGGCTGAGTCTCGAGCCGTGAGGCGCATCTCCATTTCCATCACATCTTTAACTTCTACACCCAAATCATCGGCAACAGCTTTGGCTTCGTCGGCGGTCAACCACTGCAACTGCTTTTTGGCGCTGCGCAGATTGAAGAACAGCTTGCGCTGGGACTTGGTAGTAGCGATTTTGACAATGCGCCAGTTGCGCAGGATAAATTCGTGAATCTCGGCCTTGATCCAGTGCACTGCAAAAGACACCACGCGCACACCTTTTTCAGGGTTAAAGCGTCGCACCGCCTTCATAAGGCCCACGTTGCCCTCCTGGATAAGGTCTGCGAGAGGCAAACCATAACCGTTGTAGGAACGTGCAATATGAACCACAAAACGCAGATGAGACATAACCAGACGGCGAGCAGCATCTAGATCATCTTCGTAGTAAAGTGCCTCGCCCAGAGATTTTTCCTCTTCAATAGAGAGAATCGGCACCGTGGCAGTGCCCTGAATGTAAGCATTCAGGTTAGCGCCTGGGGTCATCCATTCCATGGTTTGAAGGGCTTTGCTCATATAACTCTCTAAAAAGGTTGTCTAAAAACAGCTGGTTTATAAGTTTAGCATTAAAAGATTAGTCGTTCCTAGCCCCTGAAGGTTCAATAAATATCAGGAAACACCTGGGTTTGTACGGAGTCGCAAGCTATTTTGGCTCAATATCCCGAAGATGTTTGCTAACCGCTATCCAAGCACCGCCCAAACCGAAGATACCCCCCAGGCCTACCAGGCCCAAAAAGCCGAGAATACCTAGCCCCTGAAGGCGATACTGGCTCTGGTAAAGCTCGGCCAGGTTGGCCACTGAGCTACTCATCCACAGCAGACTGGCATAGATCATGATGGCGGCGGTCAATGCACCAAATACGCCCAGCAGCATGCCAGTATAGAGAAAGGGCCGCCGCACATAGGCATTGGTGCCGCCAACAAGCTTGATAACAATTATTTCATCGCGACGGCTCTGAATAGACAGGCGGATAGTATTGCCAATAACCAATAACACCCCCAATCCCAGCGCTGCGCCCAGGGCCACAACAACTTTTTGACCCATCTCGGTAAGCCTGTGTAGGCGCTGCAGCCAGGCCATATCAATCTGTACATCGTCCACCAGGGCAAAGGAATTAATTTTATTCATCAGACGTTTTATCTGGCCCATATCGATGGGCTCTGAGACCGCTGGTTGCACCAAGAATACGGCTGGCAGAGGGTTTTCCTCAAGATCGCGCAGTGCCGAACCAAAGCCAGACAGCGCCTTAAATTCCAATAGCGCCTGTTTGGCAGAAATGTAACTCAGACTGTCGACTCCAGACATAGCATCGAGCTCTGCCCGCAAGTTATCAATTGCCTGGGGCTTAGCGCCCTTTTTAACAAAGACGGTAATCTGCGCCGAGGATTCAAAATGACTACCCAGCTGGTCAATATTTTCCACCGTCAGATACAGCGCCGAGGGCAGTGCCAGAGCAATGGCAATCACCGCTACAGTCATCAATGTTTGTAGAGGCTCAGTCAGCAGCTTGCGCAGGCTGACACCTATGGTATCGCGGTGATGGGACTTATAGCCCTGCCAGCGATCGGCAAATCTTATTTTTTTGCCGCTGGCCCCGCGCTGGGCGCCATCCCGTGTATTTCTGTCTTTAGAGGCCATAGCCGGCTCCATCATCGGTCAGCTCACCCTCTTCAAGGTGCATAATTCTCAGCTGCATACGATTGATCAGAGTAATATCGTGGGTGGCAATTAGCACAGTTACGCCAACATTCTGGAAGCGGCGAAACAGCGCCATAATTTCACTAGATAACTCAGGATCCAGATTGCCCGTTGGCTCATCGGCCAACAGTATGCGCGGTTTGTGAACCACTGCCCGGGCAATGCCAACACGCTGTTGCTCACCGCCAGAAAGAGCAACAGGCTTTTGCTGTTCTTTCTCCAACAGGCCAACACCGTCCAGCGCTGCGCGCACCCGACGACCAATTTCGCTGCTGGGATAACCAGAGACCTGCAAAGGCAGGGCAACATTATCAAACACGGTGCGATCCAGCAGCAGCTGATGATTTTGGAAGACCACGCCTACCTGCCGGCGATAAATGGGGATCTGGGAGTTGGAGAGCCTATTGAGATTTTTGCCATTAATAAGCAGATTCCCCGACGTGGGTCGCTCCATAAGCATCAGCATTTTAAGCAAAGTGCTTTTGCCGGCGCCGGAGTGCCCAGTTAAAAAGGCCATCTCTCCCGCGTCCATTTCAAAGCTGACATTCTTGAGCGCTTCGAAACCACCGGGGTAGCGCTTGCTGAGATTATCAAAACAAATCATATTTACTGCTCAGTTATCCCTGCACTCAGCAGGGCATCGACAAATTCACTGGCTTCAAAGGGCTGCAGATCGTCCTGGGCCTCGCCCACGCCGATATAGCGAATGGGCACTGAAAACTTATCGGCCAGAGCAAAGATAACGCCGCCTTTAGCAGTACCGTCAAGTTTGGTCAGCGCTATACCGGTGACGCCAACTACCTCATTAAATTGTGACATCTGTGACACGGCATTTTGCCCGGTGCCGGCATCCAACACTAAGAGTACTTCCTGAGGCGCTGTGTCATCAAGCTTGCCCGCCACGCGCTTAACCTTTTTAAGCTCTTCCATCAAATTGCTTTTGTTGTGTAGCCTGCCTGCTGTGTCGGCAATAATCACGTCTATATTTCTGGACTTGGCCGCCTGGATGGCATCAAAAATCACCGAGGCACTGTCCGCGCCTGTATGCTGGGCAATCACAGGTACATTGTTACGCTCACCCCAGACCTGCAGCTGCTCCACGGCTGCTGCGCGGAAAGTATCGCCTGCAGCCAGCATAACGGACTTACCCTGCCGCTGCAGTCGGTTGGCGATCTTGCCTATGGTGGTGGTTTTGCCCACGCCGTTAACACCCACCACCAGAATAACAAAAGGCTGGTGTTCACCACTTAAATCCAAAGGTACAGCGCAGGGCTCAAGTTTTGCCTGCAGTATTTCGCTGAGCGCCGTCTTAAGAGCGTCACTATCTTTGAGCGCCTTGCGATTGAGACGATCAGTTATCTCCGCCAATATATTGGCTGTGGTGTCCATTCCCACATCTGCCATCAGCAACAGAGTTTCCAGCTCCTCAAGCAGTTCATCATCTATAGCCTTGCCACCCAAAAACAGGCTGCCAATTCCTTCGCCAGTACGGGTCAGTGCTCGGCGCATACGCTGAGCAAAGCTCAGTTTTGCAGTTGGTTTTTCTGCAGGTACTTCTACTGAGGGCTGCACAGATGGCACAGTATCCGCGGAGGGCTCGGTTAACTGAGCCTCAGCTGGCTGGATCTCTTCTGACGAGGCGGCTTCAGAGGCCGCAGACCCACGCCTAAAGCGATCCAAAAATGATTTTTTTTTCGCTTCGACAGGCTTGTTTTCAGGTGAGGGAGAATCCATGGAGGTTCTTATATTACGGTTATTGAAATCTAGTGTATCCTACCATTTACCCTGGAAAAAGTGGGTAAAACTCACTGATTGGGAGCATCTAATTGCGCGGCAATAAAACTCAGGGCAAAGGGCAGCAAAAGTTGAGAGTTATTGGCGGTCAGTGGCGCAGCCGACGGCTGCCCTTTCCAGCGGTGCCAGGCCTAAGGCCCACGGGTGATCGTATCCGCGAGACCTTATTTAACTGGCTGGCGGCCGATATTGCAGGTGCGCGCTGCCTTGATCTGTTCGCTGGCTCTGGAGCCCTTAGCTTTGAGGCTCTGTCTCGCGGAGCGGCCAGCTGTACCGCCATTGAACGACATGCAGATGCGGTGCGGCAACTGCATGATAACAAGGCCCTACTTGGGGCCAACAACCTCAGCATTATCAGTGCCGATTGCCAGCAATATTTACAGCAAAATCCACCGCAGCAGGGCTACCATATTGTATTTATCGACCCGCCTTTTGATAAACAGCTACAGGGCAGCATATGTGAAGCTATTAATAGTCCTGGCTGGTTAGCGCCCGGAGCCAGCATCTACATTGAACTGCCCGCGGCAGAAAGCGGTTTTGTGGCTCCCGCAAACTGGCAGCAACGTCAGGAAAAAATGACAGGAGGAGTAAAATATGGCCTGTATTCTTACATTGAGCCCAGAGCACAATTTAAGTAATATGCGGCCTCTCATATTCTGATCGAGATGCAGCTCATGAAGACTATTGTCTATCCCGGTACCTTTGACCCCATCACCAACGGTCATATTGATCTTGTTGAGCGAGCTTCGAGACTGTTCGACAAAGTAGTAATCGGTATCGCCAGCAGCCAGCGCAAGAGCCCGCTGTTTAGTATCGACGAGCGCATAAAGTTAGCCTCTGATGCCCTGGCTCATGTGCCTAATATCGAGATTCGCGGCTTTGACTACCTGCTGGTTAACTTTGTTAATGACTGCGGCGCAGATGCCATTATGCGAGGACTGAGAGCTGTCTCTGACTTTGAGTATGAATTTCAGCTGGCCAATATGAATCGTGCTCTATCGCCAGAAGTTGAAAGTATTTTCCTTACACCTGCCGAGAGATTTTCTTATATTTCATCGTCTTTGGTGCGCGAGATATCCTCATTGGACGGCGATGTCTCTAAGTTTGTCCCAGCCAATGTAGTTGAGGCTCTGTCTGCCAAGTTTAATCATTAAGCTAGCGCTGACAGCGCGGGCAAAATACCGAACTGCGCTGCCCCAGCTTAATCTCCTTTAGCAGGCCCGCACAGGCGACGCAGGTCTCGCCACCCCGGCCATACACCGCTAGGGTCTGCTGAAAGTAACCTGGCTCGCCATTACCGTTAACAAAATCCCGCAATGTGGTGCCGCCCTGCAAAATAGCTGCAGCCAACACCTCCTGTATATGACCCGCAAGCTCTGTGTAGCGCTGCAATGATATGTTGCCAGCGCTGCGGTCCGGCCTGATACCACTGCGAAACAGTGCCTCTGAGGCGTAAATATTGCCTACCCCGACCACGGTTTTGTTATCCATGATAAAGGGTTTAACCGCCACTTTTCGCCTGCGTGACAACTGGTAAAGCCTATGCCCATTGAAGTCTTCAGACAGGGGCTCGGGGCCCAGCTGGGAAAGCTGCTGGTGAGGGCCCTCCGACCAGAGCCAACAACCAAAGCGGCGCGGATCATGAAATCGCAGTACAGACCCATTGCCCATGCACATCTCTATATGGTCGTGCTTGCGCAACTCTGTATTGGGCTGAACTATCCGTAGACTGCCGCTCATACCCAGGTGCACTAGCATGGAACCATGCTCAAGGTGCATTAACAGATACTTGGCGCGCCGAGACAGACGAATTACGGTCTGCCCTTCAACAAGCTGGGCGAGATTTGGGTTAACCGGCCAGCGCAGAGAGCTCTGGCGCACTCGGATGCTTCTGATTACCTGGCCTGTAATAGCAGACTCAATACCCCTGAGAGTGGTTTCTACCTCTGGTAATTCCGGCATAGGAGTTCCTAAATACGACTTTTTTGCGATTATGAGTAATCAGTGCTGGCACCAAGGGGCACAAGAGGTCAGAATAGCATAAAAGTGGCGTTTCGCCTGCGGGCTGAGATGACTAGCAATTTCTATAAAATTCAGTAGAATGCCCACCTCCATAGAATTAGTAGTTTTTAAAAGGTGCGATTTAACATGGCGCTAGGCAAAAGACGTAAGGCGGAAGACGAATCACAAATTGATATGACACCTATGCTGGACGTGGTGTTTATTATGCTGATCTTCTTCATTGTAACCGCATCATTTGTTAACGAAGTTGGTCTTGGCGTTAATCGTCCCCCCACCTCGGACCAACCACCACCAGACTCAGAGAACACCAATATTGTGTTCAGAATTTCTGAAAGTAATGAGCTCACCCTTGAAGGCCGCCGTATCGATATACGCTCTGTGCGCGCCAACGTTGAGAGAATGCATGCGGAGAAGCCGGAAGCCAAAGTGGTAATCAGCTCGCATCCCAAGTCCAAGACTGAGCTGTTTGTGAAGATTTCTGACCAGGCCCGAGAAGCTGGCGTCTACGATATCTCGCTATCGACCGACGAGTAAAAACAACAGAGCTATGCCAAAGGCACTGAGCAATGCTCAGTGCCTTTTTTTATGGCTAATCCTAATAGCCTTGTATTACAGTTTGTGGCTGAGCCTCGCGTAGAGAAACCGACCTGTGGAATCATGAGTCCGGGCATCAAAGTTATCATTGAATGCTGTGCCTAAAAATGGCGGTGCTTGATCTAGAATATTCTCCATACCCAGCGTGACCAGCGACTCTCCGGAATTAAAATGATAACTCACCTGCATATCCTCCCGCGACCAGGCGCCTGATTCCCGCGCCCGATTTTCAGAGATAATTTGCTCCCTCAAGCTGGAGATATAAAGTGAGGAGAGCGCAAACTCCCAGCGGCCAAATTGCCAGAATAAATTGAGCCGTGACTTCCATTCGGGAATGGAGCCACTGCCACCGGCTGTTTTATCCACAAAGCTACCAGCCAAATCTGTGCCCGGCGCTCCTGGCTCCGGCGCAAAACGGTATGAGTCAATGTAAGAACCGCCCATATTGACCCCAAATGTACCCCAGCGAGCAATAAAAACTCGCCAGGATATATCTATATCGGCACCCTGTATCTCTCTGGAACCCAGATTTTGATTATTGGCGGTTACCTGCAGCAGCTCGCCACTATCCGATCGGGTAATCAAATCGGCAAACCGTCCGTTGTGAGCATTTTGATTAACAAAAAACTGACCATTGGCATCAATTACCTGATCGACTTCAATAGAAAATATATCCACCCCAAGACTGAGGTTTTCCAAACCATTGGGTTGATACAAAAACCCCATAGACAGGTTTTGAGATTTCTCAGGCCTGAGATTGCTGTTGCCACCGATAACAACAGAATACTCCGTTCTCAAGGGGTCTGTAGGCTGTGAACAACCAGTTAGCTGAGATGCATTTGCTCCGGAGCAGGGGTCGTTTAAAAATGCCTGGGTACTGCTTGCCTCCCGGTATAACTCAAACAACGAAGGCGCGCGGAAGCCCCAGGAAAGGCTGGCGCGCAGCATTAGATCTTGCAAAGGCTTGTAACGCAGCGCCATTTTGGGATTGGCGCGCACACCAAAGCTGCTGGAATGAGTTAGCCGAAACGAAGCATTGGCCTCCAGACTGTGCACTCCGGGTAGATTTTTAGCCAAGGGGATCAGTGACTCCAGATACATCTCGGTAATGTTTTGACTGCCCTGACTATTGCCTGTGGCTGCGCCAATCAATTGATTTCCCAGTACCAGCTTGTCTACTGAGGTGTGCAGACGTTCGCGACGAAATTCTAGCCCGGAGGCAAACTCCACCTCTCCGGCAGGCACTATGTCTACCAGCTGGGACAGATCCAGGTTAAGCGACCAGAGTTCCGCTCTGCCCTGATTGAGGGCATTTGCGGCAATATAATCGAGCTGATCCTGAGGCATTGTCGCGGCGGGAGCAAATATATTAATTGGCACACAACCCGCGGTATTGGCACAGTTCTGTGCAGAACTCAGGCCCCTCGCAAGTTGCTCCAAATCGACCAGGTTGCGCCAGCGCTCTGTTGCCCGAGTCTGGCTCCAGTTGAGGCTCAATTGCCATTCACCATCACGCAGGTTACCCATAATTCTGCCGTGGGCACGGGTTGTTCTGGCGCGATTATGCTGCTGCCTGGGGCCCAAACCCACCAGGCTAATACGAGCGTCATCTATGGCCTGGCCAAAGGGGTTGTAAGGATTGTTGCTATCAATGCTGATAGGCTCAGCAGAAAATGCGGTCAACACTGATGCCGGCGCAAGGGTTGTGTGACTGCGACTATCTACATGGGTCAGCTCAAAAGCGGCGTCGACGGCCGCGAGGTTTTTCAATTCTCCGGCAATATGGATGGAATTGCGTTCCGCCGGAGCAAGGGACGAGGTCAGCTGCCGGTAATCAAACAGATCATCGTCAGTGGCCCGTCGAAAATCTGCCACCGCCGAGCCATTGAGGTTGTCAGCAGATAGCAGCAGCACATCCCCACCGACCTGCAATCGGGCATTGGGGGTGGCACTGGATCGAAAATCAAGACCACCCATTGCCCGACCATCTGCGCTGGCGGAAATTTCTCTGTCGCGACTGAAAATTCCCGCTTGCTGATAATGGGAGGCGGTTATCATCAGATCTAAGGCACTTAGGGACAGGCCACCGACATAATCATATCGCTTAGTTTGGTTGTCTCCTCTGCTGGCCGAGCCATAAAAGGCATTGATAACCGCACCTTTAAAGCGCTTTTTGAGGATAATATTAACCACCCCCGCAATGGCATCAGACCCATAGATAGATGAGCCGCTGTCCTTAAGTATTTCAATGCGATCAACCGCCGCCAGAGGGATGCTATTTAAGTCTACCGAGCTGCCATCCAGTGCATTGTTAGCAAGGCGCTGACCATTGACCAGCACCAGCGTATTAGTTGCTGGCAGCCCTCGCAGAGTAACACTGGCCGTACCATTGCCACCATTGCTCACCGCAGTACTATCAGAATTACCCATTACCTCGGGGGTAGACCGCATTAACTCAGCCATGGTCTGAGCACCCGTCAAACGAATCTCTGTGGCGGTTAAAATCTCTACCGGGGTAAAGCCTCCGGCATTTAGCTGCTTAAACCTTGAACCAGTTACTGGCTTGCCGCGAATCACCAGCTCTTCAATCATGGGATACTGCTGGATTGAGAAGGCCAGCTCGTCCCCCATGGCCTGGCAGGCTCTGGCGGCATAACAGCGAGGCAACACCACCAGGGTCTGGGGGCCCACCACCCGATACTCAAGGTCTTGGCCCTCAATCAATTGTTCCAGTACCTGTAATACTGAGAATTCTCCAGCCACAGCTGGACGTATTTTGTCAGGTACCTGAGAGGGGAAAATAATCGAGGCCTGGGTTTGCTGACCCAGAGCCACCAAAGATTTATGCAGGCCGCCACTGGGCAAACTTACCTCATAAGTATCTGTAACAATAGCTCGCGCGGAGCCAACTAGTGGCGGGATAAAAGATAGACATAGACACAGGCAGGCATAAAAAAGGGCAACAGAAAACTGTCGCCCACAGGTTATTAGATGGCGGTAAACATTCACTTGTTTAGCAGGAAGCTTCCCTGAGTCCATAGACACTCGGCTGCATGCAGCTCACAGATCTTTTAGAGGACTATTAAACCTTATGGGTTGGGCTTAGACAACAGCCAATTATTGTCCTGCCGAGACAGCTCCAGATCAAAGGCCTGGGCCACCGCCACCAGTGTAGTCTCGCGCTCCCGGGATGAAAATATCCCAGAGATCTTGTGAGCTGACTGCACCCCATCGCCCAAGACAATTTTATGCTCAAGATAGCGATTGAGAAGTGTCGTGGCCTCACTCAGACTAGCGCTATCAAAAAGAATCTGCCCTTCCCGCCAGGCCGTGGCCTGCTGTATATTTTGCCGAGGCAAATCAGCCATACCACTGGTCTCACTAAACTCAAGCGCCTGATCGGCCAACAGCATTCTCGATTCTGGCGCAGCAACTGCAGAACCCTCAGCTTCAGAAACCCTAACCACGCCCTCAACCACATGTACCCTAGCCCTTTCTGCGCCCTGCCGATAGATATTAAAGGCGGTTCCCAGCGCCTGCACATCGGCCCCGCCAACATGGACAATAAAGGGCTTATCTTTATTGGGTGCTACCGTAAAAAAGGCCTCGCCTCTGACCAGCTCGATCTCCCGCAAACTATCTGAAATAGACAGAGTCACCGAGCTGTTGGTATTGAGCTCTATCAGGCTGCCATCATCCAGCAGCACCTGCTGGTACTCGCCAATGGCAGTGGAATAGGTCCGCCCATTGTCCTGAAATATCAGCACAGCCAGAGCAATAACTGCCACTGAAACGGACACAGTTGTCAGCGATCGCCAGAAACCAGCAAAGGCTCTGCGCATTAATCGAACTAGATTGTCCTGAACAGAGCCTGCAGTTTCGGCATCTGGCATCAAGTCGGGCATGTAGGACAGAAGACCTGCTGTCTCCCAGGTGTCTATGGCCTGGTTCCAGGCCAGCTCATGTTGCTCTGAGGCCACCAGCCAGTCGGCAAAGGCCTCAATATCTGCGTCGGCTACGCTGTCAGAACGCAACCGTACAACCCAGCCCAATGCCTGTTCAATGGCTGGACCCTCGGCGATTTTATATGATGAATTTTTCCCTGTATTTTTCATGTTTCTCCCTGCACCCAAAAGCGCATGCTCCTCCTTAGGCATTGGATATCCCCTGTTAGACGTATAAGACCGACAAATCCCCAATTTTTATCTGTGCAATTTATAATTTTCAATGCTCAACCTCGGCCACCACATGGCGCAGCTGCTTGAGTACCTCAAGAATATACTTCTCGACACTGCTGACAGACACCCCCATCTGTTGGGCGATCTGACTGTAGGTCCAGCCTTTATTGCGGCTGAGAATAAAGGCCTGGCGGGCGTTCTCAGGCAAGCCCTGCAGTTTACTATGCACTAAAAGCAGGGTTTCTCTGGCCTCAATCTCTCGCTCCAGTGAAATGGTTTGCGAGGGCGAAGTGGCCATAGCACTGAGGTCTTTGGGCTGCTTCGAGGTCTCTCGGTCTATATAATTTTTGTGCAAAACCTCACGACGTATCTGGTCGATAGACATATTGGCTGCCACCTGAAACAAAAACGCCTTGGCATTGGAAAGATGATCCAGATCATCCAGAGTGTAGAGTTTTAGGTAGGCTGCCTGGGCTATATCCTCTGCATCCTCCCGGCTTTTCATGCGACGCGTCAAAAACCGCACTAGCGCTGAGCTATGCTCTCTGACTAATTTATCGACTACATCTTTGTTCTTGTAATTCATAACCAATCTGACAAGATAGTTTGCGGCGTCAACAGCACCTTGGGACGCATTCACTTTACCATAATTTTGGAATAGTCTATGGAGCAAGCGAGAGCCACTTTCGATCAGTCTGCGATCACAGCGCTACGCGAAAACCTGCTGCCACTCAGTGCTGAAACAACTTTTGTCGACCCCGCAGATACTGTCATAAGGCGGTATCTCGACTTTTATCAGCTTCCTATTCCCCGTGGGGGGCTCCGTCTCCGTGCTGGAGTTATCAATCTACAACAGCCTGAACAGTCACTGGCTATAGCCAGCCTGTGCTGGACGCCAAAAAACCCGGTCGGCTCAGTAATTGTGGTCCATGGCTACATGGATCATATGGGCCTGTTTAACCATTTGATCGAGCATCTGCTTGAGTGCCGCCTCAATGTTATCTGCTTTGATCTTCCCGGGCATGGCCTTTCATCAGGCCAACCTGGTTTTATTTTAGACTACGCGGACTATGTGCGAGTGCTAAATGAGGTGATAGATATTAGCCAGACAATGTTTGACCTGCCTCTGCAAGCTATAGGTCAGAGTATGGGTGGGGCCATACTGCTAAAACATCTGATTAATTTTGATCAGCAAGAGCATTATCCATTTACCAGGCTCAATTTACTGGCTCCCCTCTTGCGGCCAAGAGGCTGGGGTTTAAATCGACTGCTGTATCGGTTTGTCAGGCTCTTTAGGGATAGCTCCAAACGGGTGTTTAGGCCCAGCTCCTTCGATGTGGAATTTCTGGATTTTGTAAAGCACGGGGATCCATTTCAACCACGCAGTGTACCCATGGCATGGGTGGCCGCGCTGGATCAATGGATCAGAGAGTTTTCCGACTTCAGGGCCGGCCACCAATTGGCATGTACCCAGGTCAACCTGGTCCAGGGCAGTGGCGATAAAACATTAGACTGGCAAGACAATCTAGCTCAGTTTAAAGGCCAGTTGCCGGAGCTGCAGGTGCAGATTATCGCCGGGGCCAATCACCATCTAGTTAATGAAATAGAGCCTCTGCGCCAGGAAATTTTTGCAGCTCTGACGCTATAACAGAGGTCTAGGCTGTGGGCAGTGTTCTAGTATTGCCATTGTCATCTATGGCGACAAATACAAATTCACCCTCGGTAACCTTGCATAGATCATCCTTATTGTTGTTGCTGATCCAGGCCTCAATGGAGATTTTGATTGAACTGGTGCCCACAGACAGGGTGCTGGCATAGCAGCCGACCACTGCGCCCACGGGCACAGGGTTAAGAAATGACATGCTGCTAATAGCCACAGTAGCCACTCGACCGCTGGCAATTCGGCCCGCCAATATAGCGCCAGCCAAATCCATTTGACTCAATAACCAGCCACCAAAAATATCGCCATTGGAATTAGTCTCTCTGGGCATGGCAATGGTTTGAGAAATCAGTTGGCCAATGGGTGTGGGGGACTCATTAATATTTTGCATTGATTTAGGTCTCTTCCTTTAGTTGCTATTAGTTTTTAGGCCTGGCACCTAGTTGTAAATAAGTGCTGGCAACCAGGTGGCAAGCTCAGGCCATATTGCAAGCATTAGCATCAGCGCGACCTGCATGGCAATAAACGGCATCACCCCGCGATACATATCCGAGGTCTCAACACTGGCTGGCGCCACACCCCGCAGATAAAACAGCGCAAAGCCAAAGGGCGGGGTCAAAAACGAGGTCTGCAGGTTAATGGCAATCATCACACCCAGCCACACCGGATCAAGACCCATAGCCAGCAGCACTGGCCCAACGATGGGCACAACCACAAAGGTAATCTCGATAAAGTCGAGAATAAAGCCCAGCAGAAATATAACCAACATCACCAGCAATGTTGCAGCAACAATACCGCCAGGCAAATCGTTAAAGAACTGCTCGACAACCTCTTCACCGCCAAATCCTCTAAATACCAGAGAAAATATCGCTGCACCAATCAGAATTAAAAACACCATCGACGTGACTTCCGTGGTGCTCTGGGCCACCTCTCTCAGTCTGCTCAGGCTCAGCTGCCCGCGCAAACCAGCAAGCAATGTGGCACCAAAGGCTCCCACGCCGGCGGCTTCGGTAGGTGTAGCCGCACCTGTCAAAATAGAGCCGAGCACTGCCACAATTAAAAATACCGGAGGTAATAAATTGCGCATGGCGCGCGACACTTTATCAGCCGAAGGCTGCCCTGCGGGTAGCTCAGCCTCAGCTTGTAGCGCCGGCCTGGAAAATAGAATGACATAGAGAATGTACATAAAGACCAAAATCAGCCCAGGGATAATTGCGCCGACAAATAGATCACCAATAGAGACCGTTTTAGGCGTAAAAATACCCATATTTAGCTGTGCCTGCTGATAGGCGCTCGACAATGTGTCGCCCAGTAAAACCAATGCAATGGATGGCGGAATAATCTGCCCCAATGTGCCAGTGGCGGCAATTACCCCAGTGGCCTGGGCCGAAGAATAACCGCGCTTAAGCATAGTGGGCAGAGACATCAGCCCCATAGTCACCACCGTGGCCCCAACAATCCCTGTGCTGGCGGCTAGCAGAGCCCCCACCAGCACCACAGAGATACCCAGCCCGCTGCGAAAGCCGCCAAATAGATCGGCCATGCTCTCTAGTAAGTCTTCAGATAAACGTGATTTCTCTAGCATCACCCCCATAAAAATAAACAGGGGCACAGCGATCAGGGTGGTATTTTCAATGGTGCCAAAGAGGCGATTGGGCAGAGCCAATAAAAACGCCATATCAAACTGACCGACAGCTGCTCCCGCCAGGGCAAAGAGCAAAGCGGTTCCCGCCAGAGAGAGTGCTACTGGATAGCCCGCCATTAATACCAGGCACACCGTTAGAAACATCAGAAAAGGAATAAACTCAGCCATCAGAGAATAGGCTCTACAGCTTCATGCTCTGCTAGCCCGCGGCCAGTTAGAATCAACGCACTCTTTAACACCTCAGCAACACCTTGCAACAGCAACATTGCGGGCATAATTAGCATCAGTGTTTTCAGCAGATAAATAAACGGCAGGCCATTATTTTCTGCCGAAGTCTCGGTAATGGCCCAGCTGGCCGCTACATAATCCCAGCTGGTTACAAAGATCAGCACAGTGACGGGAATAAGAAAAAAAAGCCCCCCCAGCAGGTCAACCAGCGCTTTTTTATGGGCCGGGAAGTTGCGATAAAAAATATCTACCCGCACATGACCACCGCGCTTTAGGGTAAAGGCAATGCCCAGCATAAAGACCATAGCGTGGATATAGGTAACCAACTCCTGCATAGCGATCGAGCCCATCTCAAGGAAGTAACGCATTACCACCACCGTGACAACAAGGGCAACCATAGCTGCAGTCAGCCAGGAAATAACCCGGCCGGTTATCTCGGTAAGCCTATCGATTTGCCTGATAACAGCACCAATCACACCTATACTCCAACTTATTTGCAGCGAATAATAATTGCATAGATTCTCAAACGGAGTGCAGTATAACCTTACCGGCACCGTGCTCATAGCCAGGTTCACGGGGTTATTTTGGCGGCCTTAATGGTCTACATAAAATAATTGAACAAAGTATTAAAGGTTCTCAAACTACTGTCGATGATTTCATTGAAGACACCTCTATCCACCAAAATCTGGTAGCTGGAGGTTGGTTGACCCTGCCTATAAATGCTGGGTCGTTTAAACAATGGTGAGCGATATGACATCAGGTGACATAGGTATTAAAAGTGCACCGCCCGCAGAGGTGGTGCAAACCAGACCTCCAGTTCAGACTGGAGCAGCCGCTGCTGCTCCCGCTGAAGCGCAGGTCAAGGTTGAAGCCGCAAAAACCGGTCTCGCCTTGCCCCGGTGGAAAATGAGACATTAAGATGTATTTATGAATTGCGTTATATAGGTATGAGCTTGCACGAATAAGGGCGTTAAATTCTTTTAGCTATGCATTTGGCAATAAGCGCTGTTGGGGCTGGACCAAAGCAACTGACAAAAAATACTGACATCTACACATGGGTTGCGTACATTGCACATTAACCAATTGGAACCAAAATCATGTTAAAACTTCGGGAAGCGCTGGTAGAGGCTTGCATTACCCTGGTTGTCGGAGGATTGATTGGCGCTGCTCTCGGAGTAGTGTCGAATCTGTTTGTAATAGGCGTAGAATCCCTGGGCGCCTATAGAGAGGCATCTAATTTGCTGAGCGTTAATGTTGGCGGGCAGATTGTGTCTTTTTCAAGCCTGCTGTTTCTCTGGGCCGCGGCGGCAGTCGTGCTATTTATAAAAACCAGTCTCAATATTAGCCAGTGGGCAGGGCCCGCTGACAGTATCTTTGCTGCCCAGCAGCAATATCAACCACTGAATATCAAGCAGGGTTTTGCCTCTACACTGGGTGCTTTTGCCGCGGCCAGCGGCGGCGCCTCGGTTGGGCAATATGGGCCTATTGTTCATTTCGGCGCCACGATTGGAGTCTGGGTAAAGCGCCTTGTGTCTAGCCGCCTAAGCCAGGATATTTACCTTGGCTGCGGCGTTGCCGCCGCTATTTCGGCCGGCTTTAACGCCCCTATTGCCGGGGTTATTTTTGCCCATGAGGCCATACTGCGGCACTTTTCGATGCGAGCTATTGCACCTATCACTGTAGCCTCCATCAGTGCTAGCACATTGGGCAGCTATTGGTTTCCCAATACTGCATCACTGGATATTGAGGCGGTGGTGCCAAGTCTTGCCGAAGTAGTGCCCACATTAATCGTGTTGGCGCCGCTGTTTGCGCTGGTGGCCACACTATTTATGCTGTCCCTTCGCCACGCATCATCAGTGGCCAGCAGCATTAAGCTTTCGCCAACCAAGCTGCTCTTTCTGGGGGCAACCCTGTGCGGCCTGGTGGGAGTATGGATACCGCAGATTTTGGGATTGGGTATCTCTAGTATCAATCAGATGATTGCCGGCGACTTCGCCCTCTGGCTGCTGGTCACAGTGCTGATCGCTAAAATTATGATGACTGCCGTCTGTCTCGGCTGTGGGTTGCCTGGGGGAACTTTCTCTCCCGCCCTGTTTATTGGAGTGGCAACTGGGGCTCTGGCGGGGCAGCTGTTAACCCTGTTGGGATTTGCCAATATTGCTGGCATTATCAGCGTGGCCGCAATGGCAGCAGTGAGTTCTGCGGTGATTGGCGCACCATTGTCAGCAGTCATGATTGTGCTGGAACTAACCCAGTCCTATGAATATGCCGTAGCGGCGATGGTGGCGGTGGTGGTCTCCAGTTTGCTGACTAACCGCCTGTTTGGCCACTCGTTTTTTGATCGTCAATTGCTCGACCGCGGCATAGACTTGTCTCAGGGTCGTGAGGCGCTTGCCCTGGGTCATGTGCTGATAGAGGGCTATGCCAGCCAGAATTATATCCCCGCTGCTGTTACCAGCCGTGGCGATGAGTTGCTGGATGCCATGCGCACAGGGGGAGATACCGAAGCCTATGTGCTCAATCAAGATGGGGTCCTACTTGGCAAGCTCAGCATTTATGCTGTGCTTGAGGCCGGGTCTGGAGCCATTGGCGATTTTATGGATACCGCCCCTCTCAGCCTTTATACTCATGATTCACTAGAGCATGCCATGGCAACTGCTGGCGAATTTGTAGGCGAAAGCCTGCCGATTATAGAGCCGGATACTGGACGACTGATGGGTACAGTGACTGAGGGAGCACTGTTCCAGGCGGTCATTGCTGTACAAAAGCAAGCGCGAAGCCAAGAGCGCTCTTAATAAAATAATAACAAAGGAATTTGTCTGTGAAGCAACTTCTAAAAATCATTGTTTTCCACTGCTCTGTAATTTCTGTCTTAGCTCCCGGGCTGGCGTTCGCCGATACCTACGAGGCTGGCGTAATGGCCATTAAGCGCGGTCATTTTGAAACTGTTATGCGGGCGTTTATGCCCCTGGCTGAGGCAGGTCGTGCTGAGGCACAAAACAATGTGGGGCATTTCTATGAGCAGGGTCTGGGTGTAACTCAAGATTATGAGCAGGCAATCAGCTGGTACCTCAAAGCCAGTGAGCAAGGCCTGGCGGCAGCGCAGCACAATGCGGGTATGCTCTATTACAACGGGACCGGAGTAGAGCAGGACTACAGTCAGGCCTTTATTCTATTTGAACAAGCAGCTCAGCAGGATATTACTGAGGCTCAGTATATGCTGGGTCTTATGTACCACCAGGGCCATGAACGGGATGCTGATTACGATCAGGCCCGCGAGTGGTTTTTAAAATCTGCCAAAAAAGCCTATGCCAACGCGCAGTTTATGTATGCCTACATGCTACAGTCTGCTCAGGGTGGAAGTGAAGATGCTGAACCGCAAAAGGCCATGGTCTGGGCTTCACTGTCTGAACACAACGGCAAAACCGACGCCATCAGTATCACCTCGGTTGCGGCCATGCAGATGGAAGATCGTGAAATTAGTGCTGTGCAGGGCATTGTCGATCAATGTCTGGCAACTAATTACGCTCAGTGTCCGGAATAACTCGATTAATTGACAAATAATTGCTCAGGACCTGTATCGAAAGTCTCCTTTGGCACTGTCTGCAAATTAGCTCTGGTGGTCAGCGAGATACTGCTGCGCCTGTCACCTCAACCTGGTACTGAGCAGTCGAATCCACAATAGGCCCAAGACCTGTGCCCAAATTTACGCTCTGGCCAGCGGCCAATGGCTGGGGCAATGTTAGATAGCTGGCCTGGCCCGCGACGCTGATACGCAATTGAACTCTAGCCATGGTGGCAGGACTATGATTGGTGGTGCGCACCAGCAATTCACGACGGTCTGATAACAGCAGTTGAGCTGTAATAAAACTTTCAGGCTGCAACTCCAGTTTGATTGCTTGAAGCCGCTGTTGAGAGCGAGCGGCAATATCGCCACCAGCCTGATAGGCCTGTTTAAAATAGTTGGTGGCCAGACTGTACTGTTCTCCCGCCATAGCCTCTTCGCCCAGATAGTAGCTGGCTGTGGGAGTGGGCAGCAGAGCATAGCTGCGTTTAATATCGGTCAGGGCCAGACCTGTCTGACCTCGCTCATGCCGCAATACCCCGCGAGCCAGGTAGGGACTGAAATACTCGGGATTTTTGCTGATTGCTGTAGTGAAAGCTCTGTCGGCATTGGCAAGATTATTCATCTGCTTCCAGGCCTGGCCACGCAACTCCCAAAAGGCGCTTTCCTGTGGTTGGATAGCCACCGCTTTGTCCAGGGCCACAAGAGCTTTTTTGGCTTGCTTTTTATTCACCGCTGCCGCCGCAGCTTGCTGTGCTCTGTATGCAGGGGCATCCTTTTGTAGCTGGGCCATAGCTGCTTGATAGCGCTCTCTGTGGCGCTCCCCTCGCGGCAGCATTTTAGCCCTGGCGCTATTGGCCTCCACACGCCGGACTGAGGGTGGATGGCTGGCAAATAATCCGCTGATAAAGTCTGCCTGGCGGCCTTCGCTCAATTTGACAAAGGTGCGCTGTAACTCCACCGCAGCCTGGGGTTCATAGCCTGCTCTGGCCATATAATCCATACCATAGTAGTCAGATTCTAACTCGTCATCGCGGCCATATTTCGCCATCCAGGCTGCGGCGCCCAGCTGAGATGCAGCTGCGTAGAGCTGTGAATTATCTCGGCCCTGAGTACCAACACCTACGGCAAGCATGCCGATATTGGCCAGAGTTCCGCGGCTTATCTGAGAGGCTCCGTGACGGGCTGCAGCATGCACAATTTCATGGGCAAGCACTGCCGCGAGTTGAGCCTCATCATCCAGATAATCCAGCAGACCGCGATTAATAGCAATTTTGCCTCCGGGAAGAGCCCAGGCGTTGGGTACTGAGTTATTTAGCACCACAAACTCATAGGGTAAATCTGGGCGGTCACTCTCGGCGGCGAGCCGGCTGCCTACTGAGCTTACGTAAGCCTGTAAGCCTGCATCTAGGCAATAGTCTCCGCCCTGAGACTGTCGCGAGGGTGCATAGTTTTTTTCGCCAAGGGCAATTTCCTGTCTGGGTGAGATCAATGACAGTTCATTTTTCCCGGTCACTGGGTTGACCTCACAGCCAGCTAGCAATAAAACCGCGATTAGGCAAAGTGCGTACACAGGGTTTAATAAGCGCTGCATTTTGTATGCTCCTTGGTTCAATCTGACATCCATAGATTGCTATAATGACAGCACTAATTGCTCTGGATTTCCATAAAACGGCGAATTTAAATTATGTTGACTGTTATTTCTCCCGCTAAAAAACTCGATTACAGCAGCACTGTTAGCTCTACAGCCCATAGCCAGCCTGCACTGCTTGAGCACTCTCAAGAACTGCTCACCGGGCTAAAGGCTCTTTCTCCCAAAGATGTCTGCGCACTGATGGGGCTGAGTGATAAGCTCGGCGCACTGAATTATGAGCGCTTTCAAGAGTGGCAAACACCATTTACCACGGATAATGCCCGGCCTGCTGTTCTGGCCTTTAAAGGAGATGTATACCAGGGTCTGGATGCAGAAAGCATGAGCGATAAGCAACTGGATTGGGCTCAGGATAATCTGCGTATACTTTCAGGGCTCTATGGTCTGCTGCGCCCCCTGGACCTTATGCAACCTTACCGGTTGGAGATGGGCACCAAGTTTGCCAATGATCGTGGGGCTGATCTGTATCAGTTTTGGGGCGGCATTATTACCGACGAAATCAATAAACTGCTGGCTAAATCCTCTGATGCGGTGCTGGTGAATCTGGCGTCCAATGAGTATTTTAAATCGGTACAGGCCAAGGATATTGAGGGCCGTATTGTTACCCCAGTATTTATGGACAAAAAAACCGATAAATTCAAAATTATTAGCTTCTTTGCCAAAAAGGCGCGAGGCCTGATGAGCGCCTTTATTATTAAAAATAAAATTATCCATGTTGAAGATATTAAGAAGTTTGATGTCGATGGCTACAGTTATAACAACGCCCTGAGCGATGGAGATAAGTGGGTCTTTACCCGCGAGCATTACTAGGGTGTCAGGGCCTATGGACAAGCCTTTTTCACAAGCCTGCGAAAATAACCGCGAGCCAATCTTTGAGGTTTTAGGGCCTTTGATAGCCCATAAAACCCGCGTTCTGGAGATTGGCAGCGGCACTGGGCAGCATGCGGTCTGGTTTGCTCAGCATCTTCCGCATCTGGTTTGGCAAACTAGTGATTTACCCCACAACCATCCTGGCATCAGGCTCTGGCTAGAGGATCAGCCCTCCCCTAATTTGCGCGCACCCATTGTCCTGGATATGCTGGCCGATCACTGGCCAGAAACCACCTACGATGTTATTTATTCGGCCAACACTGCGCATATTATGCCCTGGGAGGGCGTGGTGAATATGCTGGCTCAGGTGGGGTCGCACCTATTGACCGGAGGGCTGTTCTGCCTATACGGGCCCATGGGCTATGCCGGCAAGATAACGCCACAGAGCAATATCCAGTTTGATCTACAGCTGCGGCAACAGGCCGCCCATATGGGTATCCGGGATTTTCATGATATAAATCGACTGGCTGTGGACGCCGGATTAGTGCTGCTGGATGACCATTCAATGCCAGCTAACAATCGTCTTTTAGTCTGGGAAAAGACCTAATTCCAAACTGAGGCTTTGATGCTGGATTTTGATTAAAAATAGTCCAGAGCCAAACCAATAAAGATAACCATGCCCACCCGATGATTATTTAGAAAGGCTTTAAAACAACCCTCTGGCTCGCGACTTTTGGCATTTAGATGCTGAATAACAAAGTAGGCTGCGGCTAAGGCCAGGCCAAAAAAGTAGAACGCTCCCCGGCCAAAACTTACACCAGCCACAGATAATAGCCCGAGGGTTGCCAGCTGTAGCATGGCAATAACCAACAGGTCATGGCGACCGAATAGTATTGCCGTAGATTTAATGCCGACCTTTAAATCATCCTCCCGATCAACCATTGCATAATAAGTGTCAAAGGCAATGGTCCAGAGAATAATGGCAGCAAAAATAAACCAAAGCGCCGCAGGGAGCTGTTGTTGCTCGGCGGCAAAGGCCATGGGCACCACCCAGGCCCAGGCGGCACCCAGACCCAGTTGCGGTAAATTAGTGACTCGCTTTAAAAAGGGATAACTGGCCGCCAACAGCAGGCCACCAAAAGACAGTGCAACCGTCATCCTATTGGTCATTAGCACCAAAACCAGAGCCATTAACAGCAAGCTAAAAAACAATAGTAATGCCTGACGGGGCGCTATCTCGCCAGTAACTAGGGGGCGGTGCTTGGTGCGCTCTACCGCACCATCCACATGGCGATCTGCATAGTCATTGATCACACAGCCGGCTGCACGCATAACCACCACACCCAGGGTGAAAATTATCAATGTCTTAAACGATGGCCTGCCTGCAGAGGCAAACCAGAGTGCCCAGTAGGTTGGCCACAGCAAAAGGTAGGTGCCTATGGGTCGATCGAGGCGCATAAGGCGCAGCCATGGATTAGCTGTGGGTAGGGTTTCTGTTGTCATGTTGTTGGCGAATAATTAAAACTGGGACTTTGATTGTAAGGCTTAAAGTCCGGTAAGAATATCTCGCTGACTAACATGGGTTTATTGTCTAGGCGAAATACGGAGCGACGGCCCCAAAGGGGTGCCTGATAAGCCGTCAACGCCACTGGTAACTGCGTGCCCGGGGAGCTAAAACAGGCTACTTCTACAGGTTCGCGACACATTGATGGATCGCTAAACAAAAGCGCCCCAAGAGGTCGGTTGTCCAGCTGTCTGAGACTGCGCAGACGTCCAGTCAGAGTACTGAGTGGAATGATGCTGCGAGCATAGACCCAGGCAGAGCCACCGCCCAGCAGCAACACCTCACGGATTAATGCCAAGCGACGTTGGGGTAAGCCTAGTGCCCGGCGTTCTGATAACCTGGGCAGCGCCAGATTCTGTCTTAGTACCTGTACTGTCAGCCTGTTATCGCAGACATCAATTAGGCGCTGGGTAAGAGAGCCGGTGTCCGACAACCAGGGTCGCCAATGCGCGGGCACAGTATAGTCAGAGGTACTGATCATCTCTCTCCAGGCAGGTTCCGGACCTGGATGGAAATCAGCAAATTGGGTTGCGCGCACAGCCATTAACTGCCCTTGGGGTAAATGGGGGGATAGCCTTCCGGACGCGCCTTAAAACGCTTGTATTCCCACTGATACTGACTGGGGGCCAGGGCGACAATAGATTCTACACCCCGGTTAAGAGCATCGAGACTGGTTTGTTGGTCGGCGCTATTAATTGCTTCCTCAGCGGGCATAAAGTGCAGCTGCCAGCCTCCATCGGCCCGGAGAGCAGTGCACAACAGTACCTGACTGCCGGACTTTTGAATCAGATTATGCACCAATGTCATAGTCTGGGCTGGCACACCAAAAATGGGCGAGAAATCGCCGCTAGCGGCCGGTGGTACCTGATCGGGCAGAATAGCGGTGGCCTCGCCTCTGCGCAGAGCTTTTAAAAGTGCGGCAACACCGCGCACATTGGTTGGAACCAGAGTGGCGCCAGCTCTCTGTCTGGAGGTCTTGATCCAATCTTCTAGTTGAACCATTTTTGGGGGCTCGTACATCGAAGTCATAGTGGTGAGGGTCGATACCCACAGACCTATCACCTCCCAATTTCCCTGATGGGGAACCAGTAAAATAGTGCCCCTTGGGTTATCCAGCGCTGCTTGCAGATGCTCAGATCCCTCTATGTCGACTATTTTGCCGAGCAACCATTGCGACGATTGCCGCCATAATTTAGGTGTCTCAAAAAAAGCCTGTCCCAGCTGAGACATACGCTGTTTGGCAAGAGCGTCAATTTCTGATTCGGAGAGCTGTGGAAAGCAGAGAGCCAGATTAATCTGGCTGACCCTGTAGGGTCGCGAATTAGTCAGACGCAGGAAATTGCCAAGCACAGCACCCAAATATCTGGCCACCACAAGTGGCAGCCAGGCTATTATTTTTAATACATACAGCAGGACGGTGTTTTTCACAGTTTACCGGGCAACTCATCTTGCAGATACTGACGAAGCTCGTCGCCAATTTCCTGATGCTCAAGGCCCAGTTCAATATTGGCTTTCAACAGACCCATTTTACTACCGCAGTCATAACGAACACCCTCGTACTCGTAAGCCAGTACCTGTTCCTCGGTCAGCAGTGTCTGAATGGCGTCGGTCAGTTGGAATTCGCCGCCCGCGCCGGGCTTTAGAGCGGCCAGATGAGCAAATAGCTGGGGGGTAAAGATATAGCGGCCGGTAACACCCATATCAGAGGGCGCGTCTTCAAAGGCTGGCTTCTCGACTATTTTATCCAACAGAAACACCCGGTCAGTTTGTTTACTGCCGCTGACCACACCATAGGATGAGATTTCCGGGCCCGGCACTTTCTGTACTGCGATCACCGAGCTTTTGTAAAAATCATAGATTTCCACCATCTGTTTTACAGCACCTTTATCATGGTGGATTAAGTCATCCGCCAGAATAACCGCAAAGGGCTCATCGCCAACCAGGTGGGCAGCAGTGGACACCGCATGACCCAAACCCAGCGCCTCAGTCTGGCGGATATAGGTACAGCTGACTCCTTTGGGCACAACGTTCTGGGCAATTGCCAATAATTCTTTTTTGCCGCGCTGCTCCAGCTGGTGCTCTAACTCATAGGCCTTATCAAAATGATCAGCGATACTGCGCTTGGTGCGGCCGGTAACAAAGATTAACTCTGTAATACCAGCTTCTACCGCTTCCTCAACTGCATATTGGATCAGTGGTTTGTCGACTACGGGCATCATTTCCTTTGGGCTTGCCTTGGTGGCGGGCAAAAATCTTGTTCCCATACCGGCTACAGGAAATACCGCTTTCCTGACCCTGTCACCACGTTTCACATGGTCCATCTGTTACTCCTCTGGTAAATATTCAACAGTTACTGTGGCGGCATTATATCCATAACTGGCGATGTTCACGCCATTAAATAGGTCTATTAGCAGTGGATTGCCCTATCTTTATCGTTTTGCGGGCTTATAATTGCGGGTTCTCTGATGGGCAACAATATTTGTAGGTGATATTCGTGAGCAACCTCTGTGCTCCCCCTGATACTTTTCAGGAACTTATAGCAAGACTTCAACAGTACTGGGCAGATCAAGGCTGCGTAGTAATGCAGCCACTGGATATGGAAGTGGGGGCTGGAACATTTCACCCGGCAACTTTTCTGCGCGCCATTGGGCCCGAGGTCTGGAATGCTGCCTATGTACAGCCGAGCCGTCGTCCTACAGATGGTCGCTATGGTGAAAACCCCAATCGCCTGCAGCATTACTATCAGTTTCAGGTGGTTATGAAGCCCTCTCCCGCCGACTTTCAAGAACTCTATCTGGGTTCATTGCAAAGTCTTGGTATTGATACGCTAGTCCATGATGTGCGCTTTGTAGAAGATAATTGGGAGTCGCCCACTCTGGGTGCCTGGGGCCTCGGTTGGGAGATCTGGCTCAATGGCATGGAAGTGTCGCAGTTCACCTATTTTCAACAGGTGGGCGGTCTTGAATGCTATCCAGTCACCGGCGAGATTACCTATGGACTGGAGCGCATTGCTATGTACTTGCAGGGTGTCGATAGCATCTATGATCTTGTCTGGGCTCATGGCCCACAGGGCGATGTTAGCTACGGCGATGTGTTTCTGCAAAACGAACGGGAGATGTCCAGCTTTAACTTTGAACATGCTGATGTGGACTTTTTGTTTAGCGCTTTTGACCAGTACGAAAAAGATGCCCAGAGGCTCACGGAGGCGAAATTACCGCTGCCAGCCTATGAGATGGTAATGAAGGCGTCTCACACCTTTAATTTACTGGACGCGCGCAAGGCGATTTCGGTTACAGAGCGGCAGCGTTATATATTGCGGGTGCGCACACTGGCTCGAGGCGTAGCTCAGGGTTACTTTGACTCGCGCATGGCCGCCGGCTTCCCTCTGGCAGACAAAGCAATTGCCGCTGAAGTAGTGGCTAAGCAAGCTGCTGCGGGAGAGTCAAAATGAACGCAGATTTTCTGATTGAGCTGGGCACTGAAGAATTGCCCCCCAAGGCTCTGCTGTCACTATCAGAGGCTTTTACCCAGGGTGTTGTAGATCGGTTAAAAGCTGAAAATTTAAGCTTTTCTGAGGTCATGGCCTACGCGGCTCCACGTCGCCTGGCACTGGTCATTAAAAGCCTGGAAACTCAGGCGCCCAATTCTGAGCTGGTGGCCTGGGGACCACCTGTGGCTGTTGCCTTTGATGGCGATGGCCTGCCAACCCGAGCCGCCGAGGCCTTCGCCAAGAAAAATGGCCTTGCCCTTGGCGATTTAGGTCAGCATATAGAAAATGACGGTCAGCAAGACAAACTCTGTGTAAGACGCATAGAGACTGGCGCCCAGACCAGAACCCTGTTGGCCGACGTGATCAATGGATCTCTCGGGGCGCTGCCGATTCCCAAGCGCATGCGTTGGGGCAATAGCAAAGAGGAGTTTGTACGTCCGGTTCAGTGGGCGGTGCTGCTGTTTGATGGCAAGGTCTGTGAAGAGACAATTCTAGGGGTGGTATCCAACAATATTAGTCGTGGACATAGATTTCATAGCGCTGGCGATATTGTTATTGAATCCCCAGAATCCTACGTGCAACAGCTGCATGATGCCTATGTGATCGCAGACTTTGCCAAGCGCCGTGAGATTATTCGCAGTGGCGTTGAGCGCCTGGCGACCGAGTTACAGGGCACAGCTGTAATTGATGAAGATCTGCTGGACGAAGTTAGCGCACTCAATGAATGGCCGGTGCCTCTGATGGGCCGATTCGATGAGCATTTTCTGCAAGTCCCTGCGCAGGCTCTGATCTCGTCGATGAAGGAACACCAGAAGTATTTTCATATAGTAGATGCCCAGGGCAAACTGATGTCAGCATTTATTACCGTGGCTAACATTGAAAGTCGGGATCCCAGCCAGGTGATCAACGGCAACGAGCGTGTTATTCGCCCACGGCTGGCCGACGCTGCATTTTTCTATGCTAATGACAAACAGAGTACCCTGGAGAGCCGTCGTGAATCACTCAAGCAGGTAGTGTTTCAGGTGGCACTGGGCTCTGTGTATAACAAGACTGAACGTGTCGCCGCTCTGGCGGAGAGCCTGTGCAGCTACACAGGCGCTGAAACGGCGATTGCGCGCCGGGCCGCACAACTGAGCAAATCTGATCTGGTAACCGATATGGTCGGTGAGTTCGACGACCTACAGGGCACCATGGGCCGTGACTACGCTATTAATGACGGCGAACCTGCGGAGGTGGCTGAGGCTCTGTTTGAGCAATACCTGCCACGCTTTGCTGGTGATCTGGTGCCCAGTACTGCCACAGGCGCTACCCTGGCACTGGCGGATCGTCTAGATAGCCTGGTAGGCATATTTAGTATTGGCCAACAGCCCTCTGGATCCAGAGATCCCTTTGCTCTGCGCCGCGCGAGTCTGGGTGTATTGCGGATTATTATTGAGCGCGATATTGATCTCGACTTGACCCAGGCTATTAGCAGTGCTGCATCTCAGTTCGCTGATCTTAGCGGTGCCAAGCTGTCTGGGGATGAGCTATGTGAACAAGTACTCACTTACATTCTGGAGCGCCTTAGGTCTTGGTATAGAGAAGAAGGAATTGGCTCAGCGGTGTTTGCTGCAGTCTCCGCCTTGGGCCTGTCCAACCCTCTGGATATCAATGCCAGAGTACAGGCAGTACAGCATTTTTCACAATTGCCTGAAGCCGTTGCACTGGCAGCAGCCAACAAGCGAGTGTCCAATATTCTCGCTAAGCAACTAGGGGACAGCATCCCTGCTGCCATCGATACTAACTTGCTTCAAGAAGATGCCGAGCAGCACCTGGCTACTGAAATCGAGCGTCTAGCCAGTACTGTGGCGCCATTATTTGAGCGGCGGGATTACAGTGGTGTCCTTACTCAGCTGGCTAAGCTTCGCGAGCCTGTAGACAGGTTTTTCGATGAGGTGATGGTGATGGCAGAGGATGCTCAGGTACGCAACAACCGCCTGGCTCTGCTGCACAGTCTGAGGCAACTGTTTATCAATGTTGCAGATATTTCTCAATTGGCGCCAGCAAAGTAATCAATAGCGGCAAAGGTAATCTAAACATGGAATGGGTAAGACTCTGCTGGTGGGCACTGAGATCGGCAATCTTCTATGTCGGTTTTATCAGCCTGGTGGCTGTAATAAGTGCTGTTGCCTGCATGCTGTTTTTCCTGCCCTTTGCCAGACTCCAGCGTATTGCCACCACAGGCAATCAGCTGTCCATGCTGTGGTTGCGGCTGTGTTGCAATATCCGTATTGCCGTCAGTGGCGAGCACAATGTCCCCGCTGGCCCCTGTCTAGTGTTGAGTAACCATCAGAGTACCTGGGAAACCTTTTATCTGCAGTGGTACTTTCAACCGGCAAGCGTTATTTTAAAGCATGGCCTTATGTGGGTGCCCCTGTTTGGCTGGGCACTGGCCCTAATGCAACCCATTGCTATCAAGCGTTCGAAACCAGCCAAAGCCATTAGGTTTGTATTAAAGCAGGGAGCTAAGAGGCTAGCAGCGGGTAATAAGGTCGTCATTTATCCAGAGGGAACCAGGGTCGGGACCCAGCAGCTTGGCGAATTTAAAACCAGTGGCGCAGCGCTGGCCAAAAAAGCCGGGGTCCCCATAGTCCCTGTGGCTCACAATGCAGGACATCACTGGGCGCGAGATAGCTGGATTAAAAAACCCGGCACTATCCATATGCAAATTGGGCCAATCATAGATACCAGCAACAAAGATCCCAGAGAACTGACAGCTCAGGCCCGAGACTGGATTAACAGCGCACTATAACTGCCAACCGCAGCACAAAAACCCCCAATAAATGGGGCTACAATCCAGCTTATTGCTGCAAGCAGTGCAGCCAGATCAGGGATGCATAAGTCGATGGATAAGCGCAAGAGCACCAAACGCCCCAGCCCAATAGAAAAACGGCACAAAAATCGCAGGGTAATTCCAGACCGCAGGGAGGAGGTTAGATTTGAGCCTCTAAAGGAAGATCGCCGTCAAAACAGCGGACGGCGAGCCACAGATAGGGATGTCTGGAAACCTATTAATCGATAAAAGCTAATAGATTTTATTAATTTTAAACGTCCAGATTAACCACTGATAACGCATTGGTTTCAATAAAGTCGCGTCTGGGCTCAACATGATCGCCCATCAGGGTAGTAAACATCTGGTCAGCAGCAATTGCATCTTCAATCGTCACTACCAACATACGACGGCTTTCGGGGTCCATGGTGGTTTCCCACAGCTGCTCCGGATTCATTTCTCCCAGACCTTTGTATCGCTGAGTATTGATGCCGCGACGGGATTCAGCCATCAACCAGTCAAGTGCCTCTTTAAAGCTAGTAACAGGCTGCTCTCGCTCTCCGCGCTTCACATAGGCGCCCTCTTCGATAAGACCCTGCAGCGTATGGCCAAGCTCCACCATTGAGGCATACTCGTTGGAGGCAAAGAAATCTCGTCCAAAACTGTGGTAATGGGGCACACCATGGGCAGTAATTTCAATATTAGGAATAAACAGATTGCGCTCTTTATCCTCTTTAACCGAGACCTTATAACGGTGAGTGCCGCTAGCAACTTCCTCGAGCTTTTCCTGGAGTTCGCCACACCAGCCCTCAAGATCGCCGCTTTTTTGCAGAAGTTTCTCGTCGAGGCTGCTGATATAAACCAGCGCTTCGAGCAATTCAATCGGGTAAACCAGCGACATGCGGTTAATTAGATCACCTACATGCCTAAATTGCGTAACCAGAGACTCCAGCGCTGTGCCCTGGATAGCCGGAGCCTTAGGGTTAACATGCAGACTCGCGCCCTCGAGGGCCTTCTGAGTCAGATAAACCAACAGCGCAGCATCGTCTTTGACATACTGCTCGCTCTTTCCTTTGGTAACCTTGTACAGCGGCGGCTGGGCAATAAAGATATGGCCATTCTCCACCAGCTCACGCATCTGTCTAAAGAAGAAGGTTAACAGCAGTGTACGGATGTGCGAACCATCCACATCCGCATCCGTCATGATGACTATGGTGTGATAACGCAGCTTCTCAAGGCTAAATTCTTCTGCGCCTATTCCACAGCCCAGCGCAGTAATCAAGGTCCCCACCTCAGCACTGGAAAGCATTTTATCAAAACGCGCCTTCTCGACATTGAGGATCTTACCTTTCAGAGGAAGAATCGCCTGGGTTTTGCGCGCACGGCCCTGTTTTGCAGAGCCACCAGCAGAGTCACCCTCCACCAGGTAAAGTTCTGAGAGTGCCGGATCTTTTTCCTGGCAATCTGCCAGCTTCCCAGGCAGGCCAGCAATATCCAGCGCACCTTTGCGGCGAGTCATCTCGCGAGCCTTACGTGCTGCCTCACGGGCGCGAGCGGCATCAATCATTTTATTGACCACAGCCCGGGCTTCCTGAGGAAACTCCATTAAATAGTCAGTAAATTTCTCACCCATCTCCTGTTCTACCGCAGTTTTTACCTCAGAGCTCACCAGCTTATCCTTGGTCTGCGAGGAAAATTTGGGATCTGGTACCTTAACCGAAACAATACCAGTGAGACCCTCACGGGCGTCATCACCTGTGGTAGCCACCTTGGACTTACCATTAATACCCTCTTTCTCAATATAGGAGTTAAGCCCACGGGTTAAAGCAGAGCGAAAACCCGCCAAATGGGTACCGCCATCTCGCTGGGGGATATTATTGGTATAACAGAGAATATTTTCCTGAAAGCCATCATTCCACTGCAGAGCTACCTCGACACTGGTGCCATCTTCCCGGTCAGTGCTGAAATGCATAATCTTGTTAACAGTACTTTTGTTGGTGTTCAGATATTCGACAAAGGCGCTTAAGCCACCTTCGTAAGCATAGGTTTCCTCTTTACCTGAGCGATCATCCTGCAAAACAATGCATACGCCGGAATTAAGGAACGATAGCTCGCGGAGACGCTTGGCCAGCTGGTCAAAATGGAACTGAATATTGGTAAAGGTTTCCTCAGAGGGCTCAAAATAAACCTCGGTCCCGGTCTCCTCAGTATCACCAATAACAGCTAGAGGGCCATCAGGCACGCCGTGAGAATAGGTTTGCTCATGAACCTTGCCGTTGCGACGGATAGTCAGGCGCATTTTTTTGGACAATGCATTTACAACAGATACGCCCACTCCATGCAGGCCTCCGGATACCTTATAGCTGTTATCATCAAACTTACCGCCGGCATGGAGCACAGTCATAATAACTTCTGCCGCAGAAACGCCTTCATCATGCATTTCTGTGGGAATACCACGACCATTATCAGAGACAGTAATTGCCTCATTGGGGTGAATAATAATACGTATCTCAGAGCAGTGTCCGGCCAGAGCCTCATCTATTGAGTTATCGACCACCTCAAACACCATATGGTGAAGACCGGTGCCATCATCTGTGTCGCCAATATACATGCCAGGGCGCTTGCGAACCGCATCTAGCCCTTTAAGTACCTTGATGCTCGAGGAGTCATAGTTCTCTTCTTCACTCATAGCTTATAATTTTCCCGTTATTCAACCCACTGAAGCAACACCATGTTCCATGTGGAACATCTGATGTGCCATCCCATCCACCAACAATTGAAAATCTTGCTTATCTACTCCAGTCATAAAATACTGGCAATCTAGGCCATTAAGGCAGGCAACCACCTGAGCTCTATGCTCGTAATCCAATTCAGCCGGCAAATCATCAAGCAAAAAAAGGCAGGACTGTCCTACCCTATTGCGATAATGAGTGACTTGCGCCAACTTTAAGGCGTAAACCAAAAGCTTAGTCTGGCCTCTCGATAAAACCTCTGCAGCAACCAAGCCATCAACCTTGATGCGAATATCGGCTTTATGGGCGCCGTGATTAGTACTGCCCAGCGCCATATCTCTTTTGCGGTCAGCTTCAAAAACCTGCGCCAACCCCTGGCCTTCCGCCCAACCTTGATAGTACTCGAGCTCTACTGCACCCAACCCATCAAAGGACAAAGACACCTGCCTAACAATATCTGAGAGCTCCAGCAGATACTGCCGACGGTAATGGGTAACCTGCTCAGTCAAAGGAAGCAGCTCAGCCGTCCAGGCGGCCAATAAATCTTCGTCTATTCTACCATGTCGCAGCAATTGATTGCGCTGTTTTAACGCTTTTTGAAAGCGCCGCCAGAGGTTTGTATAGCCATGTTCCACGTGGAACACACCCCAATCCAAAAACTGCCTTCTCTGCAGCGGCCCACCCTCCAACAGAGTAAAACTATGGGCATCAATCAGCTGTAGCGGCAGCTCTTCTACCAGCTGCACCGCTGACTGAAGAGACTTACCATCAATACGAGCCTCAAACTTACCCTGAGCTGTGCGCCTTATGCCTAGTTGGTGGCTGGTTTTGGACTTTTGGCGCTCTACACGAGCAGACACGACCAGCTCTTCAGCCTGGTTGTTAACCACAACACGCAAATCTCTATGCTTAAATGAGCGGCCACGGCCGAGAATATAAATTGCTTCGAGCAGACTGGTTTTGCCGCTGCCATTAGAGCCGTAGATCACATTGGCTCTGGGATGGCAGTCTATTTGGACGCTAGCAAGATTTCTTACTTGCAGAACATCCAAGCGAGAGAGGTGCATGGATGGCTTGTTACTTTAACAAAAAGTATGGGTTATCCAAGATTACAGCCTCATTGGCATAACGACATAGACAGCAGATCCATTGGCGGCGTCTTCAACCAGTGCGCTGCTATTAGAATCAGACAGGGTAAACCTTATTTCTGAGCCCTTGAGCACATTGAGGACATCCAGCAGATAGCTAACGTTAAAACCGATCTCCAGGTCATCACCGGCATAGTTAACTGTAACCTCTTCCTCTGCTTCCTCTTGCTCGGGGTTATTGGCTACCATTTTAATGGCCCCGTTAGACAGCAGTATGCGCACACCTCTATATTTCTCATTGGATAGAATTGCTGTGCGACCAAAGGCCTGCTTAAGCTCAGCGCGATCCCCCACAACCTGCTTATCACCACCCTTAGGCAGCACGCGGTCATAATCGGGGTAGGCCCCATCAACCAGCTTGGAGGTGAAACAGTAATCAGTTCCTGTAATGCGAATATGGTTGGCACCCATAGACAGTTGTACCTCTTCGTCACCCAGTAGTCGCGACAGCTCCATAATACCTTTGCGAGGTAAAATAGCTGTCATAGTGCCCTCAACCTCGACCTCAACCTCGCCATCACAGAGTGCCATTCTATGGCCATCGGTAGCCACCGCGCGCAACTTATTGGAAGACACCTCCCACAGCATGCCATTTAAATAGTATCTGACGTCCTGTTGTGCCATGGCAAAGGACGTGGCTTCAATCAGCCCCTTAAGCGTGGCGGCCTGAACACCAAACTCGATGCTCTTCTCACCCTCATCCACAGAAGGAAATTCATTGGCTGGCAGTGTTGCCAGAGTAAATTTACTACGGCCGCTTCTTAATTGGGCTTTGCCGTCGCTGCTCGAGAAATCTACGGTCGCACCCTCAGGAAGGGAGCGACAGATATCCAGGAATTTTCGCGCTGAAACAGTTACCTCACCACCCTCTTCAGCAGAACCGACCTCGGTGGAACCTACAATCTCAACCTCAAGGTCGGTGCCAGTCAGAGACAGGCGATTACCCTGCAGGCTCAGCAGCACATTAGACAAGATAGGCAGAGTTTGGCGACGCTCTACAACACCTACAACCAGCTGCAGTGGATTTAATAATGATTCGCGGGAAAGGCTGAATTTCATGGTAACTGTCTGCTCCAACTGTCTAAAATGGTAATTTAATAAAATAGCGCCAATCAGGTCGATAGAGTTCTGTAGAGATTCTTAAGGTCTCTTTGCACTTCTCTATCAATAGTCTCCAGCTCTTTCACCTTGCGGCAGGCATGCAAGACGGTAGTATGGTCTCGGCCACCAAAGGACTCACCGATTTCTGGCAAACTATGATTGGTAAGCTCCTTGGCAATGGACATCGCCACCTGACGGGGACGTGCCACCGAGCGACTACGGCGCTTGGACAGCAGATCCGACATTTTGAGCTTATAGTAGTCCGCCACCACCCGCTGGATATTGTCTATGGTAACCAGCTTATCCTGCAGTGCCAATAGATCTTTCAGGGATTCACGAATTAAATCTATATCAATGGCTCTGCCGGTAAACTGTGCGTGGGCCATCACTCTTTTAAGTGCCCCCTCCAGCTCACGAACATTAGAGCGAATACGCTGAGCGATAAAGAATGCCGCGTCTTTGGACAGGGACATACCCACCTGCTCAGCTTTATTAATCAGAATAGCTGCGCGAGTCTCAAGTTCTGGCGGCTCAACTGCCACCGTAAGGCCCCAACCAAACCGAGACTTAAGCCGCTCCTCAACGCCGTCGATTTCTTTGGGATATCGGTCACAGGTTAAGATCATTTGCTGGCCACCCTCAAGGAGAGCGTTATAGGTGTGGAAAAACTCTTCCTGTGAGCGCTCTTTACCGGCAAAAAACTGAATATCATCAATCAGCAGCGCATCCACTGAACGGTAAAACCGCTTGAACTCATCGATTGCCTTCAACTGCAATGCCTTTACCATATCTGCCACAAACCGCTCAGAGTGCAGATAAACAATTTTGGCATCAGGTTTTTTAGCTTTGAGCGCATTGCCTACAGCATGCATTAGGTGGGTTTTACCCAGGCCAACACCACCGTAAATAAATAGTGGGTTGTAGGAGCCGCCGGGGTTTTCAGCGACCTGCTGAGCCGCAGCAAAAGCCAGCTGATTAGACTTACCCTCAACAAAACTATCAAAGGTAAAGCTACTGTTCAGGTTTGTCTTGAGACTGCTCTCCGCCGCCGACTTAACAACCGCAGGCGCATCGACACTAGTTGGTGATTTGCTCGCCACAGGGTTAGACAGACCCCCGTCGCCATTGAACTCCGCTTGCGGAAAATTGGCCTCGGGTAACCCGTTGCCAGGAAACTGATCAAACTTCTGCGGATTGTTTTGGAACTGCGCCTGGCTGGCTGGCTTTGCGGTTACACCAAGTGAGATCGAACTGCCACCCAGCTGATTACACAGCTCCTCTATGCGGGAAAAGAATTTACTTTTAACCCAGTCTTCGATAAAGCGGTTGGGGGCTATTAATCTCAACCCAGCATCGCCATTTGCCAAGCCAGCTGGAGACTCAACGGTCAACGGCCTTATCCAGGTATTATATTGCTGTTCAGGCATCTCTTCTCTCAGCTGACTCTGACACCGAGACCAAACCGATTCTGGCACATCAAACCCCATTAGACACAACCTTAAAATTCCCTGATGAAGCCTCCCAGAAACAAAATTACCCTGTGCTCTCACTGCGGGCAACTCACCAGTTTATTTAGCTGGAAAACCACAAATTGTTTGTTATTTTTATATTTTTACTGTTTGCAATGATTCTATACCCTGTATTGGTGATTATCCACACCACAAAAAAACAGTAAATTTAGGACAAAAACAAAAATAACATACATTTCAACAACTTAAATAAACACAAACTTTTTTTTATCAACAACAACAGCAAAAAAACTGATCAAAAAACAACCATTTTTTGTGGATAACTTGTGGATATACAGTATAAAACCAGTGTTTAACCAACGATTTATACTTTTAACAATAGCGTCCGCAAAAAACTGCAGATCGAACGTGACCAGCACAAACTAAATAGTCACTTTCCAATACAGAATGAAGAAAAAATGCGGCCTAATAGGTCGTCAGAGGTGAACTGACCGGTAATTTCACAGAGGTGGTTTTGGGCCTGGCGAAGGTCTTCAGCAAGCAATTCTCCAGCGCCCGTGGTCTCGAGTTGCTGAATACCTGTAGTCACCAGATGCAACGCTTTAGTAATAGCATCCAGATGGCGGCGGCGGGCAGAAAAAACACCCTCAGCCTGATCCTGATAACCCACAACCTGTTGTAAATGCGCAGTTAACTGACTAATTCCCTGTTTTTGTTTGGCAGACAGCGCAAAGGTGCCCTCGCGGCCGTCAACAGCGCCAGGTTGCTGATCACAGCGATCAATTTTATTAAGCACTAGAATTACTGGTTGGCGGGCATCCGGGTAGTGAGCAAAATATTCCGGCCAAATAGCAGTCAAATCTGGATTCTCAGTTTCAGTGATATCTGCCACGAAAAGTATTAGATCGGCGTTTTCGATCTCAGACCAGGCTCGCCGCACCCCCTCCCGCTCAATTTCATCTGAGGTATCACGCAGCCCTGCTGTATCTACAACATTTAGGGGCAGGCCCCCCAAGCTTATTCTTTCACGCAAAACGTCTCTGGTAGTTCCGGCGACGGCGGTTACTATAGCTGTCTCACTGCCTGCCAGCGCATTGAGCAAGCTTGACTTGCCGGCGTTGGGCTTACCGGCTAAAACTACCGTCATACCCTCCCGCAACAGAGAGCCCTGCTGTGCTCGAGATAATATATGTCGAAGCTCTGCCTCTAAACTGTGCAGATTGGCGCGCAGATTATCGTCAGCCAAAAAGTCTATCTCTTCTTCAGGAAAATCAATTGCCGCCTCAACATAGATTCTCAGCTGAATCATGGTTTCGACCAACTCTGTCACCAGAGCTGAAAATTCCCCCTGCAGAGACTTAACCGCGGAACGCGCCGCTTGGTAAGATGAGGCATCAATCAAATCTGCAATTGCTTCAGCCTGAGCCAGATCCATTTTATCGTTGAGAAAGGCCCGCTCACTAAATTCACCGGGGCGGGCTGGCCTCGCGCCGAGCTCGATACAGCGCTGCACCAATCGATCTAAAACCACCTGGCCACCATGGCCCTGCAACTCCAATACAGCCTCTCCAGTAAAACTATTGGGCCCTGGAAAATAAACCGCAACACCCTCATCAATCACATCGCCACAACTGTCTGTAAAGCGCCCATAGGTGGCAAGCCTTGGACTTAGTGCTTTGCCCAGAATCCCTTGCACAAAGGGATCGAGATCGGCCCCAGATAGCCTGACTATCCCTATACCACCGCGGCCAGGCGCAGTAGCTATAGCCACTATGCTATCTCGCCGATTAATCAGTGGGTTGGGGTCAAGAGTCATAATTTTATTATGCCAGAGAAAAAAGGCTCCATCAGGAGCCCTTTAACACAGAGGATCAATTCTTTTTAACGGTCTGTAACTGCCGGTTTACAAACCATTGCTGTGCCATAGACAGCAGGTTATTGACTGTCCAATAGAGCACCAGACCAGCAGGGAAAATCATAAAGAAAAAGGTGAACACAATTGGTAAAAACTGCATAACCTTGGCTTGCATAGGATCTGTAGGCATTGGCTGTAATTTCTGCATCAACATCATGCTAGCGCCCATTAAAATAGGCAATACAAACAGTGGATCCTTGGCTGAAAGATCCTGAATCCAAAATATCCAGGGAGAATGGCGTATCTCAACAGACTCAAGCAACACCCAGTACAAGGCAAGGAATACCGGCATCTGCAAAAGCATAGGGAAACAGCCGCCAGCAGGATTAACCTTCTCCTTTTTATATAGCCCCATCAATTCTTGGGACATTTTCTGCCGGTCATCGCCATACAATTCTTTCAGACGAGCCATCTCAGGCTGCAGATTACGCATTTTTGCCATTGATTTGAGGCTGGCAGCAGACAGTGGATACAGAGCAATTTTAATGACCAGGGTTAGCAAAATAATTGACCACCCCCAGTTACCGACATAAGACTGAATCATCTTTAGGCCGGCGAACAGCGGCTTTGCCACCATCCACAGGAAGCCGTAATCAATGGTCAAATCAAGATAATCTGCCAATCTGGCCAGACGCTCCTGATCTTTTGGACCCACATAAAATTGCGCCCTATATTCACCAGACCCACCTGGCGCAACAGAAATACGCTGCCCGGTATAGTCCATCAGGTACAGATCCTTACCTGATCTCTTGCGCAGACTAAAAACATTTTTGTCCTCTGTAGGAGGCACCCAAGCACTTACAAAGTAATGTTGCACCATAGCTACCCAACCGCCTTGTATCGTAGCCCTTACTGACTCATCCTCCATATCGCCAAAATCGTACTTTGCGTAATTTTTATCCTCTTCTCTTATCGCAGCGCCAAGAAAGGGCATAACACCGCCACTTGAAGTAACAAGCGGCGGTTTAGAATCTCTTCTAATCTGTCCGTAGAAGTTAGCTTGCCAGGGCTCAGCTGTCAGATTATTGATTAGGTACTTAACCCCAATACTGTAATCACCAGCAGAAAATTCAAAGCGTTTAACAATTTTTACGCCGTTTTGATTCAGGGTAAGGTCAACATTGATACTATCGGACATGCCAATATTGTAACTACTGCTGGAAGTAGCAAACTCTGGACGACCCTCAGCCGTATCCGTGCCGTTTTCTCCTATCAGACCGCTCTGAGCCACATACAGACTGTCAGCAGATCGGTTGAGAAGAGTAAATGGTGCTCCGTTATCATCAGGCATGGCAGTAAAATGCTGTAGAAGCTGGACCTCAACTATATCGCCACCCAGAGTATCAATGGTTACCTGCAACACATCTGTATTCACCACCACTAGACGGTCGCCACCTTGAGGTGATAACTCAACCATGGGCTCTTGCATAACCATCGGCAACTCAGATCCCAGATCATCTGCCTGGGGCACAGGCAAATCACCAGCTTCAGGTGCAGGCAAATAACTCTCAACCGAGGCTATCTCTTGCTTCTTTTCACTGTCGTACTGTTCCCATTCAATCAATAACAACCAGGCCACAAGACCTATAGCGACTAAGTTAAGTGTTTTCTGCCAATCCATACTGTTTTTTACTCTGAGTGGTTAGTATTGTTTTGTGGTTTGTTTTCGCTTTCATTAACTACAGGATCGTAGCCACCTGGGTGAAAAGGATGGCATTTTATAAGTCTTCGCGCCGTCATATAACCCCCTTTAAAAAAACCATAGGTGTTAAAAGCCTCTTCTGCGTAGGCAGAGCAACTAGGGTGAAACCGGCAGTTACTTCCCAACCATGGACTTATAGCAACACGATATAACTTAATCAGACCTACAGCGATCTTAACCATTGATATTATCCAAGCCTTTGCAGCGCTGCAGCAGTCTGCCCCAAGATTGCTTCAACAACAAGTTCAACTCTGTGCGGCTCAGCTTATCGGCGTCTTTGCGCGCCAAAAAGATAATATCTAGAGTAGTAGGAAATTCAGTCTGTCGAAAGCTCTCTCTCACCAACCGCTTGACACGATTGCGCCCTACGGCAGTCGGAATGTTTTTCTTACCCACCACTAAGCCTAGACGCGAATATTGACGGTCACATGGCTTTGCTAACAACAGTAATTTTGGATGGGCAACTTTGAGATTATTGCGGTCGAAAACCTCCTGATATTCGGAGGCTTTGAGAAGACGTCGATTCTTGCTAAAGCTGGAACTGGGCACGGAGCCCAAAAACCTTAGGCTGCTAAGCGCTTACGGCCTTTGGCGCGACGACGATTAAGAACTGCTCGACCGCCCTTGGTGGCCATACGTGATCTAAAGCCGTGGGTGCGCTTACGCTTTAAGTTGCTAGGTTGAAATGTTCTTTTCATGGCTATAAATCCAAAAAATAAATACTGGTACTTTGTCAAGGCGGGGGATTCTAATGAAATTGGCTCGCTATATCAACGCTTTATTGCCTTATTCCAGGTTAAATTACCCGCTTTACTTAAAAACCTAAGCTGCAAGTAAAATATAACAGCGTCTTAACAGCTTATCCCCAGATCTATTAATTTAAGCAGCTAGAGCCCCAGTAAAAAAAGTTTCCTGTGGAAATCAGGGTATTAAGTTTCATTTAACACACAAAATTACGGGCTTATACCCGCCAAATTTTTTAGCGTAGAAGCTATGCCCAGTCAAAACAGAATTACTCACAAATTAAAAAACCAACATTCTGCCAACTTATACATAGAGAAAAATCCACTAACCCTATGAATTTAATGGTTAATTTAACTCTATCAACAAAAAAGGGCTTAACTAATAACAGTAACAAAAACATAAACTATATAAATAAATACTAAATATTCTTATTTAAAAAGCTTAAAAACCTAAATTAACCACAGATGCCCGAAGCGAATAAAACTACTTATTTTTTAAAGCCACAGCCGTATAATGGCCACCTCATTTGTTTTAAGACCCATTTGACCATGCAGTACCCAGACAGATTTGACGTAATAGTTATTGGCGGCGGACATGCAGGCACTGAGGCCTGCTTGGCAGCTGCACGCATGGGCTGTAATACATTGCTGTTAACCCACAATATCGAAACCCTGGGTCAAATGTCCTGTAACCCAGCTATCGGGGGCATCGGCAAAAGCCATCTAGTTAAAGAGATTGATGCCCTGGGTGGTGCCATGGCCACAGCAACAGACCTGGGCGGTATTCAGTTTAGGGTGCTTAATTCCCGCAAAGGCCCTGCGGTGAGAGCTACTAGGGCGCAGGCTGACCGGGTTCGCTATAAAGCAGCTATCCGAGGTATCTTGGAGAACCAACCCAACCTGAGTATTTTTCAGCAGGCGGTAGACGATTTAATTATTGAGGGTGATCGGGTTACTGGCGTTGTTACCCAAATGGGCCTGAGCTTTACGGCGCAGACCGTTGTGGTCACCGCGGGCACCTTTTTGGCAGGAAGAGTTCATATTGGTTTACAAAATCATTCAGCGGGCCGAGCTGGTGATCCTCCTGCTGAGACCCTGGCTAATCGGTTACGAGAGCTCCCTTTTCGTGTAGAGCGACTAAAAACTGGTACACCACCACGCATTGATGCGCGCAGCGTCAATTTCACTGATCTTCAAGAACAGTGGGGAGACAAGCCAGAGCCGGTAATGTCTTATTTGGGCTCTGTGCAAGATCATCCTCAGCAAACCTGCTGCTGGATTACCTACACCAATAGAAACACCCACGATATTATCCGTGGCGGCATGGATAGATCGCCCATGTATACGGGTGTGATCGATGGTGTGGGCCCCAGGTACTGCCCTTCAATTGAAGATAAGGTGGTGCGTTTTGCCGATAAAGACCAGCATCAAATCTTTGTCGAGCCAGAGGGGTTGGATACCCACGAGCTTTATCCCAATGGCATTTCTACCAGCCTGCCCTACGATGTTCAGCTTGATTTGGTGCGGTCAATCAATGGTTTTGAAAATGCCCATATCACCAGACCGGGCTATGCTATTGAATATGATTATTTTAATCCTCAGGACTTAAAATACAGTCTGGAAACCAAGGCTATACAGGGTTTGTTTTTTGCCGGACAGATCAACGGCACAACAGGCTACGAAGAGGCTGGAGCCCAGGGTTTGCTGGCCGGCACCAATGCCGCATTGCAGGTTCAGGATAAAGACAGCTGGTGCCCGCGACGGGATAATGCCTATATAGGTGTACTAGTTGATGATTTGATCAGCATGGGTACCGCAGAGCCCTACCGTATGTTCACTAGCCGTGCTGAATTCCGGCTGTTGTTGCGTGAGGACAATGCAGATTTGCGCCTAACAGAAAAGGGCCGAGAGCTGGGCTTGGTTGATGATAGCCGCTGGCAACAGTTTAGCGACAAACGTGAAGCTATAGAGTTGGAGCGTCAGCGTTTAAAAAACACCTGGGTACAGCCTGGCACCGCAGCGGCGGAACAACTGGCCGATCATATCGAGAAAAAGCTTTCTCATGAATACAGCCTGTTTGAGCTGCTTAAAAGACCAGAGCTCAACCATGGGATCATTGATTCTCTATTTCCAGATAAGAGCAGAGACTTGAGTGCTAAGGTTGCTGAACAGGTAGAGATAGACGCCAAATACAGTGGTTATATAGATCGCCAGCAGGATGAAGTTGACCGACTTCAGCGCCACGAAAATACAGTGATCCCCAAGGATTTTGATTACAAAAGCATCAGTGGCCTATCCAATGAGGTGAAACAGAAACTGGATGACGCCATGCCAGAGACACTGGCCAGAGCTGCCCGCATTCCCGGTGTTACTCCAGCAGCCATCTCGCTGTTACTGGTTTCTTTGAAAAAACATGCCGCCTGACAATCACAGTCTCTATGGTCAGGGGGCAAACAATGCTAAGCGCACAAAGCTGCAGGCTGGTATGGATAGCCTGGGCACTGACTTTGCTCCGGAGCAGTTAGATAGCTTGTTGCATTATCTGGATCTGCTGGAGCGCTGGAACAAGGCTTATAATTTAACCGCAATCCGTGACCCACTGCAGATGATCGACCTGCATTTTCTAGATAGTCTGGCAGTGCTGCCCTATATAGCTGACTCTGTTGATATTATTGATGTGGGCACAGGCCCAGGGTTACCTGGAATACCGCTGGCAATTATGTGTCCGGATAAAGCCTTCACTCTTCTAGATAGCAACGGTAAAAAGACCCGCTTTCTGTTTCAGGTAATCAATGAGCTCAGTTTGGCCAATGTGACTGAAATAAACGCCAGAGTAGAAGAGTTTCAGCCACCAGAGCTCTATGACACAGTGCTTAGCCGGGCATTTAGCTCTATCCCGGATATGCTAATGAACTGTTGCCATCTTCTGTCGGATCAGGGACAGTTTATGGCAATGAAAGGCAAAATCCCGGAATCAGAGTTGAGCCAACTAGATAAAAACTATAAGGTCTCAGACTTGTGCCGATTAGTAGTACCAGGTGTTGAAGGCGAACGGCACCTGATAAAAATTAGTCAAACTAATCGGTCGCCAGGTTTAAACCTTTAAAGGTAAGTGCAGTGGTTCGAATACTCTCGATAGCAAATCAAAAAGGCGGTGTTGGCAAAACCACCACTAGCGTCAACCTGGCGGCATCTCTCGCAGCCTATAAAAAACGCGTCCTTTTAGTGGATATAGACCCCCAGGGCAATGCAACCATGGGCTCTGGTGTAAATAAAGCTGAGTGTAAACGCAGTGTCTACCATGTTTTGACCGAAAAAAACGCTATTGAAAATGTGATTGTTACTTCTGAGCAGGGCAAATATCACCTGTTGCCGGCCAATGGTGATTTGGTGGCAGCGGAAGTTGAGCTAATGCAGGAGATAGGCCGAGAAAGTCGACTGCGCCATGCAATTAAAAGGGTTGAGGCCAACTATGACTATGTCATTATCGACTGCCCACCCTCGTTAAATATGCTCACTGTCAATGCCCTGGTGGCCAGCGACGGTGTGCTTATTCCTATGCAGTGCGAATACTATGCACTTGAAGGACTTTCTGCGCTTAACAACACCATTCGTCAGATTGCCAAGTTAATTAACCCAAAATTGCGAATAGAGGGTATATTGCGGACCATGTATGATCCGCGCAGCAGTCTGACTAATGCGGTATCAGCCCAGTTAAGAAAGTACTTTGGTGACCGGGTTTACAGAGTGAGTATTCCACGTAATGTCAGGTTGGCTGAGGCTCCCAGTCATGGTAAACCAGCACTGGCTTACGACAGGAACTCAAAGGGCTCTGTAGCTTATTTGGCACTGGCTGGTGAGATACTCAGGCAAGAAAAAGCAGCGCAGGCACCAAAACCACAGGCAGCAGGAAGAAGGTAAATGGCAGCAAAACGACAGAGTCTTGGCAAAGGATTGGATGCTCTTCTCGGTATACCAGAGGATGCAGACGGGCCTGAAGATGAGGCTATTATTGTTTCCCCCCTAGAGTACTCTGATCAGACTTTAGTTAATCCAGTTATGCCTGCAGACGGCACATTGAAAAACCTGCCGGTAGAATTTCTGCACCCCGGTCAGTATCAGCCGCGACGAGATTTAAACCCTGAAGCTCTGCAAGAGCTGGCCGACTCAATTACCACTCAAGGGGTTATGCAGCCCATTATTGTCCGACCCACGGGTGAAAATAAGTATGAAATTATTGCCGGTGAGCGTCGCTGGCGCGCGACCCAGCAGGCCGGGTTAGATACCATTCCAGCCATTGTGCGCGAAGTCACCGACGAAGCCACAATAGCCATGGCCCTGATTGAAAATATTCAGCGCGAAGACTTAAATGCCATGGAAGAGAGCCTGGCATTAATTCGCCTACAAGATGAATTTAGCCTGACTCAACAGCAGGTGGCTGATGCTGTGGGCAAATCCCGCTCAGCTGTCACCAATCTAATGCGCCTTGCATCATTGGAAAAAGCAGTCCAGGAGCAGTTGGAGCGCGGTGAGTTAGAGTTGGGCCATGCAAAATGTCTGCTCGGGCTTGAAGGTAGTGCGCAAATCAGCGCAGCGCGAGCTGTCGCAGCCAATGCTATGACTGTGCGCCAAACTGAGGCGTTGGTTAAAAAATTGCAAAACCCCAGCCCGGCCACCGACAACAAACAGACAGCCAATCCAGATATTATGCGTTTACAGGAAGAACTCTCCGAAAAACTGGGTGCCGCGGTCAGTATTCAGCACAGCGCCAAAGGCGCTGGCAAACTGATTTTCAAGTACAATAGTGTCGATGAGTTGGATGGAATCCTGGCTCACCTAAAATAAGCTTTGCTCAAAAGCTTATTGGCCTGCCAAATAGCCAAAATATAGCCTGCAAAGCGAGTTGAATATCACCAACACTATACCTATAATGCCGATCCGCTCGGGGTAGGCACCATTTACTTTGGTGCGGACATGGATCCAGGCAGAAAAAGGTGGCCGCTTATGACTACCATTTCTACACCGCCGCTATACAAAGTTGCGCTGTATCAGTTAATTATATTGCTGTGTTGCTGTGGGATTGCAGCCGGATTCAACAACAGTCTGGCTAGCTCGATTTTGGTGGGTGGTCTTATTCAGATAGGACCTCAGGCCTGGTTTGCGCGACAGGCATATAAATACACCGGGGCGCGACAGGTAGATAAAATAGTACGGGCTATGTATTTGGGTGAGTCCGGAAAGGTGGTTCTGACAGCAGTGTTGTTTACTACTACCTTTATACTAATGAAAAATTTAGATTTTTTGGCTGTATTTAGTGCATTTACCCTAATGATACCGCTGCAGTGGTTTATTACGGTAAGGATATTAAAGAGCTAACAGGCAGTACTGGTTAGCGATGCTGATAGTTCAGCTGATGGCAGATTCAAACCTAAAACAGGTGCGAGCTCACAAGCAAGAGTTGCACTGATTTAACGAGAGTTGAGATACATGGCAGGCGAAAACCCCGCAAGTACAACCGAATACATTCAGCATCACCTAACCAATTTGGTTTATGGCAAGCATCCTGAAAACGGTTGGAGCTTTGCTCATGGTGCTGAAGAGGCTGCAGAGATGGGCTTTATGGCTATCCATGTAGACTCCATGGCCTGGTCTATAGGTCTTGGCGTACTTTTCTGTCTGTTATTTCGTGTGGCCGCTAAACGCGCTACCACAGGTGTGCCCTCCGGAATGCTCAACTTTGTTGAGCTTATAGTTGAGTTTATCGATGGCGCAGTTAAAGATAGCTTCCATGGTCGCAACAAGATGGTTGCACCTCTGGCCCTGACTATCTTTGTTTGGATTTTTCTGATGAACCTGATGGATCTGCTTCCTGTAGATCTGGTTCCTGAGCTATTAATGCTGGCCGGCGTCAATTATCAAAAGATTGTTCCGTCGACAGACCCCAATATCACCTTGGGAATGGCTTTAGGTGTATTTATCCTGATGCTCTATTACTCAATCAAAATTAAAGGCACTGGCTTTATCAGCGAGTTGACCATGCACCCATTTAACCACTGGGGTTTTATACCTGTTAACCTGTTTATGGAGACTGTTGGTCTTTTGGCCAAGCCGTTTTCATTGGGTCTTCGATTATTCGGCAATATGTATGCCGGTGAAATGATCTTTATTCTTATTGCCACCATGTTTGCGGCGGGCGCCGGTGCAGGCTTGTTGGGTGGTGGTATTCACGCACAAATCTTTGGTGAGCAAACCAGCGCTATGTTCTGGCTGGCTATCTTTATTTTGGTTTGCACTGTGTGCGGGCTAAATCTCAAGGGCAAAATATCCACGGGCAAAACAGTTCTACTGTGCATGGTCTTTATGGCCCTGGGCGGTGGTCTGACAGCTCTGGGTGGCGGATTAATGCAATGGGGCTGGGCGGTTTTCCATATTTTGGTTATTACCCTGCAGGCATTTATTTTCATGGTTCTCACTGTTGTCTATCTAAGCATGGCGCACGAAGATCACTAAATTCACTTTACTTTTAATTACTAATTAATCACTAAAATCGGGAGTCTACGATGGAACTTGTAATCATTGCTGCGGCAATTATGCTTGGATTGGGCGCACTGGGGGCAGCTGTTGGTATGGGTCTGCTGGGCGGAAAACTTATTGAAGGAACTGCTCGTCAACCAGAGCTAGGTCCAATGCTTCAGGGCAAAATGTTCCTGCTTGCTGGTCTGATTGATGCTGTGCCTATTATTGGTGTTGGTATCGCGATGTACCTGATCTTTGTTGTTGCTCCAGGTATGGGTGCGTAACAAAAAAACACATGATTCTTAACTCATCTATTAATGAGGTAATGGCGTGAATATTAATCTAACGCTTTTTGGTCAGATGGTGACCTTTGCATTCTTTGTGTGGTTTTGCATGAAGTTTGTATGGCCGGTCATTATTGAGGCTATGGAAGAGCGCCAGAAGAAAATCGCCGATGGACTTGATGCGGCCGACCGTGCCCTGCGTGACCTTGAGCTGGCTCAGAACAAAGCGACTGACCAGATGAAAGAGGCCAAGCAGGAAGCGGCGGGCATTATTGATCAAGCCAACAAGCGAGCCAATCAAATTATTGATGAAGCCAAGCAGCAGGCAGTTGCCGAGGGCGACCGCCTTAAAGCCGCTGCCCAGGCTGACATCGAGCAAGAGATCAACCGCGCTAAAGAAGAGCTGCGTGCCAATGTGGCAGGCCTTGCTCTCGCTGGCGCAGAAAAAGTGCTCGAAGCATCAATTGATGAAAAATCTAATCGCGAGCTGGTCGACAAACTGGCAGCGCAGCTGTAACCGAGGTTTAACATGGCAGAATTGAGCACATTAGCTCGGCCCTATGCAAAGGCGGCGTTTGAATTTGCCGCAGATGTCGGGGACCTGCAGGGCTGGTCGCAAAGCCTGTCCACTGCTGGGGCTGTTGCACAGCAGCCAGCAGTTGTTAAGCTTTTGAGCTCTCCGAGTTCAACAGCAGCGCAGCAAGCGGCAGCAGTTATAGAGATATGTGGTGACGAGTTGGGCGCAACTGGTCAGAACTTTATTTCCATCCTGTCAGAAAATCGCAGGTTGCAACTATTGCCACAGATTTCCCATCAGTTTGAAATCATGAAAGCCAATCGCGAAAAAGCGGTTGATGTGGACCTGATTGCAGCGCACGAGATGGATGCTGAACAGCAGCAGAAACTCAGCGATGCTCTGAGTGCGAAATTAGAACGCAAAGTAAATATGCAGGTTAGCTTAGACAAGAGCCTGTTGGGTGGTGCGGTAATACGCGCCGGGGACACCGTTATAGACGGGTCCATTCGCGGTCGTTTGACCAAACTCGCCGAATCACTAAATTCCTAAGGATTGAGGCCCAAGCATGCAGCAACTGAATCCATCAGAAATCAGCGAAATCATTAAGAGTCGCATCGACAACCTTAATGTTTCATCTGAAGCCCAAAATGAGGGCACCATTGTTTCCGTATCGGACGGTATCATTCGTATTCACGGTCTAGCCGACGTGATGTACGGTGAAATGATCGAGTTCGATGGCGGTGTTTACGGTATGGCACTTAACCTCGAGCGCGATTCAGTCGGCGCCGTTGTTCTGGGTGACTATCAAACACTGGCCGAAGGACAGAAAGCCCGATGCACCGGACGTGTATTGGAAGTACCAGTAGGCCCAGAATTGGAAGGTCGCGTAGTCGACGCTCTGGGTAATCCTATTGATGGCAAGGGACCGGTTAATGCTCCCCTCACCGATGCAATTGAAAAAGTTGCCCCAGGTGTAATTGAGCGTCAGTCAGTCGACCAGCCAGTGCAGATTGGTTTGAAAGCCGTTGACACCATGGTGCCAATCGGTCGCGGTCAGCGTGAGTTGATTATTGGCGACCGCCAGATTGGTAAGTCAGCTATTGCTGTTGATGCCATCATTAACCAGAAAGGCTCAGGTATTAAATGTATCTATGTAGCCGTTGGTCAAAAAGCAGCTTCTGTTGCCGCCGTTGTGCGCAAACTTGAAGAGCACGGCGCAATGGAACATACCATTGTTGTTGCTGCTACCGCCTCTGATCCAGCTGCCATGCAGTTTCTGGCACCCTTTGCTGGCTGTTCAATGGGTGAGTACTACCGTGACCGTGGTCAAGATGCACTGATTATCTACGATGACTTGACCAAGCAGGCCTGGGCCTACCGTCAAATCTCACTGCTGCTGAAACGACCCCCGGGCCGTGAAGCTTACCCAGGTGATGTTTTCTACCTCCACTCCCGTCTGCTGGAGCGTGCGGCCCGTGTTAACGCCGATTACGTAGAAAAATTCACCAATGGTGAAGTTAAGGGCCAGACCGGTTCATTGACTGCACTGCCAGTGATTGAAACCCAGGCTGGTGACGTATCTGCCTTTGTACCAACCAACGTAATTTCTATTACTGATGGCCAGATCTTCCTTGAAGCCGACATGTTTAACTCTGGTATTCGTCCTGCGATGAACGCCGGTATCTCGGTTTCACGTGTAGGTGGTGCTGCCCAGACCAAAATCATTAAGAAACTGTCCGGTGGTATTCGTACCGCTCTGGCACAGTATCGCGAACTGGCGGCATTCTCCCAGTTTGCCTCTGACCTTGATGACGCAACTAAAGCCCAGCTCGACCATGGTGAGCGTGTAACCGAGCTGATGAAGCAGAAGCAGTATACGCCTCAGAGCATCGCTGAAATGGGCGTCATGGTTTATGCGGCTGACAATGGCTATCTGCAGTCAGTTGAAGTTAACAAGATTGGTGATTTCGAAGCTGCCCTGCTCTCCTACATGAAAGCTGAGCACAGTGATCTGATGGATCAAATCAATCAGTCAGGGGATTATAACGACGATATCGGTGCGGGCTTTAAAGCTGCTCTCGACAAGTTTGTTACAACCCAAACCTGGTAAGTCAGAGTAATCGGACAGGCATAAGACATGGCAATCGGAAAAGAAGTAAAAACCAAAATTGCTAGTATTGGTAGCACGCAGAAAATCACTAGCGCCATGGAAATGGTTGCGGCGAGTAAAATGCGTCGTGCTCAGGATCGCATGGCATTGGGCAAGCCCTATGCCCAGCGTATCCGTGATGTTGTAGGCCATATCGCCAACGCAGTGTCAGAATACAAGCATCAGTATCTGGACGAGCGCGAAGTAAAGCGCGTGGCGTACGTGGTTATTTCTACAGATCGAGGCCTCTGTGGCGGCTTGAACATCAACCTGTTCAAAGCGGCGCTTAAATCAATGAAAGAATGGTCCGATCAGGGTGTAGAGGTTGATATCTGTGCAGTCGGCAACAAAGCGGCCAGCTTCTTTGGCACGGTTGGCGGTAATATAGTTGCGGCGGTTAAAGATGTAGGTGATGAGCCCAATGCAGCAGACCTGATTGGTGGTGTAAAAGTAATGTTGGACGCCTTTGATGAAGGCCGTATCGATAAGCTGTTTGTGGTGAGCAACGAATTTGTTAACACCATGACTCAGTCGCCAACCGTTGAACAGCTTCTACCGTTGGCAGCCTCTGAGGATACCAGCCTCAACCATCATTGGGATTATATCTACGAGCCGGATGCCCAGGAACTGCTGGATGGCCTGTTGGTTCGCTATATTGAATCCCAGGTTTATCAGGGTGTGGTAGAAAATAAAGCCTGCGAGCAGGCAGCCCGAATGCTAGCGATGAAAAATGCCACCGACAATGCCGGTGACATGATTGACGAATTACAACTGCTTTATAACAAAGCGCGCCAGGCAGCTATTACCCAAGAGCTGTCTGAGATTGTTAGCGGCGCAGCTGCTGTTTAAAGCCAAACGAATTTTAAAGGTTTAGTTAAGAGGAACCGGACATGAGTAGTGGACGTATCGTACAAATTATTGGCGCCGTGATCGATGTGGAATTTCCCCGCGATCAGGTACCCAACGTCTATGACGCACTGGTAGTTGATGACAAAGGTCTGACACTGGAAGTGCAACAGCAGTTGGGCGATGGCGTGGTGCGAGCAATCGCCATGGGATCCTCCGAAGGGATTAGCCGCGGTCTGGGTGTTAATAACACCAGTGCACCGATTTCAGTTCCCGTAGGAACCGAGACATTGGGGCGCATTATGGATGTGCTTGGCAACCCGATTGATGAAAAAGGCCCTATCGGTGAAAAAGAGCGTATGGCAATTCACCGCAAGCCACCAGCCTATGACGAGCTGGCTGCTTCTGACGACTTGCTGGAAACAGGCATCAAGGTAATCGACCTGGTCTGCCCTTTTGCCAAGGGCGGTAAGGTTGGACTGTTTGGCGGTGCTGGTGTTGGTAAAACCGTAAACATGATGGAGCTAATCAACAATATTGCCACCGAGCACAGTGGTCTGTCGGTATTTGCTGGTGTGGGTGAGCGTACTCGTGAAGGTAATGACTTCTACTACGAGATGCAGGAATCTGGCGTTGTAAATGTCGAGACTCCAAGCGACTCAAAAGTAGCTATGGTATATGGCCAGATGAATGAGCCACCCGGAAACAGACTGCGTGTAGCACTGACCGGTTTGACTATGGCCGAAAAATTCCGTGACGAAGGTAAAGACGTACTATTGTTTGTCGACAATATCTATCGTTACACATTGGCTGGTACCGAAGTATCTGCACTGCTGGGCCGTATGCCCTCAGCTGTAGGCTATCAGCCTACTCTGGCCGAAGAAATGGGTGTTCTTCAGGAGCGTATTACTTCCACTAAGACCGGTTCTATTACCTCGGTTCAGGCGGTTTATGTACCTGCGGATGACTTAACGGATCCATCTCCTGCAACTACGTTTGCTCACTTGGATTCCACGGTTGTACTGAGCCGTGATATTGCTTCTAAAGGTATCTACCCAGCGGTAGATCCATTGGACTCAACTTCACGTCAGCTGGACCCACTGATTATTGGCACCGAGCACTACGAAGTTGCCCGTGGCGTGCAGTCAGTACTGCAGCGCTACAAAGAGCTAAAAGATATTATCGCCATCCTGGGTATGGATGAGCTGTCAGAAGAAGACAAAATGGCCGTAGCCCGTGCTCGTAAGATTGAGCGCTTCCTGTCACAGCCATTCCATGTTGCTGAAATTTTTACTGGCTCACCAGGCAAATATGTCTCTCTGAAAGACACCATTGCTGGCTTCCAGGGCATTCTTGCGGGTCAGTACGATGATTTGCCAGAACAGGCGTTCTACATGGTTGGCTCTATCGAAGAAGCGGTAGAAAAAGCCCAGAACCTTTAATTTGGTATTCGATAAACCTATAAATTGCAGCGAGCAAAGGCAATAAAGAAATGGCTATAACAGTTCATTGTGACATCGTAAGTGCAAATGAGTCCCTGTTCTCCGGGCTGGTCGAGATGGTTGTTGCCACTGGATCTCTGGGTGAGTTGGGTATTACCGCTGGACACGCCCCGCTGCTCAGTGACCTGCGTCCTGGCCCAGTGCGCCTGGTGAAACAGAATGGTGAAGAGGAAATTTACTATCTGTCCGGTGGTTATCTGGAGGTGCAGCCTAACAATATCTCAATATTGGCTGATACAGCAGTGCGGGCCAATGATATTGATGAAGCTGCGGCTGCAGAGGCGGTTAAAGATGCAGAGACTGCACTAGCTAATCAGACTGGCGAGATAGAGTACTCCAAAGCAGCGGCTATGCTGGCCGAATCCACAGCACAGCTGCGCACAGTACAGACCTTGCGCAAAAAGCTCGGCGGCTAATCCAGCGCTGATAAAAAGGGTGGCTCGGCCACCCTTTTTTTTGCCCGTAAATTGGTTGGCAGGCACCAGCCTGCTCAGAGACAGCCCCCACAGCACTTGTGTTGTGGCCCGTTTGACAGTAACGTAACCGACCAATACAGGCTTACATAACTTCAATGACTGCAGGTTAAAAAAGTACCCATGACTACAGATATTGTCATTCTTGCCGCTGGCAAAGGGACTCGTATGCAGTCCGCTCTCCCCAAAGTTTTGCATCCATTGGCGGGCAGGCCCATGCTGGCTCATGTGTTAGCTGCGGCAGACAGCGTCGCCAACGCCAATAAAATTGTAGTTACGGGCCATGGTGCTGCTCAGGTTGAGAGCGCAGTGGCCGATACCGGCCGCATCTTTGCTCAGCAGACAGAGCAGCTTGGTACTGCCCATGCGGTGCAGATGGCTGTCCCCCATTTGCGGGCCGAGGCCAAAGTGTTAATTCTCTATGGAGATGTCCCGCTTATTAGCCCGATAACCATAGATCAGATGCTAACTGCTGTGACTGATACAACCATTAGCTTGCTGACAATTGAGTTGGATAATCCCAAGGGATATGGGCGTATTGTACGCAACAGCCAGGGCGAAATTGAATCTATTGTTGAACAGAAAGATGCCAGCTCAGAGCAGCTCAATATTAACGAAATTAATACCGGCGTCATGGCACTGGGCGCCCGTCAACTGTTAGATTGGCTACCACAGATAAATAACAACAATGCCCAGCAAGAATACTATCTTACTGATCTGATTGCCCTGGCCCGCGAAAACGGTTACAGCATCAACAGTATTCATCCCAGCTCTGCCACCGAGGTGGAGGGAGTTAACAACCGTGTTCAGTTAAGTCAGCTGGAGCGTGCCTACCAGGTACAGCAGGCTGAGACGCTTATGCTCTCTGGTACTAGCCTTGCAGACCCGGCACGTTTCGATCAGCGCGGGACATTAAGTGCCGGTACAGATAATTTTATCGATATTAACTGTCTGTTTGAGGGTGATGTGCGGCTGGGATCCAATATTAGGATTGGACCCAACTGCCATATTATCGACAGCACTATCGGCGACGGCGTCGAAATAAAATCTAATACAGTGATTGAGTCCTCGCAAATTGGAGATAAGGCAGTACTGGGTCCCTTCGCCAGAATTCGTCCCGGCACCCAGTTGGGACAAAACACCAAAGTGGGCAACTTTGTTGAGACCAAGAAAGCTGTGGTGGGCGATGGCAGTAAAATCAATCACCTGAGCTATGTAGGTGATGCCGAACTTGGTAGCGGAGTTAATGTAGGCGCCGGCACCATTACCTGCAACTACGATGGCATCAACAAACACAAGACTGATATTGGCGATGGCGCCTTTATAGGCTCGAACAGCACTCTGGTAGCACCTGTAAAAATTGGTGATCAAGGCTTTGTGGGCGCCGGCTCCACAGTTACCCAGGATATTTCTGCCAACACCCTTGGGGTGAGCAGAGCAAAACAACGCAATATTGAGGGCTGGAAACGCCCGACCAAAAAGGAAAAATAATCCATGTGCGGAATTGTTGGCGCAGCCACTCAAAGGAATGTGTACAAAATTTTAATTGAAGGCCTTCGGCGGCTAGAGTACCGGGGCTATGACTCTGCCGGGCTTTCGATTATCGATGCTGATCAACAGCTACAGACCAGAAAAAATATAGGCAAGGTTGCTGAGCTGGAAGCTGTGGCTAAACAGCAGCCGGTATCCGGATACACAGGCATTGCTCACACCAGATGGGCCACCCATGGTGAACCCAGCACAGCTAACTCGCACCCTCATGTCTCTGGCGGAGTGTCTGTTGTACACAATGGCATTATTGAAAACCATGATGAGCTGCGCAGTGAGCTAACAGAAGCCGGATATCAATTTTTATCTGCCACAGATACAGAAGTTATTGCCCACCTGGTTAATCATTTTCTAAAAATAGAAAAAGACCTTCGCAGTGCGGTACAAAAAACCATTGGTCGTTTAGAAGGTGCCTATGCTCTAGGTGTTATCGCAGAGGACCAACCAGATACAATAATCGCTGCTCGCAGTGGTAGCCCATTAGTTATTGGTCTGGGAATTGATGAAAATTTTATTGCCTCTGACCAGATGGCCCTGCGCCAGGTTACTGATCGCTTTATCTTTTTAGAAGAAGGTGATCTGGTAGAGCTAAGCCATAAGGCTTATGCAATCTTTGACGTTACCGGTGCTCCTGTCGAGCGAGCTATGCAGGAGCTAGAAGAAAAAGATCAGGTTGCAGAAAAAGGCCAGTACCGCCACTTTATGCAAAAAGAAATGTTTGAGCAGCCGACCGTGCTTGGCAACACCTTTGCTGGACGCATTGCTGACAATCATATCCGTGAAGCAATTTTTGGTTATCAAGCCGACGATCTTTTTAAGCAGACCAATGCTATCCATATTATTGCCTGTGGTACCAGTTTCCATTCTGGTCTAGTTGCCAAGTATTGGATCGAGCAATATGCCGGTATTCCCTGTCAGGTTGAGGTGGCCAGCGAATATCGCTACCGAGAGGTAGCTGTGCCTGCTGGAACTTTATTTGTCACCATCTCTCAGTCAGGCGAGACAGCAGATACATTGGCGGCTCTGCGCAAAGCTAAAGAAAATGGTTACCTGGGGTTTTTGGCTATCTGCAATGTCGCCAATAGTTCATTGGTTCGCGAATCAAATATTTCACTAATGACCATGGCGGGCCCGGAAATTGGAGTGGCCTCAACCAAGGCATTTACCACCCAGCTGGTCGCACTTCAGTTGCTGTCATTATCTCTTGCCAAGCATAAGAGTTTGGATGCAGAAACAGAAAAAATGCTGGTACAAAACCTGCACCGATTGCCAGTGCTTTGCGAGCAGGTGTTAGCACTAGACTCAGTTATTGAGCAGGTATCAGAATCCTTTGCCAATAAGCATCATGCGCTATTTTTAGGTCGTGGTGAGCAGTACCCTATCGCTCTCGAAGGCGCCCTAAAGCTTAAAGAAATTTCCTATATCCATGCTGAAGCCTATCCCTCAGGGGAGCTTAAACATGGTCCACTGGCACTGGTTGATGAAGACATGCCGGTAGTCACCGTTGCGCCCAACAACGAGTTATTGGAAAAACTAAAATCCAATCTACACGAAGTTCGCGCTCGTGGTGGCCAACTTTTTGTATTTGCAGATCGTGACTCTGGGTTTGTCAGCGAACCGGGAATTACTGTGATTGATATGCCCCATGTTCCTCAGAGCCTGGAAGCGATTGTGTACACATTGCCGCTACAGATGCTTTCCTATCATGTAGCCCTGTTAAAAGGCACAGATGTAGACCAACCGAGAAATCTAGCTAAGTCAGTGACAGTGGAATAAATTTCGTAATATAAAATGTGAGGATGTTGATTACGGTTACGACATTAAAGTTGTGACCCAAATCCTCACATTAAAGGACATACCCGAAGACCAACTAAAACGTCTTTTATTGATTGAGACCCTTTATGAAAAGGGTCTCAATTCTGTTCAAATAACTGATTTTCTCAATAGTCATCAGATCTCTACCCCTACCGGTCTTTCATACAACCCAAAACTTGTTTGGGTTACTCACAACAAATTCCAAAAAAGAAAAAAACGGATCAACAACACTCTTGTGTCGGTTGATCAGGACTACTTTTACATTAAAGAAGGAGTGAAGTTTTGGACCGTGTAGCAATTTATGGTCGAGTATCGACAAACGAACAAACATCGGATAATCAGATCAATTTCTTACAAGAAATAGTAAATAGAAATGGTTGGGAATTAGTTCAGACATATGTTGATGAGGGAATATCCGGGACAAAAGGTCGAGATAAAAGACCAGAGTTTGATCGACTTTGTAAGGACATGGTGAGAAGAAAATTTAACCGAATTCTCGTGTGGGATATCTCTCGATTAGGACGGTCACTTCAACACTTGGTTGAGTTCCTAAATGATGTTCAGTCCGTAAATTGTCACCTATACATACATCAATCGGGACTTGATACATCTACACCATCAGGAAGAATGATGTTTCAAATGGTTGGTGTCTTCTCTGAATTTGAAAGATCCATGATCTCCGAAAGGGTCAAGTTGGGTCTTAAAAGGGTTAAGTCCAAAGGAACCAAACTAGGACGTCCAACTAAGATTGACGACATAACCAAAGAACAGGTTTGGAACATGGTAGATGAAGGGAAGTCACTTTCTCAGATATCAAAAATCTTGGAAATATCAAAAATGTCAGTATCAAGGGTGAATCGAGAAAGAAATCCATGACTTTAGATTTAATTCTGGTAACATAATTTCTTATAAGAAATTATAAGTTGAGGATGGTCGTAAATGTCTGAAAAAGATCAAAGTTTTTCACTGATCCACACTCCTCATGGTCAAACACGACCAAATGAAGAATCGGATACAAAATTCTCATTCACAAATTTTTCAAAAGAATTTGATGATCACATTGATAAGTCGATTAGGGGTTACTCAACTCTTAGGCAGGATGTGTTATCGATAAGTCGATACTTTGTTGAAGACGATACAACCGTCTTAGACCTAGGTTGTTCCCAAGGATCTCTTCTGAGGAAAATGTATGAAAACAATGATCATGTCACAAATACAGAATACCTTGGGGTCGAGATTAACGATAGTTTTCAACAACACTGGAAAGACGAAGATCGACTTAGATACATTGTAGACGACATTACTACGATGGAATTCCCTAAAGATCTCTCTCTTGTAACATCACTTTTCACATTCCAGTTCATCCCAGAAAGGAAAAGAGTTCCTTTGATGGAAAAGATCTACGACAACCTAATTGAGGGTGGTGGTTTTGTGTTCAGTGAAAAATTGTTGTCGATAGGTGGAAAGGTCCAAAACATGATGGAGTTCATGTATTACGACTACAAGAGAGAACACTTCACTGAGAAAGAGATTTTAGATAAAGAGATCGAACTTAGACATCTAGCAAAACTCACCAACGAAGATCTATTGATTAAACAACTCTTAGGGGTAGGTTTTCGTCAGATCCAAACATTCTGGAGAAATTTCAACTTTGTTGGAATGGTAGCACTCAAACTTCCATCAAATAATTGGGATAAGAAATGAACGAAATCATCTCAAGAAACGAATTAACGATAGAAGAACACGTTCAAAGAATAAAACTGTGTTTGGATAGAACACGTCAGTCGATTTTTGACACAGTTATCTCGATCAAGGAATGTCGTGACCAAGTAGGTGATGAAGTATTCCAGAAAGAAATATCAACACGATTAGGGATGAGTCCATCTACCCTGAATCGTTGGTTGTCGATTGGTAACTCACAATTTGTGATGTCACATCAGGATAAAGTTCCTACAACATTCACGGGTCTCTACTATCTCACACAATTAGAAAAAAAATACTCTGAATATTACTCTAGAGATGGTCTACAACGTCTTGAGAAACTCTTACAAGATGGAAAGATTCATGAGAACACACAGCAAACCGACATACAGGAAATTCTGAATAAAATTTCCAACCAAATTAAGAAACGTAAAAAGAAGGAACGTGAAAAAAATATCGTTGATCTTGTCGGTGGAAGTATTGGATCAGATGATAGATCAACAACACTGGATGAACTAATCGACAGTAGATCAATGTTCCGTTGTGTCTTTGTTGACCTTAAAAAAGACCTAATTTCTAGATGGGGTGATCAAGGTTTTTTTGAAACCGATATTCAATCAGAGTTTCCTCTCCACGAATTAAGAACCCCTTCAATTACCGAAACGGTTACATGTTTGATTCGTGTACCAATGAAAAAAATTGACGTTGGGATCAAAGTTCTTTCGTCGTTTGGGTTCAGTTACAGGGATACATTCGTTCCATCTTCGAAATCGGATGATATGTCCTTACTTGATAACCAAGATGTCCTCATTCGTGGAGAACGAGGTGGTGGTCAAAGGTTGGTTGATGTTCACCTACAAAGTCCGAAGACAAAAGATGTTTTGGATTTTTGTGAAGGTGAATTCGAGGGTCCATTCCTTGTTGTGTTTGATGAAGTAGATCGGAGCAACTGGGTATGTATCACGAAATAAAGGAACAACTCCGTCTGATCATTAGTGAAAAGTTTCCAGAGAAAGAGATATGTCTTCTCTTATCAGGTGGTGCTGACTCGACGTTGGTTGGTCTTGTTGCTGATGAATTAGGAAAGAAAGTCCATTCGATAAGTTTTCGTCTCAAGGACCAAACAAGTTGGGATTTTCAAACAGCAAAATTTACATCCAAATCACTTGGTTGGTATTTTCACGAAGTTGTTGTTCCTACCAACGATCCCAAAGTCGATTTCTTAGATTTGGTTCAAAACCACAAATGTAAGAAGAAAACCGAGTTAGAAGTCCTCTATCCGTTCATACATTTAATGAAGAAGGTTAAGGACTTAGGTTTTAGTAAGGTTTTGACGGGTTTTTCATCACCATTACCGGATGGAAGAAGGGATTCAATAAAAATCAAACAAAATAATTCTCAATATTGGGAAGAGACGTTATCTGAAGAATTTGATTCTTCTGCTACTAAAATTTGTGTGGAGTTTGCTCAAAGAGAAAATATTCTTGTTCACCAACCACTCAACGATACATCGATCAAGAAAATTCTAGTTGGTAAAACTTGGACTGAGATTCACAAACCATATTGGAAGTCACCTTGGAAAATTCCCTATAAAGATACTTTTGAAAAACTTGGTTTGTTGTCGTTGGGAAAGACTCCTGGTCTTCAAGTTGGTGGGGGTATTGAAAGTTATTTTTCTCCATTGATTAATGATCCTGAGATAAATTTCAAAGGATATATTTCTGGTAATACGACCCAAAAACTCTCCCAGTTGATCAGACTCTGGTCAGATATAGATCCCTCTACGGAAGTAAATCCATATCCCGTCCGATATGACTTTGAACCATATTCACTTAAAGATGTAATGACAGCATCTGATAGAGAAGACTTCACGGTTGTTTCTACATTTGCTGGTGGTGGAGGTAGTTCAACAGGTTATAGATTGGGTGGTGGAAAAATTCTTCTCGTTAATGAATTCATTCCAGAAGCAGTTCAAACCTACAAAGCAAACTATCCGTCAACACCGGTAGAGATGATAGACATAAGAAAGATCACACGACGTGGTGGTCGACAGTATGTTTTAGATTGGTTTAAGTCGTATGGAATTGAAGAAGGTGAATACGACATCTTGGACGGGTCCCCACCATGTTCAACCTTTTCAACTTCTGGAAAGGGTAAAAAGAAAATTGAAGAGAAGAATGTAAAGTATTCAGATACAACACAAGATCGTATAGGGATGTTGATCCACGACTTTGTGTATATAGCAAACTGTACCAAACCCAAGGTATGTGTGATTGAAAACGTTCCCTCTATCAAATCATCAGACGTATTCCATCATGCTTTGAACCGACTTCGACGTTGGGGATATAAGGTCAATTTCAAAGTTCTGTGTTCCTCTAATTTTGGAGTTCCACAACGTAGAAATAGATTAATAGCAATAGCAGTCAGACCAGATATTTGTCGTAAAGTTGGTATTAAGACCGAAGAAGATATTCTTGGTCTGTATCCCCAAGGATCAATCTATGAACCAACTCTTCGAGATGGACTTAATGGTGTAGTAGTAGATCCTCAACAACGAAACTACTTAATGATGACTTCTGTTAAGTCGTCAGGATATGAATTAATAAAGTCCATACCAAAAGATCCACCTTACCCAATGAAATTAAGTGATGTCGATCCCGATTGGACATCCGATTTCAATCTTGTCCGAGCAAGTTGGTATCACCCATCTCCAACACTGACTCAAATGGGACAGCAAGGAGGTCGTGGTGGTATTCATCATCCTGATGAAGATAGAGTCTTTACAACAGATGAACTCAAGAGACTAACGGGGTTACCGGATGACTTCCGATTAACGGGAACTTTTAACCAGAAAGCAGAACGATGTGGACGGATGGTTACACCTCACTTGTATAAACATCTATCAAGATCTATATATGAAAAAGTGATCTATCCATCAAAATGAGAGTAAAACATAAGTAATTGAATCCAAAATGTCATTTATTACGTATAATTTACTTTTGTCATAAGCTAGTGCGGTGTCATTATGAAAAAATTCCTATTTCTTGTATTAATAATCTTTTCCTCTCAATCCTTCGCTACTTCATATACCTTCGAATGCCAATCAAGAGGCGTTATGAAATTAGATCTTGATAAAAATACTTTTGAATGGGGACGATTTGGTGAAGTTCCGACAGAATTTAATGTTACAGAAGACTCTGTTGAATTATTAAAGCCATTTGGTAAAAAATATTATTTTAAATTTGATTTAAACAACGGTGATGTCTTATTACTACAAAATGGTAGTGAAAGTAAATTTGATTCATGTACTGTCACTAAAAAAGAGAAAAAACACGAAGAAAAGAAAATGTTAAAGATTAACCCCGATTTTAGGAAAAATAAATATACGTTTAACTGCGTTAAAAACGGAAGATATGCACGAGATCGAGGTGGATATATTATGACCTTCGATTTTCAAAATAATACGCTTGAATGGATAACAAGTGCTCACGATCAAATAGTAGATAAAATAATAATAGGTATACACGAAGTTGCTGAGGAAAATTCAATTTATGGAGATGGTGGATTTAAGCATAACAAAAACATAATATTTACAAAATCTTATGATAATTACCCCCGATACTTTAATTTAGAGTCCGGTGAGGTTTACACGAATTACGATTCATGGGGTCGAGACCTAGAAAAAGAGTTTTTAGATGGAAGATGGTCTAGAGGTTTAGAACCACAAAACTGTGAATTAAGCGCTTCAGAAACAAGTATCGATAAGCAAAACATCCCTCGATTTGCTTTATCACAAGAATTTAATAAACTTTCACCAGAGAATAAAGTAATTATCAGAAAATATATTTTAGAATTTTCAGATTTTAAAGATAAAGATAATATCTACTTCGATCCTCTCTCAACAAAAGATATTAAGTACAATTTCAATTCGGATGAGAAATTAAGCTTCAATAATCTGTTTATAGATTTTTTAATTAGTTTTAGTAAAAATTTTGAAGATGATAGCCTTGTGGTATCATCAAATGAAAGTGCCAATAAATTTTTATATTTTTTAATCCAACAATATTCACTCCTTACATCAACAGCTAGAACTGAACCTGATGTTAATAATTATATTGATGAAAAATCAATACAAGACTTATGTTTTAATACAGTCACTTATCTTGAAAATGCTGTTCATATATTTGTATCAAATCTTGATCCAAACAGTTACTACGGTTCTGAGTTTTTAATTAATTTATTTAGAAATTACGGAATAAATGTATTAAGTTTGAAAAACTATAATTTGAAAAAAAACTTTACATTAAAAGATATTAAAAGCTCTGATAACCAAAAAATTGATTACTGTACTAAAGAGTCAAATATAGTAAATGAATATGCCGGTAGAGAGTTAATACAAGAAAATAAATCGTCGATTAAAAAATTTATGATCCTCGAAACTAACTCTTTGGAACGTGAAAGATTGAATGGTAGTTGGTTGATAGGTGATACTTTCATGAATTTTAATGGAGTAACTACTGGTAGAAATGGTCGTTCTTCTTATAATGCTGGCTCTTATAATCTTGGTAGACAGATTACAGATGAGTTAAAACAAGTTTTATCTATTCCATTTGTTGTTTTTGTTCATAATACTGACAAAACCGATGGCACCACCCAGTGTTTCGCTGAATTTACCGGTTTTTCAAAAACTACTGAGGTAAAGAACATCCTCAATAAAAGAGATTCTAATTATGCAGATGGTTTCTCATTGTCCTATTGGGGAGTTCCTTTACAGTTTTATTCGCCCAGAGACCAAGAAGGAATGTATTTTGTAGGTAATGGTCAAGCGTTAGATGTTTCTAATTTTTATTCATCATTTGAAAATAAGTTTGATTTTGAGATGTTCAAAAACAATTACAAAGATCTAAGTTATACAAACTCAAATCTAGTTCCGCTTAAAATAGGTGACGGGATAAGTAGAGATACGAATGAAACTATAAATTCTGTTGAATGCAATCAGGCTCTGAAATTAGCACGTAATAGGGTGGCAAGTTATTTAAATCGATAATCGACACCCACTCTTTCATCTGTTTTTAAACACTTCAATTCACCTTTGAAGTGTTTAAAATAGATGACTTTTTCACTAATGATGCTTGATTCACAATTAATTCTTTCATTAAATGATATGATCTCAATATACTCTTTTTTATTTTCATGATTTTCTGGTGTTAATATTAGGAAAAGTGTCCAGTAAAACATAAACCCTCCTTTTTTTACAATATAACAAAAATACATGTTTTTGTTACAGCAAAAATGACGTCCTTGAGGTCAATAAAATAAAGGGTTTCAGGACGTCATTTCAAAAGGGTTTTTGTTACACCTTGGATTTGAAAGATTTTAGTCGTTGAAGAAGAACCTTGTCTTCTGTCCCTACCCCGATCCCAAGACCTGAAATGTAGGATAAAAGTTTGTTTTGTTGGGAGATCAACTTGTTCTGTTTCATAGGGTCTTCTTCTTTTTCAATTTGTTTGGTTAGATTGTTGATCTTCAGAACAAGAGTTCCAACGGTAAGTCGAACCCACATCGGATACTTACCTTCAGATATAAATTGTTTGAACCTCATCATGATCGATCACCTTCAACAACAACGATCGATACAGATCCCTTTCTCAGTTGTTTATCCAATTCTTTGATGAAGTCCTTTTTGTCTTGTGTTGATGATAGATCCCAAACATCACATTTGTTGGACTTCATGGATTGAAGATTTTTAACAACTACTTGTTTGGATAAGGTTTGGTGGTTGGAAGTCATCATAGTCGTAGTCCATCATCATATGGATCAAAGAAGTCTGTTAATACCGGAATGTTAAGTGGTTCATCATATGAATCTTCCCAACGACATGAATTTGAATGATTGGATTTTGGAGGGTTCTTTTGTTCAATGTTCGTAATGAGATCATTCAATCTTCCATCTTCCTCGATAAGTTTGAACTCTCTTCGACAGAATTCTTCAATCATTGAGTTTAGGATTGATGTTCTTGAGACCCGTTTGAAATTAACAAGTTGATCAAAGTTCTTTTTCAAATGATTAGGAATGTTAAAGTTGATTAATGTGTATGACATGGTTGTATCTCCTATTGGAAGAACTGATCTAGGGATACAGTTTCAGATCTTGGTGTGTATCCTTTGATCAATGGTGAAAAGTGGTTGTAGATTTCATCAACTGTTTTGTTTTTGAATTCTGGTTCTCTTTCAATGAAACTGATGATTGATGAGAACTGGTTTTCAGTGATTTGATATCCATTGATGATTTGATCTCTTATAGACTTGATGACTGGTTTCATCTTTAAGTTCTTTTTGATTAGATAAAGACACAAGTAGTTGTTGAGTTCTGTTCTTAATGGTTTGTTGTTCATAATCTTTAATCCTTACTAAGTTTTAGGTAATAAGAAGGACTAAAGGAAAAGATGACCTTTCCTTTTTGTGAGTTGATGGACTGATTGAGGGAATTTATTCCAGCAAAATCAATGTAAGAACACGTTGTCCCAATCAACTGAAGACTGAAGTCCTTCACCCTTCGATTTATTTTTAAGTATGTAGTCCATCCATCCGTCGTAATGATCGATGGGTTTGATTTGAATATCGTTGTAACCAAATTTGGTCTTTGACCAACATTCAGAAATCAACACTTCAAATTCATCAAGATTCAGGTGTTCCGGTCTCTCTAATGTCATGTGTATGTGAAGACGGATAAACTTGTTTCCTTCGGTAACTGGTATGACAGACAGTCTCTTTCCATACCTTAGAAAACCCTTACCAAAAACCGATTGATTCAGACGGTTTAGAAAGTGTCGTGTATTTTCAGAAACCTTGATCGGATCGAGATTAATACCAAAACGACCTTTGAAATCGTTACTTTCAATTCGTTGTTTCATGGTCAGTGTCACAGCAATTGGATTGGGGACACGTCTTTGATCGAAGTAATCTAAGTAGTCTGTTTTTGTTGGTAAATTCATTAAAACCTTCAACACCTTTAATCATTTGTTATTTTTATTTATATAAAATTTATCCTCGATTTATCATTTTTTGAAAAAAATTTTATATAACCAAATTTATATTGTTTATTTTGTGATAGATTGATTTATAATGGTTTTATGACTGATATTCTTCACATCTACACACGGGTTTCGACGTCCTCTCAGGAAGAGGAAGGAACCTCGTTGGAGACACAATTAGAGTTAGGTGTTCAACGAGCAGAAAAACTCGGTATGGACCACAAGGTTTGGAATGAAGGAGGAAGATCATCTTCTAAGGATGATCTTAGTAACCGACCAGTATTAACGGATCTTCTTCAGAAAGTTGATGATGGTGAAGTCCAACACCTTTATGTATGGAATACAGATCGTCTTTCGAGAAACCTCAACACTTGGGGAATGATCCGATTCAAACTGATTAAAAACGATGTCACTCTTCACACCCCCACGGGAAAACAAGTTCTATCAGATCCACAAACGAACTTGATGTTGGGAATATTGAGTGAAATTTCCCAATACGATAATCAGTTAAGAACGGAGAGATTTAGGTTAGGAAAACTTAAACGTATTAAACAAGGTGGATGGATGGGAGGTCCCCCACCTTATGGTTATTCACTCGATAACAGCAAACTTGTTCCAAACGAAGAAGAACAGAGGTGGGTTAAACACATCTTTGAGAGTTATAAAAATGGTGACTCGATCGATGAGATAAGAACACAACTTCTCAAAAGTGGTGTTGTTACCCGACGTGGTAATCCGGTTTGGTCTCATGGTTCGATAGATAAACTTCTCACAAATACTCATTATGAAGGTTATTACACATACACCGACAAGAAGTCGGGTGACACTCTTCGAATAGTCTGTCCAAGGTTGCTTGATCCGTCTTTAATTAAGTCGGTAAGGGATTTACGGGAAAAAAGGTCTTACGGTAAAACTGGGAACAGACGGACGAAGACAAGTAACCAGAAATATACATATCTTCTCACTGGACTGTTGGTTTGTGGTCACTGTGGTTCTCTATATGGTGGTAATTATAAGAAGACACAAACCTCTTATTATTCATGTCTCCAAAAGACCCATAAATTCAAAACCAAATACACCGACAAACATGTTGTGTGTGGATCTAACAGAAATATACGGATTGATAAAACAGACGAAGTTGTCTGGGATACTGTTGTAGATATCATCTCGAAATCACATACCTTCAAAGAAACAGTTAAAACTGAACTGTTAGGTAAAAATTCTTATAAGAAATCATCATCCGAACTCAAAAAACTTGAAAACAAACAAAAGAAATTGAAGAAAGAAGTCGATGATGTAACCGACTCGATCGTTAATTCTGAAAGTTTGGTCCTCATAGGAAAAAGGGACAAGGTAGAGGTTGAGAGGATCGTCAAAAACCTGGAAAAACATCGGTTGAGTCTAGAGACCCAAATTGAAGAAATTTCTCAGACACTTTTGGAAGATCAACAACAACGAAGGTGGGTTGATTGGGTAAAAGAATTTGGTAATCGGATCGACAAACTGAAAGATCCCGATTTCACCATTGAAGACCGTAAGAAATTTCTAGAAGGTGTTGTGAATAAAATACTGGTTACTAACAATGACGTTAGAGAGCATGAGTTGAAGATCGAGTTCCGTCTTCCATACGTGGGTGATAAGTTCGAGTATAATGATCCTTCGAACAAGTCAAAGGGTTACACCATAAAGAAAGGTCGAAAGACTAAGAAAGTGGTGACAGATTTGTTAAAAAAAACAATAGGATAGGGATGAATAGATGTCATTATATATCGAAATTTATTCCATCACTGTCGAGTAAGTTTAAGCGGTGAAATTAAAAGGAGAAAATTATGGAAGGGTTAACAGCAGCAGGATTTGTATTTGGATTTTTAGGGCTTGTTGCATTTGTCCGTTTGGAAAAATTAACCAAAACCTTAAAAGAAAAGGGAATTCTCGAAGAGAATTATAAGGAAAAATAATTCATTATTTATGTTCATGAAATGACCATAGTTTATATCCATGCCTTTCTTGCTCTTCTGGCGGTGCCGGTTGGCCTGTATATTTTTCTAACAAAAAAAGGTACCAACCAGCATAAACTTGCTGGACGTTTCTGGGTTGCTCTTTTGGTTATTGTTTCTTTAACGGCAATATTTATTCAATTAGTAAACCCAGGGCAATATTCATTAATACATGTGCTTATTCCCTGGACTCTAGGTTCCTTAATCTACTCTATTTGGAATATAAGGAAATTTAAAAAAACAAAATTACCAAAGCACAAATATGCTCATATGTATTCAATGATAGGCGTATATGTTGGAGCCATATTATTGGCAGGTGCATTTACATTGATGCCGGGAAGATTTTTTCACACAATATTATTTGGCTAAAATCACTAAATAATAAATCACATTTTAAAACTCTTCCAAACCCAGTGATTTAAAAACCTATCTGTTAAAAAAGGCAGACGCCAGAGGGGCGGCTGCCTTTGTGTTTATTTTAACAAGCAACCAAACGAACCGCCCAGGGCCAGGAGGCTTTTAGCGCGGCATAGGTGGGAAAACCATAGGCCGCAGCAGCACCAGCTGGGTTAGCTGCGTAATGGGCCTTAATGGCGCAGGTCAGCGCGTGGAATGCCACAGTACCAAGAATTAATAACAGTGCCGCGGCACCCAGTACTAACAGAGCGGCAGCGCCAGGGGCTAGTGCAGCCAAAAACACAATGGCTGCGGCTGCTATTGCAATCTCTGCCCCTATGAGCGTTGTGGAATAAATTTTAGCGGTTGATTTAGCGAGTTCTGTACTACCCTCTTCGTTTAACATACGGCTTCTCCCTGACATATAAATGGGGGCCATAGCGGCCCGTTTCCCTGAGATATTAACTACATGTAACGATTGAAAAAATCCGAGTAATAGCCGACCGTTTATCCTAAGCGGATAAATGGATAAAAGACTATTGGATTAAACGTAGACTAAAAATAGCCCAAGTACAAAACAGTACACCAGGGCCAGTGGCTAATATCAGTTACTGCGCAAAGAGCTGAGACCCTCTTGCAGTTGCTGCAGATGCTCCTGGAGCTGTGGTCCTTTTTTCTGGGCTACGCCGATCGCCAGCACATCGATCACAGCCAGGTGGACAATTCTTGATGACAAGGGAGTATAGATCTGTATATCTTCTTTGGCGTCAATCTCAATGGCGATACTGGCATTGCGCGCAATGGGCGAACCGCTCGGGGCAAGGGCAATCACAATAGCACCGGCCTTTTTAACTAGCTCCATACTGTCCAACAGCGCCTGGGTGCGGCCAGACTGAGATATAGCAACCACCACATCGCCGGCATGCAGAGATGTTGCCGACATATTCTGTAGGTGGGGGTCGGAATAGGCAGCCGATGTGATCTGCAGGCGGAAAAACTTATGCTGAGCATCAAAGGCTACCGCCGCTGATGCGCCAAAGCCATAAAACTCTACTCGTTGGGCATTACAAATAGCTGCAACAGCAGCATCCAGGCGCTCAATTATCAGACTTTCGCGAACTTTCAGCAGGGTGTCTACAGTAGAGTCGAACACCTTGTGGGTGTATTCACGGGTCGAATCTGTATCAGTGACCGCTATCTGCCCATAACTTGGGCTGGAGGCTAGTTGCTGTGCCAGTGCCAGCTTAAAGTCCTGAAAGCCATGGCAACCCACCGCTCGACAAAAACGTACCACTGTAGGCTCGCTCACCTCGGCTTCCTGGGCCAAATCAACAATGCGCATACGAATCACCTGTAGTGGATTGCGAAGCACAAAGTTGGCGACTTTGCGCTCTGACTTGCGCAGTTCCGAGAGTGTATCGCTAATAGTTTGGGTAAGTTCTGCAGGCTTCATAGGGGGTCCAAAATAAATTCATGTAAAAAATTTACAAGAAAACCCCGAAAAATGCCAGTTTTGTAGTAAAAAAAGCGCTTTTGACGCCCTATACCCTCTATGTCGCTCGAGAATATGTATTGATCATCAAGAACAAAGCCAAAAAGAAATATCTCGAGTCAGGTATTTTTGATCCCTAAGTTGCTAGAATGCAAGCCTATGGACGTTACCCCAATACTCAATAATTTAAACCCTGCCCAGGAAGAAGCGGTTACCAGCGACAAGAAACATCTGCTGGTTCTGGCTGGTGCTGGCAGTGGTAAAACCCGCGTGCTGGTGCACCGTATCGCTTGGAAGATCCAAGTGGATGGCGTGTCGCCCTACAGCATATTAGCGGTGACCTTTACCAATAAAGCGTCCCGTGAAATGCGCGAGCGCATTGACGAGCTATTGGGTATGTCACTCAGAGGCATGTGGGTGGGAACCTTCCATGGTTTGGCGCATCGTTTGTTAAAGGCCCACTGGCGCGACGTAAATCTGCCAGAGAATTTTCAAATTCTTGACTCTGATGACCAGTTGCGACTGGTTAAGCGAGTGATGCGCGCTATGGATCTGGATGAACAGCGCTGGCCACCCAAGCAGGCCCAGTGGTGGATCAATGGTCAGAAAGACGAGGGCCTGCGCGCCGCCCATATTCAGGAAGGCGGCGACCCCTATTTGGCCACCATGTTGCGTATCTATAGAGAGTATGAAGCTACTTGCGAACGTCTGGGGGTTATAGATTTTGCCGAGCTGTTATTGCGCGCCCTGGAACTGTGGAAGAATAAACCCGATGTGCTGGATCATTACCAGCAGCGTTTTCAGCAGATTCTGGTGGACGAGTTTCAGGACACCAATGCAGTGCAGTATGCCTGGCTGCGCATACTGGCGGGCAAGACCAGCGCGGTGACCGCAGTGGGTGATGACGACCAGTCAATCTATGGCTGGCGCGGCGCCAAAGTCGAAAATATTCTCAGTTACGAGCGCGATTTTGCCGATACCCATACCGTCAAACTTGAACAAAATTACCGCTCCACCTCTAACATTCTCAATGCTGCCAATGCGGTAATTTCCAAAAATGCCGAGCGTCTTGGTAAGAGTCTGTGGACAGATGCTGGTGAGGGCGAAGCTATAGCGCTCTACGCGGCCTTCAACGAACATGATGAGGCTCGCTATATCGCAGACCGGTTGCAGAGCTGGGTCAATGAGGGTCATCGCCGTGAGGATTCCGCGATCCTGTACAGGTCTAATGCCCAGTCTCGGGTTTTGGAAGCTGCGTTATTGCAAGCGGAAATTCCCTACCGCATTTATGGTGGCCAGCGCTTTTATGAGCGACTAGAAATTAAAAATGCCCTCTCCTATCTGCGCATGATGCTTAACTGCCATGACGATGTCGCCTTTGAGAGAATCGTCAATGTACCTCCCAGAGGCATCGGCGATCGCACCCTTGAATTAATTCGTGAGCTGGCCCGTGAACAGAGCACCTCAATGTGGTCAGCAGCCTCAACCATTGTCACAGAAAAAAGACTGGCCGCCAGAGCCACAAATGCAGTGGCAGCCTTTATTGAGCTGATCAATGAGATGAGTGGCCAGTTAGATGAGTTGCCATTATTTGAACAGGCTGAGAGTGCAATCCAACACAGCGGTCTGGTCGATATGCACCGGCGTGAAAAAGGTGAACGGGGTCAGGCCCGGGTAGAAAACCTTGAGGAACTGGTAAATGCCTGCCGCAATTTTGAAGCTGAGGACAATGACCTGCCTATACTGCCCCAGTTTCTTGATCAGGTAGCTCTGGATGCTGGTGATCGTCAGGCCGATGAAGATCAGGATGCTGTTCAGCTGATGACATTGCACAGTGCTAAGGGTCTGGAATTCCCGATGGTATTTCTGGCTGGCATGGAAGAAAATTTATTCCCCCATAAAATGTCATTAGATGAGCCAGGCCGCCTGGAAGAAGAGCGCCGCCTTGCTTATGTGGGTATCACCAGGGCTATGGAAAAACTTTATCTTACCTTTGCTGAAAGTCGCTCTATCTACGGTAATGAAACCTTTAACTCCGTATCGCGTTTTGTGCGTGATATTCCCAGCGACGTGATTGAAGAAGTTCGCCTGCAAAATAATATTGCCCGCCCTACCAGCTATGCTGCCGGTGCCATACAGAGTGATCAGGGTCAGGCCACCGGGTTTAGTCTCGGCCAGCAGATCATGCACAATGTTTATGGCGAAGGGGTTATCTTAAATTTTGAAGGCAATGGCCCGCGCGCCAGAGTGCATGTCAGCTTCGAAGAGGTGGGTACAAAAATACTAATACTGGCGTCAGCAAATCTGAGCGCCATGTAAAAATAAAATCTGTGTATAGCAAGGGGTAAAAAATGCGTATCGGACTAATTGCACTACTGTCTTTCCTATTAATAAGCTGCGGTCAACAAGCCTCGGATACTGGTCAGAGTCAGACTGAACAACAGCAAAAATTTAAGTGGAAACTGGTGACTACCTGGCCAAAAAACTATCCTGGCCTGGGAACAGCGCCCGAAAATTTTGCCAAAAAAATCGAGGCTATGAGTGGCGGCCGATTGAGCATAAAAGTATTTGGTGCAGGGCAACTGGTGCCCGCATTTGAAGTCTTTGATGCAGTGAGTCAGGGCACAGCAGAAATGGGTCATGGCGCCGCCTATTACTGGACCGGCAAAGCTAAGGCCACAGGGTTTTTTACCTCAGTACCTTTCGGTTTAAATGCCCAGGAGATGAACGGTTGGCTGCATTATGGTGGTGGTCTGGAACTCTGGCGTGAGCTCTACGAGCCATTTAATCTGGTGCCTTTCGCAGGAGGTAGCACAGGGGTACAAATGGCTGGTTGGTTTAACCGCGAAATTAATTCTATGGAGGATATCAAAGGGCTAAAAATGCGCATCCCAGGACTCGGCGGCGATGTTATTACCCGCGCCGGTGGTGTGTCTGTCACCATGCCTGGGGGTGAGCTTTATACTTCCATGCAGACCGGTGTTATTGATGCAACAGAATGGGTGGGGCCCTACAATGATTTGGCCTTTGGCTTCCATCAGGTTGCCAAATACTATTATTACCCAGGCTGGCATGAGCCAGGCCCCATACTGGAGTTGATCGTCAACAAACAGGCGCTGGCGTCGTTGCCTGCAGATTTACAGGCTATTGTTGAGGGTGCTGCGCGAGCGGTAAATCAGGATATGCTCGATGAATATACCGCGCGCAATAACACGGCATTGGTTGAGCTGGTGGAGACCCATGGGGTGGATGTGCGAAAGTTACCTGATGATGTTATTGCCGAGCTTCGCAGATTATCCGCAGAAGTGCTGGAGGAATTGGCTGAAGAAGATGAACTTTCTCGACGTATTGCCGAATCTGTTAAAGCCTTCCAGAAGCAGGCCACTGCCTACCACGGTATTTCCGAAGAGGCCTACTACAAAGCGCGCAAACAATAATATTGGTTGATTAAAGCCAAGGAATAAAAGTGGATACAGCAGCAGAAAAAATAATTATTGGTAGTGAGGAATGGTGCGCCCTTCCCCAATTAGGTATTCCTGGTGTCAAGGTGCGGGTAGATTCCGGCGCCAAGACCTCGGTGATTCACGCGTTTAATATTCATGCCTTTAAGCGCGGCCCTGTGGCCTGGGTATCTTTCGATGTGCACCCGTTACAAAATAATCGCAAAGTGTCTCTGCGCTGTGAGGCCCCAGTCATCGATCGCCGTATGGTAAAAAATACTAGCGGTGCCAGCGAAAAACGCTATGTGATTAAAGTACCCATGCGTCTGGGTGATCAGGTCTGGGATATTGAGCTCACCTTGAGCAACCGTGACAGCATGGGCTATCGCATGTTACTGGGTCGTGAGGCAATGACCGGTCGTGTGCTGGTCGATCCATCCGCTAGTATGAATCTGGGGCGAATTTCTGACCTTGAGTTACGTGATATGTACGGCATTACACCCAGTGCCAAAAATGGATTAAAAATAGCCCTGTTAGCGAGCAACCCAGACCTATACAGCAATCAGCGCATTATGGAAGCCGGAGAAGAGCGCGGCCATGAAATGGTGTTTTACAATATTAAAGATTGCTATATGAAGCTGGATGACGAGATGCCAGAAGTCCACTACCGCGGTGGTCATATAGTAAATGGTTTGGACGCGGTGATTCCGCGCATCCGTCCCAGCGCAACATTTTATGGCTGTGCGCTGACCCGACAGTTCGAAAGTATGGGAGTCTATGTTCAAAACAGTTCACTGGCCATCAGCCAGTCGCGAGATAAGTTATTTTCTCTTCAGCTGTTAATTAAAAGTGGCCTGGATATTCCTCTTACCGGATTTGCCAACTCGCCCATCGATACTAATGAGTTGATCGATATGGTTGGTGGCGCGCCACTGATAGTCAAACTGCTGGAGGGAAGTCAGGGGCGAGGCGTGGTGTTGGCCGAGACCAAAAAAGCTGCACAGAGTGTGATCAATGCCTTTAAAGCGGTAAAGGCCAACTTGCTAGTGCAAGAATTTGTTAAAGAGGCGGGTGGCAAAGACCTGCGTTTATTTGTCATTAACGGCAAGGTCAAAGCGGCGATCCAGAGGGAAGCGGCGCCAGGTGAATTTCGCGCCAATATTCACCAGGGTGGCAGCGCATCCGTAGTGCGCCCCAGTGCCGAAGAGCGCCGCCTGGCAGTTAAGGCCGCCAAAGCCATGGGTCTTGCTGTAGCTGGTGTTGACCTGATTCGCTCCAAGACAGGACCACTGTTATTGGAGGTGAACTCATCTCCCGGACTTGAGGGCATAGAGGCGGCGACCGAAAAAGATGTGGCGGGCATGATGATTGCGGCTATTGAACAGCAGCTAAAATGGGACCCCAATAGCCCCTAATTGATCAGGCTCTAACCAGTGGGGCCTGTTAGTTCTTCCAAAAAGTAGGCGTAAATAGCACCAGCAAGGTGAATATTTCCAGACGACCAAGAAGCATGCCCCAGCAGAGTACCCACTTGGCAAAGCTGCCAACATCTGCATAGTTGGTGGCTACCGCACCCAGGCCGGGGCCAAGATTATTCAGTGCCGCCGCGGTTGCTGACCAGGCTGTTACATAGTCCAACCCTGATGCCAGCAGCAACAGCACCATCAGGTAGAAAATCGCCAGATAAACTCCCACGAAGGCCCAAATAGCATCAGACACGCGCTCTGGAATTTTGCGGTTGCGAATCTTGATGGGCAGCAGTGCGTTGGGATGCACAAGCCGGTAGATTTCTCTAATACCCTGCTGGGCCAGAATCAGCATGCGCCCAATCTTAATGCCGCCGCCAGTCGAGCCCGCACAGGCGCCAAAGAAGGATAGAAACAACAGAAAGAAAGGTAAGAAAGTTGGCCAGGCATTAAAGTCAGCAGTGGCAAACCCAGTGGTAGTCATAATCGAAATTAGCTGAAATGCGCCCTGGCTAAAACTCTTATCCCAGTCGTAGGTACCGCTGTAATAGAGATAGAGGCAGGTGATAGCCATACCCACCAGTAACAGATAGATATACATTCTGGCCTCGGGATCAGCCCAGTAGTAACCCAGCTTGCGGTTGTGCAGCACATGATAGTGCAGAGCGAAGTTGAGGCCAGAGACGATCATAAAAAATGAACAGATAGCCATAATTGTGCCACTGTCAAAAAAGCCAATGCTGGCGTCATGGGTCGAAAATCCGCCAATGGCTACCGTTGAAAAGCTGTGGCTAATGGCGTCAAAACCATTCATGCCCGCCATCCAGTAGGCCAGTGCGCAGACTGTGGTCAAGCCAAGATAAATTTTAAACAACACATTGGCGGTTTCAGTAATCCGCGGGGTCAGCTTGGAATCTTTCATCGGCCCTGGCGTTTCGGTGCGATAAATCTGCATGCCCCCAACCCCCAGCATAGGCAGAATAGCTACCGCAATAACTACAATACCAATACCACCCAGCCATTGCAGCTGCTGACGGTAGTAGAGAATGGATTTGGGCAGATCGTCGAGCCCAGAAATCACTGTGGCCCCGGTGGTGGTCAAACCGGAAATCGATTCAAACAGCGCATCCATAAAGCTTAGGTTGGGTGCCTCCGAGAGCATCAGCGGCAGAGCACCGAAGGTACTCAGCACCAGCCAGAAAAAGACCGTGACAATAAAACCATCACGGGTGCGCAGCTCGCCCTGTTTGTTTTTTGCTGGCAACCAAAACAGCAATCCAACGAGCAAGGTAATAGCAAAGGCGCTAATAAAGGTTTGCGAAGTCTGTTCACCATAGATCCAGGCTACGATAATGGGTGTCAACATGGTCAGGCTGAAGATCATCAGCAAAAAACCAAGTACCCGAGCTGTAACCGCTAAATGCATATCAAGCCATAACCTAGAAGAAGCTAAAGTTAACCGCGAATAATTTTTCCACGGCTTTGGTATTTTCTTTATCCACCACAAAGACAATTACATGGTCTTCGGCTTGAATTACTGTGTCGTGATGGGCGACTAGCACCTCGCCGTTGCGCACCAGAGCGGCGAGGGTTGCCCCCGGCGGAGATTTGATATCGCCAATAGCGCGGCCTACAACCTTGGAACTCTTTTTGTCACCGTGCACAACAATCTCAAGGGCCTCAGCTGCACCGCGTCGTAGTGAGTGCACGCTTACCGTGTCGCCTCTGCGCACATGGGCCAACAGAGAGCTGGTGGTGGCCTGCTGGGGCGAAATAGCAATATCAATCTCACCACCCTGCATCAGATCGGCGTACACCGGATTGGAAATCAATGTCATGACCTTTTTAGCGCCCAGCCGTTTAGCCAGCAGCGAGGCCATGATATTCACCTCGTCATCATTGGTTAGGGCGAGAAAAACATCGGTTTTATCAATATTCTCGTCCAGCAATAGCTCCTGGTCAGTAGCCGACCCCTTCAATACCACTGCCCTATTGAGTTTCTCAGAGAGATAGGCGGCGCGCTTATCGGAGTACTCAATAATTTTAATATTGTATTCCTCCTCCAGGGCCTTGGTCAGGCGGAAGCCAATATTGCCACCTCCGGCAATTACCAGACGATGGTAGGGTTTTTCCAGGCGGCGCAGTTCACCCATTACTTTGCGAATGTTTTTCTTGGCAGCGATAAAGAACACCTCATCGCCATCCTCAATAACTGTATCCCCTTCGGGGAATATCGCCCGATCTTTGCGATAAATCGCAGCGACTCGAGCGTCGACATTGGGCATATGTTCTTTTAATGTGCGCAATTCCTGATTGACCAGAGGGCTATCTTTAACTGCTCGCAAGCCCACCAACTGAATAATGCCGTCGGCAAAATCCAGCACCTGAAGAGCTCCTGGCTGCTCTACCAGTTTGCGAATATAGTCTGTCACCACCTGCTCGGGGGTAATCATCACATCCACGGGCATATGTTTATCATTAAACAGCAGCTTTTTATATTTTGGATTGGTGTAGTTGGGGGCACGAACCCGGGCAATTTTGGTGGGGGTGTGGAATAGTGAATAGGCCACCTGACAGGCGATAATATTAATCTCGTCGCTGTTGGTTACGGCCACCAGCATATCGGCATCTTCAATACCGGCCCTGACCAGCACATCGGGGTAGCAGCCGGTGCCTGGCACAGTGCGAATATCCAGTCGATCTTGCAGGGCGCGCAGAGCATTGTCGTTAATATCGACAACCGTAATATCGTTATATTCTCGGGCCAGGTTCTCTGCCAGAGTAGCGCCAACCTGTCCGGCGCCGACTATTACTATTTTCATGGTCATTCCGAGTTGTTGTCAGCTGCCTTTTGCAGCCGCGAGTAGTAAAACCCATCGTTGCCATTGATTTTGGGAAATAACTGTCGCCCGTAATCTGTTTTGGTTCCCCAGTCAGCATCAATACTCAGCAGAGAGGCATCCGCATTTGCGGCTAAAAACTGCTCAATTACCTGGTCGTTTTCATCAGGCAACACAGAGCAGGTTGCGTACAGCAGGATGCCGCCTGTCTTCAAAGTCTGCCAAAGCTTGTTGATCAGTAGCAGCTGGATAGCCGACAGCTTAGCAATATCCGCGGGTTTGCGCAGTATTTTGATATCTGGATGCCGACGAATAACCCCAGAGGCCGAACAGGGCGCATCGATCAGTATGCGATCAAAGTGCTGGCCGTCCCACCATTGCTGAGTATCGCCGGCGTCGGCAGCAATAATTTCAGCCTCCAGGCCCAGGCGCTGCAGGTTTTCTTCAACACGGGTCAGGCGGCGTGGTTCGAGATCTACAGCCACCACGCGGGCCAGATCAGGCTGGCTTTCGAGTATATGACAGGTTTTGCCCCCTGGTGCGCAGCAGGCATCAAGCACTATCTGCCCTGGCTCAAGCAGTAATAGAGGAGCGGCCAGCTGAGCTGCCTCGTCCTGCACGCTGATATAACCATTGGCGAACTCTGGAAGGAGGGACACGTCCATCGGCGCATTTAACAGTATTCCCTGAGCACTATGACAGGCCTCTGAGCCGCTAATTTCTGCCTCAGCCAAATGAATAAGGTAATCTGCACGGGAACTACGCAGAGCATTTACTCTCAGCATCATCGGCGCCTGATGGTTGTTTGCGGCAATAATTTGCTTTGCGGTTTGTGCAGGCCAGGACTCGGCAATCTTGTTGAGCAGCCATTTTGGATGGGCAGACTGAAATACCTGACTGCTCTCTTGCTGCTCCAACAGTTCCTGGCGCTGCCGCTGAAAGTTGCGCAGCACTGCGTTTACCAGGCCCTTGGCCCAGCGGCGTTTTAGTTTAGTGGTGGCGGAGACGGTCTCATTGAGTATGGCATGCTCAGCAATACGCATATGCATCAGCTGGTAAAGGCCACAGGCCAACAGCCCCTGAACTTCTAGATCTTTTTCCCGCAATGGTTTGGCCAGCAGCTGTTTAAGTAAAATAGCGATCTGGGGATACCAGCGCATGGTGCCAAAACACATTTCTTTTAACAGCGCGCGATCTTTTTCTTCAACCCTGTCGCTGTACTCGGGCAATAGTGCTGACAGAGACTTCCCCCGCAATACGCTGGCAATAACCTCTGCGGCGGCAGCGCGAACATTCATGGGTTACGCGCCAAGCTGTCGACCAACAGCAAGTAAATCAGCACGGGACTTTAAAATCTCAGAGACCGGCATTCTAGCTTTACCGGCAAGTTGAATTTCGGTCAATCGCAGGCTGCCCTGCCCGCAGATAACCAGCAAGCCATCGCTGTTGGAGCTAATGATCTGCCCAGCTCTGCCACCAGCCGTTTCAGAACTAACTGTCGCAGCCCAAACTTTTAGCCGCTGGCCGTCAATCAATGTGTATGCTGCGGGAAAGGGATTAAAGGCGCGGATGCGTCGATCTATAGTCAGCGCCTCTGCTGACCAGTCAATCAGGGCCTCCGCCTTATCAATCTTGCTGGCGTAGGTACTCTGGCTATGGTCCTGGACGACGCTGACGGCGACGCCCTTTTCCAGCCGGAGCAAATCGTCCAACAGTGCTGCAGCACCTAGTTTAGCCAGCTTGTTGTAGAGAGAGCCGCTAGTTTCCTGTGGATCAATAGGGCAGCGGCTGATGCTCAGCATGGCACCAGTATCCAGGCCGGCATCCATCTGCATAATGGTCACACCGGATTCCGCATCACCAGCCTCAACTGCTCTCTGGATAGGCGCCGCGCCGCGCCAGCGCGGCAAAATAGAGCCATGAACATTAATGCAGCCGAGGCGGGGAATATCCAGTACCGACTGGGGCAGAATTAGCCCGTAGGCTACAACTACCATGATATCTGCACCAAACTCAGCCAGCACAGACAGCTGTTCCTTTGATTTTAGAGAGACGGGCTGACAAACAGGCAAGCCCTGCTGCTCAGCCAGCAGTTTGACTGGACTGGCGGTCAGTTTTTTACCGCGGCCTGCGGGACGATCTGGTTGGGTATAGACGGCGACTACAGAATGGCGATCATCATTGATAAGCGCTTGAAGATGTGTGGCAGCAAAGTCTGGGGTACCAGCGAAGATAATCTTCAATCAGTGTTACCTATGCCCGTTGTTTTTTGAGTTTTTTACGAATGCGATCGCGCTTTAACGGCGACAGATAATCGACAAATAATTTGCCTTCAAGATGATCGATTTCATGCTGTATGCACACGGCTAAAAGACCAATGGCCTCCTCCTCAAATGGATTGCCATCGCGATCCAGCGCGCGAATCATTACATGGGCTGGACGATCTACCACCTCATAGAAACCTGGTACAGACAGGCAGCCTTCGTCATAGGGCTGGGTGCCTGGTTCGAGAATCTCGATCTCGGGGTTAATGTAGACTCTGGGTTGGTCTCTATCCTCAGAGATATCCATCACAATTACTCGCTCATGAACATCTACCTGAGAGGCCGCCAAACCAATACCTTTAGCCTCTTCCATGGTCTCAAACATATCATCGACCAGCTGGGCAATGCGCTCATCAACTTTGGCAACCGGCTCAGCTTTGATGCGCAGCCTGGGGTGGGGATATTCAAGAATGTTTAATCTAGCCATAGCGAATGTGATGAATTTCTAAAAAATAAGTTAAAAGCACTGCTAACATAAAGTTAACCCGTCACCGATTTCAAGGTAATGGGTGATTCATGGAGCAATTATACACTAACGCGGTGCAGGGAAAGGACTCGGAAAGATGAAAAAAGCACTACTCGGCATTATTCTTATGTTCAGCACTGCGGTAGCCACAGTGCAAACCAGCGTCGCTTCAGACGATTTAAATCCTCTATTTAATGTCACAGTGCCCGAGCAATACCAAGTGGTTGCCGGAGATACATTGTGGGATATCGCTGCTCTGTATCTTCGCGACCCCTGGATGTGGCCAGAAATCTGGTACGCCAATCAACAGATAGCCAACCCACACCTTATTTACCCCGGAGATATTATCAGTTTGGTCTATATCGATGGTCGCCCCAGATTAATGCTGAGCCGCAACCGCGAAGAAAAGCTTTCACCACAAATCCGGCCTGAGGATCACAGGGCCCCAATTCCCGCCCTGCCCTTGGAAACTATCGAGAATTTTCTGTCGAAAAACCGCGTCGTCAGCGACAGTCTATTCAAATCGGCACCCTATGTGCTGGGAGGCTATGAGCGACGGTTATTGGTTGGCATAGGAGACGATTTTTATGCGCGCGGCGATTTTAGCGACCAGCGTTTGGATTATGGTATCTATCGCCGCGGTACGCCCTACATTGATCCTTTGAGCGGTGAACTATTGGGTATTCGCGCTCAATCCGTAGGCAGGGCTCAGGTCAAGGTGGTCAAAGATGATATTGCTACATTGGGCACAACCTATGCCGAAGGGGAAATACGGGCCAAGGACCGACTATTGCGCCGCGAAGACAACCTGCTGCCCTCAACGTTTTACCCCAGAGCGCCCGAGGCAGAGATTAATGCCGTCGTTATTAGTGTAGAGGGTGGTGTGCGCAATGCCGGTGCCCTCGACGTGGTAGCAGTTAATCGCGGTGATCGCGACGGCCTCCAGGCTGGCGATACCCTGGCTATTTATAAAATGGGAGAGTTGGTTAAGGACCAGGTTGCCAAAAGGCTGGTGCGCCTTCCAGACGAGCGCATAGGACTGCTTATGATTTTTCGCACCTACCAGAAAATGAGTTTTGGGCTGGTGTTAGTGGCAGACCGCCAGCTTGATCTCGGCGACCTTGCGCGAAACCCCTGATCGCGAGGATATAACATGTCCCCTTCTGAGTCGGGCTCGCATAGTCGAGAAGAGCTGCATTTTGCCCTGGTATCTCAACTACTCGAGGCGTTTACCCAGAGCCTACAAACTGAAATGCTGGCCCAATATGGCAGCTATCGGGGAATTTTTACTCGCGCCGATATTACTTGCCAGCCAGTTGTAGCTATTCGGGAGCAGTACCGTCAGGGCCATTGGCGGTCGACACTGGAGTCATTGCTGAGCCAGGTTGAGAGCTGCGGTGCAAAAATACTACCTATTACTCATGCAGATTATCCGCCCCAACTTCGCGATATACACAGACCTCCGCCGATTCTCTACGTGCTCGGCAACAGCGATCGACTGCACCTGCCGCAGATAGCAATAGTGGGCAGCCGACGCATGACCAGGGGTGGAGAGTCCAATGCACGGCAGTGGGCACAGTATTTAGCCGAAGCCGGCTTCACTATCACCAGTGGACTGGCGCTGGGCGTTGATGGTGCAGCTCACCGGGGCGCCCTGCAGGCGTCTCAGGCTGTGGGTACCACCATTGCTGTGATGGCCACGGGCATTGATCAGATATATCCCTATCGCCACCGTCAGCTGGCCGATCAGATACTGGAGGCCGATGGAGCCCTAATCACAGAGTTTGCTCCGGGCAGTGAGCCTGTGGCTGCCCGCTTTCCCCAGCGCAACCGAATTATCAGCGGCTTAAGCTTGGGGGTGCTGGTGGTTGAGGCCGCACTTAAAAGCGGATCTCTGATCACTGCCCGCTATGCCATGGAGCAGGGACGTGAAGTCTTTGCGATACCCGGCTCGATTCACAATCCCCAGAGTCGGGGCTGTCATTCGCTGATTAAGCAGGGTGCCAACCTGGTGGAGACCGCGGCAGATATTATTGCAGAGCTGGCAGGGCCACTGGCTGGTCTTCAGGATTCGCTGCCCCAGCCTCCAGCGGCCACAGTCGCGGCTACCCTAGATACTGAGGAAACCCATCTCCTAAACCAGCTGGGTTTTGAAGCCTCTGATCGAGATAGCTTAAGCACCCACTTTCCCGCAGAAAAACTCTCCCAACTACTAATCTCCCTAGAGCTAAAAGGCGTAATCTCCAACGAAGACGGCCTATATCAGCGTCTAATCTAAAGCCTGCAGTTGCACGGGACTCAAAGTTCCGGTAGCCTGCGCGGTTCCTCAACATGGTGACTAAAAATGAGCAAACCCTTTGTAGCAATTTTGATGGGTTCCGATTCCGATTTGCCGGTAATGGAAGCCAGTTTTGAAATCCTTAAAAAGTTTGATATCCCCTTCGAAGTCAAGGTGACATCAGCACATAGAACGCCCGAAGCAACCCACAATTTTGTGACAGACGCCGATGCCCGCGGATGTGCAGCATTTATCTGTGCAGCCGGTATGGCCGCGCATTTGGCTGGTGCTGTTTCTGCGACTACTCTGAAGCCAGTGATTGGTGTGCCAATTAATGGTTCTCTGGATGGACTGGATGCGCTGTTATCTACTGTGCAGATGCCTGGCGGTATACCAGTGGCTACTGTTGCCATTGGCAAGGCTGGAGCCAAGAATGCTGCCTATCTGGCGGCACAGATTATTGGTACCTCTGACGCCGATATGCACCAGAAGCTGGTTGCTGAGCGTGCGGCTAATGCTGCGGCAATTATCGCTAAAGATGCGGCATTGCAGGAAAAGCTTAAAAATAGCTGATCATCTGTGATCGATTGGAACAACCACCCCAATATCTGCTCTGCCGCAGAAATGCTGCAGGGCGGCGGGGTGGTTGCCTACCCCACCGAAGCTGTCTGGGGCCTGGGTTGTGACCCGTACTCCGAAGCTGCGGTTGAGAAAATCCTCAGTCTCAAAGGCCGCCCGGTCACCAAAGGCCTGATTTTAATCGCCGATTCCTCAGATCGCTTTGCACCCTTTTTACAGGGACTTGATCCAGATCATTTAGCGCGCTTTAACTCCATTTGTATCAAGCCCACGACCTGGCTAGTGCCTGATAATGGTACTGTGCCTCCGTGGATTCGCGGCGAGCACAGCACGCTGGCGCTGCGTGTTACTAGTCATCCTCTGGCGGCTGCGCTCTGTCGACTTTGCGCCAGTCCCATTGTGTCTACCTCGGCTAATCCTCAGGGTTTGCCTGCGGCTACCACCGGGGATAAGGTGTATAGCTACTTTGGCCAGAAAATTGATTTCCAGACAGAGGGATCAGTGGGTAGTAGCGGCAATGCCAGCGAAATCAGAGACTTAGTTAGCGGACAGATTGTCCGACCGGGATAATATGCAGCAAATTGACAAAAATCTGGTAAAAAATTACCTCCTTAAACTGCAGGACAGCATCTGTGCTGCTCTGCAAGCCGAGGATGGCGCTGAATGGCAAGAGGACAGCTGGGTGCGTGAAGAGGGCGGTGGAGGCCGCAGTCGCGTGGTGGTCGATGGGCCCCTGATTGAAAAAGGTGGGGTTAATTTCTCCCATGTATTTGGCGATCAGATGCCGGCCTCGGCAACCCAAAACCGCCCGGAATTGGCAGGCCGCAGCTTTGAAGCCATGGGCGTCTCCCTGGTGATTCACCCCAACAACCCCTATGTGCCCACCTCCCATGCCAATGTACGCTTCTTTATTGCTGAAAAAGAGGGTGCAGAGCCAGTATGGTGGTTTGGTGGCGGCTATGACTTGACTCCTTATTATGGCAATGACGAAGACTGTGCTCACTGGCACAGTACCGCCAGGCAGGCCTGCGATCGGTTTTCTGAGGAGCTCTACCCCAGATTTAAGCGCTGGTGCGACGAGTATTTTTATTTAAAGCATCGCGATGAGCCGCGAGGTATTGGCGGGCTATTTTTCGATGATTTTAACGAGCTTGGCTTTGAGCAGAGTTTCGCATTTATGCGCAGTGTAGGTGACAGCTTTATCAATGCCTACCTGCCTATTGTTCAGCGCCGCCGAGATAGGAGTTATGGCGAGCGGGAGCGCAGCTTTCAGCTCTACCGCCGCGGCCGCTATGTTGAGTTTAATCTGGTCCATGACCGCGGCACATTGTTCGGCTTACAAACCGGCGGCCGCACAGAGTCTATATTGATGTCACTGCCACCACTGGTGCGCTGGGAATACAACTGGCAACCAGAGACTGGTAGTGCTGAGGCTGAGCTCTATGAAAAATATCTGCTGCGTCGAGACTGGGTGTCATCATGACTGATCGTTATGCTGTTTTTGGCAATCCGATTGCGCAGAGTAAATCACCAGAAATTCACCGTGCTTTTGCAGTACAGACTGTTCAGGCCATGGCGTACAGCAGGCAGCTAGTGGATGTTGGCGACTTTGTATCGGCGGCTGACAGTTTTTTCCAGGCAGGCGGCAAGGGACTTAATATCACTGTGCCCTTTAAGCAAGATGCCTACAGCTATGGTTCGCGCCTTAGTGCCAGAGCTCGCCGCGCTGGTGCCGTCAACACCCTTGCGGTGCAAAAGGATGGCACTATTCTGGGAGACACCACAGATGGCGTGGGGCTGATCACAGATATCACCAAAAACCTCAATTGGAAGATTCGCGCCAAGCGAGTTTTGATTCTGGGTGCCGGTGGAGCCGTTCGCGGTGTGCTTGAGCCTCTGTTAGCTGAGCAGCCGCAACATGTGGTGATTGCTAACCGCAGTGTTGATAAAGCACTGCAACTGGCCAAGGGTTTTGCTGAGCTGGGCTATCTGTTGGGTTGTGGTTTGGATATGCTCGATGGCCAAGAATTTGACCTGATTATCAATGGCACCAGCGCCAGTCTGCAGGGCGGCATGCCGCCATTGCCCGACAGCCTGTTGGCGCCCGGTGCCGAGGCTGGTACAGCCGCCTGTTATGACATGATGTATGGTGCCGCCCCTACTCCGTTTATGAGCTGGGCTCGTCAGCGCGGCGCAAGAGCCTCAGACGGCTTGGGTATGTTGGTAGAGCAGGCTGCGGAGTCGTTTAATCTGTGGCGTGGCATTAGGCCTGAGACCCATCAGGTGTTAGATGCACTTCGCCTCAAGCTGGTTGCAGAGGCCAATAGCAAAGCCTAACTCTGTGCCTGCATCTCCGTCAGATACTGATCTTTCAGTTTGACGTAATTGGCCGGAGAATAGGTAAAAAATTGCTTTTCGCTGTCAGATAGGGCCCTTAGCTGTTTGCAGGGATTGCCCACATAGACATGGCCAGTTTCCAGAGTTTTGCCCGGCGGGACCATGCAGCCGGCGCCTATAATAACCTCGCTTTCAATCACCGCCCCATCATTAACTATGGCGCCGTTACCCACCAGTATGCGGTCGCCCAGAGTACAGCCGTGGAGTACGGCGCGGTGGCCGATCACCACATCATCACCAATGGTCAGGGGCCAGCCATCGGGGTTAAAGTCTGAGGCATGGGTTATATGCAGTACCGCATTGTCTTGAACGTTGGATCTGGCACCCACCACAATGCGGTGCATATCACCACGAATCACGGCTCCTGGCCACACTGAGGCATCGTCACCTAGACTGACATCGCCGATAACAGTAGCTGCGGGGTCTATATAGACCCGCTGACCCAGTTGGGGAGAAATGCCTCGATGGGAGCGAATTGAGTGATCCATAGTTTATGATGTCCTCTATAATAGAGCTCCTATTGTGGTGAACTACCCATGGCTTTTACAACTAAAAAACAATTTATTGCAGGAGTTACCTGCCCCAAATGCGCCGAGATGGACAAGATTCAGGCCTATACAGAGGACGGAATTAACTATCGCGAATGTGTCAGCTGTGGCTTTAAGGACGAGATGCGCCTTTCGTCGGCCCCGCGCGAGCTAGAAACAAGAGTCAACACAGATGCCAGCGAGATTGCCCGCCAGACTCAACCGGTCAAATTAATGGACCCTAACTAACTATCTTTGGCGGAGGCTTTGCTGCTGGTTTTAATGCAGGCGCACGCGGCTATTTTGGCTTTTAAACAGCAGGCGAATATTTGAGGAGTCGGTGAGGCAGGGATAGCGGGTAACCGGATCATTGCTCAGAGTGCCAGCATAGTCTTGCAGTTTGTCCTGCACCACTTTATCTCCATTGATGGCCTTGACCAGCTTGTCGTTAAGCAGCTGGATGGCGCCATCAATTTGATTGGCAAAGGGCTCGCCAATAATATGGTGCACAATCAGGTTTGAGCGAGTCATATCTACAGGGATCACCGGGCAGTGATAGCTGGCATTGAGTACATCGTTGAGCTCCTCAAGCAGGCGGTGAGCCAGATAGGCCTGGTACATATGAGCTTCGAGGTTCTCTTCGTCGGAGACCACTTCTACGGGTGCATCTAGAAACTCTTTGGCGGTGACCACCTGCCGTGCTATTTCACCGCCAATATCTGCCATGCTGAGAAAATCTTCGAAGGCACGGATAAAGTCTGGCACCAGTTCCACGTAGCGCTCGATAAACGACGCCAGAGCTGCAGTGCCGTCATTTTCACGCAGATTGATGGAGTGGTGCAGGTGTTTTACTCGCTCATTTAAGTAGGCGATTAAAAACTCACTGGTCTGTGCTGAAAGTGGCAGCATTTAGGGCTCTCTTTCACCGTTATAATGTGATCTGCTGGCGGGTCGCAGCCGTTATAATACTTGGCGATACGCTCCCTAACCAAACGCGTCTACCGTTAAATCTAGCAGATTTTAGGCGCGCCGACAGAAAGTTTGCGACTCTGACCCATCGGCCATAAAAATTAATGCCCCAGAAAGGCTAATTTGACTACTTTCACGCTAGAGATACGTATCGACTTTTGCTACACTCGCGGCGCATTTTAAAGCGCTCATTTGATTTTTTAGAGCGTCCATACAGAGGAAGAGCTTTAATTCCTAATTTACCACGGAGAAACAAGCGATGTTGAAAAGAGCGCAAGCACTTTTCTTGGGACTGCTGGGCCCCGCTGTTGCACTAGCAATGGCAGGCAACGTTAGCGCAGAGAGCGCAACGCGGCAGCTCAATATGCCTCAGGGAGTGACCGAAGTTAGTCAAGCAGCCTACGACATTCACATGATTATGATGTGGATCTGTACGGTGATCGGCGTTGCCGTATTTGGCTTTATGTTTTACGTTATGTACGCCCACCGCAAATCCCGCGGCGCGGTAGCGGCAAACTTCCATGAAAACCACGTTGTAGAGCTGATCTGGACTATTGTTCCAGCGCTGATTTTGATTGTAATGGCAATCCCAGCAACCTCTGCGCTGCTGAAAGTGTACGACACTGAAAATGCAGACATCGATATTAAGGTTACTGGATATCAGTGGAAGTGGCAGTACGAATATATTGGCGAAGGCGTTAAATATATGAGTGAGCTGCGCACCTCCCAGGATGAAATTTATGGTCGCGCGCCAAAAGGCGAACATTATCTCCGTGAAGTAACAGAGCCTCTGGTAATCCCAACCGGCAAAAAAGTTCGCTTCCTGATCACTGGTAATGACGTTATCCACAGCTGGTGGGTTCCTGACTTCGGCGTTAAGCGCGATGCGGTTCCAGGGCTGTTTACTGCCGCTTGGGCAAAGACTGATGTTCCCGGCACCTATGTCGGTGAATGTACAGAGCTATGTGGCCTTGGCCATGCCTTTATGCCCGTGGTTGTAGAGGTTAAAGAAGAAGCTGAGTACAACGAGTGGCTGGCCGGCAAGAAAGCCGAAGCCGCCGAGTACGCTTCAACTATCGGCAAAGAGTGGAGCTTCGACGAGCTGATGGTTCGCGGTGAAGACGTTTATAACCGCTCCTGTGCGGCCTGTCACCAGGCTGACGGCAACGGTATTCCCGGAGTCTTCCCAGCACTGAAAGACAGCCCTATTGCACTGGGTTCAAAAGAGGGCCATATCGCTGTTCTTATCGATGGCGTGGCTGGCACCTCCATGCAGTCTTTTGCTGATCAGCTTTCAGAAGTTGATATTGCTGCGGTCGTTCACTACGAGCGCAACGCATGGGGCAATGATGTTGGCGACGTAACTCAGCCAATTGATGTTCTCAATTACAAACAAGGCCAATAGGGAGTATTTGATATGGCACATGGTCCCGCAACTCTGGCTGATGGCTGGGGAAAATATATAAGCCGGTGGGTGTTTACCACCAACCATAAAGATATCGGCACACTGTACCTCTGGTTCAGTTTCGCGATGTTTATCATGGGCGGCGCATTCGCAATGATTATTCGCGCAGAACTCTTTCAGCCAGGTATGCAGCTGATTAAACCTGAGTTCTTTAACCAGATGACCACCATGCATGGCCTGGTCATGGTATTTGGTGCGATTATGCCAGCCTTTGTTGGTCTGGCTAACTGGTTGATTCCGATGATGATCGGCGCTCCAGATATGGCATTGCCACGCATGAATAACCTGAGCTTCTGGATTCTACCCTTCGCATTTGCGATTCTGACGGCCACATTGTTTATGGAAGGTGGCGGTCCAAACTTTGGTTGGACATTCTACGCACCACTCTCAACCACCTATGCACCGGATACAGTGAACTACTTTATCTTTGGCGTGCATATTATGGGTGCATCATCAATCATGGGTTCGATTAACATTATCGCCACGGTAATGAATATGCGCGCACCTGGCATGACCTATATGAAAATGCCGCTGTTCGTATGGACCTGGGTTATTACCGCGTTCTTGCTGGTGGCAGTAATGCCAGTACTGGCCGGCGCAGTAACCATGATGCTGATGGATATCAACTTTGGTACCAGCTTCTTTGATGCTGCTGGTGGCGGTGATCCGGTTCTGTTCCAGCACGTGTTCTGGTTCTTCGGTCACCCTGAGGTATACATTATTATTCTGCCCGCCTTTGGTGTGGTTTCACAGATTATTCCAACCTTCAGCCGCAAGCCGCTGTTTGGCTACTCGTCTATGGTTTACGCCACGGCCGCAATTGCCTTCCTGTCGTTTGTAGTATGGGCTCACCATATGTTTACCGTTGGCATGCCAATCGCCGGTGAGCTGTACTTTATGTACGCCACCATGTTGATTGCTGTACCCACTGGTGTGAAGGTATTTAACTGGATCACCACCATGTACAGAGGCTCATTGACCTTTGAAACCCCAATGCTATTCAGCATCGCATTTGTGATTCTGTTTACCTTTGGTGGCTTCACCGGAATGATGCTGTCGATTGCAGCCGCGGATATGCAGTACCACGACACCTACTTTGTAGTTGCTCACTTCCATTATGTAATGGTTGCTGGTGCGGTATTCAGTGGTACAGCTGCTGTCTACTACTGGCTGCCTAAGTGGTGTGGCAAGATGTATGACGAAACCATGGGTAAGGTTCAGTTCTGGATTGCCTTTATCGGCTTCAACATTGCCTTTATGCCTCAGCACTTCCTCGGTCTGGCTGGCATGCCACGTCGTTACGCCGATTACGGTCTGCAGTTTGCTGACTGGAACATGGTATCGAGCATTGGTGCATTTATGTACGGCGGTGCACAGATCCTGTTCCTGTTTAACGTGATTCGCACCATTGGTTGGGGTAAGCCCACCGATGATCCCAAGGTTTGGGAAGGTGCAGAGGGCTTGGAGTGGACAGTACCCACACCAGCGCCTTACCACACGTTTGCTAAGCCACCACAAGTTAAGTAAGAGGCTGCATAGACATGCCGGCGGAATCTAAGACTCCACTGCTAATGGCGAAACTTGTCGCCCTGGCAGCCGCCATGTTTATGTTTGCAATATTTGTTTTGCCGCCCCTCTACGATCTCTTTTGTGAGATTACAGGGATCGGCGGCAAGACAGATGGTGCCTACACAGCAGTTGCTGTAGAAGTAGATACATCGCGCGATATTGAGGTGCAGTTTGTTGCCACCAACAATGCCACCATGCCCTGGGATTTTTATCCTGTCGAGGAGCGCGTGGTAGTGCATCCGGGCGAGGCGCGAGAAGTGGTTTTTTACGCGCACAATAGAACCGGTGAAGACATGCTGGGTCAGGCAATACCCAATGTGCTGCCCAACAATGCTGCGGACTACTTCCACAAAACCGAATGTTTCTGCTTTAACAACCAGCCCCTGGCTGCTGGCGAGAGCGCCGAGTTGGCGCTGGTGTTTATCGTAGATCCAGATTTACCGGCCAGTGTTAATACAGTAACCCTGTCCTACACAATGTTTGATATCACAGATCGCACCCTGGTGCAGGTCTCACAAGTACAGTAAACGGAGAGTAACAATGTCAACTGAAGGTACTTATTACGTTCCAGAGCAGAGCAAATTGCCCATCTTTGCGGCAACCGGCATGGGTGTAATGGCCTATGGCGCAGCCTCATGGGTATTGGAGGGCGGGTCTTCCACAATCTTCCTGATTGGTTCACTAATAATGGCCGCCGTGCTGTACAAATGGTGGAGCATAGTTATTGACGAGAATATGCGCGGTCTCGCCAGCCCACAGCTCAAGCAGTCCTATGTGCTGGGTATGCTGTGGTTTATTTTTTCCGAAGTAATGTTTTTTGCTTGCTTCTTTGGCGCCCTGTTCTATGTTCGTGTGTTAGTGAGTTCCTGGATTGGTGGTGAAGCCGCGGTTGGTTGGTTTGATGACACGCCTACAGATGCTGCCGTAGCTAACGCGCAACTGCTCTATCCTGGTTATGAGAATGTCTGGCCACCGATGGTAACACCGGATCAGGCAGTTAATGGTGACGCAGCTCAGTTCAAAGGGCCAGATGAAGCCATGAACAATCCAGGTATAGCTAACTGGGCATCCTGGTTGCCATTCTGGAACACTGTTGTTCTGCTGACCTCTAGCTTTACGGTTCATGTGGCTCACGTAGCACTGAAAGATGACAACCGTAAAAAGTTTAATATATGGCTGGGTATCACCGTTGGCCTGGGTATTTTCTTCCTGTTCTTGCAGGCCGAGGAATACATCCATGCCTATCAAGAGCTGGGTCTCACCCTGGAGTCTGGAATCTACGGAACCACCTTCTTTATGCTGACCGGATTTCACGGCATGCACGTAACCCTGGGTACTGTCATGCTGTTAATCCAATGGCTGCGCGGCCTCAAGGGACACTTTACACATGATGACCAGTTTGGCTTCGAAGCGGCCTCCTGGTACTGGCACTTTGTCGACGTGGTCTGGGTAGGTCTGTTTATATTTGTCTACATACTGACGTAGTCAATACTGTTAGAGAATACGATGCGGCCAGGTATCCCCTGGCCGTTTTTATCTGTGCAAAAAGTTACTCAGGTTTGCTGACAGGTGCCGGCATCTGAGCAGGGGGTGCAGGCTGGGGGTTTACTCTAGTTGCTTCCGGGTGTAGCTTGCGATCCCAGGGAGCGCTGCTGCCAAGCTGACCTGTAAAGATACCGTAGGCAATGGTTATCAGCAGCAGTGCAGCCAAGGTAATGCGCGTACCCAGAGCGACCAGCAGGCGTCGCTTGGAGTTGCCAAGGTCTTTGACCAGAAAATTGAGCCCACTAAATAGACTGATAAGTACAGCAATAAATAGTACGACGATAATAGTCTTTAACAGCATAATATTGACCACTCTTGAGAAAGGTTGGAATTTAAACACAGATGACCACTGAGCCCCAATACTCTACGCAGGGATTCCACTGGCAGCCCAACAAAAATCTGTTGCTGCTGAGCTGCTGCCTGTTTCCACTGCTGGTTGGGCTGGGTTTTTGGCAACTAGATCGGGCTGAGGAAAAGCGGCGTATTGTTGAGCAGTACAGCACAAATCAACAGGCCACTCCTGCCACAGTTGCAGAGCTGATCGCTGAAGATAGCTTGCAGTACCGCAGCGCCTGGTTAAAAGGACAGCTAGATGCACAGCGCCGTCTGATTCTCGATAACCGCGTCAAGAACGGTCGACCTGGTTACGAAATACTTGAACCGCTGCGGGTAGATGGTCTGGACCAGACAATACTAGTTAACCGAGGCTGGGTATCCGCTTCACTGGATCGCACCCAACTGCCTCAGGTAGAACCGGTGACCGCAACAGTGCAGTTGCGCGGTTCACTGTACCAGAGCCTTGGCGGGTACCACCTGGATGATGGGATTGGTCTGGTTAGTCAATGGCCGGCTCGGGTGGGCTGGGTGTCCGCTGCTCGAGCTACAGAATTATATGGCGAAGATTTCTTCCCCTATCAGCTGCGCCTTGATCAGGATAGTCCGGGGGCGCTACAAACCGGCTGGGCCACAGTTTCAGTGCAGCCAGCCAAGCACACTGGTTACGCGGTACAGTGGTTTGTTATGGCACTGGTACTATTACTGATGACTGTTATCGCCAACTCAAACTTGGCAGAATGGTTAAAACAGCGCACTGCAAAATAAGTCAGGCGCCAAACACAGGATTGATAGCAATGACAGAACAGACTGAGATAACCGCCAAGCAGCGTAGCTTCCAATATCAGATTTGGCTGATGCTGATTATCGTGTTTGGTGTAATCCTGGCCGGATTTTTGATGGTTCCTAAAACCGAAGAAGAACGCCTGGCGATGATGGAGCGCATGGGAACCACCAATCAGGGCTCTATAGTCAGTCCCACTGTGGATATGACTGCCCTTCTTGGCGCCCTGCCCCAGGGCGAGGCACCCAAGTGGAAAGTCGTGGTGGCCGGAGGTGAAGGCTGTGATCAGGGCTGCCAGGACGTACTAATTAATAGCCGCCAGATTCATATGCTACTGGGTAAGTCTAGTGGTCGCCTTGAGCGCATTTATCTCCCCTCCAGCGCTGACCTTGAAATTATAGATACCGAAGAGCTCCAGGCTGTACATCCCTATTTGCTGATTCATGCTATTGAAAATCAGGCACTGAGCACCCTGCTGCAGGGCACCTCAGCGGACTGGGATCTGCGTGATACTCGCTACTTTGTGGTCACGCCCGATTACCAGGCGGTTTTATTTTATACCCAACAGCAGGATGGCGGTGGATTGCTAGATGATCTTAAACATCTGCTAAAATACTCACCTAACCGATAGCAACCGAGCCCTTGGAATAAACAGTATGTCCAGTATTGATACCAGCACCGCAGTAACCTGGCGCGACTACCTAGAGCTATGCAAGCCCAATGTAGTTGCCCTAATGATACTGACCTCAGTGATCGGCATGCTACTGGCCACTGAGCAGGGCGTACCAGTGCAGATACTGCTGTTTGGCAATCTGGGTATTGCGCTCTGTGCCGGCTCCGCGGCCGCAGTCAATCATATTGTCGATCGCAATGTGGATGACAAAATGGCGCGCACAGCTGATCGCCCAATAGCTCAAGGCCGTCTGGAGCCCCAGCAAGCAGTAATATTCGCTCTGCTCACCGGCTTGGCTGGCATGGTTATCCTGCTGCTGTTTACCAATGTTCTCACTGCCTGGTTAACTCTGGCTTCCTCAGTGGGCTATGCCTTCGTTTACACAATGTTTCTCAAGCGTGCCACACCACAGAATATTGTTATCGGTGGTCTGGCGGGCGCTGCGCCACCATTGTTGGGCTGGGTCGCGGTCACCGGCGAGATTCACCACAATGCCCTGCTGCTGGTGCTGATTATTTTCGCCTGGACGCCCCCTCACTTTTGGGCTCTGGCAATACACCGCAAAGAGGAATATGCCCAGGCCAATATCCCCATGCTGCCGGTTACCCATGGCGAGAAATACACCAAGATCAATATCCTGTTGTACACAGTGATGCTAATGGTTATCACCACCCTGCCCTATCTGACGGGCATGTTTGGTCTGCTCTACCTGGTCGGCTCGCTGTTATTGGGTGGCCGGTTTTTATACTGGGCAATTTTTATGTGGTTTGACAAAGACAGTGGTATGAAAACTTTTAGGTTTTCAATTATCTACCTAATGGTATTGTTTGCTTTGATGCTGCTAGACCACTACCTGCTCGACAAGACGCTATATATCTAGCCTAGAGCCGCTTAACCATAGTCACAATTTTACTGGATCTACAATATGACACAGCAAGCTGGAATCCGACGCACCATCGCCATTGTATTGGCCTTTATTTTACTTGTGGTCTATGGCTTTATCTGGCGCATGAGTCAGCCAGTTATTATGGATAATGAGCAACTGCGGGTAAATGGCGCCATTGTCTTGGATCAGCCAAGAATCTTTAGTGACTTTGAGTTGGTGGATCATCGCGGCGAGACCTTTAATATTGCACGCATGCAGGGTCTGTGGACCATTGTATTTTTTGGCTTTACCAACTGTCCGGATATTTGCCCAACCACGCTGGCAGTGCTCAATGATACCTACAGCAAAATGAAAGACCGCGAGAAAGAGCAGCTGCAGATCGTCATGATCTCGCTGGATTCAGAGCGCGATACAGTGGACAAGCTAGCCGAATATGTGCCCTACTTCAATGAAGAATTTATCGGCGTTACCGGCAATAAGCACTTGATTCGCCGTCTGACCGCTGAAATCAATATTGCTTACAACAAAGTGCCATTAGAAGGCGAAGACTACACCGTAGACCACAGCACACAGCTGGTTTTGATCAATCCCAAAGGTCATTACCATGGCTTTTTTAGAGCACCCCATAACGAAACTATGCTGCGTAGCACCTGGCGCTCAATCTCCTCGTCTTTTTAAAAGCCCTTAGCTTAAAAAACCACCCTAAGTTCGCTGGCGAAAACCCAGCGACAGAGTAAACAGCAGCGCAGCGCAAAGCACCACCGCGGGCCCCGCCGGAGCATCAGTAAACCAGGACAGAGCCAAGCCCATCACCACGGTAAGCATGGCTATTGCACTGGCGGCCATCGCCATTTGCTCTGGGGTATAGGTTATCCGCCGCGCCGTTGCCGCAGGTATGATCAGTAATGCGGTAATCAGCAGCACACCAACAATTTTCATGGCAATAGCAATTACCAGCGCGGTAATCAGCATCAGTGCCGTGCGCACCAGGGATACATTGGTGCCCTCCACCGCCGCCAGCTCGGCATCTACGGTAATATTAATCAGCTGTTTCCACAGGCATCCCAGCAGTACCAGCACCAGGGCCGCTACGCCATAAATCACCCATAGATCGGCCCGGGTAACCGCTAGCAGATCGCCAAATAACAGAGACATCAGATCGACGCGCACATCTGGCAGCAGTGAAATAACCACCAGACCAGCGGCCAACGCAGAATGGGAAAGAATACCCAGCAGGGTGTCCAGTGATAAAAAACCACGCTGTTCAAGGACCACCAGGCCCAGAGCCATTATTAGGGGCACCGCGGTCACTGTAATATTAAGATTAACCTCCAACAACACGCCCAGAGCCACCCCCAACAGCGCACTGTGGGCCAGGGTGTCGCCAAAATAGGCCATGCGTCTCCAGACCACAAAGCAGCCCAGAGGCCCAGCCACCAGCGCCACGCCCAAACCCGCCAGCAGAGCATAGACAAGAAAATCAGTCATGATCACAGCCCTCCCCGTGTTGATGCACTCCCTGCGCATCTAATACCTCGCCATGAACACTGTGTTGATGATCATGGTGATGAGCATAAATGGCGGTTTCGCCAAAGATATCCAGGTAGGCTGGGTCCTTGGTAACCTGCTCTGGGCGGCCATAACAGCAGATATGGTGATTTAGGCAAATCACCTGGTCCGTTGCCGACATTACAATATGCAGATCATGGGATACCATCAGCACCGCACAGTTAAGGCTTTTACTTAGCTCGCCGATCATCTTATAAAGCTCATTTTGACCATTGACGTCGACCCCCTGCACTGGTTCATCCAAGACCAGCAGATTGGGTTTGCGCAAAATTGCCCTAGCCAGCAGTGCTCTCTGCATTTCGCCACCAGACAGCTTCTGAATAGGGGTTGCCGCCAGATGACCTATGCCCACGGATTCGAGTGCGCTGTGACAGGCACTGTGAGATGTATTGGCCAGCTGCAAAAAACGGCAGGTCGAGATAGGTAGTGTAGGGTCGATATGTAGTTTCTGAGGCATATAGCCTATATTGAGATTGGCCGCAGGGATTACAGAACCAGAGTCGGGCTTTAACAAACCCAAAATAATCCGTACAAGTGTCGATTTTCCGGCTCCGTTGGGGCCAATAAGCGTGGTAATCTCCCCCTGATTGAGCTGCAGACTGACATTGTGTAGAACGTGCTGGCCGGTAAAGCCTTTATTGACCTTATCAAGGCTTATTAGCGTATTACCAGAGCTCTTGAGCCTGTTGTCAGAATCCGCTAGTGGGCTGTTAGTCATTGTTGACAGTCTCCTGGTGTTCAATACATTGCGGGCACAGGCCAAAAAGTTCTAGGCATTGGTTTTGTAAGGTAAAATTCACCTTAGCACTGGCGCTTTGAAGCATGCTATTAATAGTATTATCGGCCATTTCTGCTACGCTGCCGCACTCTGTGCAAATCATAAACAGATTGCTGTGCTCGCTGTTGGGGAAAGGGCAGCCGATATAGGCGTTTAAAGATGGGAGCCGGTGAATTAGCCCAAGTTGCAATAAAAACTCAAGGGCCCGGTAAATTGTGGGGGGTGCGATGGGCTTTTTGAGCTGCGTGCTCAGTTGATCCTGCAGCTGATAAGCCCCCAGGGGTTTATGGCTCTGCCACAACAGGCGCAAGACGGCCTCTCTGGTAGTCGTCATTCGCTGGTTCTGCTCAGCACAGATATCATGGGCTCGAGTCAGAGCAGCTTTAATACAGCGGTCATGATCATGAGGCTGATATGCGAGTCGCGAATTTGTCAGCATAAGCGGCGTGCCACAATGTGGATTAACAGCAGTTGTTATAATATAACATTTATTTGCGGCTTGAATAGCTTTTTGGCTAGGGTAAAAATCAAAAAGCGGTCAAAGCCATTGGAAAAAGATTGATATATGCTTAAAAAGATACAATATAACGTTTGTGTGCTGGTGCTTGTTCTAGGCGCCTCTATTCCTGTCAGTCTGCACGCAGACAGCGGTGCTGTGCCAATGATAGTTACCACTATCAAACCCTTAGCTATTATTGCCAAATCAGCGGTCGGTGATGCTGCTGAGGTAGAGTACCTTCTACCCGCCAACCAATCACCGCACAGTTTGTCTCTGCCAATATCTGCGCTTAAGAAAATTACTGAAGCAGACCTTATTGTATGGATAGGTCGAGATTTTGAAACCAGAAGCGCTAAAACCATGGCCAAACTGTCTCCCAGCAAGAAAATTACTGTTGCGGATGAGATAGCAAAGCTTGTAGCAGGCGGGGATCTAAGGGGAGACAACAGTCAGGACAATAGCTATTCGATCGACCCTCATCTTTGGCTAGATCCAACTTATGGCAATTCCATTGCCGCGGAAATCCAGACTCGGCTGGGTTTGCCGATTAAAAAAATTATAGCTGAAGACAATATTCAGTTGTTAAAGGCCTCTGTGATGTTCTCTGAGGGCCAAAACTACCTCAGTCATCATGCCGCTTACCAACACTTTATCCGGGCCTTTGAGCTGCCTGCCGGCATGTCCATCAGGAACGCCCAGGGGCATGCGAAAGGTGTGCAAAGCCAGCTGCAGCTGCGAAAGACTATGGCCAAGGCAAATTTTAGCTGTATTTTTATAGAGCCCCAGTACCAGGGCAAGGACGCGGCTATTATCGCCGCCCAATTTGATCTGCCATTGGTAGCACTGGACCCCCAGGGCCTTTCTCAGCCACTAAACAATAGTGCCTATGAAGAATTTATGGCCGGTTTGGTAGCGCAATTTAAAGCCTGCTTCCAGTAAATCATGTATCCTTAAAGTTCCAATTTTCGTCCAAAAAGCGCGCAGACTATGGCCACAAAAACACCGCTGATCCTTGTCGATGGCTCTTCCTATCTCTACCGAGCATTTCATGCCCTGCCGCCACTGACCAATAGCAAAGGTAAGCCAACCGGAGCGGTCAAGGGCGTAATTAATATGATGCGGCGTCTGCAAAAAGACTACCCAGAGAGCACCCATGTGGTGGTGTTTGATGCCAAGGGTAAAACCTTTCGCGATGAGATATACAGCGATTACAAGGCCAATCGCCCACCCATGCCAGACGATCTGCGACTCCAGATAGAGCCGATTCATCAGATTATCCAGGCTATGGGCATGCCGATGCTGGTGATAGAGGGTGTTGAGGCCGACGATGTAATTGGTACACTGGCGTTACAGGCCACAGCAGCACAGCAGCCAGTGGTTATTTCCACAGGTGACAAAGATATTGCCCAGATGGTCAACGAGCACATAGTTATGGAAAACACTATGACTAATACGGTGCTGGACAGGGCAGGGGTGATAGAGAAATTTGGCATTCCGCCGGAGCTGATTATTGATTATCTGGCACTGCTGGGTGACAAGTCTGACAATATTCCCGGCGTTCCGGGCGTGGGAGAAAAAACCGCCCTGGGGTTATTGCAGGGCATAGGCGGTCTGGATGATATCTATGCCCGATTGGACGAGGTCGCCGGTCTGGCGTTCCGCGGTGCCAAGACCATGGCTCCCAAGCTTGAGGAGCATAGAGAGCTGGCCTATCTCTCCTACAAACTAGCCACCATTAAAACCGATGTGGCGATGGACCTGGCCCTGGACGAGTTACATAACGGTGATCCTGACGACTCAGCGCTCCTGGCCCTGTTTAAAGACATGGAATTTAAAACCTGGATCAAGGAGCTGGAAAATCCGGATACAGCACCAGTATCAAAAGCAGAGCAAAATACCTCTAGCGCAGAAGGCACTGATTCAGCTGCAGAGACACCCGAGATACAAAGGGACTATCAGACGGTGCTTACTCAGCAGCAGCTTGATAGCTGGGTGGCCAAAATCAAGTCCGCGCCGTTAGTGGCCGTGGATACAGAGACCACCAGCCTGGACTATATGCAGGCAAAGCTAGTCGGAGTCTGTGTTGCAGTTGAGCCCGGCCAGGCAGCCTATATCCCCTTTGGTCACGATTACCTGGGTGCGCCAGCCCAGCTCAGCCAAGACAGCGTGCTGGCTCAGCTAAAGCCATTGCTGGAAGACCCAGAGATTAAAAAAGTCGGTCAAAATCTTAAATATGATATGAGCGTGCTGGCTCAACATGGCATAGATTTGCAGGGTGTTGCCTTTGACACCATGCTCGAATCCTATGTCCTGGATAGCGTGGCCACCCGCCATGATATGGATAGTCTGGCGGCAGAGTATCTGGGTGAAACCACCATCAGCTTTACCGACGTAGCGGGCAAGGGCGCCTCTCAGCTGACCTTTAATCAGGTAGCCCTGGAAGAGGCTGCTCCCTATGCTGCCGAGGACGCAGATATTACCCTGCGGCTGCATAGCACTCTGTGGCCCGAGCTATCGAAGCATGCAACACTTGAAAAAGTTTTTAAGGATATTGAGCTGCCCCTGTTGCCAGTGCTGTCGAGAATAGAGCGCACCGGTGCTCTGGTCGATGGCACGCTGCTATTTCAGCAGAGCAACGAGCTGGCTGAGCGCTTGGGCGAGCTGGAAACTGAAGCCTGGGATCTGGCGGGGCAGCAGTTTAATCTCGCTTCACCCAAACAACTGGGTGAAATACTGTTTGAAAAGCTGGAAATTCCTGTACTGAAAAAAACCGCCAAAGGTGCCCCCTCAACCAAAGAAGAGGTGCTGCAGGAACTGGCACTGGATTATCCGCTACCCAAGGTTCTACTAGAGCACCGGAGCCTAGCCAAGCTCAAGTCTACCTACACTGACAAATTGCCGACCATGATTAATCCGGCCAGCAAGCGTATCCACACCTCCTACCACCAGGCGGGGACGGCAACAGGGCGACTATCATCCTCTGACCCCAATCTGCAGAATATTCCTGTGCGCACCCCTGAGGGGCGCAGAGTTAGGCAGGCGTTTATTGCAGCTCCGGGCTGCAAAATGGTCGCAGCCGATTACTCGCAGATTGAATTGCGAATAATGGCCCACCTCTCCGAAGACCCCAGCCTGTTAAAAGCCTTTGCCGAAGGTCAGGATATACACCGCGCTACTGCGGCCGAGGTATTTGCCGTGGCAACTGAGCAGGTGACTGCGGATATGCGCCGCAGCGCCAAGGCCATTAATTTTGGACTGATCTATGGCATGTCGGCCTTTGGGCTGGCCCGCCAGCTCAATATCGGCCGCAAACAGGCTGCGGAATATATCGAGCTGTACTTTCAACGTTATCCTGGTGTGCAGAGCTATATGAACAATATTCGTCATACTGCGGCCGAACAGGGCTATGTGGAAACCGCCTTTGGTCGACGGCTCTACCTCCCTGAAATTAACTCCAAAAATGGCATGCGTCGCCAGGCTGCCGAGCGCACTGCGATCAATGCGCCCATGCAGGGCACAGCAGCCGATATTATTAAGTTAGCCATGATTCACGTAGACGACTGGCTGCAAAATTCTGACTTGCAAAGTCGCATGATTATGCAGGTACATGACGAATTGGTACTGGAAGTGCCAGACACTGAATTGGATGCAGTAAAACAGGGTCTAAATGATCTGATGGAGAATGCAGCTAGCCTGCTAGTGCCATTGGTTGTGGATGTGGGCGTGGGTGATAATTGGGATGAAGCTCATTAAGCGGCTAACCTATTGAAATTAGTGCTTATTTTTAAACGTCTTTGCTTTATTTAAAAATAAATAAAAAAGTTTAAATAAAAATGAACTTAGCTCAAAACCCCTGTCTAAAAAAAGGCAAGACAATTTGCATAATACTCTCCCCCAACTAGTTGTATGCAAAGTAAGACTCTCCAAGTAGTAAACTAAACCCTGGGTCGGTAACCGACTCAGGGTTTTTTTATACCTGGTTGGCCTCGCGGCAGGCCATGTAATTAGTCTTGATCCTCAGGCGTTTCAAAATCTGCACTCAACCAGTGATTGAGCAATGTTTCCAGTTCGCTAAGACCCTGTTTTTTCAGTGATGAAAAGGTCTGCACCGATAACAATGTGCAGCCCGGATCCATGTCTCGCAGATGTTTCTCGACGCCCAGCATGGCGCTCTGAGCAGGGCCGCGCTTAAGCTTGTCGGCCTTGGTCAGCAAAATATGCACAGGAAGCCCTGCCTGGGCAGCCCAGTTGAGCATTTGCAGGTCAAAATCCTGCAGCGGATGGCGGATATCCATCAACAGAACCAGACCCGCCAGGCTCTGACGCTTCTGCAGGTACTCCGCCAAATGTCTGTCCCACTCTGCTTTCATGGCCCTGGGCACCTTGGCATAGCCGTAGCCTGGGAGATCGACCAGCCTGCCACCCTCAGCCAATTGAAAGAAGTTAATCAGCTGCGTGCGCCCTGGCGTCTTACTGGTTCGCGCCAGTCGCCCATTGCGAGTCAATGTGTTAATTGCACTAGACTTGCCCGCATTGGAGCGCCCAGCAAAGGCAACTTCACAGCCGGAATCCTCCGGACATTGCCTTATTGATGGCGCACTGGTCATAAATATTGCGCTCTGATAGTTAATTGCCGTCGAATCCATAAAAAAGACTATGCCAAGTGGCTGTAAGAAACCGGGGTTATTGGTATATAATGCGCGCGCTTTAGCCAATAGGGCTACTGTCCCATGGTCGCGCGTACTCAATGGCGACTATTCTAGCGGATTGCGAGAGTTGATTAACCATGAAAAAAAGCTTTTTAAGTATTATTTGTTTGCTGGCAGCATTTTCGGCAAACCAGGCGTTGGCTGTAGGTGATGCGGCTGCCGGTGAATCCAAGGTCGCTGTGTGCGCCGGATGCCATGGCAGTGACGGTAACAGCATGGTGCCATCCTTCCCCAAGCTTGCGGGCCTGGGCGAAAAGTATATGACAGCGCAGCTGCGTATGATCAAGTCGGGTGAGCGTGTGATTGTAGAGATGACGGGTATTCTCGACGCATCAACAGACCAGGATCTTCAGGATATGGCGGCTTACTATGACAGCAAAGCCATGGCCATTTCTGGCGCCCAGGATATCACTCTGGTCGGCATCAGCGACCCAGACGAAGCTCTGGATTTTGGTGAAAACGTCTACCGCGGCGGCAATATGAAAACTGGCGTAGCAGCCTGCACCGGTTGCCACTCGCCCTCGGGCAAAGGCAACAATCCAGCTGGTTATCCCGCGCTTGGCGGTCAATATGCCAGCTATATTGAAAAGCAGCTTCTCGCCTATCGTCGTGGTGAACGCGCCAGCGGCGGCAATGCAAAAATTATGCAGGGCGTGGCGGCCAACCTCAGCGACAAAGAGATTAAAGCGGTTGCCAATTACATCTCCGGGTTGAACTAGGTAGCATAGCTGCTATCAAAGGTTGTCGACCATTTGGTTAACAATGCGCAAAGGAAATTCAGATGACTACTTGGATTAAACGTCTTACTTTTATCGCCCTGATACTGCCTATGGCCATGTGTCAGGCGCAGACAGAAAAATATCAGCAGGGTGTGCACTATGAAGTGCTTCCCCAGACCATTAGAACGGCCAATGCAGATAAAATAGAAGTCAACGAGGTGTTTTCATACACCTGCGGCCACTGCTTTAACTTTGAAGCGGTTTTGCATCCCTGGTCAGAGCAGTTAGCCGATGATGTAGATTTCCAGCAGACCCCAGCCGTCTGGCAGCCCGCTCTGGAGCCCTATGCGCGCGCCTACTACAGCGCCGTTATGCTCAAGGCCCTAGATAAGGTGCACATGCCCATTTTTGAAGCTATTCATGTTAAGCGCGAGGCGGTGCGTACAGAAGCTGATTTTGCGGCGATTTTTGCCGCCCAGGGTATAGATGGCGACAAATTTACCAAGGCTTACAATTCCTTTGGTATGAGCAGCATGGTCAACCAGGCCAAGGCTCGAGTTCGCGGCTACCGTGTACAGGGTACTCCAGAGATTATTGTGAATGGTAAGTATCGGGTAAGTACCCGCCAGGCCGGTGGTTTTGAAGGCATGCTTAGCGTCGCCGACTTTCTTATCGAAAAGGAGCGCAGCGCCGCGGCCAAGTGAGCGCCACAGCCAGTACAGACACAAAGCACCCGGCACTCAAGAACACAAAATACGCTGTATCAACAGCGTATTTTTTTGGGCCAATTCCACCCATAGCGAGTATAGACTGAAATATCTTTATCTATAAGCGACCTATAGGTACTATGTAGCCCCTTTTTTTACCGACCCAAACAAATTGCCATTATGAAGCCAAGCATAAAGCCAAATAACCCTAATTTTTCCTCAGGGCCATGCTCCAAGCGCCCCGGATACGATGTCGCTAACCTGGATTGCTCCACTCTGGGCCGCTCTCATCGCTCCTCTGCCGGCAAGGCCGCGCTGGGGCGAGCCTGTGCAGACACCGCTGAAATACTGGGCTTGCCAGAAGGCTATAGGGTCGGCGTGGTGCCAGCATCTGACACAGGTGCTGTAGAAATGATTATGTGGTCTGTGCTGGGTGCGCGGCCGGTGGATATTTTTGCCTGGGAGTCCTTTGGCAGTGGCTGGCTCACCGATGCCACCAAACAGCTGAAGCTCGACCAGCTCAACAGCTACACCGCTGACTATGGTTTGCTGCCGGATATGAGTCAGGCCAATCCAGACCACGACTGTATCTTTACCTGGAATGGCACCACCGCGGGCGTCAAGGTTCCTAATGCCGACTGGATTAGCGACAACCGCACTGGCCTGACCATCTGCGATGCCACCTCGGCGGTATTTGCCATGGAAATGCCCTGGGAAAAGCTCGATGTTGTCACCTACAGCTGGCAGAAAGTGCTGGGCGGCGAAGGTGCCCACGGCATGTTAATTCTCAGCCCCCGGGCTGTTGAGCGTCTGGTAAATTACCAGCCGCCATGGCCGCTGCCGAAGATATTCCGCATGACCAAAGGTGGCAAACTAATTGAGGGAATCTTCCGCGGCGAGACGATTAACACGCCATCCATGCTCTGTGTTGCAGACTATCTGGACGCGCTCGACTGGGTGCGCTCCATTGGTGGGCTGCCCGCTGCAATTGCCAAGTCAGAAGCTAACCTGGATGTGGTAAAGGGCTTTGTGGCCAGCAGAGACTGGGCTCAGTTTTTAGCCCAAGATGAAGACCAGATTTCCAACACCAGCGTCTGTTTGACCCTCGACCTTGAGGCTGATCAGGTTAAGCAGATCGTCAAGCTGTTAGACGCCGAGGGCGTCGCCTATGATATTGGCGCCTATCGTGACGCTCCAGCCGGCCTGCGAATCTGGTGTGGCGCTACAGTTGAACAAGCCGACCTAGAAGCTCTGTTGCCCTGGCTGGATTGGGCCTATGCTGAAGTAAGCCTCTAACCCAAAGATTCTGATACCCATGCACTCTTATACTGAGATTACTGAGAGATATTATGTATAACATCCGTACCTACAATGCCATTTCTTCAAAAGGCCTGACCCGCTTCTCTGCTGACAAATATGCTGTATCCAGCGAGACAGCATCGCCAGACGGTGTGCTGCTGCGCAGCCAGAAGTTGCACTCAGAAGTGCTGCCCGAATCAGTGTTAGCCGTGGCCAGAGCAGGTGCCGGTACCAACAATATTCCCACCGAAGATTACACTCAGCAGGGCATCGTGGTATTTAACACACCAGGTGCCAATGCCAATGCAGTAAAAGAATTGATAGTGGCTGGTCTGCTGCTGGGATCACGGGATATCTACGGCGGCATGAACTATGTGCAAGAGCTCAGCCATATGGATGACTCAGGCGAGATGGGCAAGCTGCTGGAAAAGGAAAAGAAGCGCTTTGCCGGCTCTGAAATCACTGGTAAAACCCTGGGTGTTGTAGGCTTGGGTGCTATCGGCTCCATTATTGCCAACCTGGGCCTGGATCTGGGTATGAACGTGATCGGCTATGACCCGGCGATCTCAGTAGAAGCAGCATGGCAGCTCTCCAGCCGCGTTGAGCGCATGGACAGCATCGAAGCTCTGTTGGCCCGCGCCGACTTTATTACTCTGCATGTGCCTGCCATCCCTGCGACCAAGCACCTGATCAACAAAGACACCTTGGCCCAAATGAAGCCCAGCGCCAAAATACTTAACTTTGCCCGCGAAGAAATTGTCAGCACCGAAGATATGGTGGCAGCCCTGGAGAGCGGAACTATCGCCGGTTATATCAGTGACTTCCCGGCACCAGCGCTGCTGGGTCGCAAAGATGTATTGCTGATGCCACATATTGGCGCCAGCACCGAAGAAGCCGAAGAAAACTGCGCAGTAATGGCCGCTGATCAGCTGATGGATTATCTGGAAAACGGCAATATTCGCAACTCGGTAAACTTCCCGCCCACCAAAATGGCTCGCAATGGCGGCACCCGCATTACCTTTGCCAACAGCAATGTACCCAAGGTACTGGGCAGTGTGCTGGCAGTGCTAGCTGATGCCGAGCTAAATGTTGTTGATATGGTCAACAAAAGCCGCGGTGATATTGCCTACAACATTATCGATGTAGAGGGCGATATAGATGCCGATATTGAAGAGGCTATTGCCGCTGTTGAAGGTGTGATTCGCCTCAGAGTTATCTAAATTCTTGGGGTCGCGGCGGCGACCCCAGTTTCTCGTCATTAAGCATTCTTCTAACCAAACAACTTCCCCCGCACCGTATCTCTATAGGCCTTGGGGCTATTGCCCGACCATTGCTTAAATCTGTTGGAAAACCAGCTCGCCTCTTTGTAGCCACTGTAATTGGCGACTTCCAATATAGATAAGTCCGTGTTTTTCAGTAGATCACAGGCGAAAGTCATGCGCACCTGGGTTAGATAGTCGCTGGGCTTGGTGCCTACGGCCTCGCTGAAGCGACGATGGAAGGTGCGCTGGGTCATGCCGAATTGCGCGGCTATATCTGTCATGGACAGGGGCTTGGCTAGATTGTCCTGTATCCAAATCTGAGCCTGGGCAATGGCTTCGTCGGTATGTTTGCGCTGCTGGTCACTCATGCCGATGGGCTCGGAGATATTGCGAATCTCGTGGAAGAAGTTGCGCTGGGCCTGCCTCGCAATCACCCGGCCAAAGATGCGCTCTACCTGATAGACAATCAGCTCGGCCATGGCATTGACACTGGCGGCGCAGTAGATATTGCCAGCTTGGGTGGTGAAGTGCTGTCGCTCCAGTTGCACTCTGGGGTAATGCCGCTGCAGCTGGTCAAAATAGTGCCAGTGGGTGGTGGCTGGTTTATCGTCAAGAAGCCCGGCTTCGGCCAGAAAGCACACGCCAGTGCCTACTGCGGTCATATTGATATTGTTTTGATGCTGTGCCTGTAGCCAGGGTATATAGGCCTGGTATTTATTGACCGCTGGTCTGGGGTTGCGCCACAGCGCAGGGATATGAATTAGATCACTGGTAAAATTGTCGGCCAAACTATGGGTGGGGTGTAGCTCAAAGCCTGCGGAGGTGTGCACAGCCATTCCATCTGGTGTTATGCGCCTAATTACTACATCGCGCACCGAATGTTTGCTGGCCCGGGCCATGGCCTCGGCAAAATTAAATATCTCTGCAGCCAATGTGCTGCTTGATACCAGCATATTGTCACAGAGCAGCAGAGTCAGATTAAAGGCCATAGCGCCAAAATATAGCATATTATGGCTATATTCCTAAACTAAATGGCTAAATACCATAATCATTACCCTGCTTTTGCCCCTACACTAAAAGTCTAATCAAGGTTATTGCTAAGGGCATTCTATGACTCAATCTCTGCCAGTTATTGTTGGTTTCGGTGGCTACAACGCAGCGGGCCGCAGTTCCTCTCATCAGGCATTTCGCCGCATGGTACTGGAATCACTTCCCTCAGCAGAGCAGTGCAAAACCATTGTTGGCCTGGCCTGTTTAATGGGTCATGTGCAAATGCAGGGTGAGCAGTACAGCGATCAGCAGGGCAGGCGGTTGAGTGCTGAGCAGGTGGACCAAGAGTTTCGCACTGAGGTGCTTGATGGCACATTGGTGCGCAGGGTCGAGCATTTTGATCCGGCGGCGGTGCCGGGCAATAAAAGAATTACCTTTGATCACCAGGATGGTGAGCAAATTGTCTTTCGCATGGTTAAGCGTGATCTGCCCAGCCGCTGTCCAGACGATTGGCAGGTACGTGACCTTGAAGATGGCAATGTTGAAGTCACGGCCTCAGCCGTCAGTGACTATTTGATTGAGTCTCATTATGAGTTGGTCGCCAAGGCGGCGGGCCAATTGCCCCGCGGCTTTAGTCCCGACCAGCATTACAACGCACGCTTTCACCCCCGTGGATTGCAAATGGCCTTATTGGGAGCCAGTGACGCAGTGCATTCTATTGGTCTGCCCTGGGAGACCATTGCTGACCATGTAAACCCTGACCAGGTGGGCGTTTACAGTTCCAGCGCTTTAAGTCAGGTGAGCGAAGAGGCTTTTGGTGGTCTTTTACAGGGCCGGCTCAAGGGCACCCGCACCACAGCCAAACAGTTGCCTCTGGGTTTAAACTCCATGCCCGCCGATTTTATTAATGCCTATGTACTCGGCAGTGTTGGCCATACCGAGGCTATTACCGGCGCCTGTGCCAGCTTTTTGTATGTGCTGCAGGCCGCGGTGCGCGATATCTGCAGTGGTCGCCGTCGTGTGGCGATTGTCGGCAACGCCGAAGCAGGCGTGACCCCGGAAATTATGGAGGGTTTTAGCAATATGAGCGCTCTGGGATCTGACGAAAACATCTGTAAGCTCGATGGCTCTGCTACGCCAGATTGGCGCCGTGCCAGTCGGCCCTTTGGCCATAACTGTGGCTTTACTCTCTCTGAGGCCACCCAATATATTGTACTGATGGATGACGCCCTGGCCATAGAGCTGGGCGCCGATATTCACGGCGCTGTGCCCGAGGTGTTTATCAATGCCGATGGGGTTAAAAAGTCTATCTCTGCACCAGGGGTGGGCAACTATATTTCCTTTGCTAAAGCAGTGGCCTCGGCGGCGAGTATTGTTGGCAAAGAGACGGTGCAGCGACACAGCTTTGTGCATGCCCATGGCTCCAGTACCCCGGCTAACCGCACCACTGAATCTGAGTTGATTGACCGGGTGGCCGCGGCCTTTGATATTACTGATTGGCCGGTTACTGCTGCCAAGGCCTATGTGGGGCATTCATTGTCCACTGCCAGTGGCGATCAGCTTGTGTCGGCGCTGGGTACCTTTAAATACAATATTATTCCTGGCATTAAAACAATTAGCGAAATAGCCCCTGATGTTCATCAGCAGCGCGCCCATTTTCCCCTTGCGGATATGCACCTTGCTGACCGTGAGATGCAGGTGGCATTTATAAATTCCAAGGGCTTTGGTGGCAACAATGCCACGGCAGTAGTGCTGTCACCCAGCCGAGTCGAGGCTATGTTGGCGGCACGCTATCCAGACGATTTTGCCGGATACGCAGAACGTCGCCAGCAGACCAGAGCTAAAGCCGAGGCCTATGCCCAGAGAGCAGACTATGCCCAGCTTGATGTGGTGTATAGATTTGGTGAGGCTTTAGTTGACGAAGCTGGCCTAAGTATCTCTGAGCAGGGTATTGATATCCCTGGGTTTTCGCGCGCCGTAGAGTTTAATCTTCAGAACCCCTACCCAGATATGCAATAAAATCCTTTAGCCGCTGCAGCAGTACTTGATCGATTTTGCGCGCCTGGTTAATCCACCGCTCAGGCTGTGCTTTAGAGCCTGGAGCATTATTGCCTGCATTTGACAGAGTCCCCCCATGGATGGCGATGACTCGTTGATTGACCTCAGACTGATCATTTAAATATGCCTGTTCCAGCAGAGGCCCACCAGAAGACCCGCTTTCTGCATCACAATTATGTAGCAGTAAGTGTTCACTTACAAAATTACCTGAAGAAAAGCTTTGGCAGCCCCCGCTAATATTAATGCGCTCATTTTGGGGATTATAAGCCAATAATTGCAGCTGACTGGCGCTGTCTGGCAGGGCCAGAAGCAAGGGCTGTTGGTGCAGTCTGCGCTGCAGTGCCACAAACACAATATCGGCTTCTGACTGGCGCATCTTGTTATGGCTCAGAGGTCGATAGGCATGCTGAGATATTTCAGCAAAGGGCACAGAGTTGAGGCGTTTGTTTTGTGATCTGTAACTGCAGTTTGAAAAGGGCAGGCCTGTCTCAGCATCGAATAGCACATGGGCTGCGGTAACGATAATTGATGGCCTGCCGCGGTTTGTGCTGGGGTTAGCGCTGACTAGCGTTGCTGTACCCCGAAGGCCGCCATCACAAAATACTGTGCCCACTGCTTTTAAAAGTTGGGCTGGTGGGTCAGTGCGACTGTCTTCGATACCATTATCGGGATCGCCATCACCAAATACTGCGCTGTAGCAAAATGCCGGCAAAAGTAACAACAGTGCTGCGAGGTAGAGAGGCAATTTACAGGGGGTCTGGCGCAAGCTGGTAGTCAATGGGTCTAACCCATATCGCCCCACAGCGATTGAATAATACTAATAGCCGCCAATGGCGCTGTCTCTGTGCGCAACACCCTGGGCCCAATCGCCAGAGCCTGATAGCTGGCCGCTAATGCCTGCTCAATCTCTGTATCGCTAAGTCCACCCTCTGGGCCAATTAGCAGGGCAATCTGGTTACTACTATTGGTCATTTCAGCCAGTCGCTGCTCAGTGCGATGATGCAGTACTAGCTTTAAATCTGAGGTACAGGATTCCAGCCATTGGCCGAGATTGACGGGCGAATTGATAACCGGAATGGTATTGCGCTGCGACTGCTCGCAGGCGCTAATGGCCACTTGCTGCCAGTGGGTTAGTCTTTTTTTCAGGCGCTCAGCGCTCAGTTTAACCTCACAGCGGGAGGTGAACAGGGGGGTAACTTGGCTAACTCCCAGCTCTGTGGCTTTTTGCACAATCCAGTCCATGCGCTCCCCGCGGGAGATACCTATCGCCAGGTGCAGATTTAGGGGAGACTCTTTATCGCTATCAATAAAGCCGGAAATGCTGGCGGAGGCGCGACCTTTCTTAGCCTGGGTAAGCTGAGCAGAGTACTCCCCACCCTGGCCATTAAACAAAATGATTGCCTGACCTGCACTCATGCGAAGCACTGAGGTTAGATGCCGAGCGGCACCTTCATCAAGGTCGATGTCGGTGCCAACGGTCAGATTTGCGCTGGTATAGATTCGCGGAATGCGCATGGCTCACCCGTAACTTAGAGGGCCTTGGTAGGTAGCCCCAGATTACGACACAGGGTATCAGTAATTTGCCACTGGTTCATGGTATAAAAATGTAAACCAGGTGCGCCCCCGGCCAACAAGGTTTCACAGAGACGAGTTACTACGTCCAAACCATATTTAACCAGTTCTTCGGGATTATCTGCGCGCTCTTTAAGTTGCCAGCGCAGCCAGCGCGGGATATCAGCGCCGCAATTATCGGAGAAGCGAATCAGATTATGGTAATTGGTCAGAGGCATGATGCCGGGCAGTATAGGCTGATCAATACCCAACTTGGCGCACTCATCTAAATATCTAAAGTAGGCATCTGGATTATAAAAATATTGACTGATAGCACCGTTGGCACCGGCCTTAAATTTTTCTCCAAGCCAGTAAATATCTTTGCTGTAGCTTTCGGCCTCCGGATGAATCTCTGGATAAGCGGCTACATAAATTTCAAAATGGTCACCAGTGTGCTGACGAATCAGAGACACTAGCTCATTAGCATGCACCAGCTGTTTGGTGCCGCCGATACCTGAGGGTAGGTCACCGCGAAGGGCAACCAATTTATTGATACCTGCGTCTTTGTAGGATTGCACCAGTTCAATTACATCCTGCTCGGCATCACCGCCAAAAGACAGATGGGGCGCTGCGTTATAGCCTTCTGCCTGTAGACTGAGCACGATATTTTTGGTGGTATCTCTGGTCGAGCCGCCGGCGCCATAGGTCACTGAATAAAATTCAGGATTGAATTTGTTTAGCTCAGTAGCGGTGGTTTTAAGCTTGGCTATCCCTTCTTCAGTTTTTGCTGCGAAGAATTCAAAGCTAATGTGGGGGTTGTTCGTCATGAAACTTGCTTCCTGATTACTAATGGAATCTGGATCCAGCCTTTAAATTGCAAAGCGCCGGATCCAGACTTGGAGCGATTAATACTTGTAGCTATCGCCTTTAAATGGACCTTCCACAGGCACATTAATATAGTCTGCCTGGGCCTGAGTCAGCTTGGTAATCACGCCGCCAAAGCCGCCAACCATGTGGCGGGCCACTTCTTCATCAAGGTGCTTGGGCAGCACTTCAACCCGTAGCATCTCAGTCTTGGTGGCGTCATCCTGCGCCGCGAACTTTCGCCCGTACAGCTCGATCTGTGCCAGCACCTGGTTGGCAAAAGAACCGTCCATAATACGGCTGGGGTGACCTGTAGCATTGCCCAGGTTAACCAGGCGGCCTTCTGCCAAGAGTAGCAGGTGGTCGTTTTCGGCACGGTTGCGGTAGATCTTGTGCACCTGAGGTTTTACTTCTTCCCACTCCCAGGTTCCACGCATATAGGCAGTATCAATTTCATTGTCGAAGTGACCGATATTACAAACAACACAGCCGCTCTTAAGAGCAGACAAAATATCTGAGTCGCAGACATTAAAGTTACCCGTGGTGGTTACCAGCATATCGGTATTTGACAGCAGTGCACTGTTAACACCTTTGGCTGCATCGCCATCGTTGTAGGTTGAAACCACCTCAAAGCCATCCAGACAGGCCTGCATGGCACAGATAGGATCGCATTCAGTAACCTTTACAATCATGCCTTCCTGACGCAGAGACTGGGCAGAGCCTTTGCCTACATCACCGTAGCCCACCACAACCGCTTTCTTTCCTGACAACAGATGGTCTGTGGCACGTTTTACTGCATCGTTGAGGCTGTGGCGACAGCCGTACTTATTGTCACACTTGGACTTGGTTACCGAGTCGTTTACGTTGATAGCCGGTACTTTAAGCTCGCCGGCCTCCAGCATTTCATACAGGCGATGCACGCCGGTTGTAGTCTCTTCAGTAATGCCGTGAACAGCTTCCAACACCTGTGGGTATTTCTGATGCAGCAATGAGGTTAGGTCACCACCGTCATCGAGAACCATATTGGCATTCCAGGGCACGCCATCTTTTAACACCTGTTGCTCGAGGCACCACTCATACTCTTCCTCTGTCTCACCTTTCCAGGCAAAAACCGGGGTGCCATTGGCAGCGATTGCCGCGGCAGCATGGTCCTGGGTTGAGAAGATATTGCATGAGGTCCAGCGAACTTCAGCGCCCAGCGCTTCCAGAGTCTCGATCAAAACCGCAGTCTGAATGGTCATATGGATACAGCCGAGAATTCGCGCGTCGGCCAGTGGCTGTTCTGCGCGATATTTCTCGCGCAGAGCCATCAGAGCGGGCATTTCGGTTTCGGCGATAGCGATTTCTTTCTTGCCCCAATCGGCCAGACTGATATCTGCAACCTTATAGTCGCTGTTTGTGGATTGTACTGTTACTGTCATTTCTATTTGCCTTTAAAAAAATAATTAATTGCGGTTACAGAGCTTTCTTAAGCGCTTCAACCTTGTCAGTTTTTTCCCAGGTAAAGTTGGCTTCTTCTCGGCCAAAGTGTCCGTAGGAAGCCGTGGGCTGGTAGATGGGTCGACGCAGGTCTAGCATCTCAATCAGACCGCGAGGTCGCAGATCAAAGTTATCGCGAACCAGAGCTGTAATTTCTTCGTCGGACAGCTTGCCAGTACCATAGGTTTCAATACTGATAGATGTTGGCTCAGAGACACCGATGGCATAGGACACCTGAATTTCACAGCGATCGGCCAGACCAGCGGCAACAATATTTTTGGCTACATAGCGGCCTGCGTATGCTGCAGAGCGATCTACCTTGGTGGGATCCTTGCCGGAGAAAGCGCCACCACCGTGGTGAGCCATGCCACCATAGGTGTCTACAATAATTTTGCGTCCGGTCAGACCACAGTCGCCCATTGGACCGCCAATAATAAACTGGCCTGTTGGGTTAATGTGGTACTGGGTATCTGCGTGTAACCATTCTGCGGGCAGCACATGGTTAATAATCTCTTCGCGCACGGCCTCTTGTAAATCTGGCAGACTGATATTTGGTGCATGCTGAGTCGACAGTACCACCGCATCAATTGCTACAGGCTTGCCCTGATCGTAGCGCAGGGTTACCTGGCTTTTCGCATCTGGACGTAACCAGGGTAGTACACCATTTTTACGCAGCTGAGCCTGGCGTTCCACAAGGCGGTGTGAGTAGAAAATTGGCGCTGGCATAAGCACCTCAGTTTCGTTGCTCGCGTAACCAAACATTAGGCCCTGATCGCCAGCACCAATGTCTTTGTCTTCGGCTTCATCTACACCCTGGGCAATGTCTCCAGACTGCTTACCAATAGCATTGAGTACTGCACAGCTATTGCCATCAAATCCAACATCTGAGCTGTCGTAACCAATCCCGGTGATCACATCGCGAACGATTTGTTCAAGGTCAACATAGGTATTGGTGCGTACCTCACCAGCGATTATCGCCATGCCAGTTTTGACCATAGTTTCTACCGCTACGCGCGAGTTGGGGTCATCTTTAATAATGGCATCCAAAACGGCATCGGAGATTTGATCAGCCATCTTATCCGGATGTCCCTCGGACACAGATTCAGATGTGAATAAATTGTAAGTAGACATAAGTTAAACTTTCCTGTTTTAAGTATTGCCCGCCGTCGGCTCTTGGCGGAGTTAGTTGAAATTAATCAGCTTTTTAGAAACTGTCGCAGCTGAATACGGAAACCATTGCGCTGGGCCAGGTACAGGCTATTACCCTCTGTTAGCTTGACACTACTCGTCCAGCGAGTTAATTCCTGGGGCTCGAAACCAAGCCACAGATCACCACAGGCCTTTTTGACCCACTCTTGATCATGGGCGCAGAGATCGGTTATCAGCAGCACACCCCCGACGTTAAGAAGCTGGGCACAGTCACTGATAATCTCTGATGGTATTGCCACATGGTGCAGCACCATATTGAGCGAAATGCAGTCACTGCTGACCTGTTGATCGAGAGCTACAGAGGTGTCGCCCAACACAAAGCTAATATTGTCGAGGCCAAGCTCTTTTGAGCTGTTGCGACAGCGCTCCAGCATCTCTGCTGAATTGTCCAGTGCGGTAACCTGACCAAAGCGGCTAGACAATTTACCCAGGAATTGTCCGTAACCAGGGCCAATCTCCAAGGCAGATCGAGTATTTGTCAGGCTACTATCCAGAAAGCTCTCAACACTGTCGCCATAGTCTGTCCAGCTGGCAATTAAATCCTGGTTCTGCTCGAAACGTGCGGCATTTTGATTGAAAAAAGCCACGGAGGCAGCGGAGCGCTCATGGTTAATACTCTCAAGCCGGTTGCGCAGTCCTGGGTCTAAAGCAGCTTCGTCGATAGTATGAAAGAGGGTCTGGTGCAGGGGCTGCAAATCCGCGTCTGGATGTGCCTCAGAGCGTCGGTAAAAGATAGTTGTGCCCTCACGGCGTGTTGCGACCAGGCCTGAATTAGCCAGGATCTTAAGATGATGGCTCATAGCTGGCTGACGGATATCAAAAACCTGACACAGTTCCAGCACACCATAGGCATTTTGCTGCAAGACTTTCAGAATCTGCATGCGCAACGGGTCCCCAGCAGCTTTGCAAAGTGCTGTTATAGCATTGGTATCAGTCGCTGAGCGCGGCTGACTGTCAAGCTGGCTGAGGTTATTCATGGGTCGGAACTTTATCACAGCAGCTTTTGTATATCAAAATATTTTTATATATAGCGAGGATCGAGGGCTGGCCTCAGTATCTGAAGCCCCCCAAAAGAGTAGTAAATACCGAATATTGGTTTACTGCTCACTGAGTCTGGGAGACAATACGCGATCTATAATTTCCCGTTTCAGGAGTGATATTTCATGGCCTCACGCAGAGACCTTGCCAACGCTATTCGCGCCCTCAGTATGGATGCTGTACAACAGGCTAACAGTGGACATCCAGGTGCCCCCATGGGTATGGCAGATATTGCAGAAGTCCTCTGGAACGACTATCTAAGGCACAATCCGGCCGATCCGGCCTGGGTTAACCGCGATCGCTTTGTGCTGTCCAATGGCCATGGCTCTATGCTGCTTTATTCGCTACTACACCTCAGTGGCTATGATCTGCCAATTGAGGAGATTAAAAACTTCCGTCAGCTGCATTCCAAGACGCCCGGTCACCCTGAATATGGCTACGCGCCCGGTGTAGAGACCACTACTGGCCCCCTGGGTCAGGGTATCAGCAATGCTGTGGGCATGGCGCTGGCAGAAAAGGTCTTGGCGGGCCAGGTTAATCGCCCCGGTCACCAGATTGTTGACCACAACACCTACACTTTCCTTGGTGATGGCTGCCTAATGGAAGGTATTTCTCACGAGGTATGCTCTCTGGCCGGCACCCTGAAGCTGGGTAAGTTAGTCGCATTCTATGACGATAATGGCATTTCCATCGATGGTGAGGTTGAGGGCTGGTTTAGTGATGATACGCCAGCACGCTTTGAATCCTATGGCTGGCAGGTTATCCCCAATGTGGATGGCCATGATAGCGATGCTATTAAAGCTGCAATTGAACAGGCTCGCGCCGAGACTGGCAAGCCCACATTAATATGCTGCAAAACCATTATTGGTTTTGGCTCACCAAACAAGCAGGGTAAAGAAGACTGTCATGGCGCGGCACTGGGTGTGGACGAAGTTGCATTGACCCGTGAGCAGCTGGGTTGGGAGCATGGGCCATTTGAAATCCCAGCTGATCACTATGCTGGCTGGAACGGCGTTGATAAAGGTACTGCCGCGCAGGCGGCCTGGAATGAACAGTTGGCAGCCTATCGTGCAGCCCACCCAGAGCTGGCCGCTGAATTTGAGCGTCGATCCAATGGCGACTTGCCTGCAGACTTTAGTGCTCAGGCTGATGCCTATATTCAAGAGTGCCAGGACAAGATGGAAAAAGTGGCTTCGCGCAAAGCATCGCAGAACTGCCTCAATGCCTACGGCCCATTGCTGCCAGAACTTCTGGGCGGCTCAGCCGATTTGGCGGGTTCTAACCTGACTATCTGGTCTGGCTCAAAAGATATTACTGGTGACAATGCCGACGGCAACTACATCTATTACGGTGTGCGCGAGTTTGGTATGAGCGCCATGATGAATGGCATCGCCCTGCACGGCGGCTTTATTAACTACGGCGCTACCTTCCTGATGTTTATGGAATACGCCCGCAATGCCGTACGTATGGCGGCCCTGATGAAGCAGCAGAGCATTTTTGTTTACACCCACGACTCAATTGGTTTGGGCGAAGATGGCCCCACTCACCAGCCGGTTGAACAGTTGAGTGCATTGCGCTCCACGCCCAACCTGCATACCTGGCGTCCCTGTGACACAGTGGAGTCTGCGGTAAGCTGGAAGAGTGCTATTGAGCGCCGCGATGGCCCGGCTGCACTGGTATTTAGCCGTCAAGGCCTTGCGCCAATGCCCCGCGATGCAGAGCAGGTAGCGGCGATCGCTCGCGGCGGTTACATTCTCAAAGACTGCGATGCACCTCAGGCAATTTTGATTGCCACAGGTTCAGAAGTTGAGCTGGCGGTTAATGCGGCTGATGAGCTGGCAAGCAAAGGTATTGGGGTCCGTGTTGTGTCCATGCCCTGTGCCGAAATTTTCTCAGCACAGGATGCTGCCTATAGAGATTCAGTGTTAACCCCGGCTATTCGCGCGCGAGTGGCTGTGGAAGCCCTGCATGCTGATTACTGGTACAAATTTGTCGGTCTTGATGGCCGCGTAGTGGGCATGCGCAGCTTTGGTGAATCTGCACCGGGCGGGGAGTTGATGAAAGAGTTTGGCTTTACCGTCGACAATGTAGTGAGCAATGTTATGGAAGCGATTGGTTAATGATTCGCGTAGCCATTAATGGCTATGGCCGTATAGGCCGTTCAGTTTTGCGGGCCCTCTATGAATCTGGGGCTCGTGACTCTGTGCAGGTGGTGGCAATCAACGAACCAGCTGACAGCAAAACCATTGCCCATTTGACCAGATACGACTCTACTCATGGTCGGTTCCCTGGCTCGGTTGATGGAAGTGATCACTCACTTACAATTAATGGCGACAGTATCCAAATCCTACATAAGGAGCAGTTGGATCAACTGCCTTGGGGCGATCTGGGCATTGATCTGGTGCTGGAATGCAGTGGCAGCTTTAGCGATCGCCAGACAGCTGAGCTGCATTTGGCCAGCGGTGCCAAACGGGTATTATTTTCGCAACCGGCCGAACCCACAGTGGACGCCACCATTGTTTATGGGATCAATCAACACCTGCTAAATGCTGATCAGACCATTGTGTCTGCTGCCTCTTGCTCGACCAACTGCGTGGTACCAGTTATCAAAGTGCTCAATGACAGATTTGGCATAGAGGGCGGGGTAATCACCACCATTCACTCGGCTATGAATGATCAGCCAGTGATAGATGCCTATCATCACACCGATCTCCGTAAAACCCGCGCCGCCATGCAGTCAATTATTCCAGTTGATACAGGTCTGGCACTGGGTATAGATCGCCTGCTGCCAGAACTTACCGGCCGCTTTCAGGCCCAGGCAATGCGGGTGCCCACAGTCAATGTGTCAGCTATTGATCTATCGATTATGCTCGATACTCAGGTAGATGGTAGTGCTGTTAATGCCGCCCTGCAGGCCGCTGCTGCTGGTGAGCTTGAGGGAGTGCTTGGCTATACCGAGGAACCTTTGGCCTCCTGCGACTTCAACCATGATCCGCGCAGTGGCATTGTGGATGCCAGCCAAACCAGGGTAAGCCAGAAAAAATTAGTTAAAGTGTTAATCTGGTTCGATAACGAATGGGGTTACGCTAATAGAATGCTCGACACCATGCTGTGCTGGTACCAATTACCCGCAGTGCACAGCTGAACACCATCAACTGCTAATAATCAACACTGAAAAGGATAACAATGACTCTCAAGCTAATGACCGACTTGGATTTAACTGGCAAACGGGTACTGATTCGCGAAGATTTGAATGTACCTATTAGAGAGGGCGTTGTCACCAGCGACACCAGACTGCGGGCTGCACTACCCACTATCAAGCTGGCTATGACCGCTGGCGCTAAAGTTATCTTAATGTCACACCTGGGCCGCCCCACAGAGGGCGAATATGACCAGCAATACAGCATGGCTCCAGTAGCCAAGCATCTGGGACAGCTTTTGGGCCAGCCAGTGCGTCTAGAGCAAAGCTGGGCCAATGGCCTTGAGCAGACCAATGGTGAGCTGGTGATGCTGGAAAATGTTCGCTTTAATCCTGGCGAAAAGAAAAACGACGATACCCTGGCCAAAAGCTATGCCAAGCTCTGTGATATTTTTGTCATGGATGCCTTTGGCACGGCCCATCGCGCCCAGGCCTCAACTCATGGGGTAGCCAAATATGCACCTCTAGCCTGCGCTGGCCCGCTGCTTGCCAGGGAGTTGGACGCTCTGGAGAAAGCCATAGCCAATCCGGCTGCCCCGGTGGCTGCTATAGTCGGGGGGTCCAAGGTGTCGACCAAGTTAATGGTGCTGGAAACATTGGCCGACAAGGTTGATCAGTTAATCGTCGGCGGTGGTATCGCCAATACTTTTTTAGCGGCGGCCGGCAAACCCGTTGGCAAGTCACTCTATGAGCCAGATTTAATCCCCGCCGCCCAGGCGCTAATGGACAGAGTCAATATTCCTCTGCCCACTGATGTGGTGGTAGGCAAAGAATTTTCCGAGGCCGCCGAGGCAAGAATAGTCGCCGCCGAAGACGTCGCCGACGACGATATGATTTTTGATATAGGACCAGACTCGGCCAGAAATCTGGCGGGCATCATCGCGTCTATGGGCACAATTATTTGGAATGGCCCTGTAGGAGTGTTTGAGTTTGATCAGTTTGGCGAGGGCACCAAGGCAATCTCCCTCGCCATTGCTAAAAGCGCTGGCTTTTCCATTGCCGGGGGCGGAGATACCCTTGCTGCTGTGGATAAATATGACATCACCGAACAGGTATCCTATATTTCCACAGGAGGTGGTGCATTTTTAGAATATGTTGAGGGCAAAGAGTTACCTGCTGTTGCTGTACTGGAGCAGCGGGCCAAAAGCTAGACCATTGATTTAAGGGAAGGAAGAGACCATGGCATTAATTTCATTGAGACAGATGCTAGACCACGCCGCGGAGCACGACTACGGGGTACCTGCATTTAACGTCAATAACCTTGAACAGATGCGCGCCATTATGCTGGCCGCAGAGCAGACTGACAGCCCAGTCATAGTTCAGGCTTCAGCTGGCGCCCGCAAATATGCCGGCGCGCCATTTTTGCGCCACCTGATACAGGCTGCCGTTGAGCAGTGGCCAGATATTCCAGTCTGTGTCCATCAGGACCATGGTACCAGTCCAGCTATATGCCAGCGTTCCATTCAGCTTGGTTTTACCTCGGTGATGATGGATGGCTCGCTGATGGAAGATGGCAAGACGCCATCCAGCTATGAATATAATATTGATGTCACTAAACGCGCCGTTGCAATGGCCCATGCCTGTGGCGTCTCTGTGGAAGGTGAGCTTGGTTGTCTGGGTTCGCTGGAGACTGGACAAGCAGGTGAAGAAGATGGCGTGGGTGCCGAGGGCACGCTGACCCATGACCAGATGTTGACTGATCCGGAGGAGGCTGCAGATTTCGTCTCTAAAACCCATGTAGATGCCCTGGCCATTGCCTGTGGTACCAGCCATGGAGCCTATAAATTTAGCCGTCCACCCACGGGTGACATTCTGGCCATCGACCGCATCAAAGAAATTAATAGGCGCATACCTGGGACTCATCTGGTAATGCACGGGTCCTCATCTGTGCCCCAGGAATGGCTGGCAATTATCAACCAATACGGCGGGGAAATCCCTGAGACCTACGGTGTGCCCGTCGAGCAAATATGCGAAGGCATCAAGCATGGTGTGCGCAAAATAAATATAGATACCGATCTGCGTCTGGCCTCTACTGGCGCCGTGCGCCGCTATCTGGCTGAAAATCCCGCGGCATTCGATCCGCGCTCTTACCTGAAAGAGACCATCACTGCCATGCGTGATATCGCAGTGGCAAGATATGAGGCCTTTGGTACGGCGGGCAATGCCAGTAAGATAAAAGCGCTAAGTCTGGACGCAATGACTGGGCGCTATGAGGCGGGTGAGTTGAACCCAAAAATAAACTAAGTCCAGTGATCAGCCAGTATAGGCACTGCTGGCTAATGGGCTACGGCCTGTGCAGCCGATAATAATTACAAGAGAGCATTATGATGGATATGATCTATCCAGTTTTTACCCTAGTTATCTTTACCTTTGTGGTCTCTGCCGCCGTTGGTACATCGCGGCTGCTCAGTGTGCGCCGACGGGAGATAAACCCAAGGTACTTTTCCCTGATGACCGGCGACACTCCGCCAGACTATGTTCAGAAGCTGGGGCGTAACTATGCCAATCTACTGGAAATGCCCGTGCTGTTTTATCTCCTGGGTGCTCTGGTGATAGCTCTGGATATTAACCATCAGGCGCTGACCAACTGTGCCTGGTTGTATGTGGCCCTGCGCTTTGTTCATAGTGGCATCCATATCACTTACAACAATGCTGTACATCGTTTAATGGTATTCGTTTTGTCAGTACTCACTCTGCTGACTATGTGGATACAGTTATTTTTACTGCTGGGGTAGGGGTTTATGAGTATTGATACAGTGGCAGTATGGCACCAGCTGGCCAAAGACCGCGACGTGGTTGGCCTGGACTCTCTGCTGCATAAGGATGTAGTTTTTCACTCGCCAGTTGTACACAGCCCACAGGTTGGCAAGAGTATTACCACTAAATATTTAGCTGCAGCCTTTGAGGTATTCTTTAATGAGAGCTTTGTCTATGTGCGCGAAGTCCATGGAGACGGGCATGCCATGCTGGAATTTGAGGTGGAAATTCAGGGAGTGGTGGTCAACGGAGTGGATATGATCAGCTGGAACCAGGATGGTCTGATCACAGATTTTAAAGTTATGATCAGGCCTCTCAAGGCTGTCAATATAATCCATCAAAATATGGGAGCCATGCTTCAGGCTCAACCGTGGCCATGAGGCCATGGGTGGCAAGCAGATTCCTGTGTATGCCATGCCGCGTATGCAAAACTATCTAACCACCAATGGCCCGTGGAGCCAGTTGGTCAGCTACAACAATATTGCGCTGCAAACCCTACAGCATAATAAGCCAGTTGAGTTTGCCAATATCAGTGTTACCCCCATACTGGTTCCTCATCGCGACGAATTCTCAGAGACCGTGGGCTATGTGATTTCTACGCGCCACAAGTCGGCGCTGTTTATTCCTGATATTAACAAGTGGTCGATTTGGGAAACTGATCTTGCCGAGATTATTCAAACAGTGGACTATGCGTTACTCGATGCTACTTTTTTTGGTGATGGTGAATTGCCAGGGAGAGATATGTCAAAGGTGCCTCATCCTTTGGTGACTGAAACCATGGAGACCCTCAACCACCTGTCGGCTCACCAGCGCAATAAAGTTTGGTTTATCCATATGAATCATACAAACCCTCTGCTTGATCCCAGCAGTAGAGAATCGCAACTGGTACGATCAGCTGGCTAAAATATTGCCGAACAGGGCATTCGTCTGCCACTTTAATCTCTCCCCTGGCCGCGGTCTTTTTCGATAAATTTTATACTGACAAACGGTCGCCCCCTGAGCCCAAAATTGGTCTATGTTTATTGGACGGCCTAGGCCTGTTTATTTTAAATTGGTTCCATTGGTTAAGTCATTTTGTCGAGATTGTTTTTTGATGATAGGCGCCATCAAAATCTAGATAAAACCCCATTAACGCGAGAGGTTTCATCATGGAAGATGGCCAGCAAAATACTCTGTCTGCCGCTACTGCCGCCAGCGGGGCAGCGGCAAAACCGAGAAAATGGTGGCAGTGGATACTGGTTTATCCCACCTTTGTTATTGCTCTGGTAGGTGCTGTGCCTACTTTTAAAGAGCTCTATGATTCCAGATCCCGCGATGTAGATTTTGGCACCTCCAAAATTGCTGAAATGCGCAATGAAATGTGGCGTAAAAATATGACCTGTGGCATGGCGCCGATGGATCCATTAATCAATGATTTTAATGTGGCCGTTGACGCCACTATCTGTAAGTCTGGCGACGTGCTTATCAGGGTCACCACCCCGGCAAAAAAACAGTTCTTTGAATGGGTCTCTATAGATGCCATTTTTTCCGCCAATGTTTCAAATACTGCCGCACTGAATTTATTTAACAGTGCAATTGCCGATCACGGTGACTGGTCTGAGCCAGACTGGCCAGACCATGATTCGGATTACGACTCGGGCTTTGGCTCGGATAGTCCCTACCCTGGGGCCGTATCCCAATACTATGGTCCCGTGGTGCTCTGCCAAAATTGGATTAACAATGTATTGTTTGTGCGCAGAGTGTCCTATCCAAATCAGGGCTGTTTTGACGAAACCATCAATACTTTTACAGGGCAGGTTGTGAATGTCATTGCAGCGCCCTGTTACTGTTAACGGAGACTCAACAATGCGACATATTATTCAATCACCGGTCATTTTTTTACTGCTTGGCTCAATGCTTTTATGTGGCAATATTTATGCTCAGAGCACTCACTTGCAGGGTGCTGAGGAAGACATAAAACCCAGTCCGCTGATATTGCCAATGGCCCCAGAGATACCCAGAGACTTGTCCGTCCCCATTGATCTCACTGATCAGAAAATCGAGCCGATCCAAGCGGAGCCAAGCGCAGCGAGGCCTGTTGCTGCGCCAGAGTATAAGAAGGCAAAAAAGGAACAGAGCCAGGATTCTGAATAAAGTTTGTTAGAGGCATTGTTGAAAAAAAGGAGTTACAAAAATGGATTTATTAGATTCCCAAAATGTAAATAACCGTATTAAAAAACGCACAGTAGCTACAGCGGTTTTAGTCCATCTTTATTTGACCCTGATTACCCTGGGGTTTTGGCTGATCCCTCTGACGCTGTTTGGCATTATCGCATCGAGTCTATTGCGCAACGATATTGACGAGGCTAAATCTAGTGCCAACAGTTTCAATAAAGCACTGCCATTTAAATATTTTGGCCAGGTATTTACCCACATCCAGCATGTTTTTCACCACCCGATTAAAATCGAGGAAGATATCTTTGCCACAGTGGAAGCAGAACTTAAAACCAAGACACCAATTGGCGCTTTGGAACCCATGACAATCACCGACAAAGATAAAGAGTTGAGATCTTTTGAGGAGCGATCTTTTCTCAAGGGCGAAGCCACATCGACGTCGCGCGGCACAACCATTACGTTAATTTTAAACCAGAGTAGCTTCGGTGCTGTGCGCTCCTTTGAATGGCGCGTAATTGTCGGTGGCTATGTGGACAATGATGCTAAATTCAAATTAATTGCCTATTCACCATTCACACTGCTGTTTTGGATTGCTCCCTATCTAAGGCGTGAGACTAACCTGCTGAGCAGGGTACGGACCATCTATTCCAGTGCCTATAATGATATTGATATTTCCACCCAGGTACGTTCTATCAGTGAGACAGTATTTGATGCCATGGTGCTGGCGCTAGAAAAAAACGGCATAGATACCAGTGATCTAAAAGCTCAGAAACTACAGAGCATGAATATCAATATCTCCGGAGGCAAAGTGAATATGGGCAATGTAGTCCAGGGTGCTATGAACAAAATTGGTGCCGCCGTTAAAGGCGCCAAGGCATGAGTAAGTCTAATATGCATATCAATGTCTCTGGGGGTAACGCGGTTATTGGCAACATCAGCCAGGGGCATGGCAACCAATTGTGTGGAGAGCAAGTAAGCTCAATAACTGAGGGGCAATTTGAGAATTTTTACCAGGCTCTGGAAGACTTAATGTCGAACAACCATATCCCTCAGCAGGACTATCTCGCCCTCAAGAACGAAGTTAAGCAACTTCAGCAAAGTCCCTGTCAATCTACAATAGGGTCTTCTCTTGAGGGCCTGTACAAAAAATACGCCTGGGCCACGGCGCCTTTAAAAGCATTGCTGGACATAGTGATAGGCTAATACAATACAACACCAATAAGCACAGGAATAACCACAATGGCCACCCCTTATGCCTTAGTTGCATTGAATATTATCTGTATATTTCTGTGCTATCAGATCGCAGCCAGCCGCAACGCCGATGCGCGCTTTTGGGGGTTTATGGGTTTCTTTTTTGGCCCTCTGGCACTACCCTTTTTGCTCTTCACCAAGCCAAGAGACAAATAATATGTCGGGCGAAACAGAGTTAAAATCCATACTGCAGGGGCTGTCACCCCAGTTATTAAATGAGACCTACGCATTCTGCACATTGCCCAATGGCAGCTACGGTGACTGTACAGCGGCGGCACCTATTGCCAGTTTCCAGGAGCAGGAGGGTCTGACCCTGGTAGTGCCTCAGGACAGGGCAGACGCCACAGGCTTGGAGTACACAGGGTTATTCCGCTGTATTAGTTTACAGGTGCATTCCAGTCTTGAGTCTGTGGGGCTCACCGCCGTGGTCGCTGGCAAATTAGCGGTCTACGATATCAGTGTCAATATGATAGCTGGTTACTACCATGATCATCTTTTTGTACCAGTGGCGCAGGCCGAGCAGGCGCTGGAATTAATCAACAGTCTAAGCAATCTCTGATTGCTAATCTGTCCCAGTCATAACCATTTTATGGCGAAATAAAAAACCCGACGGCTGAGTAAACTGTCGGGCTTTTGTCGGCGAATAGGCATTTGGCGTATCTAGGTGCCAAATACCCCTTTAAAGAAAAAGAAGAACAGAATAGACAATGCCGCACCTGCCGGCAGGGTAACTACCCAGGAGAGGAAAATAGAGCCAACCATTCTCAGGTTAAGCGCTCCAATTCCCCGTGCCATTCCCACACCTAAAACAGCGCCCACCAATGTGTGTGTCGTGGAAATGGGCAGTCCCGTGCCCGAGGCCAGGACCACTGTGGCAGCAGCCCCAAGTTCGGCGGCAAAGCCGCGGCTGGGGGTGAGTTCGGTAATTTTGCGGCCTATGGTGCCCATCACTTTGAAGCCATAGGTGGCCAGTCCAAAGACAATACCTGCGCCACCCAACAACAGGATCCAGCTGGGCATGGAGCTCTTGGCAGCTATGTCCCCGCCGGCATTCACCACATTGACCACTGCTGCCAGTGGGCCAACCGCATTGGCAACATCGTTGGAGCCATGGGCAAAGGCCATACTGCAGGCGGTAAATATCATCAGCACGGCGAACACTTTCTCTACATTGTAGAAGCGGTTGTCTTCCTCTTTGCTGGTATCGCGCTCGACCTTGCTGAGCAGATAGGTGCCGATAATCGTGACCAGGATGCCGAAGCCCGCGGCGACAAGCACATTTTCTCCGTAGGACAGCTTGATACCAATGTCTTTAAATACATGTTTTAACCCTTTTAACAGAGTCACCATGGCCATCAGAAAGCCAACAGCGAACATATACATAGGGGCGTATTTTTTAGCGCGATCAAACGGGTTGTCCTGAATCAGAATCAGGCGCTGAACGCTTCTGAAAATGGCAAATGAGATAGTGCCAGCCATCACTGGTGAAACCACCCAGCTAGCGACAATGGTGCTCACTTTAGACCAGTTGACCGCATCATAGGACACGCCTACAGCGGCAAAGCCAACAATGGCACCGACAATACTGTGGGTAGTGGAAACAGGCCAGCCCATAAAGCTGGCCACGGCCAGCCAAGTGCCTGCGGCCAGCAGTGCCGAGAGCATGCCGAATACCAGCAAATCTGGCTGGTCAGTGAAGACTGCCGAGTCCACAATGCCTTTGCGAATGGTGGAGGTTACTTCTCCGCCGGCTAGATAGGCTCCGGCAAATTCAAATACCATAGCGATAAGAATCGCCTGCTTGATGGTCAGCGCCTTGGAGCCCACAGAGGTACCCATGGCATTGGCCACGTCATTGGCGCCCACACCCCAGGCCATAAAGAAGCCAAAGGCGGCGGCCATAAGAATCAGGATGGTGCCGTATTCGGTAAATAATTCCATAGTTAGAGGTCCGGAAGTTGGTTATTTGGCGAGTAAAAGCTCGAGGCTATTGCCCACGCGCTCAGCGGTATCTGCAATGGCACCTATATTATCTATGGTGCTGTACAGGAACATCACATCAACTGGAGGCATATCTGCTTCCAGCTTGAACAGGCGGTGGCGGAGCTTGCGCTCTTTTTTGTCGACCTTCTGTTCCTGAGCGTCCAGCTCGCGTATTAACTTTTGTACAAACTTCACTTCCTGGCCTATAAAGCCTGTCTCCAACAGCTCGTCCAGCTCATTGATGGCTTTAAGCGCTTTCTCACAGGTTTCTATGGCGCTTTTTACAAAGCCGATAAGATCGGCCTGCAGTGCGGTAGGTATATCCATTTCGCGACCTAGCACAATGCCGCAGACGTCTTTCGCCATATTGGCAATTTCATCTTGCTGGGCAAGGATATTGAGCAAATCTGTGCGCGAAACAGGCATAAACAGACTCTTGGGCATGTTCAAGCGGAACTGTTTCTTTAACTCGTCGGCACGATTTTCCTGCTCGGCAATTTGGTCAAAGGTCGCACTGGCTTTGTCCCATTTATTGGTAATTACCGCATCAAAGAAGTTTTCAAGCTCAGCCGCACAGCCCACAGCCAGCGACATATGTTCTTGAAGTGGTTTGATCGGCGACTTGCCAAACAGGTTAGAAATTGGATTACTAAATGCCATACTGCCATCCTCTTAATTTCTTCGCAGTATAGGGGTTTGTCATAAAAATGAAACATTTATGACATAAACATAAGAGATCCTTTAGCCTATCAGGCCTGAGCGTATTGCTCACTGTGACTCAGCCAGCGAGCAATCAGCCTATCTGCCAAATCAGGACGATTGAGGAGTAGACTTTCCGCCAGATGTTTAATATGAGGAAGCATATGGGCATCCCGTTGCAGATCGGCAATATGCAACTGCATATCTCCGGTTTGGCGAGTTCCCAACACTTCACCAGGGCCGCGCAACTCAAGATCTTTCTCGGCAATCTTAAAGCCGTCATTGGTTTCACGCATGGTTTTAAGGCGTGCACTGCCATTGCCAGAAATGGGTGGGCTGTAGAGAAGAACACAGTGGCTGCTCTGCGACCCTCGACCAACGCGACCGCGCAGCTGGTGCAGCTGTGAGAGCCCCAGGCGCTCGGCATTTTCGATAATCATCAGACTGGCGTTGGGCACATCCACACCTACTTCGATCACCGTGGTGGCCACTAGTAGATTGATCTCTCCGGATGTAAAGGCCTCCATAATCTCCAGTTTTTCTCGGGGCTTAAGCCGACCATGAATAAGGCCAATGCTGAGGCCGGGCAACATTAACTGCAGTTCACTGGCGGTTACCTCGGCCGCCTGAGCCTCGAGGACATCAGACTCTTCAATCAATGTGCACACCCAGTAAGCCTGTCGACCCTGGGTGCAGGAGACGCGCACCCGCTCAATAATATCGTTGCGCCGCAGATTGCTTAACACCACAGTTTCTACTGGCGTGCGGCCCGGTGGCAGCTCATCAATCACTGAGCAGTCAAGATCAGCATAGGCACTCATGGCCAGTGTTCTGGGGATAGGCGTTGCCGTCATAATAAGCTGATGAGGAGCGGGGCCATTGATCACCGGTCCCTCCGGACTAAAGCCCTTATTGCGCAGAGCCAGTCGCTGGTGCACGCCAAAGCGATGCTGCTCATCAATAATGCTCAGCCCCAGGTCGTTAAATACCACAGTCTCCTGAAACAGAGCATGGGTGCCTATAACCATCTGCGCCTGACCCTCTGCGATAGCCTGCAGCTGCACTTCTCGCGCCTTGCCTTTGACCTTGCCGGTGAGAAAGGCAATGCGAATACCCAATGGTCGCAGCCATTGCTCAAAATTAACCCGGTGCTGGTCAGCGAGAATTTCTGTGGGTGCCATCAGTGCCGCCTGCCTGCCATTGGCTATGGCCTGTATGGCTGCCAGAGCGGCCACCACCGTCTTGCCAGAACCCACATCACCCTGTACCAGGCGCAACATGGGAACCGCGGTGCTAATATCCGCACTAATTTCCTGTGCGACTCTTTGCTGGGCCGCGGTCAAGGCGAAGGGTAATTGCTCGAGAAACTTGTTGCGCGCCGATTTATCATCAACTAGCAGTGGAGCACGCTGCAGTTGCACCTTTTGGCGCAGGCGCAACAGGCTGAGATTATGGGCAACCAATTCTTCTGCAGCCAGACGCTGCTGTGCTGGATGTTCGCCCTCGGCCAGCAGATGCAGAGCTGTGCCTGGCGGCGGATTGTGCAGCAGGCGCAGGGCGTCGACCAGCGAGTAGGACAGCTGATGTTCTAAATCGCTATCAATATCTGGCGGAATCAATTCGGCGATCCTGTGGCTATTGAGCCTGGTTAATGCCTGACCGCAGAGATCGCGCATACGATTCTGGGTAATGCCCTCAGTGGCAGGATAAATCGGCGTTAATGTCTCCTCCAGCTCGGTCGGGTTTGGGGTGTCCAGATATTGATACTCAGGATGATAGAGCTCTAACCCGGACTTGCCTCGCCGCACTTCGCCAAAGCAGCGCAGTCTGGTCCCTGGTGCAAGGCGCTCTTGCTGGGCGCGGTTAAAGTGGAAAAATCTCAGGGTAATAACGCCGCTGTGATCCTGAATACGGCACACCAGGCTGCGGCGACGACCAAAGACCACGTCACTGGCGCGAATCTCGCCCTCGATCACCACTTCGGTCATAGGCTGAGCACCGCCTATGGCGGTGATTTGGGTACGATCTATATAGCGCAGGGGCAGATGAAACAGCAGATCCTGCAGGCTGTAGAGTCCGAGCTTTTTTAATTTGGTCGCCAGCGCAGGCCCGACGCCAGTCAGGGTTTCTACGCTCAGCCTGTCCAGCCCATTATCGGACATCAGAGGTTTTTCAAACCTGAGCTTTTAACAATATCGGCGCCTGGAAGGTTACGCTCGTTAATTGCTTTGCGCAGGGCATCAATTGCCTTGTGCCGGGGAAAGCTGGCGCGCCAGGCCAGAGCGGTGGTTCGCGACGGTGCATCACCGGCAAACGGGCGAGTGACCAGGGTATTGCCTCGGTAAGCGGCTCCCAGCGCTGCAGACTGGGGCAGGATGGTAATTCCCAGGCCAGATGCCACCATATAACACAGGGTCTCCAGAGAGCTGCCTTCGGTCATGGTGCGAATGGGTGCGGACTCTGCAGGATGCTGGTTAATATTGGGCAGAGCTTCTATGACCTGGTCTCTAAAGCAATGGCCCTCGCCCATCATCAGTACATTTTCTCCATCCAGATCACTGTGCTCTATAAACTGTTTTGCAGCCAGTGGATGACTATCTGGAATCAGCACCACAAAGGGCTCCTCATAGAGCGGCTGAACCACTACATCTGGTTCATTAAACGGCAGGGCAACAATAATCACATCGACCTCGCCACTGCGCAGACGCTTGCGCAAGCTACTGGTGTAACCCTCTTCAATCACCAGCGGCATCTGCGGAGCCTGCTTTTGCAGAGGGGGAATAAAATGGGGAAACAAATAGGGGCCAATGGTAAAAATGGCTCCCACATGCAGCGGGCTATTGAGCTGGTCTTTGCCGGAGGTGGCAATATCCCTAATGGCTGCTGCCTCCTCCAGTACGCGCTGAGACTGGGTAATAATCTGCTCACCAATGGGTGTCGGGCGCACACTGCTTTTAGAGCGCTCAAAAAGATCCACGCCCAATTCACTTTCCAGTTTCTTAACCGCTATACTCAGGGTCGGCTGGCTGACATTGCAGCGCTCGGCCGCCTGGCCAAAATGTTGTAGCTGGGCCAGAGTGGTAATGTAGCGGAGCTCGGTGAGTGTCATCTGGTAGTACCTTATGGGCTTATCTAGTGTTTTTATAATAGCTAATACTAATCAAATATGACAGATCAATTAAAAATATTATTTGCCGGCTGTGGCGACATAGCCCAGCGCGCAGCAGCCCGCACTGGGCACCACAGCTATGGGTTGCGGCGCAATCCGCAAGCTCTGCCAGCTAATATTGTACCCATTGCCGCAGATATCACTGATAGTACTGAGCTGGCGTCTATTTTGGATCGCGGCTTTGATGTGGTTGTGGTGACCCTTACACCAGGGGCCTTTACCGAGCAGGCTTACCGGGATTCCTATGTTAGAGCAGCTGAGGCTTTATCTCAGGCAATCGCTGCTACAGAGCACAGCCCCCGCCTGGTTATCTGGGTCTCTAGTACCAGTGTCTATGGCAATAATAATGGCGACTGGGTCGATGAGGACTCTGTTACTGCTCCCCAGTCATTTTCCGGGAAACTGTTGCTAGAGGCAGAGCAGTTGATTGCCGGGTTACCCTGTGCTCACTGTATTGTGCGTTTCTCTGGTATCTATGGGCCCGGCCGTACCAGAATGCTCGGCCAGATAAAAGCGGGCAAGGGGCGGCCAGCGCAGCCTGAGCAGTGGAGTAACAGGATTCACAGCGATGACTGTGGCGCTGTACTGGCTCATATTATCCATAGGTTTGCAGCGGGTGAGACAGTGGCTAGCCTGTATCTGGCGACCGACTCTGCTCCAGTGACTCAGCATGATTTGCGTGTTTGGATGGCGGCGCAGATGGGAGTTCAGTTAATAGATGAGCTGGTTGAGCAAAAAGCTGTCAGGCGCTGCAGCAACCAGCGCCTTCTAGACTCTGGGTACAGGTTTATTTATCCCAGCTATAAGGAGGGCTATACAGCCCTGATGGCTGATTAGATAACCAGAATCCCGTCCATCTCTACCTGGGCACCCTTGGGTAACTCATTGACGCCAATGGCGGCACGAGCTGGATAGGGCTCTTGAAAATGCTGGCCCATGATTTCATTGACCATGGGAAAGTGGCTGAGATCGGTCAGAAAGATATTGAGCTTAACAATATTGCTCAGATCGCCGCCGGAGGCCTCACAGACGGCACTGAGATTTTTAAATACCTGATTAATCTGCGCGCTGATATCACCATCGACCAGGGTCATGGTTTGTGGATCCAGCGGAATCTGCCCCGACAGATAGACGGTATTGTTGACCTTAACGGCCTGCACGTAGGTCCCTATGGCAGCCGGGGCGCTATCTGTATGAATAATGGCTTTATTGGTCATCTGATTCTCCTTGGCTAGATTCAGTTTAGATTGACAGTTACTTGTTTTTAACCCGGTAGACACGACGCACAGGTTTGAGGCTGCGGGCACGCCGCAGTATGTCGGCCAGATGTATGCGGTCTCTGACAATCAGGACCACATCCACCACGCTGGTAAAGGCATCTTTCTCGGTGACACTGATATTTTCGATGGTCGCATCTTCCTCGGTAATCCTCGAGGCCATTGCTGCGATAAAGCCGCGCTCAGGAGTGAATTCCACCTTTATCTCGACCGGGAATTCACCTTTGACTGCGGAGGACCAGCTGAGTCGCATGCACTTCTCAGGGTTATTGCGTATCTCCTTAAGGTTGCGACAGGTCTCAAGGTGTATCACCAGCCCTTTACCTGGCGTGATATGGCCTAGAATCGGATCGCCAGGTATAGGGTGGCAGCAGCGAGCATATTGCAGCAGCAGACCCTCTGAAGCATCGATAACAACCGGCAATGTCGAGTTCTTTTTGCCGTCGGCAATTTTGCGTTTGGCCGGTGGCACCAGAAGATTGGCGACCGCAAAGGGCACGCTGTTGCCCAGGCCAATCTGCTGCAGCACATGCTCAAAGGTAGGTGCCCCCGTCTCCTTAAGCAGGGTTTTAATCTGCGATTTTTTCAACTCTTTATATTTGGTTCCCAAATTAGCCAGAGCCTGATCAAGTAGGCGTTTGCCCAGATCTACCGATTCATCGTGCTGCTGGTTCTTTAGGAAGTGGCGAATGGCGCTGCGGGCCCTGGCAGTGACTACAAAGTTAAGCCAGTTGGGGTTGGGCTGTGCACCAGCCGTGCTGATAATTTCAATTCTCTGACCACTCTCCAAATGTTCGGACAGGGGTGTGAGCTGGCCGTCCACGCGGCAGGCAATACAGCGATCTCCCAATCCGGTGTGCACCGAGTAGGCAAAGTCGATAGGTGTTGCGCCGGAGGGCAGTTCAACAATAGTACCCTTGGGGGTAAACACATAGATTTCGTCGGGGAAAAGATCGGCTTTAACATGCTCGAGAAACTCCAGGGAATCCCCGGCCTCTTTTTGCATCTCCAGCAGACCCTGCACCCAGCGAGTGGCCCGTCTCTGTTGGCCATCTATATTTTGCTGACCGGATTTGTACTCCCAGTGAGCGGCGATACCATAGTTGGCCATTTTTTCCATTTCTTTGGTGCGGATCTGCACCTCAATCACTACTCCGTGCATGCCCACCAGCACAGTATGCAGAGACTGGTAGCCATTGGCTTTGGGAATGGCGATATAGTCTTTAAACTCACCTGGCACAGGTTTAAACAGGTTGTGCATAATACCCAGAGTTCGGTAGCACTGATCCACATCATCTACCACCAAGCGAAAGGCGAACACATCCATGATATCGCGGAACGACTTTTTCTTTTCGCGCATCTTTCGATAGATGCTCCACAGATGCTTCTCGCGACCTTTGACAGTTGCCGCGAACGACTCATTCTCCAGACGCAGCTCAATGGCCTGATGGATTTCAGTAACAATCTCTTTGCGGTGTTTGCGCGCGGCGGTCATGGCCTCGCGCAGACGGCGATGACGCAGCGGATACATGGCTGCAAAGCCCAGATCTTCAAATTCGAGACGTATATCATTGATACCCAGCCGCTGGGCAATCGGCGCATAGATATCCAGAGTTTCCCGAGCGATTCGTCTGCGCTTTTCTGGCGGCAGTACGCCAAGGGTTCGCATATTATGGAGGCGATCTGCTAGCTTAACCAGCACCACGCGGATATCGCGAGACATGGCCAGCGTCATCTTTTGGAAGCTCTCTGCCTGCTGTTCGGCTTTAGATTCGAACTCAATTTCAGTTAGCTTGCTAACACCGTCCACAAGGTCGGCAACGGTGCGACCAAAGTGACGACTAATCTGACTCTTGGTGGCCCAGGTATCCTCAATAACATCGTGTAACAGTGCAGCGATCAAACTCTCATGATCAAGGTGCATATCGGCAAGGATATTGGCCACTGCAAGGGGGTGAGTAATGTAGGGGTCGCCACTCTGGCGCATCTGACCCGAGTGGCACTGTTCTGAGAAGCTGTAGGCGCGCTCTACCTTTTTAACTTCTTTAGCGTCTAGGTAAGAGGAGAGCTTGTCGGTGAGCACTGTAAGCACTGCGGGCTGGCCTCCTCTGTCGGCTGATCTCTCTGGCGAGAGTTTCTTAGGCGGCGGGCTCTTCTGGTGCTTTGGGAGCCTCTGCTGTCTCTGAAGCTTCCAAGCCATCTTGGACTTCTTCAGACTCAACGATCTCATAATCCTGGACTACTTCTGTCAGGATATCCGCTGTTACCAGACCTTCTTCGATTTCGCGCAGGGCAATTACTGTAGGCTTATCGTTTTCTTCCTCTACCATTGGAGGACGACCTTCAGTCGCGATTTGACGCGCCCGCTTTGAGCCGACCATCACCAATTCAAAACGGTTATCTACATGTTCCAGACAATCTTCTACAGTTATACGAGCCATCTTTTTTCCGCCAAACCTAATCAATGAATAAAAAACACACAAACCCGCAGTTAGAAACCGCGCGGGTCGGCAAGTTTACCTGTTGCGGGGGGTTACGACAATAAATCTAACAGTAATTTTTCATGGCGCTCAACTGGGGTTTTGCAGCGCTGGGCAGTAATTATGGCCTCTAACTCCTGACGGGCCGTACTGAAGTCATCATTGACCACCAGATAATCGGCCTCTACATAATGGCTCATCTCTTCGGTAGCGGCAGCAATACGCTGTTCGATTACCTCAGCTTTGTCCTGTCCCCGTCCATTGAGCCGCTCGCGCAGTGCCTTTTTGCTGGGGGGCAGAATAAAGATACTTTGACTCATGGGGAATTTTGTTCGCACCTGTTCGGCGCCCTGCCAGTCGATTTCCAGAATAACGTCAGTGCCACCGTTCAATGTATCCCGGACCCACTGCTCAGAGGTGCCATAAAAGTTGCCAAATACTTCGGCATGCTCAAAAAAAGCACTGTCGGCTACCATGCTAGCAAAAGTATCTTGACTGATAAAATGGTAGTTAACACCGTCAACCTCACCTGGCCTGCAGGCTCTGGTGGTATGGGATACCGAGGCTTGAATATTGTCCATGCGCGCAAGAATCTCTGCCACTAGACTGGTTTTGCCCGCCCCAGAGGGTGCAGAAATAATAAATAGAGTGCCTTGGGCCATAATGTGAAACTAGTCCTTGCCTGAAAATACCTTGGAATTGGGATTATTCCAGATTCTACAGCCAGTGTAATAAAAATTTTAGTTATTGTTTCTGTCCTTGGCTCAAAGGGTCAAAGAGCCGGTTCAGGCATGCGGCCAAACGCACTCCTGCCATCAGCAGGCGCCGCTCTATAATCGGTTGGCTGCGATCTATATAGGACTGGGTTATTGATATGCGCTGGCTCTGAGTTGTTGGGCTGAAACTATAAACCTGACTTCTCAGTGCCTTAGATTCTTTGGCCCAGTCTAAAACACTGGCACTCTGCCACTGGGCAATCTGTTGGTTACTGACTTTATCTAGCTGGCGACTGAATTCCAGGGCTGATTTGGATTCTAGGTCCAAAAGTAAGCTGTCCCAGACCCGGTGCAAATTGGTTGTTGTGCGGTGGCCTGGCCATGTTACCTTTATCCTGTTGCCACCGCGGTCATCTCGGCGGCCCACATGCAGAGGCTGATGAATATCTGCGACAAAATGAATTAAGAAGGCCAGGGCCTCCCGCTGCTCCCGCTCATCTAGATCGGGATTCTGTAACTGGGTATAGAAATAATCCAGGGCCGAGAGCAGGTCACCTTCGCTGTGACGCTCCAAACCACTGAACTGCTCATGGTCATCTATGCTTACATAGTGCCAGTATTTGGATTGTTCCCAGGCGGGCAAGTGGCGGATGGTATCTGGCCAGACAGATAGCTTGCCCAGGTCAGTGTCAGCTGTTATATCTTTTATTGCCGCGGCTGTTTTTGGGCTGATATGATTCTCGGCAATGGCAACAACAATGCGATGTCCTTGAGCTCCAAATGACAGTGCCTGGCTACAGCACAGCACAAGACAGGCGCAGGTTAGCCAGGCAAAAAACCGTGATTTTAAAATCATGCTCGCTCCAAACTAACAACAATGCAGCTTATTCGATATTCTGAATCTGCTCGCGCATCTGCTCAATTAGAACCTTGAGCTCTACCGAGACCTGAGTGGTTACCGTTGAAATAGATTTTGAACCCAGGGTATTGGCTTCGCGATTTAACTCTTGCATCAGAAAATCCAGTCGCCGGCCAATAGAGTCAGCGCTCTGCAGGGCCAGGCGAATCTCACTGATGTGAGCCTCCAGACGATCAAGCTCTTCATCTACATCGGCGCGGTTGGCAATAATTACCATCTCTTGTTCGAGACGATCCTCGTCCAGCTGAGTTTTGAGATCCCTAAGCTTTTCCTGCAACCGCTGACGTTGATATTCGAGAATGCCGGGCAGTTCGCCACGCACCAGAGCAATCTGGGTTTCAATGCCACTGAGACGCAGCTCAATCATGTCTGCCAGTTTGTCGCCCTCGCGCTGGCGCCCCTCCAGAAGCTGCTCGACTGTAGCTTTAAAGGTTTGTTTCGCAGCCTGGTGCAAGTCCTGGGTATCGATTTCCTGATCCTTGAGAATGCCGGGCATGCGCATAATATCCAAAGGTGATACTGGCGCTGGGTTTTGCAGTTCGGCGGCGACTTTTTCGGCAATATCAACAGTGCGCCTGACCAGTGCCATATCTGCCGCAACCGAGGCGTCGCTATTGTTGAAATTTACTTGCATCGAGCAGTCGACCTTGCCGCGAGTCAAAGCTTTGCGAGCGATTTCTCGCAGCGACATTTCAATTTCACGCATGGTCTCTGGCATGCGAAAGCTGGTCTCCAGAAAGCGATGATTGACTGAGCGCAGTTCACAGGTCACGGAGCCCCAGCTAAACTCTATGGTATTTCTGGCAAATGCCGTCATGCTGCGAGGCATAGTTTTCTCCCATCAAATTTTTTTAGGACGCCATGGTAACAAAGGCGGTCAATGGGTTGGTAGATTTGCTACAATCGCGCAAAATTTTTTAGTCCCCATTCTCAGGAACCCAATATGACTAGACCCAGTGGCCGACGCCCAGAACAGCTTCGACAAGTCAAGATCACTCGCGATTACACCTGCCATGCTGAAGGCTCTGTGTTAATTGAGTTTGGTAACACCAAGGTGATCTGTACGGCCAGTGTTGAAACTGGAGTGCCAAGGTTTTTACGCGGTACTGGTCAGGGCTGGGTCACTGCGGAGTACGGCATGCTGCCTCGCTCTACCAACAGCCGTATGGGTCGTGAAGCGACTCGTGGCAAGCAGAGTGGGCGCACGCAGGAAATCCAGCGACTGATAGGTCGATCGCTGCGCGCAGCAGTAGATTTAAAGCAGTTGGGCGAGCACACCATTAATATCGACTGTGATGTGATTCAGGCGGATGGTGGCACCAGAACGGCCTCCATCACCGGTGCCTGTGTGGCGCTGGTGGATGCTATACGCCACCTGCAGCGCAAAAAAGCCATTACCGGCGACCCGCTGGTGGCTATGATTGCCTCAGTTTCTGTAGGGGTCTACAAGGGCACGGCAGTGTTGGATCTGGACTATCCAGAGGACTCCAATGCAGAGACTGATATGAATGTGGTGATGAATAGCGATGGTGGTTTTATCGAGGTTCAGGGGACAGCTGAGGCAGCTCCGTTTAGTGCAGAAGAGTTAAATCAGATGTTAGATCTTGCTAAGCAAGGTATTGCTGATCTGGTGCGTGTTCAACAGATGGCTCTGGCCCAATAGAGGAAGCGATGATGGATAATTACAAAATACAGTTTATTGATAATGCCCTAAATAGTGGCGCTCTAAAATTTGGCCAATTCAGGCTTAAGTCCGGACGCCTGTCCCCTCATTTTTTCAATGCGGGAGAGTTTTACAGGGGTAAGGCGCTGGCCGCACTGGGGCAGTGCTACGCAGCTGCCATTGTGGAGTCTGGCATTGAATTTGATGTGCTATTTGGGCCCGCTTACAAAGGTATTACTCTGGCCGCGGCAACATCTATAGCACTTGCCGAGCAACATGATATGGATGTGCCATACTGTTTTAACAGGAAAGAAGCCAAGTCTCATGGTGAGGGTGGCACCATTGTTGGTGCGCCACTGGAAGGCAAGGTGCTGATTATTGATGACGTGATCACCGCAGGTACTGCCATCAGGGAAGTGATGAGCATGGTCGAGCAGGCTGGCGCCAAAGCCGCCGGTGTTGTGATTGGTGTGGACCGTAAGGAGCGAGGCAATGGACAGTCCTCAGCGATACAGGAAGTTGAGCAGCAGTTCGATATGCCTGTGGTTAGCATTATTGATATTGATGACATTTTGACTTATCTGGAAGCCAAGCCCGATATGCAGCAGCTGGTTGAGCAAATTAAAGAGTACAGGAAAGAGTACGGCGTATGATAAAAGCGGGGCTGGTTCTGACATTGCTGCTGGCCACTGAGGCCCTGGCGACAGAGCTCTACCGCTACCACGACAGCGCGGGCACTGTGGTGACCGCAGACACTATCCCGCCACTGGCTGCCGCCGATGGCTATCAAATCGTCAATCCCCAGGGTCAGGTGCTAAGGGTTATCAAAGCACAGGCTCCAATCGATACAGAGGTTGATTCCAGTGCGCTGGACCAGTATCTGTTAGCCAGCTTTAGCCAGGTTGATGAGGTCAGACAGCGCAAACAGCGAAAGCTGAGGCTGCTGGCCAGAGATATTGCCAACGTACAAAATAGTCTAAACAGTCTGATCGACAGGCAAGAGCGGTGGCTGGCAGAGGCGGCCAGCAGTGAAATGGCAGGTGCGCCGATCTCCTCTGATTTGCAGCAAAAGATTCAGCGCGCCCAACTGGAGCGAGCAGAGATGGACAAAATACTGGCAGACCGCCAGCGTGAACTGGTCGCTATCGAGGCTCTGTATATCAGTTATGAGCAGCGCCTTACCCTTTTGCTGGCCCGTCAGTAATTTGTCAGCTGCGATTAATCAAACATCTGCGCGGTCAGCAGTAACCAGTGCTCCTGCCAGTGCTCGGTCGGCAGCTGGGTAAAGCCGCTGCGCACAAACTGACTGACTTTGCCCTCTGTGGTAACCAGCATCAAATTGGCGGCAACGCTCACAGGCACAGTGAGCTTCAAACCATCGCGTATTTCAGCTTCTCGTAAAGCCTGCTTGAGCTGTGACTCCAGGCGATCAAAAAACTGCGCCATGCGCTCATGCAGTCTGTCTGTTTCACCGGTTAGCGCATCGCCATTAAGAATTCTGGTAATGCCAGGGTTCTTCTCGCTAAACGCCAGCACCAGGCTGAGTATGCGATAGCACTGATTAACCGCATCGGGCTCGTCTGCAACAATGGTGCGCACCCGCGCAAAAATAGTCTCTTCAATAAAATCGATCAGACCCTCGTACATACGAGTCTTGCTGGGAAAATGCCGATACAGGGCAGCCTCGGAGACGCCGATTTCTGCGGCCAGGGCGGCAGTAGTTATGCGCCCTCCGCGGGAGGATTCCAGCATACGCGCCAGTGCTTGTAGTATTTCCTGTGCTCGAGAACCTCTTTTGCCCGCCATCACAGTACTCCGTTATCGTCTTGATTGGTGATTAATGTACCCACGCCTTCGTCGGTAAATATTTCAAGCATCACTGCGTGGTCGACGCGGCCATCGATAATATGGGCGCGGGGTACGCCAGACTTGACTGCATCCAGTGCGCAGCCAATTTTTGGTAACATACCGCCGTAAATGGTGCCGTCTTTAATTAGCTCATTAACGCGGCTGACACTCAGGCCAGTCAAAATCTCTCCCTGTTTATCTTGCAGGCCTGCGACATTGGTGAGCAGGATCAGCTTTTCCGCCTGCAGTACTTCGGCGACCTTGCCTGCTACCAGGTCGGCGTTAATATTGTAGGAGGCGCCATCAGTGCCCACGCCTATGGGTGCTATCACCGGTATAAAGTCTCCCTGCACCAGCATATCGATCACTGACTTATTAATAGATTCCACCTCACCCACATGGCCAATATCGATAATTTCTGGCACCGACATCTCTGGCGTCTGGTGTGACACCTTGAGTTTTTTGGCGCGTATCAGCTGACCATCTTTGCCAGTAACACCAAAGGCTCTGCCGCCCGCACTGCCAATAAGGTTGACGATTTCTTTATTGATGGTGGCGCCCAGTACCATTTCCACTACATCCATGGTCTGACTGTCGGTCACGCGCATACCATCGACAAACTTGGACTCAATGGATAGCTGATCCAGCAGGCTACCAATTTGCGGGCCACCGCCATGCACTACCACTGGGTTAATGCCCACGGCTTTCATCAGCACTATATCCCGGGCAAAGCTTTCTTTAAGGCGGTCATCGACCATGGCATTGCCTCCATATTTCACCACTACAGTTTTACCTGCAAAGCGTTGGATATAGGGCAGCGCACGGGAGATTACCTGTGCAGTAGTCTGTGCTTCTTTACGACTTAGTGACATAGCTATATATAGTTTTCCATATTGTTTATAAAGGGTGACAATTGCTTGCTAAACCTGCGCTTGATTTCCTCCAGACTCTCACTGTCGTCTGCCTCAAAGCGCAGGGTCAGGTTGGCCGAGGTGTTGGAGGCCCTTATTAAACCCCAACCATTGGCATATTCTACCCTTAAGCCGTCCAGAGTAATAATTTCGCCACCCTCGAACTGACAGCCAGCTGCCAGGGTGGCCATAAGGCTAAACTTTTCGCTTTCATCCACCGGAATCAATATCTCGGGGGTGTAGCAGCTTGTATCAAACTCGCTGATGATACTGTCGAGGGTGCGGCTGTGCTCCTCGGCGCAGAGAATCTCCAGCAGCCGCACCGCTGCGTAGAGCCCGTCATCAAACCCGTCCCAGCGATCATTAAAGAAAATATGCCCGCTGTACTCGCCCCCCAGCGGTGCCCGATTTTGATGTACAGCTTTTCTAACATGGGCGTGGCCAGTTTTACACATCACCGGCCTGCCGGAGTGCTGGCGTACGATCTCAGCCAGCCGCTTACTGCTCTTTACATCAAAAACAATATCTGCGCCTGGATTCCGGGCCAGTATATCCCGGGCAAATATCATCATTAGGCGATCTGGCCAGACGATTTCACCACTGCCGGTAATCACCACTAGACGATCGCCATCGCCGTCCAGGGCAAAGCCCAGGTCAGCATTGACCTCTCTAACTCTGGCAATCAGTTGTTGAAGGTTGCGTTCGTCGGCCGGGTTGGGTTCATGGTTGGGAAATGCGCCGTCGATCTCGCAGTGCAGGGGGAAGGCCAGGCAGCCGAGGCTGTCAAAGAGCTGCATGGCCACAGGCCCAGCCACGGCATTGCCGGCGTCGACCACAATCCGGAATGACTTGTCCACCGAGCTCTGGGCCACTATATGGCGAACATAATGAGGGACAATATTATGGGGGCTTACAGGCTCAGGATTGCCGGTGGTAAACCTGTGCTCCTCAAGCATTGGCTTTAATAGCTGCAGAGTTTTACCTGCAATGACCTGACCCTGAATAATAATCTTAAAGCCGTTATAGCGCGCCGGGTTGTGGCTGGCAGTTACCATGATGCCGCAGCTGGACTGGCTGTCATTGTGAATTGCAAAGTTTAAAATAGGCGTGGTTACCTCACCCAGATCTATCACTTTGCAGCCCGTAGACTGCAAGCCAGACTTCAGTGCCGCAGCCAGCTCGGGAGAACTCAGCCGACCATCGCGACCAACATACATGGCGCTGTGATTGTTTTTTAGGATAATGGTACCCAGAGTTTTCCCCAGTCTGGAGGCAAATTCTGGACTGAGTTCCAAACCGGCGATACCCCGGATATCGTAGTCGCGGAACACAACATCTGGAGCAAAAAATTCCTTCTGCGCATCGATTGACGGCTCCGGGCTGCGGAGTTGAATACCTGCCTGCCCAGCGGGATTGGGCTGCTGAGTAGGCTGAAAAGTTGGCTGGTTCTGCTCCATCTGTGGAGCAAACAGTGCGTCTTCATCACTGTCCGTCTCGATAAAGATAGCGGTCTGTCTAGCCTGATTTTTAACGCGCAGATTAATCAGTAGTAGCGCTAACAGAATTGCAGTGGTTACCAGACCGGCAAACAGCCACCAAAATGGTGGCAAACTGCGATCAATGGTCTGAGCCAGAGTCTGGGAAGGAGTAAAGGCGATTTTCCACAGGCTGTTTGCCGTGGCAAAGAGTTCCGGAGTAGGCTCCGCTACCGAGGGATCCAGAGACGGGGATCTCTCGCCCAGCGCAATCAGCGCAATACTGCCGCGATTGGGAACCAGTTGCAGCAGCTCTACAGTGCCATTGGTGGTGTCAGCCACACTGAGCGCTGATCTCAGCCCTGAGAGGGGCAGGCGCAGCAAAACTACGCCACCCACTGCATTGGCAGCTCTCTGATCGGGCACTGGCCTGGCAATTAATAGCTGCCATTGATCATTGGTTTTTGCGGCCCTGGGCCTAGTGCGATTACCTGCTAGAGATTGGCTTACCATCTGCTTGGCAGCATAGCCCAGGCTTTCGGTGTGGCGCTGCTGCTCAGAGTCGACAAAGTAAACACTGCCCTTATCGGCGAAACGATTATTGGTAAAAAGATTATCGGCAAGGTCTGATTCCAACTGATCCAGTGCTGATTGATTGCCCTGGGAAAAACTCTGGATTACCTCTGGCTGATTGGCGACAGTGCCTAGTTGTTTTATATAACTAGCCATGTAGATATCTACATGGTCAGCGGCCCTGTTGATATTTATACCGTAGAGTTTTTCGGCAGCCTGGATCCGAGGTTCTACCGCCAGCTTTTGCCACATCAGCAGGCTGATAACTACCAGCGCAACCAGGCCCAGTGCAACACTGCGCAGGATCAACTGGTCGTCACGAATTGCTGTGATGATTTGCTTTACATTCACTGTAATAAGTAGCCAGGTCGCGGAGGCTGTGACTAGAGTTTATGGTGAGTAGCCATATGCTCGACAATATCTCTCGCTAACTGAGCCTTGCTCCTTTTGCTAAATACCTTGCTTGAGTCGGCGTCAATCCAGCTGACTTCATTGTCCTCTGCATTAAAACCCACATCTCCACGGGAGACATCGTTGGCAATAATGGCATGTAAATTTTTGCGCGCTAATTTGTCTCTGGCGTAGGACTCAACATCCTGAGTCTCCGCGGCAAACCCCACAACAAAGCAGTCAGTCTGTGCGGCTATAGTGGCGACAATATCCGGGTTTTTCTCCAGGGTAATATTTATCTGGTCGCCCTGCTTTTTAATTTTTTGCTCGGCCACCTCACTGGCTCTGTAGTCTGCAACTGCGGCGGCGGCAATAAAGATATCAGCATCTGCTGTCGCCTCTAATGAGGCGCTGAGCATCTCCTGTGCAGATACAACAGGGATAAGCTCACAGCGGTCCGGCGCTGCAATATCTACTGGACCTGAAATTAGGCTGACCTTAGCGCCAGCCTCTATGGCGGCCTCGGCGAGGGCATAGCCCATTTTTCCCGAGCTGTGATTGCTGATATAGCGCACTGGGTCCAGCGCTTCGCGAGTAGGCCCGGCGGTGATCACTAGTTTTTTGCCCGCCAGTCGGCCAGTTTGAAACAGGCCGCTGACCGATTTAACTATGGCATCGGGTTGCTGCATTCTGCCGGGGCCCACATCACCACAAGCTTGAATCCCCTCGTCTGGACCAATAATGCGCACACCACGCTGTTGCAGGGCGGCGACATTATCAACGCTGGCAGCATGGGCCCACATGGCCTGATTCATTGCCGGTGCAATTGCCACTATGGCTGGCGTGGCCAGATGAATGGCGCTGAGCAAACTATCGGCTCTGCCGTGGACCATATTGGCAATAAAGTCGGCACTGGCTGGTGCTATCAGCAGCAGATCTGCCCAGCGTGCCAGTTCAATGTGGCCCATGCCTGCCTCGGCCTCAGGATCGAGAAGCTGGCTGTGCACTGGATTGCCCGACAGCGCCTGCATGGTGAGCGGACGAATAAACTCTTCAGCCGCAGGCGTCATAACAACGCGCACCTCGGCGCCCTCATCTTGCAGGCGCCGAATCACCTCAGCACTTTTATAGGCGGCGATACCGCCGGTAACACCAAGAATTATTCGTTTGTTTGACAGGCTGCTCATTAATCGTCCAGACAGGCCATTGGAAGGGCGCTAAGATAACATTTTGTCAGCCACATCTGTAGCGATAAATAAGGACTTACTATGGCTATAAGCCACTGGCCGTTGGAAGAGCGGCCCAGAGAAAAGCTTTTAGCCCAGGGCGCGGCGGTTCTGTCCGACGCTGAATTACTGGCGATTTTTTTGCGCACCGGTCTGCCCGGCGTTACAGCCATTGATCTGGCCACAGAGCTGCTGGCTCATTTTGGTGGGTTGGGGCCTCTGTTAACAGCGGATCAGCGAGCTTTCTGCAGTGCCAAGGGTCTGGGGCCCGCGAAATACTGCCAGGTTCAGGCCACTCTGGAGTTAACCACCAGATATCTTCGCGAACAGTTGCATGGCAATCCCATCTTTACCAGCCCCTCTCAGGTTAGGGACTATCTGGCGGTGCAGATGCGCGACTATCAGCGCGAGGTCTTTGTGGTGTTGCTGTTGGATACTCGCCATCAGCTGTTAGAGTACCGTGAGCTATTTCAGGGCACTATCAACGGTGCCAGCGTGCATCCCAGAGAGGTGGTAAAACTGGCGCTCAGCAAAAATGCGGCGGCGGTGATTGTTGCCCACAACCATCCATCGGGGAATGCAGAGCCCAGCAAATCGGATATTGCTATCACTCGCAGTTTGAAGACGGCGTTGAACCTGATGGAGATCCGTCTGCTCGATCATTTTGTGGTTGGGCGTGGCGATGTTACCTCTCTGGCGGATCGTGGCCAGTTATAGGCTTAAACTAGAGTGTTTTCTGGTGATTCTGCGGTTTTCGTTTGATTCAACATGGGCTTTCTGGTATAAAACGCGCCTCCTTGCGGGACGGTCCCGTTAATGGATTAATAAATCATAGAATTTTTTGTTTTTTTGGGGCTTTCCCAAGACAAATATTGGAATCAGAGGCAGCAACAATGTCCAGAGTATGTCAGGTCACAGGCAAGCGCCCAATGGCTGGAAATAATGTATCTCACGCGAAGAACAGAACACGTCGTCGCTTTGAGCCAAATCTGCACACTCACCGTTTTTGGGTTGAGTCAGAGAAGCGTTTTGTGAAGCTGCGTGTATCAACTAAAGGTATGCGTATCATTGACAAAAATGGTATTGAACAAGTCTTGGCTGGTCTGCGTGCCAATGGCGACAAGGTCTAAGGAGGCTACTAATGGCTAAATCAGCGAGAGAAAAAATTCGTTTAGTGTCCAGTGCAGGAACCGGACATTTCTACACAACTGACAAAAACAAGCGCAATATGCCAGAAAAGATGGAGATCAAAAAATACGATCCCACCATTCGTCAGCATGTGATCTACAAAGAAGCCAAGATCAAGTAATCTGGCTTTAGTGTAGCGCTAAAGAATCCTGCCAATTGGCGGGATTTTTTTTGCCCGCCAATAACTCGCCAAGCGAAAAAGCGCATGAAAACAGGAAAGCGCATAAAAAAAGCCCCGATAATTACTTATCGGGGCTTTTCACTAATTTTTGTACTGCTATCTAGTGACAGCGACAGAAATTACTCAGCGATTACGCCTTCAGCCTGATCGCCTTTAGCGCCAGCAGTAACTTCCATAGTTACTTTTTGGCCTTCTTTCAAAGATTTGAAGCCTTCAGCTTGAATTGCGCTGTGGTGTACAAATACGTCACCGCCGCCTTCCTGCTCAATAAAACCAAAACCTTTGCTGTCGTTGAACCACTTTACAGTGCCAGAAACTCTCTCCGACATAACTAACCTCACTTTAAAAATTGTATACCGTTTAAGGCGTTAAAAATATCCAGCCTCATAACGGGGCTAGCCTATACCTTTGAGCCAGTAAATCACAGTTGACCCAAGTGCATCGCTAAAGCGAGGGGCCTCTCAAGGAGGAGATAAACGCTTTAGCACTCCGAAGTGTATTGCTTTTTTTAGCAATTAGCTAATTTTGTGTGATTTTTCCGCAAAAAAAGTTCCTTTTGCCCTATTTACGTCAATTTCAGGGCCCTGTGGTACCATAATCGTTCGATGGCGCGAGCCCCTCAATATCGCAATAACAGGTGGTTTACTCCCAGTGCTATCCTTAACTTAGAGAAACTGTTTGACTGGTTGCGCACCCAAGAAGCGTAAATTTTGGTAGGAGATTACTATGAGTGAAAATATCGCTGAGGCCAATGAGCCACCAGACAGCGCTACAGAGACCCAGCACCGAAATCTGGCGCTACTGGTTTATGTGCTGCAAGTTTTTGGCTTTGTCACAGGTGGTCTGACCTGGCTGGCGGCTCTGCTGGTCAACTATTTAAAAATGTCAGAGGTGCGTGGAACCTGGCTGGAGAGCCACTTCCGCTGGCAGCTCAACACCTTTTGGTATGGGTTGCTGTGGTCGTTTGTCGCGGCATTATTTTGGCTGGTGTTGCTGGGCTGGTTAGCTGGGGGCATAGTGACCGTCTGGCTTCTCTACCGCATTATCAAAGGGCTGCTGTACTTAAATGACAGCAAGCCAATTATTTTTTAACCCGGATACCTTACCCAGCGCAAATTTGTGCCTGCCAGCTTTTTGCAACAGATTACAACAGGTTATAGCGCTGCCAATAAGGCAGTGCGGCCGCCACCAGAGGGGATGAACTATTGAACTACCGTCACAGAATTGATGGTACTGAGGTTGGTTTGCCAGTCGGCAAGGTCGTCTGCGTGGGCAGAAACTATGCAGCCCATGCCCGAGAGTTGGATAATCCGGTGCCTTCCGAGCCTGTGTTATTTATTAAACCCAACACGGCCATCGTTAATCTTGCCGACCCCATTGCTATTCCCACTCACCTCGGTCAGTGCCATTTTGAGACGGAGATGAGCATCTTGATTGCTGAGGAGCTAAAAGCGGGCTGTGATGAACTGCAGGCTCGCCAGGCCATTGCCGGAGTTGGCTTGGCTCTGGACCTCACCCTCCGCGATTTGCAGCAGCAACTCAAAGACAAAAGCTTGCCCTGGGAGAAGGCCAAGAGTTTTGATGGCGCCTGCCCGGTATCTGATTTTGTCGCTATCGATACTGTTGCTGATCTGCAGGATCAGCAGATTCAGCTGTATCAGAATCAGCAGCTGCGCCAGGACGGTAACAGCGCCGACATGCTGACGCCTGTGCTGTCACTATTGGTCTATATCAGTCAGTTTTTTACCCTGTTGCCCGGCGATATGCTGTTAACCGGAACGCCCGCAGGCGTTGGTCCGCTGGCCGTTGGTGATCATTTGCAACTATCCCTGTCTGGCCTAATAGAGTGCGAGACACAGATTTGCGCCGCCAATTAAGAATGTTAAAGGACACAAAATGAGCCTGCAAAACGGAATTTATAAACATTACAAAGGCAATCTCTATCAGGTGCTGGGTGTCGCCCGTCACAGTGAGACAGAGGAGGCCCATGTGGTGTACAAAACCCTCTATGGTGATTTCAGCCTCTGGATTCGGCCGCTAAGCATGTTTACCGAGATGGTTGAGGTGGGGTCCGAGCAGGTGCCGCGGTTTGCGTTTGTTGAGGCGACTGAGGCCGAGGTCTGATGCTGTTTATTACCAGTAATATTTCTATTGCTGACACCGAGATTGAGTTTTCTGCGGTGCGCTCGCAGGGGCCGGGTGGCCAAAATGTCAACAAGGTGTCGTCGGCGATTCATCTGCGTTTTAATGTCCGCAGCTCTTCGTTGCCAGAGATCTATCAGCAGCGCCTGTTAAAATTATCCGACCATCGCATTACCAAAGAGGGCGTGGTGGTGATCAAGGCTCAGCGCTACCGCAGTCAGGATAAAAACCGGGCTGAAGCGCTGCAACGTCTTCAGGCGCTGCTACAGTCGGTAACTCATAACCCTAAAATTCGCCGGCCAACCAAACCGACCCGAGGATCCCAGTTGAGACGTATGGATAAAAAGACCCAACAGGGCAAAAAGAAAATCATGCGCTCTAAACCCAGCCTCGACTGAAGGTTGCAGCAGGCTCCCTATGACAGATAACAGCAATCATCCCTTCGACAGTCTGACGCCGGATCTGCTTATTGATGCAGTGGAGGCCCAGGGGTTTGTCTCTGATGGCCGTTTTATCGTTTTAAACAGCTATGAGAATCGGGTCTATCAGATAGGTATCGAAGATCAGGTACCAATGATTGCCAAGTTTTACCGTCCCCAGCGCTGGACAGATCAGCAGATTCAAGAAGAGCACGATTTCTGCTTTGATCTGCAAGCCCAAGAGCTGCCGGTGGTCTGCCCCTGGGTTAACCCGCAGGGTAAAACTATTAATCATTATGCAGACTTTAGTTTTGCCCTTTACCCGCGCAAAGGCGGCCATTCGCCAGAGTTAGATAATCTGGATAACCTGTTTATTCTAGGTAGGCTGCTGGGGCGTTTTCATGCCATTGGCGCAACGCGCCCTTTTGAGCATCGCCCCAGCTTGGATGTGGAGTCATTTGGTCGTCGCTCCTACGAGTTGATCAGTGCCCAGTTTATACCCAGCGAGCTGAGTCCGGCCTATGACTCCCTGGCGCTAGACTTGCTGGCGCGAATTGATGACATCGTTTCTGACTTTGGCGCAATCAACAGCATCCGCGTGCATGGAGACTGTCATTCAGGCAATATTTTGTGGCGCGACGACAATCCTCATTTTGTCGACTTTGATGATGCGCGCATGGCCCCAGCAGTGCAGGATTTGTGGATGCTGCTGTCCGGAGATCGCCAGGAGCAAAGCCTGCAGATGGCAGAGTTAATTGAAGGCTATAACGAGTTTCATAATTTTGATTTTCGCGAGCTGCAGCTTATTGAGGTGTTGAGAACTCTGCGTATTATGCACCACAGTGCCTGGATTGCTCGGCGCTGGTCAGACCCGGCTTTTCCCCGGGCCTTTTCCTGGTTTGACTCGCCACGCTATTGGAGCGAGCACATTCTAATGCTGCGCGAACAGCTGGCGGCCCTCAATGAGCCGCCTCTGCAGGTTATTCCCTAGAGCTTACCAGCTGTAACTAACGCCTATGGTTAGCTGGCTATCGCTGGGGTCTGTACCCTCAGCAGGCTGATTGTCATAGATCCACTCAAATTTTAATTCGGTGTAAATATCCTTAATTAGTGGCGCCTTAAGTCCCAGATCGGCCCTGATTTCTGAGTCATCGAGATCAGAAATTGAGGCTCTCAGGCTGTGGCTGTGAAACAGCTCCAAACTCGAAGTGAGCATTCGGCGGTAGTCAGCGGCCCAGCTCCAGGTCAGCCGTCCGTCCTCAGTACCGTCCTGGTATTCTTCGCTGATCCACAGCACACCGGTTTCGGCGGAGAGTGCGGTCTTTTCAGAATCCCAAAACTGCCGACCTATGGCGCTGCCCACTGCATAGTGCTGATCTATGGCGCGATTATCGTTGGCACCCCAGATCAGGCCATTGTTCCAAAACCACTGCTCACGAAAGAACCAGTCAACACCATAGTCAAAGCGATACTCCTCCTTGGCGGGAATACCATCCAATCTGTGACTCTCGTAATTGATGCCACTGTGATGGCGCAAATTGCCCTCTCGCCACTGCACCGAGCCCTCAATATCCCAGTCTTCGCGCTCTTCATTACCGCTGGCATAGGCACCGGTTGCACTGATAGTACCGCCGTAAGTCGAGCCAAAAACTGGGCTACCCAGTCTGTCGAAACTAGCTGCGGGGGTGAGGCCATTGATGGTGACGACTCTGTCTACAGGTATAGTCAGAGAGCCAAAATTCTCTGAGGCCCAAACAAGCTGATCAGCTGTTTGTTCAATAAGACTGCCCCTGATCAAATCACCGTTTTTAAGCACAAGCTCATTGGCGCAAAGGGCTGGTGAAGCCAGAGTTAAAATAATGGCTGCCCAGAATCCGTTTCGCATAATGTCCTCAAAAAATAATTGCTGGAATTTAGAGAAGCGGTATTTTACAGATTTGGCCTGATTGTTCATTAGTTGGTGAAAATTCCTTTAACTTTGTCATTAATCCTCAGTAGAATGACCCCCAGTTACGAGGGGTGGTTTTAGCCCCCCGGTTTGTATGGCCGAGAAGCCAAATTAAGGAGAAATCTATGAGCGACCTTCCAACTGAATTGAAGTATGCCAGCAGTCATGAATGGGCGAGGCTAGACAGTGATGGCACCGTGGTAGTGGGTATTACGGATCATGCTCAGGAAGCTTTGGGAGATATTGTCTATATTGAGCTTCCAGATGCTGGCGCATCTGTGGATGCTGGCGCTGAGGTTGCTGTGGTTGAGTCTGTGAAAGCGGCCTCAGATATTTACTCGCCGGTAACCGGTGAAGTGGTTGAGATCAACCCTGCGCTTGAGGATGAACCTGAGACAGTCAATGGCAGTCCCTATGCCGATGGCTGGTTGTTCCGAGTCAAGGTGGCTGGGCCTGAAGAGCTCGAAGACATGATGGATGCAGAGGCTTATCAAGCAGTTGTCGACGAGTCGTAAACCGCGCAAGTTGAAATAAGTTAAGATAAACAAACAAGCCCCGCTATTTTTTCGGGGCTTTTTTTTGGCAGCGGGTTTACTGGCAGCCGCTGCCATTAAAGCAGTTTGATAGTGCCAGTTTAGTGGCGCAGGGAAATAATATCCCAGCCTCTGGATGCGGCTTCTTCGCGCAGCGGTGCGTCTGGGTCTACGGCTACAGGATGAGTTACCTGCAATAACAGCGGCAGGTCATTGATAGAGTCTGAGTAGAAGTAGCTGCCCTCCGATTGCTCGTTATTTTCCGCTAGCCATTGATTAAAGCGCTCTACTTTGCCCTCTCGATAAGTGGGGGTGCCGACAATTTTGCCTGTGTAGCGGCCGTCAATCATCTCCAAATCCGTGGCCAGTAACTCGTCAATGCCCAGGGACTGACAGATCGGTTCGACAATAAAGCGGTTGGTCGAGGTGATTATCAGCAGGCGGTCACCGGCGTCCCTATGCTGCTGAATTAGATCATCGGCTCTGCTCAGACGCATAGGTTCAATTACAGTGCGCATAAACTCTCTATGTAGCTGGTCGAGTTCGGCTCGGGGAATTAGTGCCAGTGGTGCCAGCGAGAAATCCAAGTAGGCCTGAATATCCATGCACCCAGCCTCATAGTCGGCATAAAAGCGGTCATTCATGGCGCGGTAATAATCCACATCTACCTTTTGATTGGCGACTAAAAATTCACCCCAACCATGGTCGCTATCACCGGCAATCAATGTGTTATCTAAATCAAAGATGGCCAGGGCCATAGGACTGTTCTCGCATGTGGGGAAAGGTTAAATAATCGCAGACGCAGGATAGCGATGATGTAAGATGGGCTCAAGAGAAAATTGCTGGTCCCACGAGTCTGTGGAACAATAGTCCGCTGCTCAATAATAAAGAAGGAATACTGTAAGTGGTTGATAAGGACGGTTTTCGTGCAAATGTCGCTATGGTCATCAGTGATGGTCGCGGCAAGTTATTTTGGGCGAAAAGGCTGGGACAGCAAGCCTGGCAGTTTCCTCAGGGCGGCGTTAGCGCTGGTGAGTCTGCAGAGCAGGCACTCTTTCGCGAGCTGTATGAAGAGGTCGGCCTCGAATCCAGCGATGTAAAAATAATTCAGCGCACCAAGAAATGGCTTCGCTACCATATTCCTCCGCAGATGCAGCGCAAAAAATCCAAACCCCTGTGCATAGGTCAAAAACAGAAATGGTTTTATCTGCAGCTTACCGGCGATAGCGCTAAGGTGCGTTTTGATGCCACGGGTTCGCCAGAATTTGACGGCTGGGAATGGGTCAACTACTGGTACCCGATAAAATCTGTGGTGCCCTTTAAACGCAATGTCTATCGCAATGCTCTGATGGAGTTTGCTCCTGCCAATGCGCGCTTTGAAAAGCGCAGTCGCGGAGGATAACCATGCTTAGCTCCCTGCGAACCATAGTCCAGGAGGTCAATAGCGCCCGCAGCTTGCCTCAGGTGCTAACCATTATCGTCAAAGAGGTGCGCGAGGCGATGCAGGCTGGGGTTTGCTCGGTGTACCTGTTTGATGAGGCTGATCAGCGCTATGTACTGATGGCGACTGAGGGGTTGCGGCAGGAATCTATAGGCAAGGTTCGACTGTCCATGCGTGAGGGTCTGGTGGGCCTGGTGGCGGCCAAGGAAGAGCCTCTGAATCTGGAGAATGCCGATCAGCACCCCAATTTTGCCTATTTTGAAGAGACAGGTGAGGCCCCATTTCATTCTTTTCTTGGCGTACCCATTATCCACCACCGCAAGGTCCTGGGTGTGGTGGTATTACAGCAGCAAACCCAGCGTCGCTTTGCCTCGGAGGAAGAGGCCTTTGTGGTCACGGTCTGCGCTCAGCTATCTGGAGCTATTGCTCATGCTGAGGCCACTGGTGCTCTGCGTAAGTTGGCTTCGGCGGGGCGCGGCAAAAGCCGTGAGGCCATATTCCGAGGTATTCCCAGTGCGCCAGGCGTGGGTATTGGTCGGGTGGTGTTGGTGGCTACTGATACAGATCTGGCCTCGGTACCGGAGCGGTTTACCAACAACCCGGCAGGGGAAGTGGAAATTTTCCGTCGCGCCCTGACTGCAGCCAAAAAAGACATGCGCAATCTGGGTGATGGACTGGTCAACAAGCTGAGCTCTGAGGAGCTGGCTCTGTTCGATGTTTATATTCGCATGCTGGACGACAGCTCCCTGGGCGGTGAAGTGATTGCCACTATTACCGCTGGGCAGACTGCCCAGAGTGCCTGGAGCTCCGTGATTCTTAAACATGTGCGCACATTCCGGCAGATGGATGACCCCTATCTGCGTGAGCGCGCGGCAGACGTCAACGATCTGGGTAAGCGAGTGCTGGGCTATCTGCAGACCAGCCATAAAAAAGAACTGCCTATGCCTCGCCGTGTGGTACTGGTGGGTGAGGATTTATCGGCAACAGCTCTGGCAGATATTCCGGTCAATCGTTTGGTGGGTATTATATCGCTCAAGGGCTCAAGCAATTCCCATATGGCCATTGTGGGCCGCGCCTTGGGTATCCCCACGGTAATGGGAGCCATTGATCTGCCCTGGGCCGAGCTCGAGGGCCAGGAATTAATTGTCGATGGCTTTACCGGTGATGTTATTAGCAGTGCCACGCGCACCCTTAGGCGCTCCTATTTACAGCGTCAGCGGGAAGAGAAAATACTTACCAAGGATCTGGAAAAGCTGCGGGATATTCCCTGTATCACTCCAGATGGCTTCCGTTTCTCACTCTGGGTTAATACAGGTCTGCGCCAAGATACAATGATGTCGCTGAAAAGTGGTGCCGAAGCTGTAGGTCTATTCCGTACCGAGATACCATTTTTAATGCGCTCAAGTTTTCCTACCGAAGATGAGCAGGTGGCTATTTACCGTGAGCAGCTAGTGGCATTCTCTCCGCGACCTGTGACCATGAGAACTCTGGATATTGGCGGTGACAAAGACCTGCCCTATTTCCCTATCGAAGAGGAAAATCCATTTTTAGGCTGGCGCGGTATTCGTATCTCTCTCGACCATCCAGAGATATTCCTGGTGCAGATTCGCGCTCTGCTGCGCTCCAGTCAGGGCACCAATAATTTACGCATTATGCTGCCCATGATCAGCAATGTGCCCGAGCTTGATCGTGCTCTGGAGTTAATTGATCGAGCCTATAAAGAGCTGACTCAGGAAGAGGGCTACGATATTCAGCGGCCGCCAGTGGGGGCCATGATTGAAGTGCCTGCGGCTGTGTATCAGGTCAAGGAGATTGGACGACGGGTAGACTTTTTATCTGTGGGTACCAATGATCTTACCCAGTATCTTCTGGCAGTGGATCGCAATAACCCACGAGTCGCCGATCTCTACCACACCCTGCATCCATCGGTTTTGCGTGCGCTTAAGGCGATTTATGAACAGGCTTCCTCGGTCAATTGCCAGCTCAGTGTCTGTGGTGAGATGGCTGGTGACCCCCTGAGTGCCGCAGTGTTGCTCGGCCTGGGTTATGAAAATTTCTCCATGAGCGCCAGCACATTGCTGCGCGTGAAATCCATGCTGCTCAATGTCAGCCGCAAAGAGGCTCGGGAAATGGTCAAGCGTGCTCTGCGCCTGTCAGATGCAGCCTCAGTGGCTGAGTTTATCTCTAGCTCACTAAAACAGCCGGAAGTGGCTAAATTGATCCGCCCTTCCAGGGCTAATCAGCGGTCACAGGCGCTAAAGCTAAACGTCTGAGAGCCCAGGGTTTCGCCGGCTTCATAGGTCTGTTCAGCTACGGCGATCTGACCGCCGGCAGAGATAATCACAGCGGCAGACGCCCTGGTGCCGTAACCGTCGGCGACAATAAATGGCGATGATAATAATGTCTCCCAGTCCTGAGGCACGCCTGTGTTGGGCAGCAATTCCGGGGCATAGGTCTTCTGTAGAGATAGGGTTGCCATTATTGTCTCAAGATGCTGCTCGTCGAGTTCAATATTCTCAATTAGCTCAGCGAGCTGTTCTCTGGCATGGTCAACTTTAGGCCAGGGGCTATCAAGCCTGTTGTTACTCAGGGCATAGATACCAGGCTCAAGGGTTTGTGGCGCCAAATTCTCAAAATTATTGAGGTACACCAGATTGTCGCCATCGTAGAGCAGAAGATTAAAGCCACCATAGCTAGATGCGCTGCTACCCAGTGCATAGGCCCAAGTAGAGGCGTCTGATTCTGACAGTAAAAAGTCGGTGACTAGCTGGCCTCGCGACAGAGGCTTGGATTCCATCACGCCGTTTTCATCTACATAGCGATAGTTAGTCACTGCAGCGAAGCGACCATTGCGTGACAGACCCAGCCAGGTACCGCCGGCGTCCAGATCCTTGCCTGCCAAAATAGGCGCATCTGACCACCAGTGCATAGGTAATGTAGGCCGCGGATAAAACTCATCGCGATTAGAAGTGACAATCAGCGGGCTGTCAGCTTGGGTTTTATAGGCAAAAGCGAGTAGACACATGCCGGGCAGTGTAACTATTTATATTCCTCAGGGACATCCCGCTTGGCGCACCAGGTCAGAAACAGCTATGATCTGCGCTTAAATTTTTAGGGGTATTTACAGCCATGCTAAATCATCCAGCCATAGACCCGATTGCTATTTCAATGGGGCCGCTGCAGATTCACTGGTACGGCATCAGCTACCTACTGGCCTTTGCTACGGCCTGGTTTTTAGCGAGACGCAATGCAAGGCGGCCCTGGTCTCCTCTGGGTGAAAACCAAGTCGAAGATCTGATTGTCTACGGTGCCTGGGGAGTCATAGTGGGTGGGCGACTGGGCTATATGTTTTTCTACAATACCGAGAAGTGGCTGGCAGACCCCGCCATGCTATTGCGAATATGGGAGGGTGGCATGTCCTTCCACGGGGGGCTAATCGGTGTGGCCCTGGCTATATTTATCTATGCCCGAAAGCACAGGCTGTCTTTCCTCACCCTGACGGACTTTGCTGTGCCACTGGTACCCACAGGGCTTTTCTTTGGTCGCATAGGCAATTTTATTGGCCAAGAGCTTTATGGGCGGCCTACAGATGTGCCCTGGGGTATGCTGTTTCCCTCGGATCCTACCCAGCTCGCTCGGCACCCTTCGCAGCTCTATGAGGCTCTGCTTGAGGGCTTGGTCCTGTTTTTGATCATCACCTGGTTTGCGCGCAAGCCGCGTCTGGCTGGGGAGATTACAGGTCTGTTCCTGGTGCTCTATGGCTGTTTCCGCTTTATGGTTGAATTTGTTCGCGAGCCGGATGCCCAGTTTGCCGGTCAAGCGGCCATCATAGAGTCGCTCGACTGGATAACCCGTGGTCAGACACTCTGCATTCCCATGATTTTGCTGGGGCTGTGGTTTATGCGTAAAACTTTTCAGCGTCTGATGGCAAAACCTGCAACTAACTGAGACTGGAACCCGGCAATGAAACAGTATCTGGACCTAATGCGTCATATTCGCGACAACGGCGTTAAAAAGGAAGACCGCACCGGCACCGGTACCCTGAGTGTATTTGGCTACCAGATGCGCTTTGATCTGGCTGAGGGGTTTCCGCTGGTAACCAGCAAGAAGGTTCACCTCAAGTCGATTCTCCATGAGTTGCTGTGGTTTATCCGTGGCGACACCAATATTCGCTACCTGGTAGAGAATGGCGTGGGTATCTGGAATGACTGGCCCTATCAGAGCTGGCTGCGGGAAACCGGACAGGATCAGGACTATGCGATGTACTCTCCTGAGTGGAAGGCGAAGATGAAGGAGTTTATCGAGCGCATCAAAACTGATGCCGACTTCGCCGAGCAATATGGTGACCTGGGGCCGGTCTATGGTCACCAGTGGCGAAATTTTGAAGGCGTGGACCAGCTTGCACAGCTAGTCGATGATATAAAAACCAACCCGGACTCCCGACGCTTGATTGTTTCAGCCTGGAATCCCAAAGATATTCCGGTGATGGTCAAATCCGGGTTGCCGCCCTGCCACAGTCTGTTTCAGTTCTATGTTATTGATGGGCGGCTGTCTTGCCAGCTCTATCAGCGCAGCGCTGATGTATTTTTAGGGGTGCCTTTTAATATTGCCTCCTACGCCATTCTGACCATGATGATCGCTCAGGTCACGGGCCTGGAGCCAGGAGACTTTGTGCATACCTTTGGCGATGCCCATCTCTACACCAACCATATGGATCAGGTTGAGCAACAGCTGTCTCGCTCAACCTTTGCCCTGCCCAAGCTGGTGTTGAATCCGCATGTAGGTAATCTATTTGATTTTGTATTTGAGGACTTCGAGCTACTGAACTACCAATCTCACGGCCCTATCTCTGCACCAGTGGCGGTTTAATAAGGATTGATTATGAAGCTCTCGCTTATAGTTGCAGTCAGCCGCAATGGCGTAATTGGCATTGATAACCAGCTACCCTGGCATCTGCCGGAAGATCTCAAGTACTTTAAATCAGTGACCATGGGCAAGCCGTTGATTATGGGCCGCAAAACCTATGACAGTATTGGCCGGCCACTGCCGGGCAGGACTAATATTGTAGTGACCCGCGATCCCAGCTGGCAGGCGCCGGGAGTAGAGGTGGCTCAGTCTCTGGAAGTCGCGCTGCAATTGGGCCAGAGTGCCTGTGAAGCAGCTGGTGCCGACGAGATAATGGTGATTGGCGGCGAGCAGATATACCGCATGACATTGCCCGCAGCGGACAGGCTCTATCTGACCCAGGTAGATGCCGAAGTCGAGGGTGATGCATTTTTTCCCGAGGTGGACTTTAGCCAGTGGCAGCAGATCAGCGAGCAGCTACCTGAGCTGACTGATACTCATCCTTACCGGTTTCTCCAGTTAGACCGGATTTAGTTGGCATAAATTTTAAAACTATGCCTCAGATGTTACGTTAGGTAACAGTCATCTAAGTTCTCAGTTTTATCTGCCTATTTCGTCCCGACCAAATTGATTCTTAACCTAGAGACTGATACAAAGAGTCCCCGAAACAAAGTATGTCTGATGTTAATGGTCTTTTTTTTGACTTTAGGCATTGAAAGATAATTAAACCGGTAGACCCAACTTGAGGGAACTATGAATAAGCAACCACTAAAAGTATTGGCCTTTGCAGCCGTTCTTGCCAGTGGTCTGACTGTTGTTGCAGCTCAGGCTTCACAGGTAAATGACGTGCTCAAAGCTGGAGCCGAAAAGGTCCAGATCGCCAAAAAGTCGCAAACCAACGTTGATCGCATTGCTGATCAAACCGATGGTCTTTTGCAAGAATTCAAACAGGTCAACAAGCAGATCGAATCACTGCGAGTTTATAACTCTCAGCTGGAGCGCCAGATCGATAGCCAGAAGCAAATGATGGCTGAGCTTAAAGAATCAATCGAGAACGCCACTATCATTGAGCGTGGTATCTCTCCATTGATGCTGAGCATGCTCAAAGGCATCGAAGAGTTTATTGCCCTGGATGTACCCTTTAAGAAAGATATGCGTGAAGAGGCTATTGCCAATCTGTACGTGAATATGGATAGCGCCAAATTCTCTGCTGCAGAAAAATTCCGCCAAATTCTTGAAGTCTACGATATTGAATCTGAGTACAGTCAGTCTTTGGAAGCTTACCGCGACCTGATCGATATCAATGGTGACGGTTCCGAGGTAGAGGTAGAAGTTCTGCGTATCGGCCGTGTTGCTCTGATGTATCAGACTAAAGACAAGTCTCAAACCGGAGCCTGGAACAAAGAAACTGGTTCTTGGGAGACTCTGGGTTCTGAGTACCGCAGACCAGTTGATGAGGGTATCCGCATAGCCAAGAAGCTATCGCCTCAGGATGTTATGGAAATGCCAATTACTGCACCGGAGACAGCACAATGAATAAATTTGTAAAAGTTTGTGCCGCTTTTGTAGCCGCTGCTGCTTTCAGCACGCCAGCGCTGGCACAGGATGCAAAGACTCTTGATGAGCTTCTGCAGATGATCGAGAGCGCCAAGATTTCTGAGTCTTCAGAGTATCGCAAGCGCGAAGCTGCTTTTAAGAGCGACCAGCGCAAGCAGGCTCAGCTTTTAAAGCAGGCCCAAAACACCAAGTCTGCTGAAGAGCGTCGCTCTGATCGTCTCGAGCAGAACATCCGTGATAACGATGTAATTCTTGCCGGGCTGCGCGAACAGCGTGACAAGCGTCTGGGTTCTCTTAAAGAGCTGTTTGGTCATCTGACTGGTGCTGCTGGCGACATTCGCGCCAACCTGAATCAGTCGATTGTGAGTGCGCAGATTCCTGGTCGTACCGAATTCCTCGACGAGCTAATCGATAAAATGAGCAGTGATACCCGTCTGCCTTCAATCGAAGATATCGAGAAACTCTGGTACGAGCAGCAGCGTGAAATGGTTGAGAGTGCTCGCGTGGTTAAGTTCAATCGTTCAGTACTGCTAGCCAACGGTGAGCAGGCTGAGATGGAAGTTGTTCGTGTTGGTACCTACAACCTGCTAGCCGACGGCATGTATCTGGAGTATAGCCCAGAGAATGGTCTGGTTTCTGAGCTGGCTCGTCAGCCTTCAGATCATCAGGGCAGTGCAGAAGACCTGCAAGAAGCCACTTCGGGCTTCACTAAAGTTGGCCTGGATCCTACAGGACCACTGGGTGGTGGACTGCTGCGCGCACTGATCAACACACCTACTCTGGTTGAGCGCTGGCATTATGGTGGTATCGTGGGTTACGTTATCACCGCTGTATTTGCTGTGGCTATTTTGCTGGCTATCTGGCGCTTTATTGTGCTGAGTGGCATGTCCAGCAAGGTATCGGCTCAGCTTAGATCCGGTTCCGCTAGCGAAGACAACCCGCTTGGCCGTGTGCTGGCAGTTGCTGGCAATAACGCTGGTCTAGATGCTGAATCTCTGGAACTCAAACTGCACGAAGCAGTGCTTAAAGAGCGCCCACAGATTGAATCAGGTCTCGACCTGCTGAAAATTATCGCCATGGTAGCGCCTCTGCTGGGGCTGCTGGGTACGGTAACCGGTATGATTATTACCTTCCAGATGATTACTCTGTTTGGTGCGGGCGATCCCAAGGCAATGGCCGGTGGTATCTCTCAGGCACTGATCACTACTGTTCTGGGTCTGGTGGTAGCTATTCCTACCGTTCTGATGCACACATTGGTGAACGGCAAAGCGCAGCGCATCTTGCATGTTCTCGAAGAGCAAAGCGCAGGTATTGTTGCTGGTTCCGTAGAGGGCAAATAAGATGTTTTTCGCTGATACGATGGCGGAAGTTGGGAAGTTTATGGATTCAGGCGGCATGGTCCTTTGGGCCATTGTCGTCCTGCTATTCGTTATGTGGACTCTCATCTTCGAACGCATGTGGTATCTCCGATCCAGTGTAGGCGTTGATGTCCAAGGTGCAATTGATACTTGGGAAGGCCGTGATGAGCGCAAATCAAAGCGCGCTCACCAGATTCGGGAGAAACTGATTTCCGAAGTCAGCATCAAGATCGACGAGAACCTAATGATGATCAAAACCCTGGTTGCTCTGGCGCCCCTATTTGGGCTGCTGGGTACAGTAACCGGTATGATCGTGGTCTTCGACGTAATGGCCTTTACTGGGGGTGGCGATGCCAAGGCAATGGCCGGTGGTGTTTCTCAGGCAACTGTACCCACTATGTCGGGAATGGTTGCTGCGCTCTCAGGCGTATTTGGCCTGACCTATGTTGAGCGCTCTGCAGAGCGAGAGAAGCATCTATTGGAAGACCATTTGACCATGGATCACTAATTGGAGCCTGCCTGATTTCAGGTGGGCGTCCTGTGAGAGAGAACTATGCGCAACAGAACAAATAAAGCAAAACCGCAGGGTCAGACAATCGATCTGACTCCTATGCTTGATGTGGTTTTCATTATGCTGATCTTCTTTATTGTGACAGCATCGTTTATCAAGCTGCCTGGTGTAGACGTCAACAAGATTGACGCAAACACCGCAAGCTCCTACAAGAAAGTGGGTATTCTGGTGGCTATTAGCGACAACAATGAATACTGGATTGACAAGAAGCGCGTTGAAACTACTGCGCTTAAACTCAATCTAACTAGATTATTCAATGAGAACCCAAAGGGTGGCATGGTTATCCAGGCCGACAATGAATCTGATATTGAAACAGTTGCCAAGGTAGCTGATATCGCACGCGATATTGGTATTAACCCGGTAGCTATTTCTGTCGAAAACGACTGAGTTAATAGTATGGCTGCAATTAGAGTTAGTGTTTCTGCCGCACTAGGGATCTTGGTTACCTTTGCGTTGATTATCTTGATGTACAAGCTGATCGACTCGGGCAACAAAGACCTGGATGAAAAAGAAGCCTTTAAAATACCAGACTTTCTTCATGTCGACAGACAGTTAACCGAAAACGCGAAGAATACTGAGGTTGAAAAACCAGAAGATCCCGAGACCCCTCCACCGGAGATACCGGAGGAAAATCTCGAGTTTGAAGTGCCAGATAATGCTGTGAGCATGGCGGCACCAGCTGCTGGTGGTAATCTCAGCATCGGTAATTCAGGCTTTGCACGTGATTCGGACTATATTCCGGTTTATGTTCCTCAGCCTCAGTACCCCCGTCGAGCGCAGACGCGTGGCAAAGAGGGTTACGCTGTAGTCGAGGTGATCATTACCACTACTGGTGGTGTCCGCGATCCGGTTATGGTTGAAGAATGGCCTGAGGGGTGGGGTTTTGGTCGCGCGGCAATGAAGGCGGCCAACAAACTTAAATATAATCCAAGGGTAATTGATGGACAGGCCCAAGAAGTCCCGGGCGTGCTCTATAAATTCACCTTCCAGATGGCCAAATAGGGGAATCAGATGTTTAAAAGCACAAAATTCTTAGCCGTATTTGGCGCTGCCTTTCTGCTGCCGTTGATGGTGACAGTGGCCGATCCCCAGGCGGTACTCAGTACCAGCGCTGTGGCTGCCGAAGAAAAGAAAGAGCCAAAGTATAAAGATGTAAAAACCCGTCAGCGTCAGTCTGTTGGTGCCAAGTGTGCCAAGGCGCTGGAAAAGGTACAGGTAGTTCTGGAAGAGGAGAACTGGTCTGAGTCTCTGAATATGCTGGTCAATATTGAAAGCAGCACCAAGACCTGTAAGTCCGACTACGAGCAGACTCAGATCTGGAAGTTTAAGGGCTACGTTTACTATTCTCTGGATGACTTCAATGGAGCCATCCGCTCTTATCGCCAGGTTATCAATGGTGCCGGAACTCCTCCGGAGCTGCGTCTGGATACTCGCTACACCCTGGCTCAGTTATACACTGTTGAGGAAAAATATGCTCTGGCAGCAAAAGAGCTAGAGACCTGGATGAGCGAAGCGACGATTATTGGTAATGATGCACGGGTGCTACTGGCGCAGATCTACTACCAGCTGAATCGCAAAAGTGAGTCGCTAACAATGCTTGAGGCGGCCATTGATGATGTTGAATCCAAGGATATCCTGCCCAAAGAGGGTTGGTGGGGACTACAGCGTGTTCTTTACTATGAGAAGAACAACTACAAGCGTGTGGTCAGTATTCTTGAAAAGTTAGTTACTCACTATCCCAAGTGGAGCTATTGGAAGCAGTTAGGTGGCATGTATGGCGAGCTGGAGCGCGAGGATGATCGTCTGGTAGCCACAGAAGTGGTGTATATGAATAACCAGTTCGATAAAGAGAGCCAGGTTATGAGTATGGCCTATATGTTCCTGGGCGCCGAGGTTCCCTATCGTGCAGCGCGCATTATCGAAAAGGGTATCAATGACGAGATTATCGAGCGCAATGCCAAGAACTTAGAGGTTTTGGGTACGGCCTGGTATCAGTCAAAAGATCTCAAGAAAGCGCTCAGGGCGCTGGAAAGTGCCTCAAAGTATTCAGACAAAGGTAATCTGCAGTCTCGTCTGGCAGGCATTTATCTGGATCTGGGTCGTGACAAAGAAGCCTACCGCGCATCTCAGCGGGCCGCGAAAAAAGGCGGCGTAAAGCGCCCTGACGCGAACTATCTGGTGATGGGCAATGCTCTGATCAATCTGCACTGTTACAAAGATGCGATCAAGGCCTTCCAAAAATCACTGAAGGCGGCAAAAGACAAGAAGAGTAAGAAGTACCCCCAGCAGTGGATTCGCTATGCGGACACTGAGGGAACTCGACTGAGTAAGCTTCGCGATGTAGGTGCCAAGGTACCCAGCTGCAATAAGGGCTGAACCTAACACCCCAGGTCGAGATGTCGACAAATAAAAAGCCCAGCGTCTATGCTGGGCTTTTTTTATGGCCGTCGGCTGTGTCGCTGACAGGCTCAGAGTTGGGAGAGATCTCGCACTGCACCTTTATCAGCACTGGTGGCCAGTTTGGCATAGGCCTTCAGAGACGCAGTCACCTTGCGTGGACGATCTTCGGCAGGTTTCCAGCCCAGCTTATCTTGCTCCAGGCGACGCGCCTCAAGTTCGGCATCGGAGACCAGGACATCAATACTGCGATTGGGAATATCAATGCGAATGGTATCACCCTGACGTACCAGACCAATATTTCCGCCGGCACCGGCCTCAGGTGAAACATGACCGATAGACAGTCCAGAGGTGCCGCCAGAGAAGCGACCATCGGTAATCAAGGCACAGGCCTTACCCAGGTTTTTAGACTTAATATAGCTGGTGGGATAGAGCATCTCTTGCATGCCCGGCCCCCCACGTGGACCCTCATAGCGAACAATCACCACATCGCCGGCCTTGACCTGGTCGTTGAGAATACAGGCCACCGCCTCGTCCTGACTCTCGGTGATAAACGCCGGACCCTCAAACACATGGATCGACTCGTCTACCCCGGAGGTCTTTACCACACAGCCATCAGGTGCCAGGTTGCCGGTTAATACCGCAAGGCCACCCTCCAGGCTAAAGGCATTTTCCAGATTGCGAATACAGCCCTGTTCGCGGTCTGCATCCAGAGATGACCATCTTGTGCTCTGGCTAAAGGCGGTCTGGGTAGGAATCCCAGCTGGGCCTGCTTTGTAAAAGGTTTTTACCTCTTCACTGACATTGCCACTAACAATATCCCATTTATCCAGTGCCTCTTGCATGGTCGAGGAGTGAACCGTGGGCAGATCGCCATGGATCAGGCCTGCCCGGCTGAGCTCGGCCATAATCCCCATAATGCCGCCGGCGCGGTGTACATCTTCAATGTGATATTCCGGCGTATTGGGTGCCACCTTACACAGCTGGGGCACCACCCGTGACAGGCGGTCAATATCTGCCATATCAAATTCAATACCAGCTTCTTGCACAGCGGCCAGCAAGTGCAAAATGGTGTTAGTTGAACCGCCCATGCAGATATCCAGCGTCATGGCATTTTCAAAAGCTTTAAAATTGGCGATAGACCGCGGCAGTACAGAGTAGTCATCCTGCTCATAGTGCTGGCGAGCCATTGCGACAATGGTGCGGCCGGCTTCCTGAAACAGCTCACGGCGATCGGAATGGGTGGCTAAAACCGTACCATTGCCGGGCAGCGAAAGCCCTAGGGCCTCGGTTAAACAGTTCATTGAGTTGGCGGTAAACATGCCAGAGCAAGAGCCGCAGGTCGGGCAGGCGGAGCGCTCGTATTCGGCAACTTTTTCGTCGCTGGCGCTGTCATCGACAGCAATTACCATGGCATCAACCAGATCCAGGTTGTGATCTGCCAGTTTGGTTTTACCGGCCTCCATGGGGCCACCGGAGACAAAGATCACCGGAATATTGAGGCGCATAGCGGCCATCAACATGCCTGGAGTAATCTTGTCGCAGTTGGAAATACACACCAGTGCATCGGCACAGTGGGCATTGACCATATATTCCACCGAGTCGGCGATAATATCTCTGGAGGGTAGGGAATAGAGCATGCCATCGTGGCCCATAGCAATACCATCATCTACGGCAATGGTATGGAACTCTCGAGCAATACCTCCGGCCTTGGCAATTTCTGCCGCGACCAGATCGCCCATATCCTTGAGATGTACATGACCGGGTACAAACTGAGTGTAGGAGTTGGCGATGGCGATCATAGGCTTATTAAAGTCATCATCTTTCATGCCAGTAGCGCGCCACAGTGCGCGAGCGCCCGCCATATTGCGGCCTTGGGTGGTAGTGTGCGAGCGATACTTGGGCATGCTGATTCTCTTATTTAATAAACGGTTGTTAGGTTTGCACTGCTAGTGCTGTTGTAAGTGGCAAGCGCGATTTTAGATCGCCTTGCTGAAAATTCTCGAGTTGCGCTGGTAATTATACAGTGACTGTTTTTGTGTCGGTAGATCACTGACCTGGGCCTCCACAAACCCACGCTCCAAAAACCAGTGAGCCGTCTGGGTAGTAAGCACAAATAACTGCTTTAAGCCTTTTTTCTGGGCATCCTCGACAATGGCATCAAACAGCCTTGAGGCTATGCCCTGGCCATGGAACTCTGCATGAGTCGCCACACAGGCTAGCTCGCCCACCTGATCAGCCGCTGTTGGATACAGGGCAGCGCAGCCCAGCAGCACACCCTCCGGATGCACCACCAGCATAAAGCGTGATATTTCGGTCTCCAGCAATTCGCGAGAGCGCTTGACCAGCACCTGCTGCTCTTCCAGTGGCGAGATCAAGTCGATAATACCGCCCACATCGTCAATGGTGGCTGGTCGAATAACCTCAGAGTGATCTTTCATTACCAGGGTGCCGCTGCCATCGCGGGTAAACAATTCTGTTAGCAGGCTGCCATCTTCAGCGCAACTCACCAGATGCACTCTATCCACGCCGTTGCGACAAGCCTGATAGGCCGCAGCTAGCGTCTGTTGTTCGGCATTATCTGCGGATGTATCCCTGAGGCTCTCAAGCTCGGGTAATGACAGGGCGCGTACCAGATCATTATCACGCAGAACGCCTCTAGCCTCGTTCATCAGAATAAGCTTCTCGGCCTTCAGTGCCACCGCAACCTGCGAGGCTAGATCCTGATAGCTGAGATTAAAGGCCTCACCAGTTGGAGAAAAGCCAATAGGTGAGATCAAAACCAGTGACCCCTGCTGCAACTGCGAGTCAATTGCTGGACCGTCGATACGGCGAACTTCACCCGTGCGCTGAAAGTCTATACCATCGCGCACGCCCACAGGTTTGGCAGTTATGAAGTTGCCGCCAATCACGCGGATGCCAGCGCCATGCATGGGAGAATTGGGCAACCCCATGGACAGCTCAGACTCAATTTGTAGTCTGGTGGCACCCACCGCTTCTTTAACGCACTGTATGGCATCGCCATCGGTAATCCGCAGACCCTGACTAAACTCGCTGGTAATTCCCGTCTGAGCTATGCGCTGATCGGTCTGGGGGCGCGCACCATGGACCAAAACCACCCGAATACCCAGACTCTGTAGCAGGGCGATATCGTGCACTGCACTGTGGAAATTACCATGCAAAACCGCATCACCGCCAAGGGCGATAACAAAGGTCTTGCCTCTATGGGCATGGATATAGGGTGAGGTCTGGCGAAAGAACTCTACATAGCCGTTTGATTTCATGCCGCGATTATAGCATGAGCCAGCCGCTAAACAGCCCTGGAGTTAAGGATGCTGAGCGGATAGCGCAGATTCATACTAATGTTAAAGGACAGTGATACAAAAGGAGCACAACCATGCATCAACTCAAAACTCGTGGCGACAGATTGCACCTCGGCTGGCTACTCAAGGAGCTGGTTCGCGATGGTTTGTTGAACCAGACTGATGCCAATAGTATTGCCGCTCAGCAGCGCGGCGCAGAACAGGCCAAGTTGCATCCGTTGGATACTATTGCCACCCGACAGTGCTGCCATGCCGAGACCAGCGAGGTGCTCAGTATTGAGCGGCTCTGTCAGTGGCTTGCCAGCAGAGCCGAGTTAGAGTTTGTTGTTTTGGACCCATTAAAGATCAATGTGCCGGCGGTTACCGCGGAGATGTCCTTTGCCTATGCTCAGCGCTACGGCATTCTCTGTGTAAAGGTCAATGCAACTGAGCTAGTGGTTGCCACTGCGGAGCCCTTTGATCGCAGCTGGATTGAGAGTCTGGAGCAGACTTCAAAAAAAATTGTGCGCCCGGTAATTGCCAGACCCCAGGAGATTGAAAAATACCGTCTTGAATTCTATTCATTGGCCAAGTCAGTATTTGGTGCTGGCTCAGCCAATAGTGGCGCAGGCATGGCTGATTTTGAGCAGCTGCTTGAAGTAGGCGGATTAAAGGATCCCGATGCCCAGGACCAACATATAGTCAATATTGTTGACTGGCTGCTGCAGTATGCCTTTGAGCAGCGGGCCAGTGATATTCACTTGGAGCCGCGGCGAGACAAAGGCAAGGTGCGTTTTCGTATCGATGGCATTCTTCACCTGGTATACGAGTTACCTGACAATGTGATGACCGCTATGGTCAGCCGATTAAAGATTCTTGGGCGTATGGATTTGGCGGAAAAGCGCCGACCCCAGGATGGCCGTATTAAAACTGTCGCGCCCAATAGCAACGAGGTGGAGCTGCGGCTATCTACCATGCCCACCGCCTTTGGCGAGAAGCTGGTAATGCGTATATTTGATCCAGAGGTATTGTTACGCAACTTCACACAGCTGGGGCTGGTAGACCAGGATTATATTCACTGGCGGGCCATGACATTGCGCACTCACGGCATTGTTTTGGTCACCGGCCCCACAGGCTCGGGTAAGACCACCACTCTGTATTCCACCTTAAAAAGCCTGGCGGAGGAAACCATCAATGTAAGTACCATAGAAGACCCCATTGAGATGGTAGTCGATGAATTTAACCAGAGTCAGATACAGCCTGCTATCGACTTTGATTTTGCCGCAGGCATCCGCACTCTGATGCGTCAGGATCCGGATATTATTATGGTGGGCGAAATTCGCGACCCTGAGACTGCCGAGATGGCTGTTCAAGCTGCACTTACCGGACATCTTGTGTTATCTACCCTGCATACCAATGATGCACCCACCGCCATAAGTAGACTCCTGGATCTGGGTATGCCCGCTCATTTACTCAGGGCAACCCTCAATGGCATTATGGCTCAGCGCCTGCTGCGTACCCTGTGCCTGAGTTGCCGAGTAGAGGTGGCACCAGACCAACAGGCCTGGGAGGAATTGGTCCAGTCCCATCAGCTCCCTATGCCAAGTAAAATATATCAGCCCGGCGGCTGTCTGGATTGCCGTAACACGGGGTATTCAGGTCGGCAGGGCGTTTATGAAATAATGCCACTGAGCAAGCCACTAATAAAAACTATTGGCGCCACCAGCGATATACAATCTCTGCGTGACAGAGCCGTTAAAATCGGCATGGTGCCGCTGCGACTGGCTGGCGCAGAAAAGGTGATCAGAGGTATTACGTCGATTGAGGAGGTAATGCGTGTGACGCCCGAACCTGAGAGCTAGATCAACCATAGCAAAGAGACGATGAATATAGAGCAATCAGAATTACTGGAAAAATCCTATCAGCGTCATCTTGAACATTTTCTCAGGGTGGATCCCGATCCCCAATGGCTGCACAGGCAACTTGAAAACCAAGATTTTGCCATCCAGTTAAAATTGCTCTGGAGCTGCAGTGATTTTGTCGCCGAACAGGCCGCCGCCGATCCCCATAGCTTCAGGCAGCTGGTAGAGAGTGGCGATCTCCACATCAGCTACAGTGACAAAGGCTATATACAGAGGCTACAGGCCAGGATTGAGCAGCTGTCTGGCAGATGCTGCGAAGAGCAGTTGAGTCGCGAACTGCGCCTGTTCAGACGCCGGGAAATGATACGCATCATATGGCGTGACTTTAGCCGTCAGGCTCCTATGCTCGAGACTACCAGAGACGCCACATTATTGGCCGAAGCCTGCATAAATACCGCCCTCCAGTATTTGCAGCCTATTACAATAGAAGAACTCGGCGCGCCCATAGGCAGAAACAGCGGCATCGAACAGCAGATGCTGGTGATTGCCATGGGCAAAATGGGCGCCTACGAGTTAAATATTTCCTCGGACATAGATCTGATCTTTGCCTACCCGGAATCTGGAGAGACCCAGGGTGGCACAAGGTCAGTTTCCAATCAGGAGTTCTTTGTCCGTCTGGGCCAGAAGCTGATTGCAGCCCTTGATCGACAGACCGCCGATGGCTTTGTGTTCCGAGTGGATATGCGGCTGCGCCCCTATGGTCAGAGCGGCGCTCTGGTACTCAATTTTGATGCCCTGGAGGAATACTATCTGACTCAGGGTCGCGACTGGGAGCGCTATGCCATGGTCAAGGCCCGCGTGGTAAGTGGCGCCCCCGCCGAGGCACAGGCTCTGCAGCAGATGTTACAGCCCTTTACCTACCGCAAATATCTCGACTTCGGTGCTATTGAGTCTCTGCGTGAGACCAAGCGCAGTATCAATCGCGAAGTTAGTCGCAAAGGTATGCAGGACAATATCAAACTGGGCTCAGGAGGTATTCGGGAGGTTGAATTTATTGCTCAGACATTCCAGCTTATTCGCGGCGGTCGCGATAAACGGCTGCAGACTCAGTCTCTGCATCAGGTGTTAAATCAGCTGGCTGAGGACAATGTACTGGACAGCTCAGAGCAACAAAACCTGTGGCGTGCCTATGAATTTTTGCGCAATACCGAGCATGGGCTTCAGGGCATGGCGGATAAACAGACTCAACAGCTGCCTATTGACCAGCTGGGCCAGCAGCGCCTAGCGCAGCTTATGGGCTATGCTGACTGGCAGCAGTATTATCAGCAGTTGCAGTTACATCGCCAGCATGTGAGCAACAGCTTTAACGCGATTATTTCAGACGCAGCAGATGCTGCTGACCAGGATTCAGAGCTGGCGACTCCACAACCCTGGCCCACAGATTTACGCGCCGCAGAGATACTCCCTCATCTGCAGCAGCTAAACTATCAGCAGCCACAGGAACTGGCAGACCTACTGGATGATTTTTATCAGAGTCGCGCCGTTCAGGCGCTGGCAAGCTTGCCGCGCAGCCGTCTGGAGAGTCTGATGCCAAGGCTGTTAGCAACCTGCGCCGATCGTGAAAATAATCAGCAAACTTTGATGCGCGTGCTGGATCTTATCCAGCAGATACTGCGCCGCAGTGCCTATCTTGCGCTACTGGTAGAAAATGGCCAGGCGTTGCAACAGCTGTGTATCCTCTGCGAGCGCAGCAGCTGGATTGCCGATGAGTTGGTGGCCTACCCAGCACTGCTCGACGAACTGCTCGACTCCCGCACATTGTACACAGCCCCCGACAAGCAGCTTCTCCGCGATCAACTGCGCCAGCAAACCATGCGCATTGCTAGTGATGATACGGAGCAGCAGATGGAGGTAATTCGCTATTTCTGCAGGTCCAATGCCCTGCGCGTTGCAGCCTGTGAGGTCACAGATATACTGCCTTTGATGCAGGTCAGTGATTACCTGACCTGGATTGCCGAGGCTGTGGTTGAGCATGTAGTTAATATCGCCTGGGACCAGTTGGTAGCCAGTTACGGTTTGCCTCCATTGATGACAGCTGGCGCTACCGACAGCCACACTCCGGGCTTTATTGTGGTTGCCTACGGCAAAATGGGCGGCATAGAAATGGGCTACAAATCAGATCTGGATCTGGTTTTTTTGCACAATGGTGACCCCAGACGCCAAACCGATGGCCCTCGCAGTATAGATGGCAGTACATTTTTTATGCGCCTGGGTCAGCGTATTATCCATTTGCTGGCCACTCCCACAGCCTCAGGCATGGCGTACGAAATAGATATGCGCCTGCGGCCCTCTGGTAACTCTGGCATGCTGGTGTCCAGCCTGGCCGCTTTTGAGAAGTATCAGCTTGAGGATGCCTGGACCTGGGAGCACCAGGCCCTGGTGCGCTCTAGAGTGGTAGCTGGCGACACTCAATTGGCCCAAGCCTATGATCTGGTGCGTAAAAATACCCTACAGCGAAAACGCGACACGCAATCTCTAAGCGTTGAGGTTAGGGAAATGCGTGAGAAAATGCGCAAACACCTGGGTAAAGCTGCGAAAGATGGCAAATTCTCGCTGAAGCAAGGCAGTGGAGGTATCGTCGATATTGAATTTATGGTTCAATTTGCAGTCTTGGCTTGGTCCCACGACCATCCCCGGCTTGTCCGCTGGAGTGATACCATCCGTATATTGGAGTCACTGGCTCAATGTGGATTGTTCTCAGAACATGACGCACTCCGGTTGATAGACGTCTACAAGAGATTCCGTTCCGCAGGGCATCGCGCCCAGTTGCACAATCAGCTGGCTGAAATAGCCTTGTCAGAGTTTGTTGAGGAGCGGGAGGTTGTGGTTAAACACTGGCAAGAATTATTGGATAGTTAATTAGTTTATAGAGAGAGGAACAGGTCTATGTCGTTTTCAGACCGCGACGGTTTTATTTGGATGGATGGTGAGATGCTCGATTGGCGAGATGCGCAGACGCATTTCCTCACCTCTTCACTGCACTACGGCAATGCTGTCTTCGAAGGTATTCGCGCCTACGAAACCGCCAGTGCTGGCACCTGTATTTTTCGCTTAGAAGACCATATTAAACGCCTGTTTAACTCGGCCAAAATCCTGCATATGCAGATTCCTTTCAGCCAGCAAGAAATCTGTGATGCTCACCGCCAGGTAATTCGCGACAATAACCTGGACGCCGCCTATATTCGTCCTCTGGTATTTTTGGGCTCAGAAGGCATGGGTCTGCGTGCCGAGGGTCTTAAAGTACATGTTGGCATCGCCGCCTGGGATTGGCCATCCTACATGTCTCCTGAGACCTTAGAGACAGGCTTGAAAGTGCGCACCTCCTCCTATACCAGGCATCATGTCAATATCACCATGGTGAAAGCCAAGGCTAGCGGCAATTATATTAATTCCATGCTAGCACTCCGTGAGGCTCTGGACTCAGGCTGTGACGAAGCGATTATGCTCGACCCCGAGGGCTATGTGTCGGAGGGCAGCGCAGAGAACTTCTTTATGGTACGTGATGGGGTTATCTACACGCCTGACCTGACCTCCTGCCTCGATGGTTTGACCAGAGACACCGTATTTAAACTGGCTGCAGATAACGGCATCGAAGTGCGCGAGAAGCGTATTTCTCGCGATGAAGTCTATATTGCCGACGAGGCATTTTTTACAGGGACAGCAGCAGAAGTTGTGCCCATCTGCGAGTACGATAGCCGCATTATTGGCAATGGTAAGCGCGGACCTGTGGCAACAGTGTTGCAGGCCGCCTATTTTGATCTGGTGCGCGGTAAGAGTGACAAGTATCAGGACTGGCTGGCGCCGGTTGCCAAATAGTCTTTTCGATTACTGGAATCAACGCAATGGCAGCACAAGAAATGGTCAATGTTCTCTGTATGAAATGGGGAACCAAGTATTCCGCCGACTATGTGAATACGCTGTATTCCATGGTCGCACGCAATATGAGCAGAGATTTCCGCTTTGTTTGCCTCACTGAAGATGGTGCTGGGCTGCATGAGAAAGTAGAGGTGTTTCCTCTGCCCGAACTGTCCGTTGATCTCGGCGGGCCAGAGCGCGGCTGGAACAAACTGGCGGTTTTTGCCGAGAGTCTCTACGACCTCAGGGGCAAGGTGCTGTGTTTGGATCTGGATCTAATTATTACCGGCAGCCTGGATGATCTTTTTGACTGTCCGGGCGAAGTGATGATTATCAAAGACTGGATCAAAAAAGACGGCACAGGCAACTCGTCTGTTTACCGTTTTGAAGTGGGTGCCCATGCCGAGGTGCTCGCCGAGTTTGAAAAGTCTTTTGACGAGATAAAAAAGATCCATCGCAACGAGCAGGAGTATCTATCTGCTGCGATGATGGCCAAAAATGCTCTGGTCTACTGGCCCGATCACTGGTGTCGCAGCTTTAAGCGTCACTGTATCAAGCCACTGTCATTTTTTATGGCCAGAGAAACCGAGATGCCAGAGGACTGTCGCGTGCTGGTTTTCCACGGTAAGCCCGACCCCCATGAGGCCATCGCCGGAGTCAGTGGTAAATGGTATCGACGCTTTAAGCCCGCAACCTGGGTAAGCGAACACTGGCATTAAGCCGGATTCAATAAGGATATTGAAGCAGGGAGACATTGGTGACAAATTCAGCAAAACAATTTATCTGCATAAACTGGGGCACAAAATACGGTGCTGATTATGTCAATCGCCTGTATGGCATGGTGGCGCGCAATACTACGCCGCCATTTACCTTTACCTGTTTTACCGACAACAGCGACAACTTCTGACCAGAAGTAGATGCTGTCCCTTTGCCGGAGCTGACTTTTGACTTACCCAAAACCAAAAAAGGTATTTGGCCAAAGTGTCGCCTGTGGAGTGAAAAACTTGCCCACTTATCCGGGCCCGTATTATTTCTAGATCTAGATCTGGATTTAGTGGTCACTGGCAATCTCGACAGCTTCTTTGATTACGGCGACCCCGAAGATGTTATTCTGGCTCGCAATCCGAGCAATCCGCTGAAAAAGCTGGGTCAGACCTCGGTTTATCGATTTCCCGTGGGTAAATTATTACCTCTGTTAGAGAGATTTGCCGAGTCGCCCCTGGAGATTGCAGAACAGTATAAATACGAGCAGCGCTATGTGACGCGCAATGCACCGGGCGGGGTTAAATTCTGGCCCAAAGCCTGGGTGCTGCATTTTCGCCAGCAGTGCCGTCGCACATTTCCGTTGAACTATTTTAAAGTGTCCAAGCTGCCGGACAGCAGTAAGCTGGTTATCTTTCCCGGCGATCTAAATCCCATGGATGCTATTGAAGGGCGCTATCACGCCGGTGATAAGGTGTTAACTGCTGCAGAGCATGTAAAGGCTGGGTTTAGGGGTCAGCGCGATCGTTCGCTGATGGCCCATCTGCGGCATTTTATACTGCCCACTCCCTGGGTTGAGCAGTGCCTGCTGAATCTCCAGGTTGCTATTATTTTTCACACAGAGACCCATCAGCGGGAAGAACACTCGCTGGGATTTTTCCCATTTAAATGGCTGAGTTAGATCAGCGTTCTGCGGAATCTTCTGAAACTTGTCTTTGTAAAATGAAATAGCCTTTTGATAGGGATCCCGAACCGTGAAATATACCAGTGGGTCAGAGTAATTAATAATCAGTTTGGCTCTGTAGCGTTTGATTTTATTGAAGCTAGGCGTTTTCTTAAGCGACGAAAACATGACTTTATAGTTGGTGACAACCAGCTTGTTGCTGTCAGAGACACTGAAATACGGCATTGAGATGCTCTTATTATTCTAAATACTAAGGCGAGCCGATATTTTAAATCACCCATGGCAAAGAGCATAATATTATTTAGGCTTTTTGGCTCGACAGATAATAATCTGTCAATCCTGTGGCGACTTTGTTAACTTACGGCAGCATTGCCGCCAAGATCATTTCAACTGGGACTGTGAATGACATTTAGCAGGTTTTTTTACTCAGTCAGTATTTATCTACTGAGCCCGATTATTTTATTGCGCCTGCTTTACCGAGCTCTCAGGGCGCCTGCCTACGCCAGACGCTGGCGCGAACGGTTTGGCTTTGTGGCACAGACCAATGGGGGCAAAACCATCTGGTTGCACTCTGTGTCTGTGGGCGAGACTTTAGCGGCCGTGCCATTGGTAAAGGCGCTGCAGCAGCGCTATCCCGATTACCGCCTCACCGTTACCTGCATGACTCCCACCGGCTCAGAGCGCATTCAAGCTGCCTTTGGTGACAGCGTTGACCACTACTATGCACCCTATGATATGCCGGATTCAGTGGCGCGGTTTTTAAACCGAGTTAGACCAGAATTATTACTTATTATGGAGACAGAGCTGTGGCCCAATACCATAGCTGCCTGCTCCAGCCGCAGCATCCCGGTAATACTGGCCAATGGCCGCCTCTCTGCGAAGTCTGCTGCTGCCTATGGCAAAATTCCCCGGCTGGTCGGCTCAATGTTGCGATCCATATCTGCTGTGGTAGCCCAGCACGATGATGATGGTAATAGATTTGCCCGGCTGGGCTTGCCCCCCGAGGCATTGACTATTAGTGGCAATATTAAATTTGATTTGCATCTGGATTCAGAGGTGCGGGCCAAGGCCCAGTCGTTGACTACAGAATGGCAGGGTGAAAATCAGCGCCCAGTGCTGCTGGCAGCCAGCACCCATGCCGGCGAAGATGAGCTTATTTTGCAGGCCTATGGGCAGATTAAAGCGGCCTTGTCAGTGGCACCGCTGCTGGTTCTTGTTCCCAGACACCCTGAGCGATTTAACCAGGTCGCTCAGCTCTGCGAGCAGGCCGGCTTTGTGGTGGCCCGGCGCAGCACAGGGGAGCCAACTGCTCCGGCGGATATATTGCTGGGAGATACCATGGGGGAGCTGATGTCATTTTATGGAGCCTGCGATCTGGCTTTTGTGGGCGGTAGCCTGGTGCCAACCGGCGGGCATAATATGATTGAGGCTGCTGCCTGGGGTGTTCCAGTGGTCACAGGCCCACATCTATTTAACTTTGCTGAGGCATCGCGGCTACTGATTGAGGGAGATGCCATGATTGTTTGCGAAGATGCTGATAGTCTTGCTGAGCAATGTATAGGTCTTTTTGCCAACCGGCAGCGTTGCACTCAGATGGGGGATGCAGCGCACCGTATAGCCGAGGCCAATCGAGGTGCGCTGGATAGGTTACTGGCGGTGATCGACCACCGCCTTTAACTGACTAGCGGGCAATAACCAGCTGCGGATCTAACCAGGCGTTTAGTGCAAACACATCATCGGGCGACAGTTGCCCCGCCACTTCCTTAAGACTCATCATAGACAGAATGTAATCGTAGCGAGCGTTGGCATAGTTGCGACGCGCCTGATAGAGGGTGCGTTGAGCGACCAGCACATCGACAATATTTCTGGTGCCCACCTCGTAACCCGCCTGGGTAGCCTCCAGGGCACTATTAGCCGAGGTAATGGCCTGCTTGCGTGCCTTGACCCGAGCTGCATTGGTAATCACCAGCTGATGTCTGGAGCGCGCCGACTGCACAGTGTTGCGTTTTGCGGCAGTGTAGCCCTCGCTGGACTGAATAGCGCGTTGCTTGGCCTGACGCCGCTGGGCATCTACGCCGCCACCCATAATGGGCATGCTCACAGAAACCACAAACTGGTGGCCATCCTGTACGGACTGAAATGGTGAGCCAAAGCTAATGCCGTCGGCATCCGAATCATAATAGGTAGCACGACCGGTAATTCTGGGCAGTCTGGCAGCTGCGGCAGCCTTGGCTTCGTTATAAGCTGCATCTTTGCCCAGCTTGGCAACCTGTAGTTGAAAGTTATTGGCCATGGCCAGATCAACCCAACCTTCACTGATTTCCGGGCTGGGATTGGTGGCTTCAAAATTATCCATCAGGCCGGCTAAAACACTGTGGCTTTGACCTGTCAGAACTTCCAGTGCCTCGAAGGCGATATTCAGGCTGCCGCGGGCCTCAAGAACATTTACTGCAGCATCATCGAACACTGCCTGTGCCTCATGGACATCGGTCACTGGCAGCAGGCCCACCTCAAAGCGCTCTCTGGTCTGCTCCAGCTGGCGCTGAATGGCGCGTTCTTCAGCCTTGCGGGTCTCCATATTGTCATGGGCTCGCAGGGCGTTAAAGTAAGCCTGGCTAACGCGAATAATCAGCGACTGCTGGTCCGCAGAAAATTGGGCCTTGGCGCTCTTGCTCAGAGCACTGCCACCTCTAAACCTATACCAGGAAGGCATATCAAAAATAGCCTGGGTCAGGGAGGCGCTGTACCTGGTCTGGTTGCTATCGGTTAACCCTTTGCGAATTGAGGGAATAGACTCATTTTGAATCACCACAATTTGCTGAGAGTTTTCATTGTTTTCTGACTCAGTATATTCACCGGCCATGGACAGCTGGGGTAGCAGTGCAGCCCGGCTGATATTCTTTACTTCGCGGTCCGCATTAAAGCTGGCGCGGGCTGCGCTCAAGACTGGGTCATTTTGGAGAGCAGACTCATAAATATCTTTAAGGGAGTCAGCCCAGCTGATTTGGGCCAGTAATAAAGTGGTACTGACAGCACATAGTCCTTGTTTGACCAAACGCATAACATCTCCATTAGAATTCTTATATTAGTTGATGCTTAAACAGCAGCATCAGTTACAAATGCTTTTTTTATCAAGCCTATAGTTTAGCAGAATTGGCATTCTGTAATGGCAAATTTACCAGGCAACTACAACACAGACAGGACGCAGCACTCCAAAAAGCGTTGACCTACGTACAATTTATATTATAACTCCACCCAGTTATTCCTAATTACGGATAAGATGCATATCATGATTAAATCACATCGCTTTGGGTCAGAGGATTACCGTATCGAATCCGAGGAAACGGTCTTCCAGGGGTTTTTTAGTGTCAGCAAGCAGGTGTTAAGGCACCGTCTGTTTGCCGGCGGCTGGAGTCGGCCCCTGGAGCGGGAGCTGTTTCAGCGCGGTGATGCGGTCGGTGTTTTGCTGTACGACCCAGAGCACCACATAATCGGCCTGGTAGAGCAGTTTCGTGCCGGGGCTCAAAACGATCAGCATGGCCCCTGGCAGTATGAAGTCGTTGCCGGAATGATAGATCCCGGTATGACTGCGGAGCAGGTGGCGGTCAAAGAGTTGCAGGAAGAGGCTGGCATCAGTGTTGAAAAATTGCTGCCGATCACTGATTATTTGGTGAGCGCCGGAGGTTCAGACGAGAAGATGCACATGTTTTGCGGTCTCTGTGACCTCAGCAACCGCGGCGGCATATTTGGTGCTGACCACGAGGGCGAGGATATTTTATTTCAGGTCTGGCACTACGATGAGGTGATGCAGGCCCAGTCTGAGGGGCTTTTAAATAGCGCAGCACTGACTGTCGCGCTATTCTGGCTGCAGCTCAATATTAAAGATTTGCAAGCCAATATATCTTTGAAAGACTAAACTGAATTCAAAGGCCCACTAAATATCAGGCGACTAATCAGTAGATAACCAGTCTAAAGGCGGCTTGCCGCAACCCGGGCATTTAAGAGCAGAGAGGAAACCGACCACCGTGTCACTGTACGAAAGGCGAAAACAGCAACAGGATCTGGCCCGCTTGCATGAAGAATGCGAGCTTAACTACCAGCGTCTGCGTCGTATTATCCCCGATACCTGTACCCTGGGTGGCAAATTTTCCCTGCAGTACAGAGATTGGCCGCGCTCGGGCATCAGCGTGCAGATTATCGAGGTCACCAAATATACCAGCACATTACTGATGATAGCGGATCGAGCCGGCCCTCACTGGCTGCCAGAAATTGAGATCAAGGTTCGGGTTTACCGGGATGCGCGTATGGCCGAGGTGATTGAATGGTGTACCGATCGCACCATACCCTGGGCACTGACCGAAACCAAAGGTATGCAGGCCAGAGATGAAAAATGGCAGTGGAATATCTTTCTCAGCGAGTTGCTATCTCACGGGCTGCGGCACGGGATGACCGAGCTGGAAGCCTAGCCGTCGATGGATACTGTCCACCTCACGCAAATAACCGACTTACATCTGGGCACCGATGCCAGTGCTACTCTGGGTGGTGTCCCGACATTGGCCAGTTTTGAGGCTGTTTTACAGGCAGTGGCCGATCAGGGCCGCGGCACAGATACATTGCTACTCACTGGCGATCTCGCCAGCCACTGCCAACCCGAGGCCTACCAACTACTTAATAGCACCCTAAATGGCCATCAGAAGCAGGCAATTTGGTTACCCGGCAACCACGATGACAGCCAGCTTATGGCTGAGTATTTAGTGGATTTTCCGCTGCAGCCGTTCGTTGATCTGGGAGCCTGGGGGCTATTGACCCTGGATAGCTCGCAGCCCAACCAGCCCGGTGGCCATGTCAGTAATCTGCAGTTGCAGCATGTTGAGCGGGGACTGCAGGCACTGGCTGATAAGCATATCTTGCTGGCTATGCACCACAGCCCCCTCCCAGTGGGCTGTGCCTGGCTGGACAAACAACAGATCGATAATCAGCAACAGCTCTATGATTTAATCTCAGGTCAGGGCAATGTGCGCGCGGTTGTAACCGGCCATGTGCATCAGCATTCCGATGGTTCTTGGGGCGAGTTGCCGGTGTATTCCACTCCCTCAAGCTGCGTGCAATTCAAGCAGTACAGTGAGGACTTTGCACTTTCTGAACAGCCTCCAGGCTATCGTTGGCTCGACCTGCACAGTGATGGAACGATTGATACCGGGGTAAAATTTTTAGTCGATTTTGCACACCAGCCCAATCTCGATTGCGCCAGCTATTAGGTTTTGCCCAGGTGTAAATCAGTGCCTGACAAGCGGTCAGCATTGGCTATAATGGAGCCTGATTTATAGGTTTACTGGCTATGCCAATGCTGCTGTATCTTCACGGGTTTAACAGCTCGCCAGAGTCCAAAAAGGCTCTGCAGACTCGGGATTGGTGCGCTGAAAATGCTCCGGCTTTAAACTTTGTGTGCCCATCGCTGCCGCCTTATGCCGAAGCTGCAATGGACATTTTGCAGTCTTTGATCGAGGAGCAATTGCCTGAGCCAGTCTATCTGATAGGCAGTTCTATGGGTGGCTTTTTCGCCACCTGCCTTGCAGAGCAATATAATCTGCGCGCTGTGCTGATAAATCCAGCGGTGAGTCCGGGGCGCGGTCTGCACAGATGGCTGGGACAAAATAGTAATTACCATACCGGCGAAAAATGGATTTTTGAGCCTCGGCATATAGATCAGTATCTGGCATTGGATCCCAGTGAGATAAAGTATAAAAATAATTACAAGGTGCTGTTGCAAACCGGTGATGAAGTACTGGATTATCGCGATGCGCAGAGCCGCTATCAGGGAGCTGATATGAGTATCGAACAGCAGGGAGATCACAGCTTTATAAATTACCATCAGCATCTGGACAGTATTGTCCAGTTTTTGATGTCCACCCCGGTAACAAATAACTAAATTGACCCCGTGAGCAGATGAGTAATTACGACGCAAAAGATATTGAAGTCCTGACTGGCCTGGATCCGGTGCGCAAGCGCCCGGGCATGTACACAGATACCAGTCGCCCCAACCATTTGGCCCAGGAGGTCATTGATAACAGTGTCGACGAAGCTCTGGCGGGCCACGCCAGCCGCATTGATGTCACATTACATAAAGATGGCTCCCTGTCGGTGTGCGACGATGGCCGCGGAATGCCAGTGGATATTCACCCTGAGCAGGGCCTGCCTGGAGTCGAGGTGATTCTGTCTACCCTGCATGCGGGTGGCAAGTTCTCCAATGATAACTATCAGTTCTCGGGTGGGCTGCATGGCGTGGGCGTGTCAGTGGTCAATGCACTGTCCAACAAGCTCGACGTGATTGTTAAACGTGAGGGCAAGGTACATCAGATTTTGTTTGCCCACGGCAATAAAACCTCAGACTTAGCGGTGATAGATAGCTGTGGCCAGCGCAATACAGGCACCGTTTTGCGCTTCTGGCCAGATGCTTCCTACTTCGATTCAATCAAGTTTAGTGTCTCAAGGCTGCGCCATGTGCTGCGCGCCAAAGCAGTGCTCTGCGGTGGCCTGACTATGAGCTTTCACGACGAGAATACCGGTGAGGGCGAGGAGTGGTTCTATGAAGATGGTTTAAAAGACTATCTGGCTGGCGCTCTGCATGGTTGGGAAGTACTGCCTGCCGAACCCTTTATAGGCACCTTTGCATCAGATAATGAGGCAGCCGACTGGGCAGTGCAGTGGATGCCAGAGGGTGGCGAGCTGGTGCAGGAGAGCTACGTTAATCTGATTCCCACGCCCCAGGGCGGTACCCATGTCAACGGTCTGCGCAGTGGTCTGCTCGATGCCATGCGCGAGTTTTGTGAATTCCGCAACCTGCTGCCTCGTGGGGTAAAGTTGAGTCCAGACGATATCTGGGACCGCTGTAGTTTTGTGCTGAGCTCAAAATTGGCCGATCCGCAGTTCTCTGGCCAGACTAAAGATCGACTGTCATCCCGGGAAGTGGCGGCCTTTGTCTCCGGGGTAGTTAAAGATGCCTTTAGTCTGTGGCTCAACCAGCACACCGAAGAGGCAGAGAAGCTTGCCGAGCTGTGTATTTTCAATGCCCAGCGACGCATGCGTGCCAGCAAAAAGGTAGTGCGCAAAAAGATTACCCAGGGTCCGGCACTGCCAGGCAAACTGGCCGACTGCGCCAGCGGCGAGCCAGAGCAATGTGAGATATTTTTTGTTGAGGGTGACTCGGCCGGTGGTTCTGCCAAGCAGGCGCGCAACCGCGAGCATCAGGCGATTATGCCGTTGCGCGGCAAGATTCTTAACACCTGGGAAGTTGATTCTCAGGAGATTTTGGCCTCTCAGGAAGTGCATGATATTTCAGTGGCTCTGGGAGTAGACCCGGCTCTGGAAAACACCGACTCCTTGCGCTATCACAAGATCTGTATCCTCGCCGATGCCGACTCTGATGGTCTGCATATTGCGACATTACTCTGTGCCCTGTTTGTCCGTCACTTTCGCCCGCTGGTCAGCGCAGGCCATGTCTACGTGGCCATGCCACCGCTATTTAGAATCGATGTAGGCAAGGATGTTTACTATGCTCTGGACGATGCAGAGCGCCAGGGGATACTGGACCGTATTCAGGCTGAGGGCAAGCGTGGCAAGGTCAATGTTCAACGTTTTAAGGGTCTGGGTGAGATGAATCCTTTGCAGCTGCGCGAGACCACTATGGACCCGGATACACGCCGTCTGGTGCAGCTGACACTGGAGCCCGGGGACGATACCAATACAATCCTAGATATGTTGCTGGCTAAAAAACGCGCCTCTGATCGCCGCCAATGGCTTGAAGCCAAAGGCAATCTGGCTGATGCCGCCAATCTTTAAGTTGAAATTACTATAAGCAAATTTGCCAACAGGAAATACGATGAACGATATCGTCACCTTTAACGACCAGGGTCTGGAGAGCCGCCCGCTCAGCGACTATGCCGAGCAGGCCTATCTGGACTATTCCATGTACGTGATTCTCGACCGTGCGTTGCCCCATATTGGCGACGGGCTCAAGCCAGTGCAGCGGCGCATTGTCTATGCCATGAGCGAGCTGGGTCTCAAGGCCAGCGCCAAACATAAAAAATCAGCGCGCACCGTGGGCGATGTTATAGGTAAATACCACCCCCATGGCGACAGTGCCGCCTACGAGGCTATGGTATTGATGGCGCAGCCATTCTCATACCGCTACCCACTGGTTGATGGCCAGGGTAACTGGGGCTCGCCGGATGATCCCAAATCATTTGCGGCCATGCGTTACACCGAATCCAAGCTGTCCAAATATGCAGAGGTGTTGCTCTCAGAGCTGGGTCAGGGCACAGCTAACTGGCGCCCCAACTTTGACGCCACCATGGAAGAGCCAGAGATTTTGCCGGCTCGGGTGCCCAATGTACTGCTCAATGGCACTACAGGTATTGCCGTGGGCATGGCTACGGATATTCCTCCCCACAATCTCAATGAAGTGGTTAATGCCTGCCTGCATCTGCTCGATAGTCCCAAGGCTACAGTGCCTGAGCTAATGGAATATATAAAAGCGCCGGACTTTCCGACCGATGCAGAGATTATTACTCCCCAGGCAGATATTCTAAATACCTATGAGACTGGTCGTGGCTCGGTCAAGATGCGCGCAATCTGGAATAAAGAAGATGGCGATGTGATTGTCACCGCTCTTCCGTTCCAGGCCTCCGGCTCAAAAATTCTCGAACAGATCGCCGCACAGATGCGCAATAAAAAGCTGCCCATGGTAGAAGATCTGCGCGACGAATCTGATCATGAAAATCCGACCCGACTGGTGATCGCTCCGCGCTCAAACCGGGTTGATATCAACGCGCTGATGGACCATCTGTTTGCCACCACGGATCTTGAGCGCAGCTACCGTATCAATATGAATATCATAGGCATCGATGGCCGTCCCGCGGTGATGGACCTGCGTCGCATTCTCAAGGACTGGCTGAGCTTCCGCACCGATGTCACCAGGCGCCGTCTCGACTACCGATTACAAAAGGTGGAGAAGCGACTACACCTGCTAGATGGCCTGTTGATTGCCTTCTTAAATATTGATGAAGTGATTCATATTATTCGTACTGAGGACGAGCCCAAGGCTGCACTGATTGAACGCTTTGGGCTTTCCGATACCCAGGCTGAATATATTCTGGACACCAAGTTGCGCCAGTTAGCGCGCCTTGAAGAAGTGAAGATTCGCGCTGAACAGGAAGAGCTGGCACAAGAAAAAGCTGAGCTTGAGTTGCTGCTGGGTTCCGAAGCTCGACTAAAAACACTGGTCAAAAAAGAACTTAAAGCCACCGCCGAAGAGTTTGGCGATGATCGACGCTCACCACTGACCGAGCGAGGCGAAGCCCAGGCCTTCAATGAAAAAGACCTTATGACTGCCGAGCCAATTACTGCAGTGCTGTCCGACAAAGGTTGGTTGCGTGCCGCCAAGGGCCATGAGATTGACCCGGTGAGTCTGAGCTATAAGTCCGGCGACAAATTTCTCTCGGCAGCCAGAGGCAAAAGCAATCAAAATGTCTTCTTGCAGGATACCACTGGCCGTTACTACGCGCTGCCGGGGCACACATTGCCCTCGGCACGAGGCCAGGGCGAACCGGCCACAGGACGATTAAAAATGCCGCCAGGCGCGCTGTTTACCGATGTGGTTATGGGTGCAGATGAGCAGAAAATTCTGATGGGCACAGATGCGGGATATGGCTTCGTGGCTAAAATTGGTGATCTATTTACCAAAAATAAGGCTGGTAAAGCAGTGGTCTCAATACCCAAAGGTGCACGCATACTGTCTCCACAGATGATCAATACTGATAATGCGCTGATTGCTGCGGTCAGCAATGAGGGACGGATGCTGGTGTTCCCCATAGCGGATCTGCCAGAACTGGCCCGCGGCAAAGGCAACAAGATTATTAATATTCCAGGCTCTCGCCTGCAGTCTCGCGAAGAGTTTGTGGTCGACTACGGCATTATCCCCGAGGGCGGCTCTCTGGTGGTACACTCAGGCAAGCGCTATCTGGTGATGAAAGAAAAGGACCTGGAGCATTACCGTGGAGAGCGCGGCCGTCGTGGACACAAGTTGCCGCGCGGCTTCCAGAAGGTCGACCGGCTGGATATCGAAGCTAGCTGATCGCTGGTGCCCAGCCTTCAGCAGAGAGCTGGACGCAGAGGGACTATTTGCTACCGAGCAGATAAAAGCCTTTGAGCAGATTAACGGCTTCGTAAAGCTGGTTATCTGCGCTCAGGTCCTCTTTGCTATCGCCACTGTCCGTTTTATCTGTGGCTGTACTGTCTTCATCCACAGTTTGCAGATGACCTTCCAGGTCTGCTTCACGGACTCGCTGGCGAAAATTGTAGGGGCGGATCTCTGCTCGCTCTACAGTAATATCGGGCACAATACCCTCGGCCTGAATCGAGCGGCCGTTGGGGGTGAAGTACCTTGCGGTGGTCAATTTGACAGCGCGGCCATCCCCCAGGGGAACCACTGTCTGAACCGAGCCTTTGCCAAAGCTCTGGGTACCCAAAATCGCGGCACGACCATGGTCTTGCAGCGCACCTGCAACTATCTCTGAGGCTGAGGCACTGCCGCCATTAATCAATACCACCACTGGTAAGCCTTCAAGCATATCGCCCGCAGTGGCCTCAAAACTTTGGTTAGAACTGGGCAGACGGCCCTCGGTATAAACAATAGTGCCGCTGTCCAATAGAGCGTCAGCGATCTCGACAGAGGCTGGCACCAGGCCGCCGGGGTTATTGCGCAGATCAATTACCAGGCCTTTTAAGGGATTATCTTCGTCGCTCTGTTGCCTGAGCTCCTGCAGAGCTTCAGTAAAGTCGCTGCCTGATTTGCGTTGGAACTGGGCAACCCGCACATAGCCATAACCGGGCTCAAGGAAGCGGTTGCGCACAGCACTGACCTGAATAATATCGCGCACCACCTCTATATCCATGGTGTCATCTTCACCCTCACGATAGACCGTAAGCTTGATGCTAGTGCCCTGCTCACCGCGCATTTTTTCTATAGCTTTTTGCAGGCTCATTCCGCGTACCGGGTTGTCATTCATCTTGACGATCAGATCTCCTGCCTGAATACCGGCCTGAGCTGCGGGGCTATCGTCTATGGGTGACACTACGCGAATTACACCATCCTGAGTGGCTACTTCCAGGCCCAGACCACCGTACTCGCCCGAGGAATTTTCTTCCAGATCGCCATAGCTTTCTTCATTGAGGTAAACCGAATGGGGATCCAGCTCGGTCAGCAGCCCGGCGATAGCGTTTTCCAATAGCTGGGTATCGCTGACCTCTTCCACATAGCCCTGACGAATCTGTTCAAATACCTGAGTAAACAGGCGCAGCTCCCGCAGGGGCAGACGCTGCTCTTGCTGTGCGCTGGTTTGTGTTTCTGCAGCTGCTACTTCACTGGCTGGCTCGTCGGCCTGTGCCGACGAAGAGAGTAGAATCAACCCCATTGACAGGCTTAATACTGTTCTAAACATAGATGATTTCCTTAAACTGACCTAGCTTGGAGTCTAAAAGCTCCGCTTGGTTGCATAGAGCTCTGCGCTCAACAGGTTTGTTAAATACACTGCTCCAACTATAGGCGCAAACCCTAGCGCTTGCCCAGCCAGGATTTTGGATCTGCCGGGTTGCCGTCTTTGCGAATCTCAAAATACAATGCTGGTTTATCCAGACCGCCAGTATCTCCAGCGCGAGATAGGATCTCATTGCTCTGTACCCAGTCGCCGGTGTCTTTAAGCAACTCCTGGTTATGGGCATAGAGAGTCAGATAGCCGTCGCTGTGATCCACAATGACCAGCAGGCCAAAACCACGCAGATAGTTGGAAAAGACCACCCGACCCTGATGCACAGCTTTGACCTCATCACCGGCCTTGGCACCAATTAGCCAGCCCTCCCAGCGTAATTCTCCGCTTCTCCTACTGCCGTAACTATGGGCTACACGCCCTTTTAGGGGCCAGCTGAGCTGGCCTTTGCGAGAGATAAAGGACTCGTAATTAGAGGGTAGCGCCAAGTCTGCAGCTGCGCGTTTCACGGCGGCTAGCAGCTCTTCTAATTTGCCCCGCTCTTTTTTGAGTTTACTGAGTTTCTTTTTATCGGTACGCAGCGATGACTGCAGATTGCTGAGGGTCTTTTTACGCTTTTTGGCCTGGCGGGTCAGCTTATTTTTATCTGCCTCCAAATCTGCGCGGGACTGGGTTAGGCGCAGCTTTTGAGTCTCAATATCGGCAATTACCGTTGCCAGCTCGTCGACATCTTTTTTGTAGCGCTGAATTTTCTCTGTGCGTGCCTGCAAAAAGTAATCGTAGTATTTAAATACCCGAGCTATTTTCTGGGGATCCTCCTGATTTAGCAGCAGTTTAATCGGCTCCTGATTGCCCAGTTTATAGGCAGCGGCGATTTGTTCGACAATCGCAGCACTCTGGCCTCTGATACCCAGCTGCAGATCTCTTTCTCGACTGCTGAGATCTTTGAGCTCGCTTTCCAGCTTATTGATCTTGCCGCGGAGTCGGCGTACGTTGCTATTGATTTTGCTGGCTCTTAGCTCGACCTTTTTGAGCTCGCTCTGCAGGCTGTTACGCTCTTTGTCACGATCCTCGAGCTGCTGTTCCAGACTGGAAATGGAGCGCTTAAGATTATCCAGCTTCTGCTCCTGTTCCTCATCGGCACTGGCAACGGCGCCCAGCATCAGCATAAGGAGTAGCAGCAAACTATTGGAGACAGCGCGCACAGGTGCTCCCCAATTCTGTATTGCTGCCGGTCTGATCATCAGAGAACCAGAGAGCGGCCAGTCATCTCGGCCGGTTGCTGCAAACCCATAAGTGCCAGCATGGTGGGAGCTATATCGGCCAGTGAACCATCACTGTCCAGACTGAGCTGACGGTGCCCGGCATAGACCAGGGGTACAGGCAAAGTGGTGTGTTGAGTGTGTGGTTGATTGTTGGACTCGTCAAACATTTCCTCGACGTTGCCGTGGTCGGCGGTGATTAGAAGCTCGCCACCAGCCTGAGTTACTGCATCCAGAACCTTTGCCAGGCAGCTATCTACGGCTTCCACCGCTTTAATTGAGGCCGTGAAATCACCGGTGTGGCCAACCTGATCGCAGTTTGCATAGTTGCAGATGATGGTATCAAATTTGCCACTGCCAATAGCTTCCACCAGTTTCTCAGTGACTTCTGGTGCACTCATTTCGGGCATCTGGTCGTAGGTACTAACATCTGGCGACGGGATCAGCAGGCGCTCTTCGCCGGGGTAGAGGGTCTCTCGCCCACCGCTAAAGAAGAAGGTGACATGGGCGTACTTCTCGGTCTCGGCAATGCGCAGCTGCTGTTTATTATTGGCAGCCAGATACTCGCCCAGGGAGTTAACCAGATTTTCCGGTGGATAGGCGCAGGGCACCTGGATGTTAGCTTCGTACTCTGTGGCCATAACAAAGGTCGAGAGCTGAGGCACCACGGCGCGCTCAAAACCGCTAAAGTCGGCATCAACTAATGCATGGGTTATTTCTCTGGCCCGGTCCGGGCGGAAGTTCATGCAGATTACCGCATCGCCATCTTCAATAGCTACCGGGCTCTCGCCAGGACCGGCAATAGTAGTAGCCTGCACAAACTCATCATTTTCATCTCGAGCATAGGCAGCCTCCAATGCGCTGATTGGATCACCGGCACTGTGATTGCCCAGACCCTGAGTCATCAGGCGATAGGCCTGCTCAACTCGGTCCCAGCGATTGTCGCGATCCATGGAATAAAAGCGGCCCACAATAGAGGCTATGCGACCCACGCCAAGTTTGCTGCACAGTGCCTGGGTCTTTTCCAGTGAGGGTTTGGCGCTGCGGGGAGGACAGTCACGACCATCGAGCGAGGCATGGATATAGACTTTGCTGGATCCGCGTTGAGCGGCCAGTTCCAGCATGGCATTTATATGGTCCTCGTGGCTGTGAACACCGCCTGGTGAGAGCAAACCCATAATATGCACAGCCTTATTGCTGGCCACAGCTTTGTCTATGGCATCGCAAAATACTGGGTTGGTAAAGAAATCACCATCGCTAATAGCTTTATTGATACGGGTAAAGTTCTGGTAGACAACCCGGCCAGCGCCCAGCGTCATATGACCTACTTCAGAGTTGCCCATTTGCCCATCAGGCAAGCCCACGGAGAGGCCCGAGGTATGAATAAGTGTCTTGGGATTATTGCTCCACAGCTTTTCCCACACTGGGGCATTGGCGCCGGCAATTGCGTTGTATTTTGGATCATCGCTGTAGCCAAAGCCATCGAGTATTAGCAGTACTAGGGGAGATTTCTCAGTGGTCATAGGGGTTTTTATGGGTATCCGGTTGTTAAACTGTAGAACAGAGCTTCGATTTTAAAGCTAACTGCGGTGTTTCGCCATGGTAGCTCTGTAATTAAATGGCTTATAGGTTTTCCAGCAATTCCCAGCGCTCGTAGCAGTGGCTGAGCTGCTGCTGGAGTTCTGACAGCTGTATTTCAGTTTTAGCCGTTGCAGCGCGATCGCCTTTGTAAAAATCTGGCTGACTGATCTGCTCCGAGATGTCTGCGATTTGCATCTCCAGGCTCTCAATCTCTTGGGGCAGATTATCCAGCTCTCGCTGATCTTTGTAGGACAGTTTTTTGCTGGTCGTGGTAGCCTTGGCTTGAACCTTGGCGGGTTGCTGGGAACTGATGGGCTGCTCGGTTTTGCGCTGGCGTAGCCAGTCATCGTAGCCACCTATATACTGATTAATTTTACCATTGCCCTCAAATACCAGGGTACTGGTGACCACATTATTTAGAAAGGCGCGATCGTGGCTGACCAGAATAATAGTGCCCCTATAGTCGATCAGTAGTTCTTCAAGCAGATCTAATGTATCTATATCCAGGTCATTGGTTGGTTCGTCGAGCACCAGCACATTGGATGGCTGAGTAAACAGCTTGGCTAATAAAAGCCGATTGCGTTCACCGCCAGACAGCGCTTTGACCGGTTGACGGCAGCGCTCAGGGGCAAATAAAAAGTCCTGTAGGTAGCTGATAACATGCTTTGGCTTGCCGCCAATTTCCAGCATATCGCGACCGCCGGATACGTTGTCCTGCACAGATTTCTCTTCATCCAATGCCGAGCGATACTGATCAAAATAGGCCACGCTTAAATTGGTGCCGGTCTTAATTGATCCCTGTTGCGGAGTTAACTCGCTGAGCAGCAGTTTAATCAATGTGGTTTTGCCAACGCCGTTGCGACCTATAAGACCTACTTTGTCGCCCCGTTGAATCAATGTGGAAAAGTCGCGCACCACAGGTTGCTGATCGCCCTCAAAGGCAAAACTGATATTTTGCGCCTCGGCTACAATTTTTCCGGACCTGTCTGCCTGCTGAATATCCATGCGCGCTGTGCCCTGGCGCTTGCGGCGATCGGCATATTCTCGGCGCATGGATTCCAGAGCGCGCACCCTGCCCTCGTTGCGTGTACGGCGGGCCTTAATGCCTTGGCGAATCCATATCTCTTCCTGGGACAGACGCTTGTCAAACAGTGCATTTTGCCTGTCTTCTATTTCGAGAATCTCTTCTTTGCGCTGCAGATAGGTGGCGTAGTTACAGTTAAACTCTGTTAGCTGACCGCGATCTATCTCGATAAAGCGCGTAGCCAGATTGTCCATAAAGCGGCGGTCGTGGCTAATAAATAATAATGAGCCCTCCCACTTGAGTAGAAACTGCTCAACCCACTGAATGGCGTCTATATCCAGATGGTTAGTAGGCTCATCCAGCAACAACAGATCAGGGTCACAGACCAGAGCGCGAGCTAACAGCACGCGGCGCTTATAGCCACCGGACAGGCTGGAGATATCCACGTCTGCATCCAGGTCCATCTTGGTGATAATTGACTCCACGCGCTGGTTAATATCCCAGCCATTGACTCTGTCCAGCTCGCTCTGACATTCCTCCAGGTCGCGCATGGTTTGGTCGCTGGGGTTATTACCCAGCTCAAGAATAAGATGGTGATAGCGTTTGGCTAACTCTCCCTCAGTGCCCAGACCCTGAGTGATAACATCAAAAACACTGCCCTGAGCATCTTCGGGGACAGACTGTTCGAGCTGGGCAATTTTAACCCCCGAGGCGCGCTTTAACACGCCGTCATCGGCAGTAATCTGACCGGTGAGAATCTTGAGCAGGGTCGATTTGCCGGCACCATTGCGGCCGATCAGACAGACCCGTTCGCCGCGCTCAATCACCAGATTAATATGATCGATTAACGGCGGCTGGCCATAGCTTAGATAAATATCTTGCAGCGTAACTAGAGGCATAGATTACTGTCCTGAAGCTGTCTTTACATCAGCAACAGTTTCCTCGCCAAATGGCTGAGTCATCAAGATTAACTTGGGTAGCAAAGTCATAGAGCCAAGCAGAGCTGCAGTCATGGCCAGGCCAGTGAGCAAACCAAAGTAAATTGACGGGATAAAATTAGACAGCGCCAATATCGAGAAGCCCACGATGATGGTTATGGCGGTGTAAAACAGTGCCCGGCCAATGCTGGCGTGAGCGCGGTGCATAGACAGCAGGTAATTAGGCTGTTCAGCAAATTCACGTCTAAATCTGGTGATATAGTGAATCGCATGATCCACACCAATGCCCACCGTAATGGCGGCAATGGTAATGGTCATCATATCCAGTGGAATCGCGAACAGGCCCATGCCGCCGAGCACCACCGCTGCGGCTAAAAAGTTGGGCAGCATGGCGATCAGGGAGATCTTCAGCGAGCGGAACAGCACCAGAAACATCAGCATAATGCCAATAAAGACTGCGCCCAGAGTAAGAATCTGTGATTTGTAGAGGCTCTGCAGCATATTGTTATACAGCACTAGCAGGCCGGTGTAGCGAATATCTTCCTGGGCGATACCCACCTCATTAACAGCGAAGTCATTGATCTTGGCCAGCAGATCGGCACGGCGCAGACCAGCGGTCTCCATAGCTCGCAACTGAATGCGCGCTTCGTCAATATCTTCGAGAAGAAAGGGCGCTACCATCTGCTGATAAATTTCATCGCTGAGGCTCTTGCGCATAAAGGCCAGCTCGAAGTCATTTAGCTTCTGGCCGCTAAGATCCGCAGCCACCTGATAGATTTGCACCAGCGAACTGACTTTGCCGATTTCTGGTTGAGCTTCCAAAAAGTCTTGTAGCTTGCCTAGATCGGCAAGTCCGGCAGAGGAAAACCAGTAGCCGCTCTTTAGCTCTGTATCTGCATCGCTATTTGCGTAGTCATCCTCTCCATATTCATCCTCCCCATATTCATCTTCCGCATACTCATCAGCTGCATACTCATCAGCTGCATATTGGTCATCAGCATACTCGTCTGCATATTCATCTTCACCACTGTCCGAGGCCAGAGAGTCGGGCAGAGCGGCAAATGTGGGCGCCTGAATAATTATATCCATTGGAGTGGTGCCACCCAGTGCCGTATCTATAATTTCCATACCTTGATAAATCTCGGTGTCGCTGCGGAAGTAATCTATAAAGCGATTCTCCACCTCAAGCCGGGAAATACCATAGGCTGATAATGCAGTCAGGCTGGCAGCAATAAGTAGCACCAGAGAACCGTAATGCTCGGTAAACCAGGCAAACTTGGTGGTAAAGACGGCACTGTTATCTTTGCTATCTGTGGCAGCACCTTTACCAAACAGCATCATGCCTGCGGGAATAACCACAAAGGCCATTATCAGGGCCAGGGTTATACCCATGGTCATCATCCAGCCAAAATCAATAACCGGGCGAATATTGCTCACCACCAGGGAGGTGAAGGCTACGATAGTTGTCAGCACTGTATATAGGCAGGGCTTAGCCATGGAGACAACAGTCTGGGTTACCAGCTGTCTCTGTTCGGCGTCCGCCATCTGAGCCTGCAATTCTCTGTAGCGCACAATCAGGTGAATACACAGAGCCAGAGTAATAATCAATAGCAGTGAAACAAAGTTAGATGAGATCACCGTCAGCCGCCAGTCGATCCAGCTGAGGAACCCAAGAATGGTTACCAGGCACAGGGTGCAAGTCGCCAGCGGCAGCACAACCCAGCGCAGCTTGCGGAAGATTAATAGCAGAGTGGCGATAATAAATAACAGAATGCCCGTGCCAAAAATAATCAGGTCGCTTTTGATAAAGTCGACCATGTCTGCGGTAATCATATCCGGGCCGCCGAGGAAAATGGTAGCGCGATCCCTGTAGCTATCCATTAGCGTTCGCACCTCAGCCACACGCTGATGATCCACTGCAGCCTTCGCCGTCCGATAATCCAAAAATTGCTGACTGACAGTCTGCAACTCGATTTCCTGCTCAGGGGTCAGGCCCTCTGTATCACGCACCAGGCGCAGCGAATCGCGGCTGGTCACCAGATCCAGATACTGCCTGTCCATAGCCAGAGTAGCCAGCATACCAGTGGTCTGACCATCGGCACTGAGCAAAACATCTTTGTAAATAGGGCTATTCAAAAACTCCTGTTTCGCCAACTGGCGATCGACTCCCTCGGACAGCAGAGTGTTGAGCGGGTTTTGTAAATCTGACACCCCTATTTTTGGGCTGTACAGTAATGGAACATTGAGCATTGAAAGCATACTTTCCACGCCCTGGATGCTACCCAGATCTGTACTTAACTGAGCGAGGATATCCAGATTTTCCTGATCGAACAGATCGCCATTTTTCGGTGAGAAGGTGACAATTAAAAAATTATCGCTGCCGTAGCGCTGCACTACTTCACGGAAGAAATTTAGATCGTCATCATGCTCCAATGTCAGTGAATCTGCCGAGGCGTCCAGCTTAAAGTTGGGCAGCCCCAATGCCATAGAGGCAGTCAAAGCCAGCACTGCCAATATGGCTTTAAAGGGATTATCGAGAACCGCTTTTTGGTAAAAGTCTAATAGAGATGAAGACATGGAGTTAGGCGTCCCTGAAGATTGTCAAACCAGGGCGCTATTATGCGGTTTTGCAGATCAAGATCATAGCCGCAAATCAGTCGAATCAGAACCTGCAAAATCAGTCCTATAAGTTTTTTTATTCTTCCATTTGTGTTGGCCGGCAGGTGATTTACACTTCAGCTTTGCAATTCACAGACGGGGACTAACCCATGCGCGGAGTAATACTTGATTGTGACAGTCTAGGCCCAGATGATCTCGACTTTAGCGCCCTCCATAACCTACCTGTAACCTGGACGATTTACGGCAATTGCCCAGACTCAGAGGTTATCGAACGCATTGGCGACGCCGAAATAGTCATGACCAACAAGACCCTGGTTAATGCTTTAACCCTGTCCCAGGCGCCCAATCTCAAGCTGATTACATTGCCGGCCACTGGCACCAATGTGGTAGACCTCGAAGCTGCCAAAAAGCAGGGAGTCGTGGTCTCTAATGCAGTGAATTATGGCACTGCCTCAGTAGTACAGCATGTCTGGTCACTTATTTTGGCGCTGACTACCAATCTGCAGTCTTACAGTCGCGACGTTATGAACGGCAGCTGGGCGGAGAGTGGGTCATTTTGCCTGCTGGAGTATCCGGTTCGAGAGCTGGAGGGTAAAACCCTTGGCATAGTAGGTGCTGGTGATCTGGGTAAAGGAGTGACCAAGATCGCTCAGGCCTTTGGTATGCAGGTTATTTACGCCGCCTTGCCCGGACGTTCCTATACTGACGACCTGCCCAGGCTAGAGTTGAACAGGCTGCTGCCCATGGTCGATATACTAAGCCTGCACTGCCCTTTTACACCTCAGACTAAAAATCTTATATCTAGCTCAGAGCTGGCCCTGATGAAAGACTCGGCACTACTGATAAATACTGCTCGTGGTCCGTTAATTGACGAACCAGCACTGAAACAGGCTTTAATCAATGGGGAAATCGCCGGTGCCGGGTTGGATGTACTCTCAGTCGAGCCACCGGTTGAGGGCAATGTGTTGATCGACAGTGCAGTGCCAAATTTGATTATCACGCCCCACAGTGCCTGGATTGCAGTGGAATCCAGGCAGCGCCTGATAGGTCAGATGGTCGAAAATATCAGCGCCTTTCTCGACGGCAAGGCGCTGCGCAAAGTTAATTAGCCACTAAACTCAGTGTCGAGCTTTTTAGGAGCCAATACTTTTTTCAACTTTGGGTACTGAGGAATGCCATCTTTATAGGGCGGGTAGTCCTCGCCCATAATCAATGGTTGCAAATAGTCCCGAGCCTTTTGGGTGATACCGAAGCCATCCTTGGTAATAAAGGATCTAGGCATTTTCTTCTCCACGTTAGCCACCTTGGCCAGCGAGGCTTCGCCCAGAGACCATGAGAACTTTTTGCCCTGGCCCCTTTCGATGGTCACCATAATGCCAGCTTTTCCCGCTATCGCCTTTTCCACGGCGCTGCGGCCCACAGCATAGGCCTGTTCCACATCAGTTTTTGACGCTAGATGACGAGCGGAGCGCTGCAGATAGTCGGCCAGTGCATAATGGTATTTATAACCCAGAGAATGCTTCACCATGCTGGCCAGAGTGGGGGCCACACCACCCAGTTGCTGATGACCAAAGGCGTCCTTGTTGAGCGAGCCGGAAATTAGCGCGCCATCTGCGTAGCTGGCTCCTTCAGAGGCGACCACCACACAGAAGCCTTTTTCGGCCACGGTTTTTTCTACCTTGGCAATAAACTCTTCACGCACAAAGGGGATTTCTGGAAATACAATAATATGAGGAGCATCTCCAGCTTCACTGGCTGCCAGCCCACCGGACGCTGCAATCCAGCCAGCGTGGCGGCCCATCACTTCAAGGATAAAAATCTTGGTCGAAGAGGCGGCCATAGAGGCAATATCCAGGCTGGCCTCTTTGGTGGAGACAGCAACATATTTGGCGACAGAGCCAAAACCGGGCGAGCAGTCGGTAAAGGGCAGATCGTTATCTATGGTTTTAGGAATATGAATGGCCTGAATGGGATAGTCCATTTTGGCTGAGATCTGAGAGACCTTTAGGCAGGTATCTGCGGAATCGCCTCCACCGTTATAGAAAAAATAGCCTATATTGTGGGCTTTAAAGACCTCCACCAGCCGCTCATACTCTGCTGTACTCTCTTTGAGGTCTTTCATCTTGTAGCGGCAGGAGCCAAAGGCGCCGCCTGGGGTATGTTTGAGAGCTTTGATCGACGTAGGCGTCTCTTTGCTGGTGTCGATTAGATTTTCCTGAAGAGCACCAATAATGCCATTTTGCCCGGCATACAGGGTACCGATTTTGTCTCTGTGCTCTCTGCAGGCTTCTATAACGCCGCAAGCGGAGGCGTTGATAACCGCAGTGACACCGCCAGACTGAGCGTAAAACGCATTCTTCTTAGCCATAAATACCCTGATTCCCGTTAGTCCCTTACAAGCTTGGCATCTTACTGCTTTGCTGGTGGGGGTAAAAGCAAAAACTGCTAATCCATGCTTATGCTTAACATAAGCCTCACCACCAGTTGATCAGAGCTGAGTACGCTGTGGTTGGGTTGATAGATATACTGGCTGCTCGCCGAAAGCCAGGCCTGTTGCTGAGCAATCTGTGCTGGTAGATGATAGCCCAGTTCCAGTCTTTGTTCGCGCCCACTGGGCTGCAAGGTGATGGGTATATGCTGATAAATCACCTGACGATCCGGCGTTCGACCCCTGGCCAGTTTTAGCGCCGCCCGGCCATTCTTGACCCTCAGGGGCTGGGTTAAATAAAGGCTAAACTGGTCATTGGCGCGCCACAGTGATCGGCCATTAAAACCCAGCGCCCAGGAGTTGCTGTGTATCTGCGGATCCACAGCAAAGACCTGACTGGTTACTTCACCTGTCTTGGTATTGCCATGATAGAGAGCAACCAGCGTCTGCCAGCGATGATTGATTTGCAGATGACCATTGAGGCCCATAAAAAAGGTCTCGGCCCGTGCCATGCTGCCCAGAGCCGCGCCTATACTAGTGCCCAGAAAGCTATCCTGCTCGCGCACAACGCCGGTTTGAACACTCAAACTATAAAGGTTGGCAACAGTATCTGAGGTCAGACTGTATTCCAGCAGAGCGCCCTCTGCCTGCAGCTCTCCCTGAGGCTGATACCTATCCCAGCTGCTGCGGCCATTAAATAATCCCAGACGCAATTTTTGTCGGGCAGCAGTGGCAATGGCACCGCCACTGCTCCAGCCGCGGCGTGCATAGCGCAGCCAGGGCGCGGCAAAGCTGCTGTCATCATCAGTGGCAGTGGGAGATACTACAGCATTACCATAGAGCCCAAAAAACCAGCCCGGATTGGCATTTGCAGCGGCAAAGCGCTCTCCGCCCCCGGGGCTGTTAAACTGCATGGCAATATAATCTTCCTGCAGTTGGTGATTGGGATTGCCCAGCGGCCGAAAATCCTGGCGCCAGGGATTTTGTGCTTTGCCCAGCCATAGTCTGTGGCCCTGTGCTGATATTTGCCTGCCATGGTTGAGTTGAGGGCTGTGGATACTTGGCGGTACTGAGTTAACCAAATGGCTGGCAGATTGATAAAACGGAAAACCCAGCTGATCAAACAGGGCAATAGTTTGCTGGCTCAGGCTGGCTTGCACTGCATCTCCCAGGGCATTGCCGATAAGATGAATACTGTTGGTATTGGGCGCTATCAGCCCGGCATCTAAATTATTGCTGACAGGGCTGCCCAAATTGCCCACTGGCCTGGTTGCTGAATTGAGGTCTAACAGGCCCTGACCATAGATGCTGCTATCGGCATAGATGCCCGTTTTGTTAGCAGTCACCAGCAGGCGATTAACCAATTCATAGTTGCCCACAGTGGGGAACAGCTGCTTTAGCAGTGCCAGTGAGCCACTGACCAGAGGGGCAGCAAAGGAGGTGCCCACGGAGCCGCCATAATAATGGCTGCCCACTGGAGCATCCTCCGCTGGTGAGTTGGTAGACCAGATCACCTCTGACTGAGCAAAGTTGCCATCGGCATCTGAGTCACCCCCGCCAGGCGCCGCCAGACAAAAGCTGGCGGCCACACCGCAGCGATTGGAATAAGAGGCTATATTGCCACTGCTATCCACCGCGGCTACAGCCAGCATATGAGGTTGGAGTTCGGGAAATAGATAGGGCAGACCGGACAAAAGTTCTGGAGATGTTGCATCTATTTCGTTGCCAAACTGATCCCTGTCGCCAAAGCCATTGCCCGCGGACACCACAAAAATAGCGCGGCTGCCCAGGGGCCGACTGCTCTGGCGCAGGGCGGTCAATGTGTTGCTGAGCCGTGACTGGATGGCACTGGCGGAGTAATCAGTCACCAGGCCCGAAAAGCCGAAACTCATATTGATGATATCTACTTCATCGGTCATGGCAGCAAAGCGGCTGGCAAAATAATTATCTGTACCAAAATCCAGATCAGCCAGGCCTACAGGGTTATAGGGGCCATCACTGGGTTGCAGGGGGATTTCATAGACATGGAGACTGGCGTTATAGGCTACCCCATGCATATTAAAGCTGCTCTGATTGCCATCGTCGCGGTTGGCTGCAATAACGCCTGCGACCATGGTCCCATGACTGAGAGCATCGTTGCTGCGCTGGTTATTGCCGCCATAATCTGAGCCCACTACAGTCACTTTGTCGCCCAGCCCTTTGGCAAACTCCAGGTGCTGAGCATAGACTCCGGAGTCGATGATGCCGAGGCTCACGCCGGTTCCATTGGCACCTCGCGCATAGGCGCTTGAAGCATTGATTAATGCGAGGCCCTGCATGCCAGCGTATTCAGCGGTTTCAAAACTGGCTACCAGACTGTCAAAGTCGACAGGATCCTCTGGCTGTTTAGAGAAACTACCGTAGGGTGGACCGATCGGCGCAGCATTGGGCTGAATATCGTCAGTAACCGGGTCAACCACGGGTCGTTGGGGTGAGGGCAATATGCCACCGCCACCACCACCGCAGCCATGTAGCAAGACCAGGCAGGTGACCACTATAAAGAGTCTGTGGGTAAAACAGTACAACTGAGGCATCATCCGTGACCTATCTAAGATTTGATTCTCTATTTCACTGCTGGTTAAGCTATATTAATGTCCCTAGAATAAGCTCTGGCAGCAGTCTGGCATGCACGGCGGCCCGACAAACAATAAGCAGCGAGGCAAACAACAAAATGCATATTCATATCCTTGGTATCTGCGGCACCTTTATGGGCAGCCTGGCTCAACTGGCCAAGGGTTTGGGGCATCAGGTGTCTGGCTGCGATAGCAATGTTTACCCGCCCATGAGTACCCAGCTTGAGCAGGCGGGCATTAGTCTGATTGAGGGGTTTAACCCTGAGCAGCTCAACCCAGCGCCTGACTTAATTGTAGTAGGTAATGCCATGTCTCGTGGAAATCCCTGCGTGGAGTATATGCTCGACAATCAGCTGCCCTATATTTCAGGCCCCCAGTGGCTGGGGGAAAATATTCTGCGCAACAAACATGTACTGTCGGTCGCGGGTACCCATGGCAAAACCACCACCAGCAGTATGCTGGTCAAAATTCTCGACAGCGCAGGTCTGGCTCCAGGCTTTTTGATTGGTGGTGTGCCCCAGGACTTTGGCCTATCGGCGCGGCTGACAGACAGTGATTATTTTGTGGTTGAGGCCGATGAATACGACAGCGCTTTCTTTGATAAGCGCTCTAAGTTTGTGCATTATTTTACCGATACTCTGGTGGTCAATAACCTGGAATTTGATCATGGGGATATCTTTGATGATCTGGCAGCCATCCAAAAACAGGTTCACCACTGCGTGCGCACTGTACCCAGCACAGGCACAGTAATCTACCCGCAGGCTGATCAGCATGTAGTGGCCGCCATAGACCAGGGTTGCTGGAGCAGGCGGCAAACGTTTGGCGATGATTCCGCAGACTGGTGCTACAGACTTATTGCCCCAGATGGTTCGCAATTTGAAGTCACCAATAACACCACAGGTGAATTGGGCAGAGTTAATTGGAGCCATGGCGGCACCCACAATGTGTGCAACGCTGTAGCTGCAATTATTGCCGCCCACCAGGTTGGTGTCAGTCTCGAAAAGAGCTGCGAAGCGCTCTCAGATTTTGTTGGCGTGAAGCGGCGTATGGAAGTGATCTATAGAGCCAGCGGCTTAACTATTTACGATGACTTTGCCCATCACCCAACGGCCATACAGACTACCCTTGAAGGGTTGCGCGCCAGGGTGGGCGACAGTCAGATTATTGCCGTGATTGAACCTCGCTCAGCGACCATGAGGCTGGGTATGCATAAAGACAGGCTGAGTGCCTGTGTGGCTGCTGCAGATCAGGTGTTCTGGTATCAAAATCCGCGCATCGATTGGGATATTCAGGCCATAGCCAAGGCCTGTCCGGTGCCAGCCGAAGCCACTGCAGACATACAGAATTTGTTAGCGCTTACTATCGATAAGGCGTCTGATAAAACTCATATTGTGATTATGAGTAATGGCGGTTTTGAGGGTTTCCATCTGCGCCTGATTGAGGCTTTACAGGCCTAGCCTTGCCCTGCAACACTGGCGTCAACAAATAGCGTAATCAGCTCTGCAGGTTAAATGTTACCGGGCCATCATTGCACAGGCTCACCTGCATATCAGCGCCAAAAACACCATGGCTGACTGTGCAGTGATGCTCGTTGGCGCGGGCTAAAAAATACTCGTACAGCACCTCTGCCTGTTGCGGGGGTGCCGCGGAAGAGAAGCTGGGGCGCAGGCCCTTTTTAGTATCTGCCGCCAGTGTGAACTGGGAGATAACCAGTAAGCCACCGCCAATATCCCGCAGCGAGAGATTCATTTTTCCCTGGCTATCAGAAAAGATCCGATAGTTGAGAACCTTTTGTAATAATTTATCTGCAGTCTCCTCGCTGTCCAGTTTCTGCACCCCCAGCAATAGCAGAATCCCCTGATTGATCTGCCCGACTATCTGGCTGTCAACACTGACCGAGGCACTGGACACCCGCTGAATCAGGCCCTGCACGGTTAATGAGCCTCGGCATTAAGCTGGTGGGCCAGACTCTCAGTCGCTGAGATTAATGCGTCAGTGATCCCTGGCTCGCTGGAAGAATGTCCTGCGTCGGCGATTATCTTCAGGCGCGCCTCGGGCCAGGCTGCGCTGAGGGCAAAGGCCTGATTGACCGGGCACACCATATCGTAGCGACCATGCACTATGGTTCCGGGGATATCCTTGAGTTTATAGGCATTGTCGGTCAGTTGATTGGGTTCTAAAAACGCCTTATTAATAAAATAATGCGCCTCAATACGGGCCATAGCCATGGCCATATGAGGGTTGGCGAAATGATCTACCAGAGCCTCATTGGTATGCAATGTGGCACAGCGGCCCTCCCATACAGACCAAGCCTTGGCAGCGGCCATGCGCTCAATTTCATTTTCTCCAGTGAGGCGTGCGTAATAGGCTGCCAGCATATCGCCGCGCTCAGCCTCTGGTATCACCTGCAGATACTGCTCCCAGTAGTCGGGAAAAACATGGCTGGCACCCTGTTGGTAAAACCACTGGATATCTTCATCTCGACACAGGAAGATGCCCCGCAGAATCAAACCTCGCACCAGCTGCGGATACTGCTCGGCATAGGCCAGGCCCAGTGTGGAGCCCCAGGAACCGCCGAATACAACCCATCGATCAATTGCCAATTTATTGCGGATTGTCTCGATATCTTCTATCAGAGCAGCAGTATGGTTGTCCTCGAGTCGAGCATGGGGCGTAGATTGCCCTGAGCCGCGCTGATCAAACAGAATAATGCGATATTTATCAGGGTCGAAGAAACAGCGATCCGTGGTTCTTGTACCTCCACCTGGCCCGCCATGAACAAAGAGCACGGGAATACCCTCCGGATTACCCGACTCCTCCACATACAGTACATGGGGTTCAGTCACCTTTACACTGTGGATTTGGTAAGGGCGAATGGCTGGAAATGCTTTTCTCATTAATCAGGTTCCTTAATCAGTGTACCTTTGGCTGATCATGGGCTGTTGGTCAGAAACTGTGGCTCTGTCTAACCGCCAGCCAGTCAGGTTAATATAGACAACATCACTGAGCTAGACTAGTTTTTAAAGGGTTAATATTTTTCATCACTGGAGAAGCCATGACAGAACTCATTCGCTGTACCTGGTGTGGAGACGACCCGCTGTATCAAACCTATCATGATACTGAATGGGGGGTGCCCTGCCGCGATGACAAAAAACTGTTTGAATTTGTGCTCCTTGAAGGTGCCCAGGCTGGCCTGTCCTGGATAACCATATTGCGCAAGCGAGAGGCCTACCGCAGAGCCTTTGCTGACTTTGATGTAGAGAAAGTTGCCGCTTTTACTGAGCAGGATGTAGAGCGCTGTGTTGAGGATGCGGGCATAGTGCGCAATCGGCTAAAGATCAATAGTGCAGTTTCCAATGCTCGCTGTTTTATGGAAATTCAGGCGCAATTTGGCAGTTTTGCGGATTATTTCTGGGGCTATGTAGAGGGCGAGCCGCTGATCAATCACTGGCCGACCCATGGGCAGATTCCCGCATCTACCGATCTGTCAGATGCGATCAGTAAAGATATGAAAAAGCGCGGCTTTAAGTTTTTTGGTACCACTATCTGCTATGCCCATATGCAGGCCATGGGTCTGGTCAATGACCACACCACAGACTGTTTTCGCCATAGAGAGTGCCAGTAGCTGCTATTTATCCAACCACCACCATGTCGCGGCCCATATGTTTAGCCTGATAGAGGCCATTCTCGGCGGTGGACATCAGGTCATCAACCCCGGTGCACTTGTCAATTGACGCCACCCCCACACTGAGGGAAATTCTCAGTTTGTCGCCATGGGCCTGCATATCAATTTCGGTGGCCTTGGTGCGCAGACGTTCAGCAATATTGACTGCGGCCTCGGCATTGGCTGTGGGCAGCAGCACCATAAATTCATTGCCGCCCCAGCGCGCCACCACATCCTCGTCGCGCAGAGGTTCGAGCAGCATCTGGCCCACGGCGTAGAGAATCTCGTCGCCCACATCATGGCCATAGCGATCATTGATAAATTTAAAATTATCCAGATCTGCCAGCAGAATTGAAAAGGGCTGCTTGCCGAGCCTGTACTGTTGATACTTGTCTGCCAGGCGACCCTCCATATTGTGGCGGTTGGGCAGCTGAGTCAGTACATCCTGATGGGCAATTTCGTCGACCCGAGATGAGAGATCTTTATATTTGCTTAGGCTGTCAAAGCGCGAGTTATCCATGGCGACTGCAAAGGCCGCCAAAATGGCATAGGAGGACAAAAACCGAAACACTACCCTGTCGCTGAACTCCGGTACTGCCATGGGCATGGCACCGCCAAACATAATCCAGGTGGCGGCGGCAAAAAGCAGGATCAGCATGCTGAGACTGTGGCGATAATCAAAGGCCCCAACCAGCACAGGCACCACCGTCAGGCACCACATCAATGCTGTTGCATCCGAGGCACCCAGCAGTAAAAAAAAGAAGCAGGTCAGTAAGGTGCTGGCCAGAACAATTCGCGCCAGACGATGATGGTCAAAAATATAGAATATGCCCAGAGCCACAATCAATAGACCGGCAATGGCGAGATAAAAGGTTGCCAGCGCCATTTCACCTTCACGGTAAGAGTAAAAGGCGAACATAATGGCGACAATTTCCTGGGCCATTAATGAAAATGACAGAAACCCGCCAGTGGCTAAATCTTTATTATCCCTCTTGGACATGCTTCGACTTCCATGCGTTATCCACTAAATAATAGTTCATAGACGCTTAGAAATCGAAGTTTAGGTCAATACAGGCTGGGCTTATTTGGGTGCGCGTTTGCGCTGGGTTTCTGTCAACAGTTTCTTGCGCAGACGAATACTCAGGGGAGTAACTTCCACCAGCTCATCGTCTTCAATAAACTCAAGAGCCTGTTCCAGGGTGTGCTTGATAGGTGGCACCAGGGTCAGAGCCTCGTCAGTACCGGAAGCGCGCACATTGGTCAGCTGTTTGCCCTTAATTGGGTTGACCACCAGGTCATTGCCGCGGCTGTGGATGCCCACGATCTGGCCTTCGTAGACATCGACCGCATGACCTAGGAATAAACGCCCACGGGCCTGAATATTAAACAGAGCAAAGGCGGCAGTCTTGCCTTTAACCATGCTGATCAGAGCGCCATTTTGACGACTGTGAGTCTCTCCCTGTTTTACCGGACCATAGTGGTCGAAAACACTGGTCATGATGCCCGATCCAGAGGTCAGAGTCAGGAAGGCGCCGCGGAAACCAATCAGCCCGCGAGACGGAATAATAAACTCCAGTCGCACGCGACCTTTGCCATCCGGCTCCATGTTGGTCATTTCACCTTTGCGCATGCCCAGCTCTTCCATCACTGAACCCTGATGTTGATCTTCCACATCAATCACCACCTGCTCATAGGGCTCCTGAACTTCGCCGTCCACCATTTTGGTGACTACTTCGGGACGTGAAACACCCATTTCAAAACCTTCGCGGCGCATGGTTTCAATCAGTACCGATAGGTGCAGTTCGCCACGGCCTGAAACAATAAATTTATCCGGCGAGTCGCCCTGCTTAACCCGCAGCGCCACATTGTGAATCAGCTCCTGATCCAGGCGATCCTTAATGTTTCTAGTGGTTACATACTTGCCTTCCAATCCTGCAAAAGGTGAGTTATTAACAATAAAGGTCATGCTTACAGTGGGCTCGTCGACACTGAGTGCAGGCAGTGCTTCGATATTATCTGGGTCGCACAGTGTGTCCGAGATGCCTAGGCCATCGATACCATTAATGCAGACAATATCACCGGCCTCAGCCAGCTCTGTTTCAACCTGTTCAAGGCCCAGATAGCCTTTAACATTCAGTACCTTGCCTTTGCGCTCTTTATCGTCAGCCGACTTGACCACGACCTGCTGGCCTGGTTTGAGGGTGCCGCGAGTAATACGGCCAACACCTATAACCCCCACATAGCTGTCGTAGGCCAGTGCCGATATCTGCATCTGGAAAGGACCATTGATATCTACTTTGGGTGAGGGTACGTCGGCGACAATCATTTCATACAGCGGAGTCATATCCTCAGCCATATTGTCTGCGTCAGTGCCAGCAATGCCGTTGAGCGCTGAGGCGTATATGACGGGGAAATCGAGCTGCTCATCGGTGGCTCCAAGACTATCGAACAGATCAAATACCTGATCCATTACCCAGTCTGGTCGAGCACCTGGGCGATCTACCTTGTTGATAACAACAATCGGGCGCAGCCCCTGCTCAAATGCCTTTGAGGTTACAAAACGAGTCTGGGGCATAGGCCCGTCAACCGCATCTACCAGCAGCAGTACAGAGTCGACCATAGACAGTACGCGCTCTACTTCGCCACCAAAATCTGCGTGCCCAGGGGTGTCTACGATATTGATACGGTAGTCATTCCACTTGATTGCAGTGTTCTTGGCGAGAATAGTAATGCCGCGCTCTTTTTCCTGATCATTGGAATCCATAAGGCGCTCAGCATCGGCGTCTTTGCGATCAAGAGTCCCTGACTGGCTTAGAAGTTTATCAACCAGAGTTGTCTTGCCGTGGTCAACGTGAGCGATGATGGCAATATTGCGCAAGTTTTCAATGGACATTGGGGTACCTAAATTAACCGTGGAGGGCGAAAAAGCCGCGATTATACGAGAATTGACAGGAACTGCTACCGATCTTTTTAGTTGGGGGACGCTTCTGCCGGTGCGCTGGCGTTACGCTCGATCAACATTCTGGTGATGGAGGTCGGTGGAGAGGGGGGTGCAATCAAATTGCCCTGCAAAAATTGGCAGTTGAGATCCAGTAATCGATGGTGAAAATCAGCCTCCTCCACACAGGGCGCTATGCACTTCAGGCCCACAGATCTGGCTAGTTCTACCAGGCCTTTAACCAGATTCCAGGAGCTGTCTATTTCCGTGGATTCAGTCATCAGACGATGAGAGATACGGATGGTTTCTACCTGCAATTCACGCAATGTCTGCAGCGGCAGGCTCTGGTAGCCCACATTGTCCACCAGAAGACCACAGCCCAGCTCATGAAGACGGTTAACCTGCAGTTTTAATGAGCTATTTATCTTGGGTAGAGATTCTGTGTGCAGGCCAAACATAAATAGCCGAGGTTTGACATCATGTTTAAGCATGATTTCTTGTACCTGCAGAATAAATGAAGGATGCTCCAACTCACGTAGACTGAGGGTAAATACAATGCGTTGCTGATCCTGCCATATGCCCTGACTGCGCCAAAGATTTATCTGCTTGCAGGCCTGATCAATCAGCGACAGAGAGATATCCACAATCATCGATCCAGACTCCAGTACCTGAATAAACTCATGGGCCTCGACAATATCACCGCTCGGCTTCTGCCAGCGCAAAAATATCTGCAGCCCGCTAATCAGATTATTGCCAGTGTCCAAAATGGGTTGGTAATAGGGTAAAAATGACTGAGCCCGAGACTCATCCCGCAGTCGCTCTAGCAGCTCCATCTGTTTCTGCATTTCCTGGGACAGCTCGCGATTGTGAAAATAGAAGTTCGATTTGCCTTCGCGCTTAATGGTATACAGAGCCTGGTCTGCCTGTTCGAGAATGCTGTTGCCATCGCTGGAGCCATCATTAAAAAATACTATGCCAATGCTGCAGCTAATTTGAAATTTCTCTCCCTTGATAATAAAGGGCTCGCTAGCGGCATCGATAATTTTCTCCGCCACCTGGGCAATTTGCAGTCGTGCAGTCTCCCCTTCAGTGCCCAGGCGCTCTAGCAATACTACAAATTCGTCGCCACCCAGTCTCGCCACTGTCTCCTGGGTACGAATCACTTTGCGCAGGCGCTGGGCAAACAGGGTCAGAGCCAGATCGCCATAATGATGTCCGCGGCTATCGTTGATTTCCTTAAAATGATCCAGATCGATAAACAGCAGGGCACAGAAACTCTGAGTGCGCTGAGCCAGAGAGATCACTCGGTTGAGCTCTTCCATCAGCCGATGCCTGTTGGGAAGGCCAGTCAGGGGGTCAAAATAGGCCTGCTGTTTAATTCTGGTCTGCATGCGCACCCGGTCGGTCACATCCTCAACAAAGGAGGCTGCGCCTATCACATTCATCTCATCATCAAATAGCGGAGTTTCGTTCCACTCGCAGACAATAATCTGGCCATCGCTGGTGATGTTTTCGGCTGTACCGGAAAAATCTTTGCCAAATAAAAACAGGTCGTGCTCAGCCTGCTCCATTAAAAAAGTTTTTTTATCCTCAAATAAAAAGTCTGTGGTGCGACCCAGTGCCTCAGATCGTGAAAAGCCGAAAATTGCGGTGGCAGCTGGATTCCAGCCAATAATCTCTCTATTTTGATTCCACTCAATAAACCCCAGCGGCGTCTGCTCGATCAGGCTGGTGATCTTATGGCTGGTATTGAGCGTGTGCTGACAGCGTTCCATTGCCCGCAGAGCTTTTAATGCGTGGCTGGCCAGAGCTCGATGGCAGTTGCTGTTGGCCATATCGACCAATAAATATAATACCAGCAGTGTCACAGGTGCCTGCATGGCCAGGCTGGGTATTTGCGTCACCAGACAGGCCGTGATTGAGCCATAGATACCTGCAGTGGTGAGCCGGCGTACCCAGGGAGTTTGCAGATACATCATTGGGCAGATGGCGCTAACAATGATGATAATGGTGCTGCTGAGAATGCCGTTCACCAGAGATCTGTTGCTGATAAACACAGGCCCTGCCGGGATCCAGACCAGGCTGAAAACAACAATGGTAATGATTGCGATGGTGCCAGGATTGGCAAAGCGGGGCGCAGTTAGCCACAGCAACAGATGGCTCGCGGTCAGGCCAATTGTCCAGGCAATTACTGTCAGATTGGGCTGAGTGCCAAAGCTGGCCAGTACCAGTGCCAGACCAGCCATTACAGATAGCGCAACACTGGCACCCAGATGGTTGACCAGGGTTTGGTCTAGCTCGAATTTTACGGACCGATCTGGGGGTGAAGAGCCTGTGGTTTGGGCATCCATGCTCTCACTGAGATCTGACTGATTGCTCGTCATCGGCTGCATCCTGCGGCTGATTTTATGACTTAACCTGATTATCGATACTTAAATATAGTCGCTAAAAGCAAAAAATGGGTGCCAATCACGATATTACTATGATTTAGCTGTGATTTTTCCTGTAAAAACAGCGACTTGCGCAAAGCCACTGTCCCGCATAAGCTGGGCCTGAAGGCGACTCATAATGCCTTTGTCGCAATACAGTCGATAGGTTTTTTGTCGATCCAGCTCATCGAGACGTTGCTCGAGGCTAAAAAAAGGAATGCAGAGAATCTGGTTGCTACCCATAGATAGAGGCTGTGCGTCGGCGTCTGCGGGATGGCGCACATCGATCAGAATATCCCCCTCTGCGAGCCGGGAGCTCTGTTCTATGGTGCCTGTGTTAGAGGAAACCATATAAAAACCTCAGGAAAAGATGACAGAAGTTACTCAGAGGGGCATTATAACGACGCGGCCGATAATAATACTATTTAAAAACAATTTTGCACCAAAATGGTGCGCATCCTGCAAATAGGCACCAATATGGTGCGATTTATTAGCTGTGCTTTTATTGAAGCGATCTCCCAGCTGCGCCAGTCGCAGTGTTTACGGTGATTGGAGTGGCCGTTCTGTAAGTTGCTCCATTGGCATGACTATTGCTATCTCTTTGAAGGAAAATCTAATACTAACTAAGTCATTTTGGTTTCAATGCGCCGGATGACTCTTTAAACAAAGCATTACTGATTCCATAGTGGAGGAAACAATGTCTGAGAAGACTCTAAATCTGATTAAAGATAGCGAAGCTCGTTGGGTTGACCTTCGATTCACTGATACCAAAGGTAAAGAGCAGCACGTATCGATTCCGATTAGTGAAGTAGGCGAAGATTTTTTTGTTGAAGGTAAAATGTTTGACGGTTCGTCTATTGCCGGTTGGAAGGGCATTAATGAATCAGACATGATCCTGATGCCTGATGACAGCACTGCAATTCTGGACCCGTTCACTGATGAGCCAACAGTTATTATCCGCTGTGGCATCGTTGAACCCTCTACTATGCAAGGCTACGAGCGCGATCCTCGCTCTATCGCGGAGCGCGCTGAGAAGTACCTCGAGTCCACTGGCCTGGGTGACACCGCATTCTTCGGTCCAGAACCTGAGTTCTTTGTATTCGACGATATCAAATGGGGTGCCGATATGAGCGGTGCCTTCTACAAAATCAACTCTGATGAAGCGGCCTGGTCTTCTTCTATGGAGCTAGCCGATGGCAACATGGGTCACCGTCCTGGTGTTAAAGGCGGTTACTTCCCCGTACCACCAGTAGACAGCCTGCACGATCTGCGTGCTGCCATGTGTGGTGCCATGGAGCAGATGGGCCTGGAAGTAGAGGTACATCACCACGAAGTAGGTACTGCTGGTCAGTGTGAGATCGGTATTCGTTTTGATACCCTGGTTAAGAAAGCCGACCAGGTGCAGATCATGAAGTACTGTGTACACAACGTAGCGCACGCCTATGGCAAGACTGCGACCTTTATGCCTAAGCCTGTCGTTGGTGACAACGGTTCTGGTATGCACTGTCACCAGTCTTTCTGGAAAGATGGCGAAAACCAGTTCGCTGGAGACGGCTATGCTGGACTGAGCGAAATGGCTCTGTTCTACATCGGTGGTATTATCAAGCACGCCAAGGCGATCAACGCCTTTGCCAATGCTTCAACTAACTCCTACAAGCGTCTGATCCCGGGCTTTGAAGCACCTGTAATGCTGGCTTACTCTGCCCGCAACCGCTCTGCTTCAATCCGTATCCCATACGTGCCAAGCCCCAAGGGCAAGCGTATCGAAGCGCGATTCGGTGATCCAACTGCTAACCCATACCTGATGTTTGCCTCTATGCTGATGGCAGGTCTTGACGGCATTAAGAACAAGATCCACCCAGGCGATGCAGCGGACAAAGATCTCTATGATCTGCCTGCTGAAGAAGCTGCGGCTATCCCTCAGGTTGCTGGCAGCCTGCGTGAAGCGCTGGATGCTCTTGATGCAGACCGCGAGTTCCTGACAGCTGGTGGTGTATTCACCGACGATATGATCGATGCCTACATCGAGCTGAAGATGGAAGAAGTCTACCGTGTTGAGCACACCACTCACCCGGTTGAGTTTGATATGTACTACAGCTGCTAAGTTTTTAGCACAGGCTGTTTTACAGCAAAATCGGACAGGCCCGTCATTCTTGGAATGGCGGGCTTTTTCTTTGCCAGCGGGTTTTCTAATATGGGTCTAATCTTTAAGTAGGCCTATGTGCAGGCTATTAGCTGCCAGGAGATCCCTATGAGAGTCTTGTGTTTTATTGCTGCTATAAGCAGCCTACCCGTCCTGGCAGAGGTGTACAAAGTGGTCGATGCCCAGGGCAATATCACCTATACAGATCAGCCCCAACCTGAGTCTCAGCTGGCTCCATTGGCTTTGCCGCCGGTTAATAAAATACCTGCGGCTGATCCTGGGCCCGCCAATAGGGGCGATCAGCCAGAGGCTACACAGTTCCCGCAGTCAGCACCTTTTACTGGTTATGCCCAGGCCTATATTCTGTCTCCGCAGCATGACCAGATCATTCCCAACCAGCAGCGCAATATTATTATTCAGCTCAGGCTGCAGCCCCAGCTTCAGCCTGGTCATAGGGTGCTGTTTGTGCGCAATGGTCAGCCCTGTGGGCCCCCTGTGAGCGCAACCGCCTATCAGCTGGATGATCTGGAGCGTGGCACCCATCAAATTAGTGCCCAGATACTGAGCGCGCAGGGCAGGGTTTTACTGTCTTTGGAGCCTGTCAGTATCCATGTGCAGCGACACTTTAAGCGGCAACCAAATCGCTAGTCTGAGCAGGATTCCAGGCGAAAGTTAGGGCCAGGTCTAAGCCTCTCAGGGGTTTATTGATCTATTTACCCTTAAATTAAACCAATGCGCACCAAAATGGTGCATAATTCTCCCCAGGATCTTTTGCTTTCTTGTTGAGCGGCTCTGCAGGCCAGCAAAACAGGCCACTGTTTATCTTGGCGAGCCGCTAATATTGGCCTGCTTATTGCTACGTTAAAAACCAGAAAGCAAAACATAACCGGGCTGAACCCCTTTAAATAGACCACAGTGCGACACCTATGACTTCTGATCAGTTACACAGATTGTTGCTCGATAACCTGAATACGGCGGTGCTATTACTCAATGCCGATCTGCTTATCGAGTACACAAACCCAGCTGCTGAAGCGTTGATGCAGGCCAGTAGTCTGCGGCTGCGCGGTTATGAGGCTACCGATCTGTTTGTGGACAACAGAATGTCCCTGCATACATTGCAAGAGGCGCTCGAGACCGGAAGCCCTCATACCCGCCGGCATGAGTATCTGCGTCTGCCCAGCACTGAGAGCACACAGGTCGATTACACGGTCACTCCCGTGGAGTTGGACAAACAGCCCATGCTGCTGCTGGAAATGCAGCCCATTGATCGCTTTTTAAAGATTAACCGCGAAGAGGCGCTACTGTCAGTACATGACACCTCGAGAAGTCTAATACGCGGTTTAGCTCATGAGATTAAAAATCCTCTGGGAGGCATCCGCGGTGCCGCTCAGTTGCTTAACCAGATGATTGCAGAGCAGGGTCTGGACGACGAAACCAGAGAGCTCTGTCAGATTGTTACCACAGAGGCTGATCGCTTGCGCAATCTGGTGGATCGTCTACTGGGTCCCAACCACCTGCCACAGATGGAGACCATGAGTATCCATGAGGTTACAGAGCATGTGGCGGCATTAATCGAAGCTGAAACCCAGGGCAGCTTAAAGCTGGTTAGAGACTATGACCCCAGTATTCCAGATATCCAAGGTGATAGGGAGCAGCTTATTCAGGCGGTATTAAATGTTGCGCGTAACGCCATGCAGGCGGTCTTGGACTCGCCCCAGGCAAGTCCGAAAATTACCTTTCGTTCGCGAATTAAGCGCAGTTTCACTATTGCCGGACAGCACCATAAGGTGATCTGCCGGCTGGAGATTATCGACAATGGACCTGGTGTTTCCGAAGAGATCAAAGAGCGGATATTTTTCCCTATGATCAGCGGCCGCAGTGAGGGCTCCGGGCTGGGGCTTACCATAGCGCAAACCGCGGTCAATGGTCATCAGGGTATTATTGAATGTGAATCAGAGGCAGGTCACACCAGCTTCTCTATCTACCTCCCCATAAAGGTTTAATATGAGTATTAATTCAGAAATTTGGATAGCAGAAGACGATCGCTCGCTGCGCTGGGTCATGGAGAAAGCCATTACCAGAGACGGGATTGCCGTGCGCAGCTTCGAATCGGGCAATCACCTGTTGCAGGCACTAAAGACAGCCCAGCCTGAGATTATTATTTCCGATATTCGAATGCCTGGGATAGATGGCCTGCAGCTGTTGAGAGAGATACATAGCAACCGGCCGGATATCCCGGTGATTATTACCACGGCCCATTCAGACCTGGACAGTGCAGTAGCGGCCTATCAGGGCGGAGCATTTGAATACCTGCCCAAGCCCTTTGATCTGGAAGAGTTGGTCGACGTTGCCCGTCGCGGGCTGTCTTTTTCCAAAGAGCAGCGATCACAGGCAGAGCCGGCTCAGGCTCAAAACGTAGCCAAGGAGATTATTGGTGAAGCTCCAGCCATGCAGGAAGTGTTTAGAGCCATAGGCCGTCTTTCCCAATCCAATATTACAGTGTTGATCAATGGCGAGTCTGGCACAGGTAAGGAACTGGTTGCTCAGGCTCTGCACAAGCACAGCCCCAGGCGCGAGAATAAATTTATTGCCCTGAATATGGCGGCTATACCCAATGATTTAATTGAGTCAGAGCTATTTGGTCATGAAAAAGGGGCCTTTACCGGCGCAGCTCAGCGTCGCGAAGGGCGCTTCGAGCAGTCTGACGGAGGCACATTGTTTCTCGATGAGATTGGCGATATGCCCCCCGAGGCTCAGACCAGGCTGCTGCGGGTGCTGGCCGATGGCGAGTTCTATCGAGTGGGTGGCCATACAGCCGTCAAGGTAGATGTGCGTATTATTGCTGCCACTCACCAAAATTTGGAGCAGCTGGTGGCGGAAAATCGCTTTCGTGAGGATCTCTTCCACCGTCTAAATGTTATCCGTGTGCACTTGCCCAAACTGGCCGATCGCCGCGAAGATATTCCCCAGCTGATGCAGCACTTCTTTTATCGGGCAGCCAAAGAGCTGGATATGGAGCCCAAGACGCTGTCCCAGGAAGCTGAGGACTTTTTCTTTAATTTGCCCTGGCCCGGCAATGTTCGCCAGTTGGAAAATATTTGCCGCTGGCTAACGGTCATGGCTGCAGGCCGAGAGGTGCTGTTAAGCGACCTGCCTCCGGAGTTACAGGCCGAGGATGCAGAGACAGAGAGTCGAGCTCAGGGTGATTGGCAGCAGATGTTAAAGCGCTGGAGTGAGCGTGAGCTAAAAATGGGTCGACGAGAGATACTATCCCAGGCAATTCCAGAGTTTGAGCGCACCATGATTGAGACCGCGCTGGCTCATACTGGTGGACGTAAAAAAGATGCTGCAGAGCTATTGGGCTGGGGGCGCAATACTCTAACCCGGAAATTGCAGGAATACAGCATGGAGAGCAAAGCGCTCTAGGTTTTGTGGAGCCCCCAGACTCTGTGCCTTAAAACGTAAAAAACCCGCTGATTAAAGCGGGTTTTTACTCGGGCACTAAATGTTGATTAGTGCTGGGTTTCTTCGCTCTCAGACTCACTTTCAGCCTGGGCAGCTGCCTGCTGAACAGCAGAGGCAAACAGAGCGTCAAAATTGATTGGCGGAATCATCAGGGGAGGGAAAGAACCCTTGGTTAGAATATTGTCGATCGCTTCGCGAGCATAGGGAAACAGCAGATTTGGACAGGTAGTATTGAGTACCTGAGTCAGCTGCTGGTCTACAAAGCCCTGAATAGTGAACAGGCCGGCCTGCTCAACTTCGATCAGATAGATAGTCTCTTCATCGCTGCTTACGGTGATGGTCAGGCGCAGGCTTACTTCAAACACATCCTCTTCAATCTTGGCTGATTTGGTGCTTAGATCCTGATTGACTTTTGGTTGCCACTGTTTGGTAAAAGCCGCTGGGCCCTGTGGCGTCTCATAAGAGAGATCCTTCAGGTAAATGCGCTGGATTGCGAATTTTGGCTCTGATGCCGGTGCTTCCGCTGCTGCTGTTTCTTCTGTCATGATTGTTAACCTTTTTAATTGCTATTTAAGTGGCCCTATAGAATCTATATGGAGCCGCTTTGGACTAATTCAACCCCCGGTGCTGATCAGCGAGTCAAGCCCGCCCTGCATATCCAGATCTCGCAGCTCTGTATAGCCGCCAAGATGATCATCACCTATCCAGATCTGCGGCACTGTGTGCCTTGAGCTGCGATCCATTACCGCGGATCTGAGCTGCGGATCTGAGTCCAGAGGTATGTCTTCAAATTCAATGCCTTTGTTGTTCAACAGGCGGCGAGCCTGGATGCAAAACGGGCAGAACCTGGTTCCGTAAAGTACTACTTGCGACATGCTGTATCCTTTATTTGGCTAGTCCCTTACCACCGGCATGCTCTGGGCCTGCCATTCGCTCATGCCGCCGCTGAGTCGGCGCACGTTGTAGCCTTCTTTGCTAAATTTTCTACCAACGCCTCCGGCATGCTGACCCATGCTGTCGGCCATAACCAGCACCTTGCTGCGCGATTTCTCGAGCTCTGCCATGCGGCCGTCCACCTTGTTGTGAGGAATATTAACAGCGCCATGTATATGGCCAGCCTGAAACTCGTTGGCTGGGCGAACATCTACCAGCACAGCCGTATCGGCATTCATCATGGCCACCAGCTCATTGGCTGAAACTGGCTTGCCGCCCTTGCTGCGTTCTGTCCAGATAAATATATAGATCAGGCCCATCAGAACGCTGAATAGCACCCATTGTTCACTAACAAAGATAAAGATATCCACTGAATTAGACTCTCGATTAATTAACTTTATGAACGTTCACTCTGTCGTCGATAACAGCGAGCGGCGCAGTATACACAGGAATGCATTGCTTAGGAATTCTGTGCGCAGGATTAACTCCAGCGCTGCCATATCGGGGTGCAGCTATCAGGCAGTGGCGCCACCATGCCCAAGGCTGCCCAGGGTTGCTGATCTGAGTGAAAATCGGATCCGCAGGAGGCAAGCAGACCGTGTCTGTTGCAAAGTCGTGCCATATCCCTGGTAACCGATGGGATTTGTAACCCAGAGATAACTTCAATGGCCTCGCCGCCTACTGCGGCAAAATCTGTGATCAACTGATTGATCTTAGTGCCTGTCATTTTGTATTTAGTGGGATGAGCCAGCACCGCAACACCACCGGCATCGCGTATCCAGGCCACTACCTGAGAAAGATCAGCCCACTGCTCCTTGATATCCCCCGCCTTGCCAGCACCCAGATACTTTTTAAATGCCTGCTGTATATTGCTGACTGCACCCATGGCCACCAGATGCTGAGCAAAGTGGGGTCGCCCTACCTGGCCGCCAGAGGTAAAATTCTTGGCGCCAGTCAGACAGTCGTCAAAACCCAGACGACAGAGCCTCTCGGCAATTTTCTCCGCCCGCTCCTCGCGCGCTTGAGACTGCTGCTTCACGCCCTCCTGAATTGCCGCGCTGGACAGGTCCAGATTAAGGCCAACAACATGTATGCCAAACTTGTTCCAGTAACTGGAAAACTCTATACCTGGGATCAGCCTGAGATCTGTACTGGGCGCCCGCGCGGTCTCGTAGGCCTGGATGCTGTCGTGATCGGTAATCGACAGCATATTAATATTGCGCTCTACCGCGAGCGCAATAAGCTCGGCGGGCGACAGGTTGCCGTCGGAAACATTGGTATGGCAGTGCAGATCTACATTCATAGGCGCAAAAATCTAAAATAAAAACTCAAATTAACTGGCCAGCATTGTACCAGCACAGTCAGGCTTTATACTTAATCAATGGAAAAGACAGAATTTATAGAGCCTATCACAGCACAGCAGCAAGCTGAGGTTGTCGAAGCCACAGATCGCTGTATTGCTCTGGCTTCAGACTACTATGGCCGCGACTTTGCCAGCGTCACCGTAGACTTTGATCTCAAAGGCAAATGCGCCGGCATGTACCAGGCCAGCCGCAAACAGCGGCGCATTAGATACAATCCCTGGCTGTTTGCCAAATATTATCAGGACAGTCTCAGTGATACGGTAACCCATGAGGTGGCCCACTATATTGTCGACTGCCTCTATGGTTCCCGACGTGTTAAACCCCATGGACCAGAATGGAAGGGCATTATGCTTGATCTGGGCGGCATTCCCAGAGCCACTGGTAACTATGACTTAAGTGGTATTCCTATGCGCCAGTATCAGCGCTTCTCCTACTGTTGTAGCTGCAGAACTCACCAGCTGACCATTATGCGCCACCGAAAGATTCAGCTGGGCCGAGCCAGCTATCTGTGCCAGTTCTGTCATGGTCCCCTAAAGCCAGCATGACAAAGTCAACCCCGGCCACTTCTCCGGCCCCTGAGTCAGCCTCTGGGACAGATCAATGGTATGTGTACATAGTGCGGGCAAGTGATCAGACCCTGTATACGGGCATCACAACTGATCCCCGACGGCGCCTGGCTGAGCACCAGTCTGGCAAGGCTGGGGCAAAATACTTTCGCGGTCGTAAAGCTGTGGAAATGGTGCATATAGAACAGGGCTACAACCGCAGTACCGCGGCTAGTCGAGAGGCCGTCATTAAAAAGCTTAGTCGGGCCGAAAAGCTGGTATTGATTGGCGACAAATAATAAATGTATATACAGAAATATATTGTCAAGTCAGTTTTTGAGCCGTTATAAATTAACTTTTAAATTATAAAGCTGGCTTTTTCGCCGAATTTTACGTACAAATAGCAGTAGTTATAGATAGCGCAGGAAAATTTAATTGTATATACAGGTATATATGTATATACAGATATTTGCAGGTACATAACTATGGTGAAAACTACCCTAAAGCTACCTCAGTACGAGCTGATAAAGCAGTATCTGAAGCATCAGATTGAGTCGGGTGAATGGCCTATTGGCTATCAAACCCCATCTGAAAATAAGCTTGCCGAGCAATTCTCTGTCAGTCGGATGACCGCGCGCAGGGCTTTGCAGGAGCTCGCAGACCAGGGCTTGCTATCGCGCACAGCGGGCTCCGGGAGCTTTGTTGCCAGGCCAGAGTCTCAGACTGCCAGTTTTGAGATTATTGATCTGGTGGAGCGGGCACGTCAGGCAGGGTATTACAGTAATCGTCTGCTGGGTATAGAAACTGTGGCTGCCAGCCGTCAAATGGCAGAGCTGATGCGACTGGACTCAAAGCGGCCAGTCTATCAATTAAGCATGCTCCATCTGGAGCGCAATCGCCCTCTGGTACTGCAACAGCTGTGGGTTAATATCGAGCTGGCACCGGCGCTGCCCAAACAGACATTTAATAAGATAACCCCAGATGCCTATCTAGATTGGTTTGTCCCCAGCACCTCAGTGGACTACCAACTGATGGCTGTGGATCCAAGCCCTGAACAGCGCGATCAGCTGGCCCTCGCAAGCCAGGGTTCATCGATTTGCATGCAGCTTAATCGGCGTTGTTGGTGCCACCAGCAGGTATTGAGTATTTCGGCTTGTATTATGCCCGCTGATTTTTATCAGCTGGGGCACAATCTGTTATAACAGGGGCAGTGGCTTGCCTAGGTAATAATGCCTCCGCCTGAGCCGCCCATGCCACCCTGGCCACCCTGCCCGGGCACTACAATCTGTGAAGCCTGCTCGCGGCGCATGCGCTCCATCTCTTTGGCGGCCTCTTCAACGGCTATAGCCGCCTTGCCGGCAAAGTCTTCGGCTGCCTCACCAATACTGTTCCCATCCAGGGCAAAGTTTAGGGGTATAGCTCCCATGGGGGTCATTACCTGGGCCGAACCGAAAAAGCTAACTGGTCGCTCTGGGTCATCAGAGCCATCGGCGCATACCGGAATCAGTTTGCGTATAGCACCCATCTTCTGATCTGTGTAGTTTTCTTCGCGGAACAACCCGTTGGGGTCCATTGCATTTTCGGTTTCAGTACTCATGATGGAATCGTCAAAGCCTTAGGTAGTTTAGATTAATAAAAACAGCCGTCACCCTAACAGACCTGCCTGCAAAGCTCTACACAGATTGAGACTCCAGACCGCGAGCCAACAGGGCGCTGGCAGCAATCAACAGAGAAGACATCAGCAGGCAGCTAACAAGCCCAAACTGCTGATAAATTAGCCCCGACAGCAGAGTGCCCAGCAGCCGGCCCCCGGCATTTGCCATATAGTAAAAACCTACATCCAAAGAGGCTGACTCGCGCTGAGCCAGAGCCAGTATCAGATAGGAATGTACGCTGGAGTTGATAGCAAATACAGCACCAAAAATAAGCAGGCCAATCACCAGAACCAATCCGGGATTAATACCAGTAGCCAGGCCAAAGGCAATGACACAGGGCAATAAGCTAAGCAGCGCGGCCCACAAAAACAACGTATTACCGCCGGGCGTCCGGGCCCCGGTAACCCTGGGAGCCATGGCCTGGATGCCGCCATAGATAATGACCCAGGCTGCCATCAAACTGCCCACCTGCACCGGTGACCAACCCAGCTGGCTTTGCAGAAATACGGGCAGAGCTACAACAAACCAAATATCCCGAGAACAAAATAGAAATAGTCTTGCGGCGGAGAGTCGATTGACTCCTGCGCTGGTAGACAGGCTCTTGGTAAATGAGCGCCTGTTGCTGCCCGGCTGATGGTCTAGCAGCCAGATGCCCAATACTAGAGTCACCAGCAATAATATTAGGAGAGCGGCGATACTGCCCTGAAAGCCCACTGCAGCTAATAGTGCCCCACCAAGAAAATAACCCAGCCCCTTGAGCGCATTTTTTGATCCGGTGAGCAGGGCCACCCAGCGATAAAGTTTGCCCTGTTGGTTATCGGAAACCAGCGTTTTAATGCTGCTTTTAGCAGCCATTTTATTGAGATCTTTGGCAATACCGGAAATTGCCTGGGCAATCATCACATAGATCACGGTCAGTACTGAGGGGTCTGCCAGCAATAACGCCAGGGCAAAAATTTGCAGGCCCAGGCCCAGTTGCATGGTCCGGGTCAGACCAAACCTGGATCCCAGCCAGCCACCATAAAGGTTGGTGATCACACCAAAAAATTCATAGAGCAAAAACAGGCTGGCAATTTCCAGGGGGCTGTAGCCGAGATTATGAAAAAATAGCAGCACCAGCATGCGCAGGGCGCCATCAGTCAGGGTAAAGGCCCAGTAGCTGAGAGTGACCGTAATGTACTGGGCAAATGGTGAGCGCATGGACATTGCGGGCCCAGTGTTTAGATAGACCGGGCGACTTTACCCGCCAGCTCCATCATGCGATTTACATATCCGATCTCATTGTCATACCAGATTAATAATTTCACCTGGCTATTGTTGACTACCATGGTCGACAGGCCATCGACAATGCCTGAGCGGCGATCATTAGTATAGTCAACCGACACCAGTGGCCGCTCCTCAAAGCCGAGAATACCTTTGAGGCGCCCTTCGGCTGCGGCTCGCAACGCGCCATTGATCTGCTCAACACTGACCTGCTGTTGCAGTTCAAATACAAAATCTGTCAGTGAGGCATTGGCCAGAGGTACGCGCACGGCCAGCCCATTTAATTTGCCCTTCAACTCCGGGAATATCTCGGTAATAGCGGTTGCCGACCCGGTGCTGGTGGGAATCAGAGACATGCTGCTGGCGCGGGCACGGCGCAGGTCACTGTGATATTCGTCGAGAATGCTCTGGGTATTGGTGATATCGTGAATAGTAGTAATAGATCCGTGCTCTATACCAAAAGTGTTGTGAAGAACATCAATTACCGGCGCCAGGCAGTTGGTTGTGCAAGAGGCTGCAGTGACAATATTCTGGCCCTGATATTTATGATCATTAACGCCCATAACCACATTGATCACCCGCTCCTCTGGTAGGCCTTTGATAGGGGCTGATACCAAAACTTTTTTGATTCCCTGGGCAAAGTAGGGTGCCAGTTTGGCTTCAGTTTTAAACTTACCAGTACATTCTACGACCAGGTCGACACCAGCAGAGGCCCAGGGTGTCTCATCAATCGACTGACATTGAGAATAGCCAATGTTCTGCCCATCAATGCTAATTTGGCTGCCCGAGGCATCGGCAGCAATGTCTCTGTCCCAGGTGCCATGCACTGAGTCAAACTGCAGCAAATGGGCGGCACTGGCAGCATCTCCGGCACATTCATTGATATGTACTACCTCAAAGTCTGCAGCACCCCAGGATTCCCGCAACGCCAAGCGGCCAATACGGCCAAAACCATTAATACCTACTTTAACTGTCATACGATCTCACTATTGGTTAACTCTCCGAGATATATTACTCGGCATTTTTTACAAAAATATGTCGCAGCTGCGGGGCCCGAGCAGTTCACAGTATTACATCATAGATGATTATTTGAGAACTGGATAACAGCAAGGTTGCGACCCTATCGAGAGAATCCTATTGCCGATAAGCCTTAAATAAATTGCTCACTACAGCAGCTGCGATAGTTTTTTAGAGCAGGGACTGTAGCCAGCGAATATTGAGGAAAGGACTCATGAATTTATTCAGTTTTGCCAGCTTAGCTACCATCGCCATAGGCACATTATTTGGCGCATCAATCGGGCTTTTTGCTTACGGCGCTGACATGTGGACCAGCACGGGTATTGGCTTTGGTGTTGGAACCTGCGTCGCTCTCAGTGAGCTATTTCCGGTATTTGACTAGCCAGACCTAAACCTAGCAGACCCAAACTCTCCCCCATTAGGCCACCAGTAGGTGGCCTTTTTTTATCTTTAAGATGACCTGGGCTTAGTGTTCATGTCCGCCGTGACCAACCACATGGCCATGCTCCAGCTCTTCTTCAGTAGCATCGCGAACAGCTTCAATAGACACATCAAAATTAAGGTTCTTGCCCGCCAGGGGATGGTTTCCATCAACAGTTACAGTTTCATCCGACACTGCGGTAACAGTGACAGGAACCGTGCCACCCTGACCAGTCTGGGCTTCAAACTGCATACCGACTTCGATCTCATCAACACCCTGAAATGAGGTGCGCGGCACGTCTTGAATCAGCTCTTTCTGAACCTCACCATAGCCTTCGGCTGCAGATACGGCCACCGACATGGAATCACCCACTGCCTTGCCTGTAAGTGCGTTTTCCAGGCCAGGAATAATATTGCCAGCGCCATGCAGATAGGCCAGCGGTTCTTTGCCAGCAGAGCTGTCGAGCTGCTGTCCGTCGTCATCAGTTAGAGTGTAGTGAAAGCTTACGGCGCTGTTCTCTTTGATAGTCATGCTAAATTTTTCCAGTGGGTAATAAAGCCGCCATTATGCGTGAACAGCCGAAAAATATCGAATAGACAAACAAAAGATGCACAGGCCTAATGCTTCTGTCATATTTATGTCATATCCCAGTCATTTAATGGAGGCATACAAAGATGAAAGAAGAGATCAATATTATGCCCAAGCATACGATCTTGCTGGTTGATGACGAAGTGGCGATCAGAGACATGCTCAGTATTGCACTAGAGGCTGCGGACTATAATGTGCTGCAGGCGGAGAATGCTCAGCAGGCCCATGCAATTATTATTGACCGCCATCCTGATCTGGTTCTCCTGGACTGGATGATGCCCGGCACAACAGGCCTGGAACTGCTGCGTCGTCTCAAGCGCGATGAGCTGACTGAAAGAGTGCCAGTGATTATGCTGACCGCTAAAGCCGAGGAGGACAGTAAGATATCTGGGCTGGATGCTGGCGCTGATGACTATATTGCCAAGCCTTTTTCTCCCCGCGAGCTGATTTCCAGAGTCAAGGCGGTGCTGCGCCGTATTGGCCGGGAAGAGCTCAAAGATCCCATTCACGTGGGGGACATGGTGTTTGATCCTATCGGACACCGTGTCAATATTGGTAGTCAACCGGTCAATTTAGGGCCTACAGAATATCGACTGTTGCAATTCTTCCTCACCCATCAGGAGCGAGTCTACTCCAGAGATCAGATTCTGGACTATGTCTGGGGTGGCAATGTCTATCTGGATGAGCGCACGGTGGATGTGCATATTCGCCGTTTGCGCAAAGCAATTTCGGTTGCAGGTCATGACAACTATGTGCAGACTGTGCGCGGAGCCGGGTATCGTTTCTCAACACAGATACAGACTGCATAATTAAAGTGCAGTTGATCATGCACTTTAAAGGGGTCAGATTCATTGCGACCAGGAATGTCTACAGAGATATGGCGTATAGTCCTGGTGGGGCTATTTACCCTGTTCTTCGGTTGGAGTCTGGGCTATACCCTTGAAATCATCCTTATAGGTGCAGGCTGCTATCTGCTCTGGACCTTCAGCATAATCTCCAAATTATTTACCTGGATAGACAAAGGGATGCGGGGTATTCCCCCTGATGCCGGTGGTGTCTGGGGTGAAATCAGCGACACCCTCAATCGCCAGCGTCGTCGACATCGTCGCGCTCTTGAAAAGATGCGTCATACCATCAAACGGGTCACTCGGGTTACCGAGGCCTTGGAAGAGGGTGTTCTGGTGCTGCGCAGTGACCTTACACTTGACTGGTGGAATAGTTCGGCCAAGAAGTTGTTGGGTTTAAGGTCCTCTGACAGAGGAAGCGCCATTATCAATTTAATTCGCGACCCCCAGTTTGTCAGCTATATCCATCAGCCTGAATTTGTCGGCAGCATTCAGATGCCATCCTCCAGCTATGAGGGTAGGCTGCTGGAATTTACTGCATCCTATTTTGGCGATAACGAGATTGTGCTGGTCATTGCTGATATAACCCGCATAAATAATCTTGAGACGGTACGCAAAGAGTTTGTCGGCAATATATCCCATGAGTTGCGCACCCCATTAACGGTCATACGCGGCTATATCGAGACATTGCAGGGCCTGCCCAATAACACAGACACAGTCGACCGAGCCTTTAAACAGATGGCAACTCAGGTCAATCGCATGCAGTCACTGGCCGATGATTTAATTTTGTTGTCCCGTCTAGAGGGGGCCGAGTATCAGGGCAATGGAGGGCCGGATGCTCAGCAGAGCTATCCGTCAACAAATCTATTTAATCTATTGTCTGAGATTATGCTTGAAGCCGAGCAGCTCAGCGGTGGCAGGCACAGCCTCGAGTTAGACTGCTGCGAGGCTGTCAGTCTCAGTGTTGAGCCCAGTAGCCTGCGCAGTGCTCTGGGTAATCTGGTGTTTAACGCGGTACGTCACAACCCTCAGGGTGCAGCAATCAATATTCGTGTCACTGAACCCAATGCTGCAGTTTGCATTGCTGTTGCCGATGATGGTGTGGGCATAGACCCTTTGGAAATACCCAGGCTGACCGAGCGTTTCTATCGCGGAGATAACAGCCGCAACTCCGACACTGGTGGCAGTGGGCTGGGTTTGGCCATTGTTAAACATGCAGTGACCAGCTGTGGGGGCGATTTGCAGATCAACAGCCGCCTGGGGCAGGGCGCTGAGTTTATCTGTAGCTTCCCCGCTGTAGCTGACTAGACTGTTGTCTCTCTGTTAAGTCCCAGAGCAGCGAAACTGATAGTGTAGAAAAAAATCACCCTGCTGCTGACTATTGGCCTCTGTCCATTGACGCTGCATATCCCAGCCTTTAGCGCAATAATGGGCCATCTCGAGATGCAATTTTTGGATAGCTATGGTGACCGACTCTTCGAATTTAGCGTCTGGCCGCAGAGAGTAGGGCTGGCGTGCCACAAAGCTTTGGTTGGCATGGTGGTTCAGAGTTCCAGCCGCGGCCACAGGGCGCTCAATAATGCCCGAGGCGGTAAGTGAACCATCGCCATAGAGCTTTGTAACCCGGGCTGAGTTATTGGCTGTGGAGGTCTCTGCACTTTTATTGCGGGAGCCCTGTTGTTCCTCACATTGAATAATTTTGTCGAGAAAGTCTGGCCCATCAGCATCATCAGCATCAAAGTCACAGCTGCTGTTGGCAGCCCCTGAGAGCAACATTGCGACAGTTAATACAGAGCCAGACCATTTTGCATCTGTGGAATTCATCATTATCACCTTATGTTAAAAAGGGCGCCAAAGCGCCCTTTTTAATAGAACTGAACTAAATCTTAACCTAAATCCACAGGCTAATGCTTAGAACTTGTGTTCCATACCAACACCAAATGAGCTGTCCTCATCGTCCGCTGAATCCACCTCAGAATCAGTATTATCTGTGTAGAAAATATAAGCCTTGGTGTTTTTGCTCAGCTTGTAATCAGCACCCAGAGACAGTGTTTCCTCTTCATCACCATCTACATCATCTTCAATAAAGCCATACTGGGCTTTTAATGTAGTCTTATTCATTTTGTAAGCAGCGCTTACAAAATATCCAGATTCATCCTTGGTACCCTGATTATCTTCGTTTTGCTGGTACATGGCACCCAGTTTTAGATTGTCCATTTTGTACTGCATAACCATACGCACCAGATCCTGACTATCTACATCCTTATCGCTGGCCAGTGCAAGATAGAGGTTATCTTTACTGTAGCTTAGAGAGTAGGACATTCCATCCGTCAGGCCAGTGTCATCAATACCGTCGCCATCAACATCTGCACCCTCTCCCGGGATCATTGCAACAGTGCCAGAGAAGCCACTTACCGTGGGGCTGGTGTAAGCAATAATATTGGAAACACGGTTTTCGCCTTCAAAGGTATTCTTGATATCACCTTCCAGGTCATTAAACAAATCGATCTTTTTCTGTGCCAGTTTGGTGGGTGAGTCGTGCTTGCCTGCCCAGACTGTACCAAAGCTGCCTCTAATACCGCCCATGATATTGCGCTGTGTAAACGTCTGGCCCTTGCAGTCACCATCATCGACGCACATTTCAAATTCTGCTTTATACACAGCGTACAGACCATCGGTGATCTTGGTTTTACCCTTAACACCCAGGCGCGATGCATTGCTATTAAGCTTCCACTTGTCAGATGAATTTTGATCTGTATTGACCACAGAGACATTGATCTTGCCATAAATGGTGCCATCGATCGGGCCGTCCGCGAAACTGTTGGACGCTAGCCCCAGAGTGGCAGCTACAGCAGCAGAAAGTGCTAGTTTGTTCATGTTCAATCCCCAAAAAGTTTAATTCATTGGGCTACGGCCCAGTTCAGGTTGCAGAAATATGACAGCAACATGATAAATATATGAAAGAAATATGACACTAATATGACAGCTCCAAAGCTACTAAAATTTATTTACCCAGGCTTAATTGTCATATTTCTGTCATATAACTTTAATACAGTGTTGCCGTTCTAAAACTGAATCAATTAATAGCACATCTATGTGCCAGCCTTTGGAGGTTGTTATGACCCAGCTTAAATTTATTCCAGCCATTGTTTTTGCTATGGCTTCGATCAGTGCAACATCCTCTATGGCTCGCGAGTCTATAGAGGTGGTAGGATCTTCAACTGTATACCCCTTTTCAACAGTTGTGGCTGAGCGCTATGGTCGCGCCAGTGGGCAACTGACACCCAAAATCGAATCAACCGGATCCGGTGGTGGCATGAAGTTATTCTGCTCTGGTGTTGGTACCAATTACCCGGATATTACTAATTCTTCGAGACGCATGAAGAGTAGTGAGTTTAAAAAATGTCAGGCTAACGGCGTCAAGGAAGTGATTGAAGTTCAGGTTGGCTATGACGGCATTGTTATTGCCAACTCAGTTGAATCAGCTCCTGTCGAACTGAGCCGCAAAGATATATTTTTGGCCCTGGCTGCTCAGGTACCAGGTGCAGCAGAGGGTGAGCTTATCGACAACCCTTACACGACTTGGAAGCAGGTCAACTCAGCATTGCCAGATACAGCAATCGAAGTACTGGGGCCTCCCCCGACCTCTGGTACTCGCGATGCATTTGCTGAGTTGGCCTTGGAAGGCGGCTGTAAAAAGTTTGCCTGGATAAAGGCGATGAAGAAAACTGACAAGAGTGCTTACAAGGCTCTGTGTCACACTATCCGCGAAGATGGTGCTTACATTGAAGCAGGTGAAAATGACAATCTGATTGTACAGAAGCTGCAGGCCAATCCGGCAGCACTGGGTATCTTCGGCTTCAGCTTCCTGGATCAGAACGCCGATAAGGTGCAGGGTGCAAATATTGAATCTGTTGAGCCAACCTTTGAGTCAATTGCCGATAAGTCATACCCGATCTCACGCCCGCTTTACTTCTATGTCAAGAAAGCTCATGTGGGTGTTGTGCCAGGCATTGAAGGCTACCTAAAAGAGTTCACCAGTGAGCGCGCCTGGGGCGAAGATGGCTATCTGGCTGAAAAAGGCATGATTCCGCTGCCCCTTGAAGAGCGTAGAGCTATGGCCAAAAATACTCGCTCTTTAGTACCAATGACAGGTGACGAAGCATTGAAATAATGCTGCTAATTTGTCAGAGTACCGCCCGGCTCAAGGAGCCGGGCTTTTTCGTTTCTAAAGGACACTGCAAGCTCTATGCAAGCGACTAATATACTGATATTGCTACTTGGTTTTGGCGCGCTGGCCTTTTATATGGGCCGCGGACGCTCCCTCGCCATTGCCGCTCCTCTGGGTGGTATTCGCAAGCTCCATTCTCTGCCCTCGTACTATGGAATGCACACTGCGTTCTGGTGCGCGCTGCCATCACTGATCCTGCTGGCTCTGTGGATGATATTTGATGAGCCAGTGATAAGCAGCATAGTGATAGGCGCGGTGGCCGCCGATATAGCGCCCTCAGATACCGCCAGTTACAACCTCCTGTTAAATAAAATTGGCAATCTTGCCGATGGCGTATTACCGCGCACTGGACAGAGTGGCGCGCTGATTGCTGCCGCTGATCATATGATTTCTCTGCGTCAGATATCTCGCTGGTCCCTGACATCGCTGGCGCTGGTGTTCTCAGCGGCCGGGCTGTTTTTGGGACTAAGCAGAGTAGCTTCGAGCTTCCGAGCTCGCCCGGCAGTTGAAAAAGTCATGCAGAACCTGCTGCTGGCCTGTGCCTGTCTGGCTATTTTTACCACATTGGGCATAGTGCTCTCGGTCCTCTTTGAGTCCATCCAGTTTTTCCGCTCTGTTCCTGTGGCTGATTTTGTTTTTGGGTTGGATTGGAGCCCGCAGACCGCTATTCGCGAAGATCAGGTGGGTTCCTCTGGTAGCTTTGGCGCCGTGCCACTATTTATTGGCACATTGCTGGTCTCAGCAGTGGCAATGGTGGTGGCAGTGCCAATTGGTCTGATGTCTGCGATCTATTTGGCAGAGTATGCCAGCAAGAGAATCCGCACAGTTGCCAAGCCGGCCCTCGAAGTGCTGGCGGGCATTCCAACTGTAGTCTATGGTTTTTTTGCCGCCTTGACCGTGGCACCTTATCTGCGCGATCTGGGTAGTAGCTTTGGGTTGACGGTGTCTTCCGAGAGTGCGTTGGCCGCTGGTGGCGTAATGGGCATTATGATTATTCCCTTTATCTCTTCCTTGGCTGATGATGTGATTACCGCCGTGCCACAATCGATGCGCGATGGCTCGCTGGCCATGGGTGCCACCCATTCAGAGACTGTGCGCCGGGTGGTTATTCCCGCTGCGTTGCCGGGCATTGTTGGCGGGATTATGCTGGCAGTATCTAGAGCTATAGGCGAGACCATGATCGTGGTGATGGCGGCTGGTATGGCGGCCAAACTAACAGCCAACCCTCTGGATTCAGTGACCACCGTGACAGTACAGATAGTTACGCTGTTAACCGGCGATCAGGAATTTGATAGCCCCAAAACCCTGGCTGCCTTCGCTCTGGGTTTGATGTTGTTTATTGTCACCCTGTTGCTAAATATCTTTGCTCTGCACATTGTTAAGAAATATCGAGAACAGTATGAATAAGTCAGCGAATAATTTATCCAAAATTAAGCGCTCCCTGACTCGCCGCAATCGCGCTGAAGCCAGATTCAAATGGTATGGCCGTGTGGCTATATTTATAGGTTTGGCGGCAGTTGCCATTTTATTTGCCGATATTATCGGCAAAGGACATGGGGCATTTCAGGCGACTTACATTAAGCTGGATGTCAACTATGATCAGGAGTTGCTTGGCATTGAGAATTTGTCTGATCCAGAGCAGCTAATGATGGGTAACTGGGACGCTCTGCCCAAGGTTGCACTGCGGACAAAATTTACCGATGTCTCAGGGCGCAGGGATAAACGCCGACTATACGGGCTGCTCAGCAATGGGGCCGGGTTTGATTTAAAAGATCGTCTGCTGGCCAACCCACAGCTACTTAATACAACCGAGTCCATCTGGTTGTTGGCTGATGACGATATAGACACTTATTACAAATCCTGGCTGGATGGCGAGGCCTATGCAGCGCGTCTGTCAGATAAACAGGTTGCCTGGATAGAACAGTTACACGAACAGGAGCTAATTCAGCTGCAGCTCAACAGCAATCTGTTTACTCGCGGAGATTCCCGTGAGCCAGAGCAGGCGGGTATTCGCGGTGCGGTCATGGGTTCATTGCTGACCCTGGTGCTGACTTTGATGCTGTCTTTTCCTATAGGTGTCTCTGCGGCTATTTACCTGGAGGAGTTTGCGCCTAAAAATAAGTGGACCGACTTTATTGAGGTCAATATTAATAATTTGGCCGCGGTGCCTTCGATTATTTTTGGTCTGCTTGGTCTGGCCATCTTTATTAACTTCTTTCATGTGCCCAGATCTGTGCCCATTGTCGGTGGTCTGGTACTGACATTGATGACGCTGCCCACCATCATTATCACCAGTCGCGCTGCGATTAAGTCTGTGCCTCCTTCCATCCGCGAGGCGGCACTGGGAATGGGCGCTTCCAAGTACCAGGTGGTGTTGCACCATGTGCTGCCTCTGGCTATGCCAGGCATGCTGACCGGCGCTATTATTGGCATGGCCCAGGCGCTGGGTGAGACTGCGCCATTGCTGATGATTGGTATGGTTGCTTTTATTGTGGATATTCCAAGCAGCTTTACAGACCCAGCCACGGTGCTGCCCGTGCAGATCTTCCTCTGGGCCGACAGCCCGGAGAGAGCCTTTATTGAAAAGACCTCGGCGGCCATTATGGTGTTGTTAACCTTTTTAATTATTATGAATACGTCGGCCGTTTGGCTGCGCAAGCGCCTTGAGCGCCGTTGGTAAACAGGAATAAATTATGAGTCCAGCAGATACAGCCAAGCCTAACAAGGCTGCCTCTAAGTCGGCGCCGAAAAAGGCCAAAGCAGCGCCCAAGGCCAAAGCAAAGCCTAAGCCCAAAGCAAAGCCTAAGCCCAGGGCAAAAAAAGCCGTGGTCAAAACTCGAAAGGCCGTGGCACCTAAGGTAAGGCCCGACCAGAATCTAGATCTGGCAGACCATGAGGCGACTGTGGGTAAAAGTTTTAGCGATAACGCCAAAATGACTATGCGCAATATCAACGTCTTCTACGCCGACAAGCAAGCGATTCATGATGTGAGTATAGATATCGCCAAAAATGAGGTGATGGCCATGATCGGCCCTTCGGGCTGTGGCAAGTCAACTTTTTTGCGCACATTAAACCGAATGAATGACACGGTAGATGGCTGTCGCGTAGAGGGCGAGATATGCATGGACAATGAAAATCTCTACTCGTCAAAGTTAGATGTTGTTGAGCTAAGAGCGCGGGTGGGCATGGTATTCCAAAAGCCCAATCCTTTCCCCAAGTCAATTTATGAAAATGTGGCCTATGGTCCTAAAATTCATGGCTTGGCTGATAGTCGGGTTGACCTGGATGAAATTGTTGAAAACAGTCTGCGCAAGGCCAGCCTATGGGAAGAGGTCAAAGAGCGCCTCCATCAGCCAGGCACAGGGTTATCTGGTGGTCAGCAGCAGCGACTCTGCATTGCAAGAGCCATAGCCGTGAGCCCGGAAGTTATTTTGATGGATGAGCCCTGCTCAGCGCTAGACCCCATTGCCACGGCAAAAATTGAAGAGCTGATCGAAGAGCTCAGTGAGAATTTTACCATTGCGATAGTGACTCACAGCATGCAGCAGGCGGCACGGGTATCGGATCGCACTGCTTACTTCCACCTAGGCAAACTCATTGAGGTAAACCCGACGGAGCAGGTATTTACCATGCCACAGCATCAGCTGACGGAAGCTTATATTACGGGACGATTTGGTTAAGACTTTAAAAGTAGCCTATATTCGTAGGCTAAATGGAGAATAATATGGCGAAGATGTCATTTGAAAATCACATTATGAAGCAGTTCGACGAGGAGCTCGAAGAGATCCGTACTCGGCTAATGGAGATGGGCGGTAAAGTAGAACAGCAGCTGCAGAATGCTGTTACGGCGGTTACTGATGCCGACAGTAAATTGGCTGAGGAAGTCATCTCCGGAGATCAGAGTATCGACAGTATGGAAGTGGATATAGACGAAGCCTGTATCTTGATTATCGCGCGCCGCCAACCGGCTGCCAGTGATTTGCGACTGGTGATGATGGTGACCAAAGCGGTCAATGATCTGGAGCGCATTGGCGATGAAGCCAAAAAAATCGCCAATCACGCTATTATTCTTGCAGAGCAGAGTGGCTCCGTCGAGGGCTATACTGAGGTGCGCCATATGGGTGCTTCAGTGACTCGCATGCTGGCCAATGCGCTGGATGCCTTTGCCCGCTTTGATGTGGATGCAGCGATGCGCACTCTGGAAGAAGACAAGCAGGTCGATCTGGAATATAAAACCGCATTGCGCGAGCTAGTCACCTATATGATGGAAGACCCTAGAAGCATTAGTCGAGTGATCAATGTGCTGTGGGTTATTCGCTCCCTTGAGCGAATTGGCGACCATGCGAAAAATCTCTGTGAGCAGATTGTCTTTGTTGTAAAAGGAAAAGATATTCGTCACCAGTAGTGATTATTCGTTGCTCACAATATAAAAAAAGGAGGCTCTGGCCTCCTTTTTTTATACCTGATAACCGCTTGCCCAGAGATCGGTATTCTCTGTCATATTACCGTCATAAATAATTCATACCAGCGTAATTTTAGCCTGTTAATTTTTCCTTGTTGAAGATCTTCAGACAGATCTTGGTGCCAGCCTGTGTTGGCTTTTTTCGTTTAGAGACTCGAGGAAGGGTTAAAGATGTCCAATAAATGGGTTCGATTATTAGTATTGGCGATTTCGCTTTTAGCGCCAGTAGCTTCGGCGGAGGAAGCCTTTGTGCTGGTATTCCTCGAAGATGCGCCCCTCAGGCATATCAAAGTGGCCGTAGATGGTCAGATTGTTGGTGTGACTGATGGTAAAGGTCTGGTGCAGGCTTCCATTTCACCCGGCCCACACAAGCTGTACCTGATCGACGACGATGTTGCCATTCCCGTTAGTTTCGAAGTACCAGAGGGTGGCGAAGTCGAAGTATCGGCAGTCTTCAGCAGAAACCCAGAAGTTGAGCCAGTGGTTAAAAAGCAAATCTTTAAGGCTGGCATTGAAGCTACTGGGTTTATTGCAGGCGTGGTCACCTCTCCATCGGGCGTGCCTATTGAGGGCGCTGCAGTAGAAGTATCTGATCTTCAGATGACAGTCTACACCAATGAAGAGGGCGTCTACACCCTAGAAGTTCCTCGCGGGTTACACAGTGTGAGTGTGACTGAAGAAAACTATAGAGTGCCAGCCCCAAGTTCAGTTCGAGTCTTCGCTGACCTGGGTGTTTACGCTGGCTTTAAGCTGATTAAGAAACGTCCTGCCTCTGACATGATGGCGATTATTCCCGCGCCTACTTTTGAAGAGGTAGTTACCCTAGGTGTTTTCAACCCAACCAGGGGAACGGAAAATATTGAGCGCTACGCCACGACCATTGTCAGTGCCATGGATGCTGATCAGCTGGCGCGCTTTGGCGATAGTGATGTGGCTGTAGCCATAGGCCGGATTGCGGGCCTCAGTGTCTCCGACGGCAAATATGCCAATGTGCGAGGTCTTGACGGTCGATATATTGCCACCAACTTCAATGGCATTCTTATGCCCAGTACCGATCCAATGCGCAGGGATGTTCAGCTAGATCTGTTCCCTTCTAATATTGTTGAGACTATCGAAGTTCAAAAGTCGTTCTCTGCCGATCAACTGGCTTCTACTACCGGAGGCTCTATTGCAGTAAACACCAAAGGGCTGCCCGACGAGCGTGCAGGCTCCCTATCTGTATCAATGGGTATGAATACAGAGTTTACGGGTGGCGAGATTCAAGAGTATCGCAACAGTAATAGAGAGTGGCTGGGTTATGACAATGGTTTGCGCAATGTTCATTCTGGTGTTTTACAAGCCACCAATGGCGCCAGAAGTCTGACTATCTGCGATCCAAGCCTGGCCGATATCTGTACTCATCCGGCGGTGGCTATGGCCTACTTCCTAACTTTTAAGCCTGACTACGACATCAATGATGAAACGGCCGATCCAGATGTGGGTTTTGATGCTGATTTCGGAGATCGCTTTGAATACGGCAATGGTGAACTGGGTTACTATTTCTCTGGCTCTTATGATCGAAGCACTGGCTACCGTGGTGACGCACAGCTATCCAACCCCAGTGATTTAAATGGTATCTACAATCGCACCAAAGATACTGTTTCAGTGTCGGGATACGGTGTTGTGGGCTATGAGTTTGACTCTGGTGAAGTGCTGTCCAAGACCACTCTACTGCGCTCTACCGATGATGTGACTCGTCAAACCATGGCAATTAATGTCGAGGACAATGCTCTGGATTCAGCTGTTCTTGAATATGTGCAACGGCAGTTATTTTCCCAGAGCTTCAATGGCTTTAAAGAGTTCCAGACCGCTGGTTACGACAGCGTTTTGGACTGGCGCGTTGGTTATTCTGAAACTGATCGTCTAGAGCCCGACCGTCGACAGTATTACTCTCTCAATGACGCGCTGGCCATTTCCTCTGTTGAGCGCCGTTGGTCTGACCTCAATGAAACCAGTAAAGACTTTGGCCTGGACTACAAAATTTCATCCGAATGGGGTGATGCTAGCTACAGCACTCTAAAGCTGGGTACCCTGTTGTCTAGCAAAGATAGAACTGTTGGTCTGTACCGATTTGGTGTTCGCCTGGGTGACGACCCGATAAGTCTAAGTACCGCCAATGGTATTGATGCTCTGCTCTCGGTGCCCAATATTGCCGCGGACGCATTTCGACTGCGCCCAGCAACAGCCTCGACCGATTCTTATATTTCTGATGAAGAAGTCACGGCATTTTATATGATGCTTGATAATGAATTTGGCGAAGACTGGAATATTGAGATTGGCGCCAGATACGAAGAATTTAGCCAAAATATAGGCTACCCCAACAATAGCGGTAACACTGGTAATCTCGAGACTGATGGTATTTATCCTGCTGCCAATATCACCTGGCGGGCAATGGAGGAGTACCAGGTTCGTTTTGGATTTAGTCAAACAGTTTCATACCCCGGCCTAATTGAGCGTTCTGAATCTCAGTCTTATGACCCTCAGACCGATGACCCTATCTTCGGCACCCCAGATCTAAAGGTTTCTGAAATTGATAATATAGATCTGCGCATTGAGTATTATTTTGGTGCTGATAACCGCGCATCCCTGGCCCTCTTTAGAAAGGAAATTGACAATCCCGTAGAGCGAGCTATTCCAGATGCATCTGGTTCAGCTGCCGCCGGCATTACCTTTAGAAACCAGCGCTCTGCCGTTTTAGATGGCATCGAGCTGGACTTCAATACCACTCTGATCGACAGCGAAGATTCCCGTGTATTCTTGAACGGTAACTTTTCCTACATTGATTCCTCAGTAGCGCTTGCAGCCAAGTCGCTGCAGCTGGAGGGTGTTGGTTCTGATGGTCGTCCATTGCAGGGGCAATCCGAATACTTGGCCAATTTACAGATCGGCTATGACCATTACCCCACAGATCAAAAGCTAACCCTACTGGTAAATCACTTCGACGACAGAATCTATCGAGTGGCGCGCGGTGCGGCACTGGGTCCTGTTGTTGAATCAGGGAGAACCCTGGTTGACTTGAATTACGAGAATATTCTCGCCGAGGGATGGACATTAAAAGTCAAAGTTAAAAACCTCACCAATGAGGCAGTTTCTTACACCCAGAATAATCGGACGATCGAGCTTTATGAGGTAGGCACATCTTTAAGTATGTCGCTGACCTATCAGCTGTGATGCCTGTTAGACATCAGTAAATAGTTTGAGAACCCAAAGTAGTTCCATAATTTAAATCCATTGAAATAGGACCATAAAAATGAAGACAAAACTTTTAGCAGCTGGTCTGCTCACGTCGCTAACCCTAACCGGGTGCGGCGATAGCGAGAGCGCTGGAGATATCACAGTAACAATTGCAGGAGATGTCACTAACAACACTGCAGCTCCTGTAACTGATACAACAGATGTTGTCACCGGCCTCTGTGCTGCGGTTACAGAAGCTAGCTTTGTGAGCTTCAATGATGACTGTTCACAGGCTGTGGTAACAGGAACCATTGATACTGACTACAGCATGGCCTCAGGAACCCAGTATGTTTTGAGTGGTGTAGTTCAGGTCGGTTCAGGCAATAAAGAGATTTCCTCTCAGGCAGAGATGGATCTAATTGTTAGCCAGGGTGTAACTCTGACAATTGAACCAGGTACCGATGTTCGCGGCGCTGCTGACGGTGTACTTTTGGTAACTCGTGGCTCCAAGCTGGAAGCCGTAGGTACAGCTGCACAGCCAATCACCTTTAGCAGCCTTGCAGATGAAAATTATGATGGCATGGGCGAATGGGGCGGTGTTGTAATCCAGGGTTTCGCCCCACAGTATGGTCAGGGTGGAACAGGCGCCTGTTTTGCCGATGGCGAAAGCTGGTGCAATATCCTCGGTGAAGGCGGTGACTTTGTTCAGGAATACGGTGGTAACTTGCCTGCTGATGACAGCGGCCATATCCGCTATGTGCGTATCGCTGAGGGTGGTCTGATCGCTGGTCCCAACAATGAAATTAATGGTCTGACCCTTCAAGGTGTCGGCTATGGTACCGAAATTGAATATGTGCAGGTTCATGGTAATCAGGATGATGGCATTGAGTGGTTTGGCGGTACAGCTAACGTTAAATATGCTGTGCTCACTAACAATGACGATGACGATATAGATTTCGATGAGGGTTATCAGGGCAATATTCAGTATGCACTGATTATCAAGAATCAAACGCCTGGAGCCACACCTGTAGGCTCTAATGACCCTCGAGGTATCGAGCTTAACTCTTCTGACGAAGACTACACCCCGGAGACTGCTGGTGTCATTGCCAACGTAACCATTATCGGTGGCGACGCGGCTAACAGCGCCGGTGAGTTTGGTATGCGCCTGCGCGGTTCGGTCACTGCAGCTATCCATAACTCTGCGGTGACTGGCTACGACGTGACCTGTGCCCGTATCGATGATTCCGATCATGATAACGACAGCGCAACGGCCAAGATTGATACACCAATCACTTTGAATAATTTTATCTGTGATACTTCTGGTGTGGCATTTAACAAAGAACTGCCTGTTTCTACTGACAGTGTTATCGAAGAGGGCGTTAGCTTTGACAGCAACTACGCTATTGTTAATGCAGCAGCTTCCCTGGACGCGGCAACAGCTATCACTGCACAGGACAACGGCTCTTCATTTATCTTTGATGAAACTAACTTTATCGGTGCTGTCGACCCGTCTGAAGCAGTAGCCTGGTGGGATGGCTGGACTATCCCCGGTTCAGTCGCCGCAGAGGAAACTGCCACAGAGACCTCATTTGCTACCTGTAATTCGTCTAAAACAGTCTGTACTCTCAAGGGTAATGTAGATGAAGATTACACTATGGTTGCCGGTGTTGAATATCGCCTTGACGGTGTGGTGACTGTAGGTGCGGGTAATGTGGAGATCACTTCCCAGGCTGAAATGGACGCCATTCAGGCGGCAGGTGTGACACTGACCATTCGTGCAGGTGTTAATATCAACGCTTTTTCAGATGGCGTTCTTTTGGTTACTCGCGGGTCCAAGTTGATTGCCAATGGGTCTGCCACAAGCCCAATTACGTTTAGTTCTATTGATCCTGATTACGATGGCATGGGCGAATGGGGTGGTGTTGTGATCCAGGGTTTCGCCCCACAGTATGGTCAGGGCGGAACAGGCGCCTGTTTTGCTGACGGCGAAAGCTGGTGCAATATCCTCGGTGAAGGCGGTGACTTTGTTCAGGAATATGGTGGCAACGTACCAGCTGACAACAGCGGTATTATCCGTTACGTGCGTATCGCTGAGGGCGGCCTGATCGCTGGACCCAACAATGAAATTAATGGTCTGACCCTTCAGGGAGTTGGTCACGGCACCCTGATTGACTATGTTCAGGTTCATGGTAACCAGGACGACGGTATTGAATGGTTTGGCGGCACAGTCAACGTTAAACATGCGCTGCTCACTAACAATGACGATGACGATATAGATTTCGATGAGGGTTATCAGGGCAATATTCAGTATGCACTGATTATCAAGAACCAAACTGCTGGTGCTACACCAGTGGGTTCTAACGACCCGCGCGGTATCGAGCTTAACTCTTCTGACGAAGACTATACTCCAGAGACTGCTGGTGTCATTGCCAACGTAACCATTATCGGTGGCGACGCGGCTAACAGCGCCGGTGAGTTTGGTATGCGTCTGCGCGGTTCGGTCACTGCAGCTATCCATAACTCTGCGGTGACTGGCTACGACGTGACCTGTGCCCGTATCGATGATTCCGATCACGACAACGACAGCGCAACGGCCAAGATTGATACACCAATCACCATGAGAAACTTCCTCTGTGATACTGCTGGCACAGCCTTTAACAAAGAAGAGCCTGTGAGCACGGATTCAGTTATATTGGAAGCGGTTGTTCTAGATGCCAATAAGGCGATTACCAATGCATCGGCATCGGTGACTGCTGAGGCCATCACGGCTCAGGACAATGGGTCATCTTTTGTCTTTGACTCAACCGACTATATTGGTGCTGTTAAAGCAGGTGAAACACCTTGGTATAGCGGCTGGGCAATTACGGGTTCAGTGCAATAAACAAGGCTGCAATTGAAAGACTAAAAGGCTCCTATCTAGGAGCCTTTTTTTATTCTAATCATTACCGAATAGAACGCCCCTTTGATCGTACAGATCATGCTCTTTTGTCGGTTTTCGGTATCTAACCTCGTCAAAATACTGTTTACTCCGCAAAAATCTCCAAAATAATAAATACACAAAGCGGAAACTCCTATGCGCACTATTAACCTGATTTCTCTAGCCGCCTGTCTGTCGTTTTTGTCAGCCTGTGGAGGCGGCGGTGGAGGTGGCAGTGCACCAGCATCACCCAATGTTCCAGTTAACCAAGCACCCTCTCTGGTTGTTGATGCAGAGGTTTCTGTTCTTGAGGGCACCACAGCCATTGCCATAGCCAGTGGCACGGACCCGGAAAATAGCAGCCTGAGTTATAGCCTGTCGGACGGGGCCGATAGAGAGCTGTTCGAGATTTCCTCCACCGGCAGTATTAATTTTATTGCCGCGCCAGACTTTGAGGCACCCACTGATGCGGATGCAAACAATCGCTATGACCTGACTGTTGAGTTGTCTGATAGTCAGGGAGCCACAGATAGCCAGAGCATGGTGGTGACGGTGACCAATGCGGTAGAGGGGCGTGTTGTGGATGGCCCTCTCTCTGATAGTTTGGTATTTATTGATCTCAACAATAACCTTGCAGCCGACGCTGATGAACCCACCGCCAAGACGGATAGTCTGGGTTATTTTCAGTTACCCGAGCCAGTGATCGATGACATTGCTCGGTTGGTGGCATTGGGCGGCACTGATATCAATACCGATGTGGTACTCAGCGAGTTGGCACTGATAGCTGATCTGCCCGCCGACCTCAGCAGTGCAGCTATTATTTCACCGCTCAGCTCGGTACTTGCCGGAGCCAGCAGTGCTGAAGTCAAGGCTGCAATACTGAGTGCCCTGGGGTTTGATGGAACGCTTGATGAATTTCTGGCTATGGATATCTGGGCGCTGGCTGAGGCTCAGGACAACAGTGGCTTGCGCCTGCAGCGTCTCAATCAGCAGATAGCGCTGGTGATGACCACTATTCAATCACTGGATCAGGATCGCCTCGCCTCAGAATTGCCAGGTCTTGCTGAGGATGTGGCTGCGGCGATCGCCGAGCAAATTAGCATCAGCGGCGATATCAATTTACAGTCCACCACCCAGCTTATCGAGATTGTCAATGCCGCCCTGCCAGATCTGGACTCTCTGTCTCTGCTGGCGATTGCTGCTGTGGCTGACACCATGGCGGATATCAATGAACTTTTGGCTGGTGACAGCCTAGACCTCACGTCAGACGACGCCATTGCATTGGTCCAAACCCTACAGACAGAGTTGCTGTCCGCCGTTGCTGATCTGGCCGAGTCAGTGACCGATCTGATTCAGTTTATTGCCGAGGCCAGCCTAGACAATCTTTTCTCTGGTAATCCGCTGTATGTATCCCAGATACCCCCGACCGATAATGCTGATGGTGATTCCGCTATTCTGGTCGATGGCATGGTCGCCGATTTGTGGGGAGGAAACTTAAAGTTCTCTGCTTTTGATGAGCGCCAAGACTATGGTGACTGCACGGACGAGCAGGCCGGCACAGAGAGCTGCGATAGTATTGATTGGCAAGTAGTCTCGGACTCTGACAAAGGCGATGTCTTACAAGTCAGTTATACCGGCAGTGCGGGGCATGCGGGTATTGTAGTGGGCCCTGGGCCCGCGGTGGATCTCAGTGATTACAGCAATGGTTCGCTAAAGTTTGATATCAAAGTGGTCAGTAAAGGGGCTGATGGTTTGTCCGGCGGCTTCTATATCAAGTTGGAAACTACCCCGGACAGCAACTCAGGGGAAATTGCGGTTTCACAGATTGCCGCCAATGGAAACTGGGAGTCGATCAGCGTTCCCATGTCCACACTTACTGCCAGCGGTGGGCTAAAGTTGAGCAGCGTCACCGCGCCACTGGTATTTTTCCCGGCATTTCGCACCGGCCCGGGCCTGGTTTATTTAATCGATAATGTACGTTTCTCTGGTCTGGCCGATGGGGCAGAGCAGCCCGCAGCAGGCAGCGGTGTAGATCCGCAAAACCCCAGCTCATATTCTGTGACCGCCTATGGCGCAGGTAATGTAGCCGATGGCATTAACCCCAATAGCTATCGCTGTGTCTACGATTTTGGAAACTGGATTTACAATGCCGGTGTGGTAGAGCCCGGTATTGACGACTGCAACACTGATACCAATATTCCCGTGGGTACACCAACGCCACTGTCACCACAGTTGACTGGCCCTGCACAGGAAAAACCTACACCCACCCATAAATGGTGGGGCTCAATCTCCTTCCTGGGCGAGATGCAGACCGGCAATGCGGACCAGGCAGCCTATATCACGCCAGACCCCTTTATCGCTCGAGTGACAGAGAAAGGTGTTCGCCTGTTAAGCATTCCTGGCGGCCTGGGCCCTTACAGCGATGGCTTTATGTACCAGATTCCCGATCCCTTTGTGGAGGTATTTGATGGTATGGCCGTGGGCAATACTGACCACAGCAATCTCAATGCCTATCTCAAGGATCACAGTGATGGCTCGGTCACCATTATGTGGAAGTCTGGAGATTCCGATGTCATGGAAGCCACCTTTGTTCATGGCTCGCCCTATGCCTACTTCAAAGCCTATGAGGGTGATCTGGTGTTGCGTACCCTGCGCGCAGACAGTGGTGAAAAGGGTATTTTTTATAATCAGGGCAATAGCCTGGGTGTCTGGACCAGCGTGGCGGGCAATCTCAACAACTTCCTGATTACTGGGCAGGGTAGTACTAGCTTCGCCAACAGCAGCAGCAATGAAATCACTGTCAGTAATGAGGCTAAAGAATTTACCCTGGCCTATCTGCCCGCTTCAGGTGCAGGTAATGCCAGCAGTGCGATGATTAGTTATTTTGAGGCTCGGGCGCGCAATGTGGTTGCAGCGGTAAATATTGATTACAGCGTTGATCGCAACACCAATACCGTTAATGTTAGCCATGCCTATTTGGATGCTCAGGGTTCAGCGGTGGATACAGTGGTAGGCATGTTGCCACTGCACTGGAAAAACAGCAGCCAGCAGACTTCAGATTACAAGGTGCGCAGTGCTCGAGGTATCACCAAATTTAGTCAGACTGACAGCTTCAACTACAACCTGCCCTTTGTAGGCGTGCTGCCAACCATGCCCTCTATTGATAACAGCTTTGATCAGACAACCTTACAAGATTTGGTTACTGAGTTTATTGATCAGGGGTCAGCTGCCTGGAATAACCGCACAGATACCTACTGGGCGGGCAAGAACTACGGCAAGGTGGCTGAGCTGGCGGCTATAGCTGGCTCTATTGGCATGGACGCAGAGCAGGCCCAGTTGATCGACTGGCTCAAAACCGAATTAGCCGATTGGTTCACGGCGGATACAGGCGGCTCTCTGGACAGCAATAAGTATTTTTCCTACGACGAGACCTGGAATACATTACTGGGTTTTGAAGAGTCATTTGGCTCTCATCAGCGCCTCGCCGATCACCATTTCCACTATGGCTACTTTGTGCGTGCCGCCGCGGAAATCTGTCGGGTCGATGTTGCCTGGTGCGGTGATGACCAGTATGGACCCATGATCGAGTTGTTAATCCGCGACTATGCGGCAGATGACGATGACGACATGTTCCCGCCTACGCGCAATTTTGATCCGGCCAATGGATTTTCCTGGGCCGATGGTCGCGTCAACTTTACCCGCGGCAACAACAATGAATCTACCTCTGAGGCAGCCACTGCCTACGGAGCGATTATTTTGTATGGCCTGACCACCGGCAACAATGCACTGGTAGAAAAAGGCATGTATCTGCATGCCTCCACCTCCGCAGCCTACTGGGAGTACTGGAATAATATCGATGGCTATAACAATGTCAGTGCCGATGCCGATAACTTCCCGGCCAGCTATGACAAGATTACCACCTCCATTATCTGGGGTGATGGCGCTGTGTTCTCTACCTGGTTTAGTGCGGCCTATGCCCATATTCTGGGTATTCAGGGATTGCCCTCAAGCCCATTGATTTTGCATGTGGCCCAGTATGCTGACTATATGCAAGACTATGTGACACTGGGGCTCAGTGAGTCATCCAACAACAAGCCATCGGGCCTGATCGATGATCAGTGGCGCGATCTATGGTGGAATCTCTGGGCCATGGTGGATGCCGATGCGGCGATTGCCGACTACAACACAGTTAGCAGCTATGAGCCTGAAGCCGGTGAGACCAAGGCCCATACCTACCACTGGATACATACCTTTAGCGCACTGGGACAGTTGCAGACAGGTACTGGCACCCTGACCGCAGATTATCCTGCGGCATTGGCTTTTGTAAAAGATGGGGTGACTACCTATGTGGTGTACAACTTTTCCAATCAGGAGCTGGCAGTAAGCTTCAGTGATGGCCATACGTTGATGGCCGCGCCCCAGGCATTTACCCTGACTAAGCCTTAGTCGGGGTAAAACCCCCAGGCACTACTTTTAGGCAGTAGTGCTTGGGCGCTGTTTAACCTGTTGGTACCAGCGTTGCAGGTTGCTGCACTCCTCAGGAATGCTCTTTTTCACCCAGCGGGCAAACTCAACCACAGTAAACCCAGTAATATCGGCGACCGAGAAATAATCCCCAACCATATATTGGTTGGCGGCCAGGTGGGTATCAAAGTCCGAGAAAAAATTATCCAGTCTCAGCATGCCTCGTTCCGACAGGGCGGGAATCTGAGCATAATTATGGGGCCCGGGCATAGCTCGATTAACAAAGCCCGGCGTCGAATTTCTAAAGGCTTCCATCACTGCGACCATGCCATTAGCTTGCAGCTGGTCATTGATGGATTCCACCTTGGCTCGCTCTACTGGGTCGCGGCCAAACAGAGGCGTGTCTGGATATGTCTCCTCCAGATAGCGGCATATGGCCATGACCTGCGCGAGACGGGTGCCATCGTCCAGCTCGAGAACCGGCACCTGCCCCAGGGGATTAATTTTGAGGAATTCCTCGGTCAACTGCTCGCCTTTCATTAGATCGACCTGAACCGTATCGATCTCTATCCCTTTTTCAGCCATCAGTATTCTGACTCGCCTCGGGCTGGGGGCTGAAGTGCAATCATAGAATTTCATGGCTTGGCCTCTTATGGTTATTTTATGGCGCGACCCGGCAGCTTCAGCAGCGCTAGTCGTTGTTCAATCGCTTGTAATATGCCAGCGCTGTCTAAGCCAGTTGCGGCCAACTGCTGTGAATGGCTGCCATGATCAATAAACAGATCCGGCAGACCCAGATGCAGCACCGGCATAACAATACCCTGCTGGGCTAAATATTCACTGACAGCAGCTCCAGCGCCACCGGCAATGCTATTTTCCTCAACGGTAACCAGCAACTGATGATCAGCTGCCAGTTGGCTGATTAATTCTTCATCTATGGGTTTTACAAAACGCATATCGGCAACGCTGGCGTTTAGGCTATCGGCAACTTCCAGGGCAGTAGTCAGCCTGGTGCCAAAGTTAAGAATAGCCACCTGAACACCGCTGCGACGCATAACACCTTTACCCAGAGGCAGCGCGGTCATGGTTTTTTCAATCACAGTACCAGGGCCAGTTCCCCGGGGGTACCTGACAGTCGCCGGGCCCTGATGGATAAACCCTGTGTACAGCAGTTGGCGGGTCTCATTTTCATCGGAGGGGGTCATAACCAGCATATTGGGAATACAGCGCAGATAGCTGATATCGTAGGCCCCCGCATGGGTAGCACCGTCTTCGCCCACCATGCCGGCGCGGTCTAGGGCAAACAGCACATCCAGGTTTTGCAGAGCCACATCATGTATTAGCTGGTCATAGCCCCGCTGCAAAAAGGTGGAATAAATAGCCACTACCGGCTTGGCCCCCTCGCAGGCCATACCAGCTGCCAGAGTGACCGCATGCTGTTCGGCAATGGCCACATCTTCAAAGCGGTCCGGGAAGCGCTCGGCAAAATCATTCATACCAGAGCCCTCACACATAGCCGGGGTAATGCCCACCAGTCGCTGGTCTTTTTCGGCCATATCACAGAGCCAGTCACCAAAAACCTTTTGGTACTTGGGTTTGGCCGATTTGGCCTCCTTGCTAGCCTGAGACACTGCAGTTTGCACTGGCGGCTTGGGCTCAATTTTATTCAGGGCATGGTAGCCCACAGGGTCATTCTCTGCCGGGGCAAAGCCTTTGCCCTTGTGGGTAATAATATGCAGCAGCACAGGCCCGTCTATGTCTTTAATCTTGTTTAAGATCTCTACCAGCATGGGCAGATCATGGCCGTCGATCAGGCCAATATAGTAAAAGCCCAGCTCCTCGAAGATGGTCGCCGGTGACACCATGCTCTTCATATATTCTTCGGTGCGGCGCACAAAGTTTTTGGCATGAGGCAGGGCGCGCAGGGCTTTCTTGCCGCTCTCCCGCAGATTAGTGTAGAACTTGCTGGACCAGAGCTTGGCAAAGTAGGTGGACAGGCCACCGGAATTGCGCGAGATGGACATCTGGTTGTCGTTGAGCACCACCAGCAGATTTTTATCCACATGGGCGGCGTGATTAATCGCCTCAAAGGCCATGCCGGCGGTCATGGCGCCATCGCCCATCACCGCCACGGTGCGGCGCTCCTCGCCCAGTTGCTGGGAGGCCATAGCCATGCCCAGGGCAGCACTGATAGAGGTGCTTGAGTGACCCACACCAAAGGTGTCGTACTCACTCTCCGAGCGCTTGGGAAAACCAGATAGGCCATCTTTCTGACGAATGCTAAGCATCTGCTCACGACGGCCGGTGAGTATCTTATGGGGATAGGTCTGGTGGCCCACGTCCCAGACTAGGCGATCATTGGGTGTGTTGAAAACATAGTGTAGGGCAACGGTAAGCTCGGTCACCCCCAGCCCAGCGCCAAAGTGACCCCCGGTTTTACCCACGCAGAACAGCAAAAAAGAACGCAGCTCATCGGTAAGCTGTAACAGCTCGTCCTCGCTAAACTGGCGTATATCCGCAGGCGCATTGACACTATCCAATAGCGGCGTATCTGGTCGGCTGAGAGGAATCTCTGTAAATGTTTTTGGCATAGTAGCTATGTCTTCTGTCGAAAGGGGATATTACACCAATTGGCTCGGTTAATAAGCCCGGTTGACGATAAAACTGGCCAGTTGCCGCAATGGGTCTGCGCGCTCAGCGAAGATATCCAGGCTGGCAACACTCTGCTGATACAGCTTGGTCGCCTCTGTGCGGGCCTCTTCCAGCCCCATAATTGAGCTGTAGGTGGACTTTTGATTGAGGGCATCCGAACCCTGCTGCTTGCCCAGTTGCTCTGTAGAGCTCTCCACATCCAAAATATCGTCCTGAATCTGGAAGGCCAGGCCGATATCTGCGGCAAACTGCTTTAGCACAGCTAACTGCTGCTCGGTGGCTGCGCCCGTTGCTATAGCACCCATCAGCACAGAGGCCTCTATCAGGGCGCCTGTTTTGTGTCTGTGCATGGTTTTTAACTGGTCGAGATTCAGTCCTTGGCCAGTCGCTGCCAAATCTATTGCCTGCCCAGCCACCATACCCTGGCAGCCGCTGTAGCTGGCCAGCATGGACAGTAATCTGACCATGTGATCCGCGGGTATATTTTGCAGTTCGGTCAGCTGCTGAAATGCCAGTGACTGCAAGCCATCGCCGGCCAGAATGGCCGTGGCCTCACCAAACTGGATATGGCAGGTAGGTTTGCCGCGCCGCAGATCATCATCGTCCATCGCGGGCAGATCATCATGAATCAGCGAATAGGCATGAATCATTTCCAATGCTGCGGCCACTCTGGCGGTATTGGCATCAGTTGCGGCAACAGCCTCAGCTGCAGCAAAACAGAGTGCCGGGCGCAGACGCTTGCCGCCATTAAAAACAGAGTAGCGCATGGCCGCAAAAAGGGCCTCTGCCGGGCCCTGGGGCTGGGGTAGTATCTGCTCGAGCTGGGCGTCGACCTGATTGCCGTAGCTAATGAGTAGGTCTTTGAGAGTGTTGGGCATACAGCGCCTTATTCGTCTGCTTCAAACGGCTGGCTTACCAATTCATCGCCCTGGCGCGTTAGCAGCTCGACTTTCTGCTCTGCCTGCTTAAGCGCAGTCTGGCATTCGCGGGCCACTTTAATGCCCTGCTCAAAAGACTTAAGGGAATCTTCAAGGCTTAAACTACCGCTCTCTAATGACTCAACCAGCGCCTCTAGGTTCTCCAGCTGTTGCTCAAAATTCACTGCTTTTTTTTCTGTTGCCACAATTAAAACCCGCTGTAAAAAGACTGTAATATCGGCTGATCACCCTAACCAACATAGGGATTTGGGTCAATTGCTATGGCACAGATAAATTGTGCCTTTTAGGCTTGTGGCCGTCTTACTATTGCTAGATGTGGATAATCCGGACAGGTTTGACAGGCTATCCTAGTCTGTTCAAAATAGGAAACGTGGTTTGCATCAATAACAAGGGTATTTAGGAGGACTAAGTCTTCAGAGTTCCCCAGTTAGCACAGAGGGCAAAAAGAGACCGGCGCACAGCCCTCAGGGTTTGGCGAGACTCGTTGCCCCCTGTAAAAAACCAGCAGCTTGGCCAACACAATTCCAAAACCCTGTCGCATGGTGCGATGGGGTTTTTTGTTTCTAGAGGAGTCAAAACGCAGTGCAGACAAGAATATTAAGGCTAAACCTCGCGGGGCAACCCATTGACTGGCTTAACTGGGAAGAGGCAGTCTGTATCTACGCCCGTGACCTGGTGGTCTGGACGTTGGGGGATACGGTGCGCAAGGTGCATGGTGGCATTTGCAGGCTAACGGGCAATAGGTCAGTGGTGGAGCTACCCAGTATTATTGCCTGTGGTGGTGAACAGCTGGCAAGACCACGCTCAAATTACCCGCTAAACAACCCCACGCTATTTGCCCGGGATGGCCATATCTGCATGTATTGCGCCAGAGAGTTTGCCAGTATCCAGCTCACCAGAGATCATATCCAACCGGTCTCAAGAGCAGGTGCCGATCGCTGGGAAAATGTAGTAGCCGCCTGCCGTCGCTGCAACCAGCACAAAGCTAATCGAACCCCAGAAGAGGCGGGTATGGAGCTGGTGGCACTGCCCTTTAAGCCCAATAACGCAGAGTATTTGGCGCTACTTAATAGCCGCCGTATCAGGGGAGACCAGATGGAGTTTTTGCGCAGTCAGTTTTCCAAGAACAGCCGGTTGCTTTAGGAAAAACCCTGGGCAAAGGTGAGTAGGATCAACGCCGGACAAAAGAACTTCACATACAGGGGCCAAATCTTCCAAAACAAGCCCTGTTCGATATTCGGGCTGCCGCTCTTGAGTTCTTCAAGAATATTATTGCGATAGAAAACCCAGCCCGCAAAGATACACAGCATCATGCTCAGCAGAGGCTGCGCTCGCTCGGTAGTCATGGTAATTACCAAGCCAAATAGAGACTCAAAGTTGAGACAAATAGTGGCACTAATTGCAAATATCGCCAAACCCACCAGCCAGGTTGCCTTGTGGCGGTTGACCTTATGGGCTTCCACCGCGTAGGACACCGGCACCTCAAGCATAGAAATCGATGAAGTAACCGCGGCAATAGACATCAGCACAAAGAAAGCCAGGCCCACCAGCAACCCAGTGGCACCCATGCCGTCAAATAGAGCCGGCAACACCTGAAAAATCAGGTCTGGCCCGGCAATTAAATTGCCGCTCTCGGCATAAATAGTCACACCCAGATTCTGCGCCACAAAAATAGCCGGTAACACCAGCAGCCCGGCTAAAAATGCAACGGAAGTGTCAGTCAAAGTGACCAGTGCGCCCACTGTGGGCAGATTTTCATCAGCACGGATATAGGAGCCATAGACCAGCATGGTACCCACACCCAGAGACATAGAGAAAAATGCCTGGCCCATGGCGCTGACAATTAGCTTAGGATTGGTGATTTGAGAAAAGTCCGGCACCAGATAATGCTTAAGTCCCTCCATGGCACCTTCTTGGGTCAGCACATAGATAATCAGCGCCCCCATCAATAAAAATAAAGAGGGCATCAGGCGGCTGGACCATCTCTCAATACCCTGTACTACACCAGCACTAATAATTAGCACAGTTAATAGTATAAAGAACGCCGCAAAACCAATATTGCGCACCAAACTAAATTCTGTCAGCCAATTGCCCACAGATGCCAGACCCAGCACTGAGGCCACAGGCTCAAGCATAAAGGCAATCATCCAGCCCGCCACAATGCTGTAAAAGCTCAGGATCAGCCCTGCCGTAACCATGCCGCCAATACCGGTCAACTTGCCTATAGTCTTGGCGGTTTGCCCGGGAGATATAGCTTGCAGAGCATTGACCATATTGGCGCGGGTGTGGCGGCCAATAATCAGCTCCGCCATCATCGCCGGGTAGGCCAGTAAAAAGGCCAGAATCAGATACATTATCAGGAATGCAGCACCGCCATTTTCAGCGGCATTGGTGGGGAAGCCCCAGATATTGCCCAACCCAACGGCAGAGCCAGAGGCGGCAAAAATAAACGCCAGCCTTGATGAGAACTCACCTCTTTGCATTACTGTATTCCTGTTATTATTTTATCCAGCCGGTGATTCTAGGGCATTCCAAGGGCAAATTCGACGGTTAAATTGTTTTGATCAAAGTCAGTTCCTGTTGCTGAGGACTGTGTTAGAATCGCGATCCTCTGGGGGCGTTTTGGATTCGACGACGGTTACAAAACCTCCGGTGCATGCCGAGATGGTGACCAATCTCGTTAATCCAAAGTCGCAAACTTATAGTTGCCAACGACGACAACTACGCACTCGCTGCTTAAACCCCAGTAGGGTGCCGTCTGACTGGAGCCGTGCTTATGCGTCCAGCGTCCCTCGGGACACTCAGGCGTCATATCTCATAAGATCGTAACAAAGCTTGTTCGGGGCGGCGTTATTAAACTCTTACCGAAATCGTTTGTTGTGCGCCCTGACAGTCGGGTTGCAGCAGGCTAAATTTAAAGACTGATCTAAGCATGTAGAGCCGCAGGCAGCGGACTGGCGGACGCGGGTTCAATTCCCGCCGCCTCCACCAAACAAGTGATCTAGGAGATACTTCGCAAAACTAAGTACCTAGTAAATACCCATACAGGCCAGTATATCTGGTCATGTATGGGTCTTTTAGATTCTGTAAAATTCGTTAACATCCGTTTACTTTGGTAACACAAGTGGTAACATAGAGTCGTGTTACTGAAAGCTGTGTTACTTCAATGCCTAAAATAACAAAACCACTATCGAATATAGAGCTCGTTGCCGCCAAGGCTGCTGAGAAACAATACTCACTTGCTGATGGTGATGGGCTGTATCTACGCATTGCTACCAGTGGCACAAAAACGTGGTTGTTTAATTACTATCGACCGCACACCAAGAAGCGAGCCAACCTTAGTTTTGGCAACTACCCCTCAGTCACCTTGGCTGAAGCGAGATTGATGCGCTCAAATGCCAGATCTCTGTTAGCAAAAGAGATTGACCCTCAAACCTCAAAAGCTCAAGCCGAACGAGAAAATAAAAATAAAGTGCTAGCTACCTTTGAATTTACGGCGGCAGCTTGGTTAGAAGTAAAGAAAAATCGAGTATCTTCTGATCATGCTAAGGATATTTGGCGTTCCCTAGAGCTGCATGTATTCCCTAGTTTAGGGAAACTACCAACATCATCTGTCACAGCACCTCTTGCCATTGAGGCTTTGAAGCCGCTTGCAGCAAAGGGGTCACTAGAGCAGGTCAAACGAATTTGCCAGAGACTCAACGAAGTGATGGTTTGGGCGACGAATACGGGCGTAGTCCAGCATAACCCGCTAGCAGGTATCGCAGCAGCCTTTAAGGTACCCGAGAAGCAAAACCAGCCGACGTTACCTCCGAGTGATCTGCCCTTATTGCTAAGCGCGGTTCAAGCAGCCAATATTAAAGTAACGACCCGCAGTTTAATCCTCTGGCAATTACACACAATGACCCGCCCAAGTGAAGCTGCCGGCGCCCGTTGGGATGAAATAGATACAGTGCGGTCAGTTTGGTGTATTCCGGCAGAGCGGATGAAAAAGCGACGAGACCATATTGTGCCGTTAACCTCACAAGCTTTGAGGTTATTAGAACGGATGAAGTTAATAAGTGGGCGTAGTGAGTTTATATTTCCATCTGACCGAAGCAACAGGAAGCCATACAATCCCCAGTCAGCGAATATGGCCTTAAAGCGTATGGGTTTTCATGGGAAGTTGGTTTCTCATGGGTTGAGAGCATTAGCGAGCACAACTTTAAATGAAGCAGGCTTTGATGGGGATATTATTGAGGCAGCGCTGGCTCATGTTGATACCAACACAGTCAGAGCTGCCTATAACCGTGCCCAGTATATTGAGCGAAGAAAGGTGATGATGGAATGGTGGTCAGAGCGAATTGAAAATGCTGCTCTCACGGGGGAAATGACTCCAGTTATATTTGGTAATATTAATACCTCATCTTAGCCTTATCATAGCCAGTTAGAGATTGTATTGGAGAAATTATGTATTCACAGATTAAAGTGTTTTTCGATTCCTCAGAGGCCGCTCTGTTGTCTGTCGGTTTGCTGGACGAATATAGTTCTGTAAAAGAACTCAAGTTAAAGAGTGAGGAGGATTCTGAGCTTTTACCACAGGCTAATTTAGCGGTTGAGTTGGAACTCCAGCTGCAAGCAAGAATCGACGATTTCAAATATCTTGGGCACAGCTCTGACATAGGCTTTACTCTAGATGGTTATAGTGATGAAGGTTATTTTCAGCGTGAGGATCTTCGAAAGTTTTTATTAAGCGCGAATAGACCTGATCTAGTGAAAAATATAGATAAAGTTCAAAATCTGGATTTTGAAGAAACGATGTCTCCTAGGAGAGAGAGCACCTTACTAAAAGTAATTGGTGGGCTTGCTTATAAATTGGCTGAGACTGATCCAGAAAATCTCATGAAAAACGGCTCCCCATTTAAAGGCTATTCAAAAGAAACTGGAGATGCCGGATTGGTGGGGCTGCTATGTAAAAGCGGACTAACCGGATTACAAACATCGGCATTGGAAGACATTATTGGTAATAGCCTGAAACGTATTAAAAAATAATGACTTTCCCAGCAACTAAGTTATTTTCCCATCGGGAAGACCTCCGAAAATGATTTAACCAAAATGGCCTCGTAACCAAAAACATCATTACGAGGCTAAGATGCACCCGATTTCAATACAGCGTAAACCAGATGTCTTAAAGCAACTCGGCATATCCGCTACAACCCTACATGTACGCATCAATACACATAAATTCCCTCCGCCGATTAATCTTGGTGGACGTGCTGTCGGCTGGCTATCGAGTGAGGTAGAGGCTGTCATAGCGGCTATGGCGGCTGGTGATCAAGACTACACTCTTGAGCAGGTAGTGGCGCTCCTTATTGAGAAACGTGCCACTACTTTAAGGGGGCTATTCGATGGACATTGAACTCACCAGTGGACACAGTGCGTCACACTCAAACAGTAATGGCGAGCTAAGCTCGATAGCGTTCAATGACATTATCAAGTTGGCCCATAACCCCGACAACGTTGAAAAGACGAAAGCTCAATGGTTCATGGCTTCGATCCTAAAAACTAGAACTCTTAAAGACCAGAAGTCTGATGGTCAATTTGCAGTGATTTGGGGTGACATTGATAAGAGTCCTCCGACGATAGATGATTTATGTCGTCGCCTGGATGACATTTTAGGAGGAAGTGACTATGTGGCCTATACAACTAAATCGGCTACATCAGATACACAGAATAGCCGAGTGATAGTTCCTCTGATACGGTTGTTAAGCTTTGAAGATTGGCACAGGGCGCAGCTAGCATTTAACAATGCTCTAGAGGATTCGGGGGTCACAGTAGATCGATGTTCCGAAAAAGCCAATCAGATAGCCTTCCTACCTAATCGAGGGGCTTATTATGATTATAGGATCAAAAGCAGCGGAAACTATTTTGAGCCGTTAACAAAGGATACCGTACAAGCAGATGATCGCACACCGGTGGATATTTCATATGCCAATAATCTAAACGGTCACCAATGTCCCTCTGATACCTTAATCTATGCCTTTAATGCACAAAACAGCATTAACGAAATACTTATCCAAGCAGGATATGCTCAAAAAGGATCATTGTTCCGCCACCCCAACAGCCGGAGCGGCAGCTACAGCGCAAGCGTGAAAGGTGGGCGAGTACACAGTCTCAGCACTGCGGACCCCCTCTACACAGAAGGAGGGGGGGTTGGAGCCCATGATGCCTTCAGCGCCTTCAATGTCCTATTTCATAATGGAGATCAAAAAATCGCTCTTTATGATGCCGGTGAGAACTGGGTTAAAATCAAGGGTCAATCATGGAATGCACAGAAAAACATTGAAGCCTTGGCCTCATTGGAAGACCCGTTTCAAATTCTTGCAGCCGATGGGGGTAACAAAGAGGCAATTCACAACGCCCTAGCAAGAATCAACTCAGCAGATGTCTTAGACAAAGGGAAGCTGCGTAACCAGCTTAAGAGCCTCACAGGCTTATCCCTTGCAGATATAAAGACTGCCTGTAAGGAAGCTCAGAACGTCCAGCTTTCACAAATGGAAATAGCCGAGCAATTCCTTCTGAAGCCTGAATATAAAAACCTAGTAGCCTGTGAGGGATCACTGTGGCTTTGTGACAACCGAACTCATATCTGGAAAAAGATAACACTTAAAAATATTGGCCAACAGATAGCAACTCCCTTTAAGGGTCAGAAATTATGCAGAAGAGCATCTGACTATAAAGCGTTAAGTGAGCTTGTATATGATCGCACAGAGAGGGCATCATTTTATGAAGATGCCCCCAAGGGAATAGCGACTCCAACAAGCTTCTATTCGATCTGCGATTCTAAGCTTACACAAGTCGCTCTCAATGCTAGTCATCGTGCTAGGTTTCAGGTAGATATTGAGCCGTTCAAGGAAGAGCCGGCAATGCTTCTCAGAACGCTAAGGGATGCGTTCTCTCCAGACGATGCTGATGAGCAGATTAGGCAGCTCAGAATGTTCACCGGGCTAGCATTATTTAACCTTCAGCATCGTCTACAAAAAGCTCTATTACTTTATGGCGTTGGCGGGTCCTTTAAATCTGGGTTTCAGAAAATCATCGAAAAATTGGTAAGAAAAGAATACTTAAGTGCAGTATCACCTATGGAGTGGGATCAGGATTATAAAAAGGCTGCGTTGGTTGGGAAGCTGATAAATCTGGTTCCAGAGATCAATAATGACACCGTAATACCAGGGGCTGAGTTTAAAAGCGTAGTTGGCTGCGATAGGGTGACAGCTCGTGAAACATACGGAAAGGCATTTTCATTCCATCCTGGTTGTGCGCACTGGTTTAACAGTAATTTCTTCTTGACGACTAGAGATCAGTCCGATGCCTTTTGGAGGCGATGGGCGATTGTTCATTTCAGTAGAAGTAAGCCTGAAAAAGAGCGGGACCCTAATCTAGCTGAGACGATAATTAAGACTGAGCTACCGATGATATTAAATTGGGCAATCGAAGGAGTTGTAGATTATTTAGAAAACAAACTCTTCTTATCCCAGGCTCACGAAAAGTTGCTTGATAAATGGAAGCGCGAGAGTAACTCCGTTCAGGGCTGGATATCTGATTCTGAGTGCAATGGTGTCACGGAAGCAGAACAGAAGCGTGCATCTATAACATTAGTTGATGCTTATAAAAAATATGAATACTGGTGTCGAGATAATAACTTTAAGGTAGTCTCTTCAAAAGTATATCGCAGCCGAATGGAAGATCTTGGTTATCAAGTCATAACCCGTGACGGCTATAAGCGCTATAAGTCATTGTGGTCGCAATCAAGCCAATAGGCTGTTTGAGTAAGTGAAAAAAGTGACACTTTTTTAAATCTTTTTTTATAAAAAGAAATATAGAAGCACGGATGCTTTTATAAATACCCAAATGGCTATGAAAAAACAGTCACTTTTTTCACTTGAGACAACCTGATGTTGTCTCCTTAAGTTGACTCCCAACGATAATAAATCCACATCAAAGCTTTTAGGTCAAATATGGCTAATTTCCACAATCATCCCCGTATCAGACGTCGTAATTATGAGTATCCAAGATTAATACCATCGGATATAAAAAAGTATATGTCTCCACCAAATGGTTGTAGGCATCCTATGTCATGGTCGATAAATGGCCAGTTAGTGTTAGAGTTAGACGCCACAACTACACCCTATGGCCTAGACCTAAAAGGCTCTAAGGGCTTTCAGCAGTTGATCCCAACGGCCTGGACCAAGTTGAAAAATGGTGCCCGACAATGGTGGTTGTGCCCCGAATGTCGCCGTCGGTGTGGTGTTCTTTACTTTGATAACGGATTTGGCTGTAGGCACTGCATCAAACCAGCTTATGAATGTCAGAATGGTTCGAGAACTGACTATTTAGCGAGAAAGATACGTGAGTTGTGCACCAACGTGCTAGGAATACAAAATGCTTCTGATGATGTTCTATGTTCTATTTATGATTTGTCAGAGCACGAGCACCTATTAAAAAATAGATACAGTAATATTTGTGAGCGAATACAAACATTGCAGGCTGAGTTAGCTTCTCATATAAAAGTTTGATTTGATTGTTTAGGCTACAGAATTAGTGGACCTGCAAAAGTTAATTGTTTAAATATTGCGGCTGTAACGGTCAGGCTATAGGAAGTTTTAGTAACATGATAGGTAACATAAGCGAGTATTAAAAAATACAAAAGATATATTTTTCAACTAGTTATAGCTTATATTCAGCTTCTCTATAGTCCATCAAACAAGTGATCTAGGAGTCACTTCGCAAAACTAAGTACCTAGTAAAGACCCATACAGGCCAGTATATCTGGTCATGTATGGGTCGTTTAAGTTCTATCACTATCTTTATCGATCGACAATCTAATGCCGGCTGACGTGTGCTACGTGAGAGAAGAGACTACATTAAGCCAAAAGGACCGGATTAAACTGAACCCCATCGCCTATGGGAGGAAAAACCATCATTGTTTTCAACCAGCACACATTTCACGAGCTAAACCGTCTCTTAGATCATCGTCAGTTACCTAGAAGATAACCAGCTGGCGGATTTTATTTTCTGGATCGTCTGTGCATGCAGTACAAAAACATATCGATTACCTGATCCATTGCAGAGTATGGACGAAGTTTTAGTTATTTAGAGTAATAGGTCACCGCCCTGCGCCATCGTTAATTGAAAACGTAAAATGGGCTAAACGACTATTAAAGGACAGTAATAATGAACCGCCATGATGCATTAGCAGTTCTCACCGCCTCATGTGAGCCGCTGGAAATAGTTGAAGCCAACATATACGGCAACAACTGCCGTACTTTTAAGAATGCCCCGGTCAGCCTGCGTGATCTCTACCAAACGACTCTGTCTGATGAGACCTTTGTAGTTTTCGATCATGAGCGCTACAGCTTTAATGAGTGCTGGACCATGGCTAGTGCTATTGGCCGAGCGCTGGTAGAACAATTTGCAATCCAAAAGGGCGATCGCGTAGCCATCTGCATGCGCAACTTTCCTGAGTGGATCATAGCGTTTCAGTCGATCACCTCCATAGGGGCAATTGCTGTGGCCATGAATTCATTGTGGCAGGCAGAGGAAATTGACTATGGTCTGCGAGATAGTGGCTGCAAGCTGCTGATTGCTGATCAGGAACGTATGGATCTTATCTCTCAGGCGGAGATTAGTCTCAGCTGTGACAGCCTGTTATGCCGCGGCAGCCAAAACGATACCTTGCCTCGGTGGGAGTCCATGCTGGAGAAGTTTTCTGGTAGCGCCATGCCCGCCGCAGCTATTTCTCCCGTCGATGACGCCATTATACTTTACACCTCAGGTTCTACAGGGCACCCTAAAGGCGTTGTCTCAAGCCATTTGGCTATTGTCAGTGCGCTGCTGAGCTTTGAGCTGGATGCTATGATCTTTTCGCTAACGTGCGGTGAAACTCTAGAGCCTGCTGCCCAGCAATCGGCCAACTTGCTAGCGGTACCTCTGTTCCATGTCACGGGCTGCCATGCTGTGTTTCTGATGGCATTTCGTTCCCAGACCAAGTTGGTACTAATGCGCAAATGGGAACCCCAGCTCGCCGTGGAGTTAATTGCGCGAGAGAAGGTCACTTCATTTATCACTCCCCCTACGATAACCGCTGATCTTATTCTAAGCACCAAGCAGGGAGAGTACGACCTGTCCACGCTGGTGTTGGTCGGCGGTGGCGGCGCCGCGAGACCTCCCGAGCAGGTGCTAGCTATGGACGCTGTATTTGAAAATGCCATACCAAATAATTCCTGGGGTATGACTGAAACCAATGCAATAGGCACGACTATCGCAGGCGAACTATATTTGCAGCGACCTGGCAGTTCAGGTCAACCCTCCGCTGTGCTAGATATTCGCATTGCCGATGAGGAGGGCAACATTCTTTCTTTGGGAGAGCAAGGCGAGGTGCAGATTCGCGGTGCCAGTATGTTCCGCGGCTACTGGAATAACCCTGAGGCCACGACAAACTCCCATATTGATGGTTGGTTTAAAACTGGCGATATAGGCTATATGGATGAGGAGGGTTATCTCTTTATCGTAGGTCGTATCAAAGACGTGGTGATTCGCGGTGGGGAAAATGTTGGTTGCGGCGAGGTAGAGGCTGCCCTGCTCGAGCACCCGCAGATCCGTGAAGCTGCGGCGTACTCAGTGCCAGATAAGCGTCTTGGTGAGGAAGTAGGCGCTACCATTTATTCTGATGGCCAGACTATCGATGATGAGGAACTGAGGGATTTTTTGGCTGCCAGATTGGCAAAATTTAAAATCCCCAAATATATCCAGAATTCTGATAGCCCTTTGCCTAGAACGGCTTCAGAGAAAATTCACAAGCAACAGATTAGGCTGCAGGCTTTGGACGTAATGAATACACTAGCCTGATTCAGGATGTAAGAGGCTCAATGTAGCATTTGGTATGATTTTTAGCTGAATGATCGGTTCTACAAACCTTGATACTCACGGCGAGATCTTTTTGTAGACGACAATATCTTTCTTAATACTAAGACTCGCTGATATTGTAAAATCAAATATCCCACAACACGACAAAATTGACGAAAATCTCCCCTCACCTGAGGAGTACACTAACTCTGGATCTATAGGTTTATACTACAGAATGAATTACAGTCTAAATGTGGTATCTAATTCGTCCACTAACAAACGAGAAAAATTTAAAACTTGGTTTGATAGAAGAGCGAAGATGACCTTTTTATATTCACCTTTAATGCGGGCAACATAGCTGGGGTGAAGAAGAGCCATAAAAACGCTGTTCGTCATCTGCCATGGAAGGTCGATGTAGAAATATCTTTTTATGTGATTAATAGCCGTCTGTCATATCATCGTTAGCTATACAACATATAACTAACTGGCGGATTTTCTTTTCTGAGTCGTCTAATGTTGGAATTATCTTAAGTGTGGGGCGTTGTGGGCGATATAAAATCTATTTTTTTGTCAATGAGGGCTACCTTGACGCAAGCAGTGTCAAAGATTGTTCCTGCGCATGAAGTTGAGGACATTGTACAGGAAACCTACGTAAAGCTGTGTTTAGTGAAGAATCCTAATCTTATAAAGCACCCTAAGTCCTATTTGTATAAGATGGCTCAAAATCTCGCCCGGGATCATGTCAAGACGGCTTCATATCGATTATCCGACCCGTTAGAGAGTATTGACGAAGCGTGGATTGATCAGGGTGATGAGGTTTATCGTCTTGCGGTATCTAGCGAAGAGTTTCGCCAATTTTGTGAGGCTGTTAGGCAGCTACCCTTGCAGTGTCGCCGAGCTTTTGTATTAAAAAAGGTTTATGGCTATTCGCAAAAAGATATAGCCAAAGAATTGAAAATATCCGAGAGTACTGTTGAAAAGCACGTAGCACTTGGACTGCGACGCTGCGCAGGAAAAATGCACAGTAAAGAATCCGGTGGACGACTAAAGAGAGCGCATTAAATTTATGAAAAACACTTGTGTGATTCCGATTCGGGACAATGATTTGGAGGAAGAGGCGAGCCTTTGGGTTGTAAAGATGGAACGAGGATTAAGTGCGGAAGACGAGGATGCCTTGAGGGCATGGCTTTCGCTATCAGTCAAGCATCATCGGTATTTCTTACATTACGCGGAAGCTTGGGGGAAAACCGAAGCTTTATCTTCGCTGGCGGATTTATTTCCGCGAGTGAAGTCCGAGCCTCCCCGACATGCGCGCAGATGGTCGTGGGAGTCTGTTTTGGGAAGCGTTGCCGTATCGATAATGTTCTTATTAATTCTCCCGTTAGACCAGACTCCGTCAAATCTCCCTGTGGTAAGTTATGAGACAGCGGTGGGCGGCCTGTCTAATGTTGTGTTGAGCGATGGATCAGTCCTGACCCTGAACACTAACACTCAGGTCGATGTCGCCATGGGGCCTAAATTACGGCGTTTGATTTTACGTGCGGGTGAGATAAATCTTGACGTAGCAAAAGATCCTTCTCGACCTCTCCAAGTGGTTGTAGGTGAAACTGTTTTTGAGGCAGTGGGGACACAGTTTAATATCAAAATCGATCAGACGAAGCATATTGAGCTTTTGGTCACAGAGGGTCTTGTCCGCGTTGGAGTCTCACCGAAAGACGTGATGTCTTCTAAATCTATCGGAGGTCAAAGGCCGCAAGATTTACTTTTAGGGCAAGGGGAAAAAGTAACGGTAAAAGGTGGCACGCGTGTTCTGGAAACGTTGCCCGAGAGTGATATTGAAGTCGAATTGTCTTGGAAGGAAGGTAATTTAATTTTTAAAGGTGAGCCTTTAGGAGAGGCTATCACTGAAGTCAGTCGTTATACCTCGGTCGAATTTGTTGTTGTCGATGACGACCTAAAGACAATTCAGATTGCCGGTCTTTTTAAATCGGGGGATGTCGCCGGATTTCTCTCCGCCCTTGAAGCTAATTTTGGTGTCCGGCATGAACGGCACGGAAACAAGACATATTTAACAGCCCCCCAAAAGTAACGGTTAGATAAAATCATGATGTTATGGCGGATTTCTTTTTCAGGGTCGTCTTTTAATCGGGCTTGGTTGTCGCGCGTCATACTGCTCTCTTGGATTTTTATTTGTTGTACGGTCGGAGCGCAGACTGATGACAAGAGATATCACATTCAGATAATGGCCGATAGTGCGGACCGAGCCCTGATTGAACTTGCAACTCAAATCGACCGCACCTTGATTTTTTCGTTTAACGATACTAAAGGCGTTCAAACAAGGCCGGTAATAGGGAAATTCACGCTAGCTGATACCTTGCAGCAACTGTTAGCCGGCACCTCGCTTGCATTTTCAATTAAAAGTGATGGCGCAATACGCGTTATTCGTAATTCAAAATCAGGGGAAATAAATAATATGAAAAAAAATAATACATGGTTTGGCTTTATTGGGAGCTTGTTAGCTGGATTAACAGCCTTACCGGCTCATAGTGATGAAGTGCAACCTACGATGGCTAAGAGTGGTGCGATCGAAGAAGTGATTGTAACAGCAACCCGGCGTGAGACCTCGGCCCGAAAGACGCCAATTTCAATTTCTGCCTTCAATGATGAAACCCTCGGCAACCAGGGTATTGAGAGCTTCGAGGGCGTTGTGCGGCAATCCCCTGGTGTCACGTTCACGGGTGTCGGCAGTTCAGGTCGTTTTGTGGTTCGGGGAGTTCAAACCTCAAGCACCTCAAGCAGTGATGGAGAGCAGCGGCAGGTTGCGGTGTATTACGATGATGTGCCTGTTAGTTCATTTTCTGTAATTACGCCGAATTTGAGATTATTTGACATAGAGCGAGTTGAGGTTTTGCGCGGACCTCAGGGCACTAGCTTTGGTTCAGGTTCGTTGTCGGGTGCAGTTCGAGTGGTGACAAAAAAGGCGGACCTCTCCGACTTTGACGCCGCTGTAAGGATGGATTATGCGAATGTCGATGAGGGTGGTACACGCCAACGTCTGAGTGGGATGATTAATACCCCAATTACTGACCAACTGGCAGTTCGAGCCGTAATCTATGATCGCGATGAGGGTGGGTTCATCGATAATCAGGGAACCTTTGGCGCACCTCTGATAAACGATTCCAACGACTCACAGGATCGGGGTTATCGCTTTTCCGGGGTGTGGGAGCCGTTCGATACATTCAAAGTAACCTTGGCTCACAGTTTCGATGAGCAATTTACTGGTTCTTTCACCCAGGCTCAAAATTTTGGTTTGGGCGTAGGGCAGCGAGCGACCTTCTTCCCTGAATATTTGGATGTGGAATTGGATATTACCAGTGTTAATGTCGAATATGATTTGGGTTGGGCGGTTGCAACGCACAACACAAGCGTGTCGTCCCAGCTAACTGATTGGGATCTTGATTTGGATGCTATTTTTGGTTCCGCGTTAGCATTCGGGTATGGAGAGACGTTAGATCATGACACCACAATCCACGAATTACGTTTAATATCATCGAGTGACTCATCCCTAGCTTGGTTAGCAGGGGTCTATTCATTCGATCTGGATGCTGACGCCACTGGTGCCCAGTTTGTTGATCCAGATGTGCTTGCCTTGTTTGGCGTTGATTCCAGCGTTATTCCCAAAGATCGAGCATGGGGGGTGACAGCTGGTACTGTTAATCGACGCGTTACTAATGAAGAGCTTGCGGTTTATGGGGAGCTGTCGTGGCCTTTTTCGGATGCAATAACAGTTAAAGTGGGCGGGCGCTACTCCCAATACAGCTACACTCGCGTAAATCAAGAGAATTACGTTTCTAATGTTTTAGACTTGGCTTTTTCAGGCGGCGGTTTAGCTGCGACGTCTCCAGTTCTAGATGAAGAGTACACAACGGGTGATAAAAGTGAATCCATATTTAATGCATCTGTGCAGTGGATGCTGAATGAACAAGAAATGTTATATGCGTCTGTTTCCGAGGGTTTTAGAAGGGCGCATCCAAATTCTGTAATCACCAATATTGTGGATTCCACCGATCCAAGTTTCGTGCCGGTAATTGCCGATGCTGATACGCTTTGGAATTATGAGCTAGGGTATAAAGCATTAATGTTGGACGATCGGTTTTCTTTAAACGCCGCGGTTTATAGGATTGAATGGGCTGACGCTCAGGTGTCTGCGAGTCGACAGTCAGATGCGGCACCTTATACTACCAATGCGGGTGACATCGAAGCTCACGGTATTGAATTAGATATGAATTATTTGATTTCTGATGCCCTTGAGATGGGCGGTAGCATTAGTGTTTCCAAGTCTGAGGTCGTATCGATCGACGAACTTTCATCACTTGCCTCGGGCTTGACGGAAGGTGCAAGTTTAGTGGGTTCCGATACCCAGATATCTGCATTTGCGGAGTACCGTATTTGGGCGCAAGGCGATGCCTCAATAAATACCCGCATTGATGCACAATATTTTTCAGATTACAACAATGGACCTAAAAATATACCTGGTGTGGGTGTTCCAAATCCTCGTTTCATAAGGACGGATGCGATAACAAATATTAATTTCCAAGTAGGCTACGAGAACAGGCATTGGGGGCTTTACCTTTACGCTGAGAATGTGACGTCAAACGATGACCGAGTCTGGCAAAACCCAGCTCCGTTCTCTGATAATAATATCGTGACACTCAATCCACGAACAATTGGTTTAAGACTTGATTATCAGCTTTAATTTTGAGTTTTGCCTGATTAGTCGAGTAATTTCACTATCAATCCTCGGATAATAAAGAGCTTTCATGAACATAAATTTGAATTCACTTGGTTGTGTCGAAGGCGCGCTAGCTGATGGGGTATATCAATTCTTGGGCTTGCCCTACGCTGAGGCGGTAACAAATGAACGTAGGTTTTTACCGCCTATTCCGAAGCGCCCTTGGCGGGGTGTTTTAGTAGCAGATCATTTTGGCGCGATTTGTTCACAAAAGATGATGCCAGGGTTATTTGAATGGGTATCCCCCGATCCGGCTACGGCGGGTCAGGATTGTTTGAACTTAAATGTATGGACGCCAGACCCTAAGGGCTCCTTGCCGGTAATGGTATGGATTCATGGTGGTGCATTTTATTCGGGATCTGGTGGTGAAGATGTCTACGAGGGAATAGAGTTCGCTAAAAGCGGCGTGGTATGTGTCACTATTAATTATCGCTTAGGTGCGCAAGGCTTTTTGGATTTGAGTGCATTTGGGGGTGATTATGAATCCTCAGGCTGCGTTGGAATCATGGATCAAGTCTGTGCATTGGAATGGGTGAGAGATCACATAGCCCAGTTTGGGGGAGACCCGAATCGAGTGACGATAGCGGGCGAGTCGGCTGGCGGCATGTCAGTGAGTACTCTGATGGCGACGCCTAGTGCTAAAGGTTTATTCCAACAAGCGATTGTCCAAAGTGGCGCGGCCAACAACACCCTGTCTAAAGAACTCTCGGGTATTATTACCCGAGAGCTTTTTTCAAAACTCGGTATTCATGAACCGCCGGACCTTGACGCGATCAGTGACGGAGTTCTGTTAGAGGCGCAAGTGGAGTTAATGACAGAGATTGAGGAAAGCCAAGATGAAGAGCGATTCGGCTTGATGGTAGGCAACCCAATGCCCTTTCAGCCCGTACATGGTTGCCCGTTTCTACCCGATCCTCCTATCGTTGCGATTTCGAAAGGCTCTGCGAAAGCGGTGGCTTTATTGCAAGGCATTACACGCCACGAGGCGCCCATCTTTTCTTTTCATGAGATGGCTGATTTTTTGACAGATGAACTCGCTTGGCTGTCCTGTGTACCAATCGTACATGCGAGCGGATTAGATGAAGGCAGTATCCGTAAATACTATCTAGGACGGGATGGTCATCCGCTGACTAAGGCGGGCGCCCTTGTATCCGATTTTATGTTTGCGATTCCAACTCTGGAAATGCTCAATGCGCAGACTCAAAACAATCCAAACACGTGGGCTTATCGTTTTGATTGGGAGAATCCGGGTTTTAATGGATTATTACAAGCGCATCATTTCATCGAAATCCCTTTTGTTTTTAATACTCTGGCGACAACTTCAGCTAAAAAGTTTGGTATTAATCAAGCACCTAAGAGCTTGGCAGATGTAACTCACAAAGCTTGGGTCGCATTCATTACCCATGGTGACCCGAATCATCCAGAATTGTCCGATTGGCAACGATGGCAAGGGCCTAACTCCCGACACTGTATGACCTTTAATGAAAATTGTCAGATGGATACTTTAGTGGATGATCGTACACTCAGTGTTTGGGGGCTACACTAGATCCTATTTATTGCAGCGCGTGCAGTAGAGGCTATCGACTTTATGATTGCTCGTACCTTAACTTTTGTATTTTAGAGGCTAAATCTTGAGTAATCGAGAGCTATACCTTGAGTGGTGGAATAATTGGCGGAGTCTTGAGGACTTTGCGACATATTTTTCGCTGCATCAAAATTTTGCGCGACAACTTATTAACAGTGAAGAGCTTCAGAGATCATCAATATTAAATAGGGATAACTTGCCTCAAAGGGTGTTGGTAAGCGTACAGCCTATGCCGGAAATTGTAAGAGCACCGCTAAAAAAGACATAGCCTTTTTAGTAGAGAAAGCTGTTTCAAAAAAAATGCCAATAGTGGAGTTTCCTAAAGAGCTTCATAAGAGAAATTCTTGGTGGTTCCACCGAGGATGTTGACTGGGAGCGCGCGGGGAGTGAAAATCCTAGGGGGCGTGTGGGTACGGCGGAAGACATAGCCGGTCTGGCTATTTATCTCTGCTCGCGAGCGGGAGCCTACGTGGTGGGGGAAACCATTTGTTGTGATGGTGGTTCAGTAAATACAGTATGAGGAGAAAGGAATTGAGTTTGGCCAGCGCCATTGGCGCGGGATGCTATTTGCACTGCTGAGGCCTGTGCTATTTTCGATTTTTAGGCGAATCTATTTATATCGAGAGACCATCTGTGGCTAGAATATTGTGTTTATTAAGTAACACAAGAAGTAACACAGTGGGATTTTAAATGTTAATACTCCGTTACTAATCAATAGCTTACAGGCTAAGTACAGTTCCCGCCGCCTCCACCAAACAAGTGATCTAGGAGTCACTTCGCAAAACTAAGTACCTAGTAAATACCCATACAGGCCAGTATATCTGGTCATGTATGGGTCTTTTAAGTTCTATCACTATCTTTATCGATCGACAATCTAATGCCGGCTGACGTGTGCTACGGGAGAGAAGAGACTACATTAAGCCAAAAGGACCGGATTAAACTGAACCCCATCGCCTTTTGGAGGAAAAACCATCATTGTTTTCAACCAACACACATTTCACGAGCTAAACCGTCTCTTAGATCATCAGGCAGTCATTAGTCACTAAAGCCCCGATGGAAGCCTGAAAGAGGGTTAACCAGCTAGCCCCTATCTTTTCCAATCCTCAAGCTTGTGATCGAGTATTAAGGCAACAAATCTCTGAGATTGTAGGCAGTGGTGGCTTTTCGATCTATGGTCCGGAAACTTTAAAGAGACTTTGGTATCTGCGCTTGATCTCTAGCCTCTCGAAAAATTCGGCAAACTTATATCGATACTTACCTCTTGTCGGAGCCAATCTCGGAGTGCTGCCACCATTGATAACTGGCTTTTCTCCGAACGACATACCAAATACCAGCGATTGGGGTTGGGCACCCTGCGATCAGGGAATAAATCTATCAGGTTGCCCGCATTGAGTTCTTGGACGATGTATGGCTGTTGCCCGAGAGCAATGCCCATACTCTGACAGGCACTGGATAGCGCAACATCGTAACTTTCAAATTGTAGGCCAGCATCGGGAGAAATTCCGCTCACTTTATTATGATTTAACCACACTTGCCAATCACCAGCCGAGGGGTAGACTTGCAGGATGTGCTTTTGTAGCAGTTCTGTAGGGTCATCGATTGGGCCGTGCTTGTGCAGATATTCTGGGCTGCAAACGGGGAATAGCTCGCAATCGAACAGATGATCATAGTGTAAGGAGCTGTCAGTATTCTGCCCAATTATGATTGCTGCGTCGATGTCCTCTTCGGCAAAATTAACGTCGTCTTGAGAAGTGTGCAGGCGCACTTGAATATGGCTGTGTGACTCCTGGAATCGAGGTAGGCGTGGTAGCAGCCAGCGCAGTGTGAAAGTCGAGTAAAGGTGCAGGTTAAGCACGGACACCCCACTCTCCTCCAACAGCATTTGGGAACCCTCGGCAATGCTATCAAAGGCGTTGCGCATGATGGGATAAAGAAGTTTGCCCTTGCGAGTGAGGTTAATTTTTCGTGTTTCTCGGGTAAATAGAGTGGCGCTTAGCGCCTCCTCCAATATTTTAATTTGGTGGCTCACTGCAGATTGGGATACGCAGAGTTCTTCAGCGGCATGTTTAAAACTCATGTGTCGAGCTACGGCCTCGAAGACACGCAAGGCATTAAGGGGTGGCAGTTTACGGTGCTGTTTGAAGCTAGTCATAATGGTTATTTATGAAACGACTGTGTTCAGCAGTAAACAACAATGTAAGGATTCTTGCAATACTGGCATGAGAAAAATTCAGGTATATGGCATTTTTTATCATTTGCCGCGAACATTTTTTATTGCGACTATAAGTTGAGTCACTTCTTTTACGGGACAGGGTAATAAAGACTTCAATGTTAGTGGGAAATTAGAGGGATACTCCTCGATTAGCGCCAGTAACTGCTGATGATTCGGACAAACGACATTGAAAACTTTACCAGCAAATGGTGTTGAGGAGCACATCTACAATGTCAACCGAGAAGTAGCAAATCCATAGGCCCTAGTCACCAAAGGTCGTTGGGAAGGCGCGGTTTGCTAGGGCATGCAATGAGCCAAATGTGCTGGTGCAATCTTGATTACTCCAGCTTTTAATGAACCAATTGGGGTCGACTTTGCCATCAATCACTGACAGGTATGCTGGGGCGAGGTGGCATCGTCTAAGCTGCTCTGGTGCATAAAAGACGGTTACAATTGCAGGTGCATACACGTAGTGGTGATATATGTATCAACGAATAATGTTAAAGCGGAGCTAATCCGATCGCATGCATGGTTGTTGAGACGAGACTGGTGAATTCTCAATGATGTACTGCGATTTAAAATGCCGAACAATACGACAAGGGTAATAAGATGCGTTTAATTATAATGTTGCTGTGTCTGGTCTTTAGCCACACTTCCATATCCCTACAAAGATACACACTGCAACACGATGACCTAGAACGGGAATACTTCGTGCATCAGCCATCGCAACAGTCTGAACAGGCACAGCCATTGGTGATCGCCATTCATGGTTATTCCAGCACGGCTACGGGCTTTGAGGAATACCACGGAATGGCATCGGTAGCCGATCGCCATGGATTTATAATCGCCTATCCTCAGGGTAGCCATTTCGTAGATCGCAGGGATCCCAAGGCAAGCTGGGTGGTCACCTCTTGGAATGACTTGGCTGCTAATACCCCAGTGACGAGTGCTGGACCGCACTGCACTAATGAGGCGATGCCGGCCCCAAGGCCTCCAGAATGTGAAGAATTTTCACGCTGCAGTTGGACATCATGCAATGACGATCTCGGTTTCCTGGAGCGGATGCTGGACCAACTGCAACAGGACTTCTTAGTAGATCCACGGCGCATCTATCTGTTGGGGGTTAGCAATGGTGGCATGATGGCACTGACTCTGGGTTGCCGACTGCCGGAGCGTTTCGCTGCCATGGCGTCGATCATCGCGCAACTGGCGCCAGGACATGATTGCGGCCCCACTACTGATTTACCAATGATTCACTTGGCTGGTGCCAAGGATACTATTGTAAAGATTGACGGTAAGCCTGGTGTGGACGGGTTTATCTATACCAGTCGTGATCAGACCCTTAAAACCTGGGCCCTCTCCCACTCTATGTCCTGCCAAGTTGGCCCTCAGCGCTGGAGTTCATCCCTGTCAGATGATTTGGGACTTGATTGCGTCAGCTATAGTGATTGTCGGGTCGATGGACAAGAGGTGGTGGGCTGTGTCGATCCACAAGGTGATCACGATTGGCCTGGTCAGCGAGTGAAATATCGTGGTGCTACCTGTGTGACCAACTTACAGATTAGATCAATTCCAGATGCGCCGCTCTGTCCAGCTTCTGGAGAGGTTTACGATGACCGAGGAATGGAGCTGGTTTGGCAGTTTTTCAGTCGCTATCCTGATACCTGAGTGACCTTTGTCCATCTTTTTTGGTATACGCCTTAAGATGCTGGTGACTGGCCGAGGTGGTCGGGCTGATAACTCTAGTAATACGTGGATCTACTTACGGGATACTTCATTATGTCAATAATTAAAAAACTTATATTTGTACTGGCTATCACTTCCATTGCGCCCACATTAGCAGCACAGGAGGTCATTAATATATGGCAAGGTAATATCATGCCATACCACAAAGAGAGTGATATAGAGGAGTATCAAGAAAACTGCTGGGAAGAAAAAATGTGCGTTTTTAACGTCGTCAAACCAACCCTCACTATTTACCGAGCAATAGGTAAAAATACGGGTAAAGCGATTATCGTTTTACCTGGAGGCGGTTACCAAACAGAAGCGATAACCCATGAAGGATATGAAGTTGCTGAGGCATTATCCAAAAAAGGTATTACCGCTGCTGTATTAAAATACCGCCTACCAAACCCTAAAACATCAACAAAACCAGAGTTAACACCATTATCAGATGTAAGAGAAAGCATTAGGCTACTACGTGCTCAAAAAGAACAATACGGTATTGAAAGTAATAAAATTGGCGTGCTTGGTTTTTCAGCAGGAAGCCACTTAGCCACTATTGCTGGGTTGTGGCCATCAACAGTACCATCGGAAAACCCAGATTTTTCACTGCTTATCTATGGCATCACAACCTTAAACGATGAAAACAAGAAATGGCTAGAACACAACATGTATTTCAGGCCACTAACAAGCGAAGAAACAAAACAAAACACCTTATTAAACCTGGTTTCAAAGAATACGCCACCGGCCTTTTTAGTGCATGCAATGAACGATGATGTATGCCACTACACTGAAAGCACATTATACGCTGAAGCACTTACCAAGCAGGGTATAGACGTAGAAACTCACCTATATGCCAAAGGCGGACATGGGTTTGGCTTGGGCCGTATAGAAGACGGAACCATTGGCTGGCTTAATTTATCGGTAGAATGGGTAAAACGACTTTAGCTTAATGAACGCTACTAATATGTCCCGGCCGGCCTCTCGGTTTACTGTGATATGGGGTCAGTTTTTAGTTTCAGAAAAGAGCATAACCAATGATTTAGTGTTGTGGTGGGCATCATAATTTTGCTGACGATATCTGCTGACTTCCCAGTCTTCTGCCTTGGTTTTTACAATAGCAGCAATTAGTGCGTCACTGTTTATGGCCCCTAGCTCTCGTAGAGGTAAGTCAATTTTCATTCTGGGGATCCTTATGGTTACAGACTTAACAACCTGAGTAATCGTCCAGCTTTTTCATTCATAAGTAAAGCGTGTTTGATATGAGTCATTTTGAAGTGAGCGTTAGATTTAATCATTTGCCCCTGCCTATTTGACCAAATACCCTAACAAAAAATTATAAGTAGATTATCAACTATAAAATAATCGAAAAAGCATGGAAACACGAAAAGACATGAAAAAAATAATTTATAACATTCCGATTTTCCTTGTAGCATTTATGTTACTACAGGCATGTTCTCAAACCGTTGAGCAAAGAAATTTAAGCGTGGCTACCCCCGAAGAGGTGGGTATGTCGACAGAACGGTTGGAAAGATTGAAAAATCATATGCAAAATGAAATTGACGACGGTAATGCTCCCGGAATAACTACGATGATAGCACGTCATGGTAAGATCGTTCATTTTGAAACCTATGGCTATCAAGATATAGCAAACAAAATACCCATCGATAAAAATACAATATTCAGAATCTATTCGATGACAAAACCCGTTACAGGTGTAGCATTAATGATGCTGTATGAGGAAGGAAAGTTTCAATTGTCAGATCCGGTCTCAAAATATATTCCCGAATTTAAAGAAATGAAGGTAGTAGAGAACGACCATGACCGTAACCCAAAGCTGGTAGACCAGGAACATGAGATGACAATTCGCGAAATCATGACTCATAGTGCAGGCTTTACCTATGGATTATTTGGAAATACTTATGTAGATAGCCTATACCGCGATGCCGATACATTGAATTACCATGCTACATTAAAAGAAATGGCAATTTCCCTTTCGGAAATTCCATTATTGTACCAACCCGGCAAAAATTATCACTATAGTATTTCGGTCGATGTGCAGAGTTATTTGGTTGAAGTACTATCCGGCATGTCATTCCGCGATTTTCTTCAGGAAAGACTTTTTACCCCATTAAAAATGGTAGATACCGATTTTTGGGTTCCCGAAGAAAAAATGGAAAGATTTGCCGAAGTATATGACCGAAAAAAAGGCGAAGGCCTGAAATTATCCACTGAAATAGTTGGCTTAGATCCCAATGTATTTAAAGCTCCGGTAACCTTTTTTAGCGGTGGCGCCGGATTGGTTTCCACTACCATGGATTATATGCGCTTTTGCCAAATGTTGCTAAACGGTGGCGAGTTGGATGGCGTAAGAATACTTGCACCTAGAACGGTAGACTTAATGAGCATGAATCAGTTGCCCGATGGAGTAAAAGGACCTGAAGGCTATGATTTCGGGATTGATTTCGCAGTAGTTAAAGATGGAGATAATGGCAATTCGATTGGAGCATATTACTGGGGCGGAATGGCTGGAACATGGTTTTGGATTGACCCCGTAGAAGATCTAATTTTTGTTGGTATGCGTCAGCAATTTGGGGAAAGGCCCGACCTTGAAAGCATTTCAAGTTCACTTACTTATCAGGCAATAATTGAGTCGAATCAATGGTAAATACTAAAACAACAAAAATGAAACTCATTGAAAAGATAACAGGAAATATTTTAAATTAAATACTCATGTTGTGGGAAGAAAATTTCAACGATACGAAGAATATATTTCAATATTTACTACAAAAACCATATCAAATAATAAGTAGCGAGTTAGAGTGGATATGAGCACTGAAATAGGTCCGATTGAAAGACTACAGCAAGAACCAATGAGTGCTGGACAATGGTATGTTGTAGCAATCTGTATTGGTATTCTGGCGTTGGATGGATACGACGTTTTGTCCATCGCTTTTGCAGCACCTGGAATTACTGCAGAATGGGGTATCTCTAAAGCCACACTTGGGGTCGTGCTTTCGCTCGAACTGATGGGGATGGCCTTAGGTTCCATTCTCATGGGAGCCCTTGCAGATAGCCGAGGGCGCCGAACAACATTATTGCTTGGCCTGATTATTTTGACGGTGGGAATGTTGTGTGCTGGGGCTGCGCCGAATTTGTACTTTCTGGGCTGCGCTCGAGTTTTTACCGGAATAGGTATTGGGGGTTTGTTGGCAACGGCGACGGCGACTTCATCGGATTTTTGCAACGACAAAAACCGCGCTCTTGCCGTGGTTTTGGTGGCTGGCGGTTTTGCCTTTGGCGTCTATCTGGGTGCATCATTTCTCGCACCTTTGCTGAGGGAGTTCGACTGGCGCGTCACCTTTTATCTTGGCGCGTTTGTAAGCCTCATATTCATTCCGCTGGTGTACTTTTGGGTTCCTGAAACGATTACTTTTCTCGAGCGTAAACGGCCAGATGACGCACTGGATCGGATACAGCGCATCATGAGACGCTTTGGCCACCCAGTGCCCGAAAGCCTGCCACTAGTAACAGCTCGCAACGTTGAGCCGGTGGGGGTTGCTAGCTTGTTTAAATCTGGTTTAGCCCCTATTACCTGTATTTTAGTTTTCGCCTACCTGGGCAATGTGGGAACGTATTACTACTTCGTAAAATGGATCCCCACAGTTGTTTCGGACTTGGGCTATTCTTCTTCGGAAGCAACGACTGTTTTAGGTATTATCAGTCTTGGCGGCGTGATCGGTTCCGTTGGACTGAGTATCATTACAAGATTTTTACCGATTCGACCCTTGATGGCACTGTGCTTGATCTCAGCGGCAATAGGCGTTGCGGCTTTTCCGTACTTCACCGAAACATTGCAGAGCATGAAGTCTATTGGGTTTATAACAGGCCTGTTTATTTTTGCGGCCATCTCTGGCTTTTTTGGCTTGTTCGCTATTTCTTACCCATCCTCACTACTCGGTACAGGTTCCGGCCTGGTATTGGGTATTGGCCGTGGTGGAGCGGTACTGGGGCCAATGATCCCTGGCTTCCTATTCGCAGCCGGCATCGTATTTGAAAATATCGCCATTATAATGGCTTCTGGCTCGTTTTTGGCCGGAGTAGCTGTGCTGTTTTTACGGCCTCAGATAAAAGCGTAACTCGCCGACATGTGACTATGCTTCCTGGTCAAGCCTTTTACTGGTTTTGCGCCTTTCCTGTCGATTTCCAGTCAGATTGTCCACTTTATGTTCGACGAAACAAGTAGTGCCAGTAAATACAAGTAGTAGCATAGTAAAGGAAGTCGATGTTGCTGATAGGCAATTATATACCTAGTTCATCAATACCGGCCGGTTAAGTTGTCGATGCGTTTTAGAGGAGACTTATGAACCTGTCACTGACTGAAGAAGCCATGATCCAGGATAAGGCGCGCAAGTTTGCGCAAAACACCCTGGGAACTGTTGCAGCGCAGCTGGACCGCTGTAAGGATGACAAATCTGAGAGACCATTGATTCTACGGAATTTAAAGTAGCTGGCTGATCTCGCCTTTATCGCGGACCAATTTCAGGGCGCACCATCACCAATTGTCACGATGACACATGTAGCCTTATTTGTCGGCTATTCTTTCACTAGGTCAAGGTTTTATTTAATGACTGGAAGTAAAATGTGAGACGGATATTTATCGGAGTGATAAATAGTGTTTTTTGCTATGACCGATTTCGTTTCATCATAATTATTTCCGCCGGTGTTTAAGTTTCTCTCCCAGCGGGGAAAATTGGAGCTGGATACTTCTATACGTATACGGTGACCTTTTGCAAAATAATTGCTGGTTGCATTGAGGTCGATTTCAATCTTATAAATATTATCCGGATGCATCAGTTCGGCTTTAGATAAGCTATTTCGGTAGCGCATGCGTAAAGCGCCTTCCTGTATATTAAACGCTTTGCCGTTTGGGTATACGTCAACAAGCTTTACGGTGAAGTCAGTGTCTAATGCGGAAGATGAAACATAAAGTATTGCTTTCAGGTTACCTGTGACTTCTAAGCCTGTATCAAGCTCCTCAGAACTAAATACAAGCATGTCTTCACGCAGCTCAATGTCTGATTGGTCGTAACTACCAGCTTCTTTTTCACTGCCAGTACAGCAAGTGTGGCCGCCAAGAGAAGGTACTGGATTTTCAGGATCATATGTAAAAGTACTGCGTGTATTTCCTGTGGAAATGCTATTCTGGAGTCTGCCGTCACCGATGCGACTTTTGGCGTTGGTCTGGCTATTTAAATACCAAGGTTGATAATCGGTTTTTTCTAACGGCCAACGTTCACTGCTACGCCATTCATTTTTGCCCATCAAATAGTATTGTACTTTTGGCATGGTCTTGAGAGCATTTTTATCCTCTTTTAGCCAAAAGTCGAACCAGCGCAATTGTAGATCTGTGTAGTTAAATGATGCATTCCCAAGATTTCTTTCTCCGACGATAAAATCTTCGTCGGATTCAGTGAAATCACAGTGTGTGCCAGGACCAATAACGACATATTGATTATCTCTTGCTTCTTTGCTTAGGGCATTGCTTTGGAATTTTTGAAACATTTCTAGGGTGATAGATGGTCCATAGTCATACCAGTTATCAAAAAATAGCGCAGGAATATCAAATGAATCGTCGCCTTTGGCGAAGTCTTTATTTCTGTAAAAATTGCTGTCCGGTGCATTGCGCACCCATTGTTTGTATTCCGTTGGTGGTGCGTTTGCTCTGTCTAGTAACGTTTCGGTGGGGAGCGTCGGAAGTAAGGTTAGATAGTGAGAGAAGTCCAGCTTGGGTGCCATCTCAAATAATTCTGCCTCTGGTGAGCGGAACCATTCCTCGGAGTCTAGATGAGCGGGTGGGCCATAAAATACCTGAGAGCCATTGCTAAAAAACCAGCCGGCAGTTTGCGCAAGTTCGAGCACGCCGCCGCTAAAAGCTTGCCAAGCGCGGCCTGGAACGTAATAACCAGAGGCTGCTGACATGGGAATGGCGGTGGTGTGATTGGGGTGGTTGGTAGCGGCCATCACTATTTGAGTTTCTCCTAGATAGGAGCAGCCAGCTGTGCCGATTTTCTTATTTGACCAGGGCTGTGAAGCTAGCCAGTCAAGGGTATCATTGCCATCTTCGCGCCGTTTGTGAGCAGCAATATAATTACCCTGTGACTCATAACGTCCGCGAATATCTTGTATTGCAACTACATAGCCATTTTCAACTAGCTTTCTAAAGGTTTTATTCCAGTCAAGAGTGCCTTGCTTGTTGTAAACTGTGCGGATGAGGACAGTTGGCAATTTGTCGTTTGAATTTTTCGGAAAATATAAGTCAGTGGATAGAAGAGTACCGTCTCTCATCGGGATCATCATGCTTTTTTGTACATGAATAGTGTGACTTTCGCTGGCACCAATCAAGCTGTTGGGAATAAGAATAATAAGAATAATAAGAATAAAAGAAATAACGTGAATCTTCATAGCAAATAGTGTCGTCGTGATGTTTTTGAGACTTTCATGAGGAGTTAACAATTAACTCCTCATGAAAACGAAAAAGTAAAGTTATTCATATGGCTGGGAGGGGCATAGTCAAAAATAAAATTAATACGATCTTCTTTACCTTTATTCAGTACGCTGTGCATTAATTGGTTGTTAACTTCGTAGGCTTGACCGACCTGTAACTGATATGGGCGTCCATCAAGTGAAAATCTTACTCTCGGATTAGTAGTAATTGGAATATGAATACGATGAGCATGTTTGAATGAGGGATGAGTGTCCACATGCGGCTTGATTATAGTCCCTGATGGAAGACGGGCTGCCATAGCGCGTATTACTAGACCGCCTGGAGGGTAATGTGTTGCGATAATTTGGTCGATTAATGGTTGCGCTGTCTCAGCTAATATGTCCCAGCCGGCCTCTCGGCTTACTGTGATATGGGGCCAGTTAATAGTTTCAGAAAAGAGCATAACTAATGACCTAGTGCTGTGGTGGGCATCATAAGTTTGCTGACGATATTTGTTGACTTCCCAGTCTTCTGCCTTAGTTTTTACAATAGCAGCAATTAGTGCGTCACTCTTTATTATCCCTAGCTCTCGTAGAGGTAAATCAATTTTCATTCTGGCGGCCCTTATGGTTACAGACTCAACGACCTATGTAATCGTCCAGATTTTGCATTCATAAGTAAAGCGTATTTGACATGAATTATGTTTAAGTGAGCGTTAGATTTAATCATTTGCCCCTGGCTATTTGAATAATTATCCTTCAAGAAATAATAATTACTAGATCATCAATCTTGTTCTAAAACAACAAAATAGTGTTTCGGGAGAGCCTATGACAAGCCAATATCAAAAAGTTGCATTTAATCCTCTAGGCCGCGCTATTGCGTTAGCCTCTATTTCTTCGTTATTCGTTGCGCAGGCTGCAGCGCAGGAGGGGTCTGATCAAGGCGCAAGACTCGAAGAGGTCATAGTTACTGCTACCAAGCGTGAATTAAATATGCAGGACCTGGGCCAGTCTATTCAAGCTTTTGATTCTGATGATATAAAGACATTGGGATTTAGCAATATGAAAGACTACATGAAGTCGATCCCAGGCCTGTCTACAGTGTCTTTACGTCCCGGTCGCTCTGAAGTGGTATTTCGTGGTGTCAGTACGGGCAGTGGTGAGTGGCGGACAGATTCTGGATCTGCGGTCTATTTCGGTGAAATCCCCATGACCTCGGCGACTCAGGCAGTTGACCCCCGCCTAGTGGATGTGGAGCGGCTGGAGGCCTTGCCTGGTCCTCAGGGTACATTGTTTGGCTCCAGTTCTCAGTCTGGTGCGTTGCGTATCATTCCCAATAAGGCTGATCATTCCGGTGCGTACGGCCAGATAACTGCTGGTGGCACGTACATGAGAGAGGGTGATCCGGGTTACAAGGTTGAAGCCTATGTAAACCTCCCGCTGATTGAAGATAAGTTGGCCGTTCGCGGGGTGGTCTTTGATTCAACTGACGGTGGTTATATCGATAATGTCTTAGGCACCAACATTTTTTCTAATGATGATAACGCTGATGTTGTTGAGGATAATTTTAACAAGTGGAAGCAAAGCGGTTATCGGCTCAGTGCTCTGTGGACGGTTAATGACAATTGGGACGCAGAGCTCATGTATATGAGCCAGGAGCAGCGTTCAGAGGGTGATTGGGCTTCAGACCCCAATGCTCCTGGCCTAGGTGATCTGGAGATAGTCCGGTTTCACAAAGATCAGCGTGATGACGATTGGTGGTTGGCTGCATTAACCATCACCGGCGATCTGGACTTTGCAGAATTAACTGTTAGCAGCAGTTATCTGGATCGCGAAATCTACTATGAGTTCGATGCCAATACCAACGGTCAGATCCGTGCCCAGCGTGTATTAACCCCGGGTGACTACCTTTATGCCAACGTGCAATACGATACAGGATTTCAGCCAGAAACCTCCGTCAATGACCAAACCGCTGAGCGCATTACCCATGAGGTTCGCTTGGCCTCTGTTGGTGATTCAAGACTTAAGTGGATGGTTGGTGCCTTTTATGAAAAGACTGATGACTACTGGGATTATTCCTTTGGTCGTGTAAAAGATTTGGCTTCAACAAACTTCGGTGCCTACTGGGGATTAGCTTACGATACCTACTTCCCCAATACCAATGATTGGTATGCTGAAGAATATACTGCCAAGACAACTCAGAAGGCGGTTTTTGGCGAAATGAGTTTCGATTTCAATGATCGTCTGACGGGGACTTTAGGCGCCCGCTGGTTTGAATATAAGCGCGACCGTAAAGAGTTTAAAGAATGGCCTCGTGGCAATCCTTACGAAACCGACATCTATGTGGGTAAGGACGATGATACGCTGTATAAAGCCGCACTTAATTACGATATTGACGATGACAAAATGATTTATGCTCTTTGGAGCGAAGGTTTTCGTTTGGGTGGATTTAACTCCATCAAAAATCCGAACTCGATTTTACCTGACCAATATAACAAAGATACTCTGACCAATATGGAAGTGGGTTTAAAAAGTCAGTGGATGGATAATCGCTTACAGCTAAACGCCTCCCTGTACCAAATGGCCTGGAAAGATATTCAGCGTGGCATTACTGATCCGAATGACTGGACCGCCAACGGTACCATTAATATGGGTGATGCAGAATTATCCGGTGCGGAGGTCTCAATGACCTTCTTGGTATCAGATAATTTAACGGTTGATGCGTCCTATGCAGTGTTAGATTCTAAGCTTGAGGATAATTACTATCAAGGTGATCTTCTTGGTCAGACTGATCCCGGCGACCAGTTAGGTGCCAGGGGTCAGGAATTAGCTATCGCAACGCCGAGCAAGTGGTGGATTGGTGTTGAGTACTCCATGCCTAGTTTAATGGGTAACGCTGATGGCTGGGTTCGTTACGACCACACCTGGCAGGAAGAGATGTACCACGACTGGTGGAATGCACTAAATGGGGTTGATCCTGATCCTACAGTTAATGGCAGAAAATTGATCAAAGATCAGGGTGAAGCCAGCTTGCAGTTTGGATTGGAGGAAGAGGGTAATTGGAGTGTCACTTTAAGCGTCTGGAACCTCTGGGATGACCGCAATGCCCAGTGGATTACCTCCGACTATGACAACAGTTTTGGTCCAGAGGGTACCTGGTCGAGTATAGGTCGGTATGTCAATATGCCCAACTACAATGCTCCAAGATCGTTTGAAATCACGTTTACCAAGGATTTCAATTGATAAGATAACGCGGTCTATGTAAATAACCCAACTGATGGTTACGCTAGTGGCCATCAGTTGGCCCCTTCATTAGTCCTTTAGAGCAGACCGTTTGTGCTTTCAGTCAGCGGTCTTTAAAGGATTTCCTGTAATTTGTCAGCCGTAAGTTGTAGCTGGTAAAAAACTTTTTTTAGCTAAACCAGAGAGTTGTATCATTATGTTTAAAGTCCATTCCTTTGTCGTTGTTGCTGTCGGTCTTATTACCAGTGTATTAGCCGGTTGTAGGAGCGATTCAGGTACAGAACAGGTGCGCCCCGCCTGGAATGATATTGCTGTTATTCGTGAAAATGTGGAATCTCCACGGGCACATTTTGTGGCTTACCCTGATAAGAATACTGCGATCAATGCAGATCTGGCGAACCATAAAAAATTTCAGATACTCAATGGTAATTGGGCTTTTAATTATGCGGAAAAACCGGCCGATCGGCCGGCCGATTTTTACCAAACCGATTTTGATATCAGCGCCTGGGATACTATTACTGTCCCCTCAAACTGGGAGCGGGAAGGGCATGGCTACCCCATCTATATTAATATTCCCTATCCTTTTGAGATAGATGAACCCAATGTGCCGACGGAAGAGAATCCGGTGGGTTCCTATCGTCGTGATTTTACTTTACCTGTTGATTGGCAAAAAGATGATATCTTTTTGCAATTCGGTGCGGTCAGTTCAGCCTTTTATGTCTGGATTAACGGTGAATATGTTGGTTATAGCGAAGGCAGTAAAACTCCCAGCGAGTTTAATATTAGTCAATGGGCAATACCCGGCAACAATAGCATAGCGGTTGAAGTCTATCGCTGGAGTACCGGTTCCTATCTGGAGGATCAAGACTTTTGGTCATTATCGGGTATTCAGCGTGATGTCAGTATTTATGCCAGAAGCAAGCAAAGAGTTAGAGATTTTACCGTTCACTCTGAGCTGACCAATGCAATGCAGGACGGTGATTTTGCATTGGATTTGTCGCTTTTTAATAATGCCGATGCCAGTGATGTCATATTGGACGTAGTAGTTGAAAAAGACGGCGCATTCCTGTTTGAAAGTAGTGAGACCTTATCACTACAAAGTGGAGAAAATAGTGCAGCGGTGGCTGGGGTTATCAAAGACGTAGATGCCTGGAGTGCAGAGACGCCTAATCTCTACCGCTTACTGATCACTTTAAAGGACAAAAAGGGAGAAGTGCTTGAGGTTATCTCGCGCAATATAGGTTTTCGCACAGTTGAAATTGCCAATGGTGTCTTTCTGGTCAATGGTAAAAAAGTTAAGTTAAAAGGCGTCAATCTGCATGAACATCACGACCGTTCGGGTCATGTGTTAGACGAGGAGACCATGCGCAAAGATATTACCCTGATGAAAAAGGCGAATATGAATGCGGTACGTACGTCTCATTATCCCTTCCCCGAACGTTTTTATGAGCTAACTGATGAGCTCGGCCTTTATGTGGTGGATGAGGCTAATATCGAAAGCCATGGCTATGGTTATGATCATGATAAAACTCTGGGCAATAAACCGCACTGGATGGAGCATCATATGGATCGTACCATTCGTATGTTCCACCGCGATAAAAATCATCCTTCAATTGTTATCTGGTCTCTGGGTAATGAAGCCGGCGATGGGGTGAATCTCGGTGCTACCTACAGGTGGTTAAAGGAGCAAGATAGTTCTCGCCCGGTACAGTATGAAACAGAAGGCGATATTAACCTAGTCGGTGAGCGTCATTCGGATTTTCATTCGAGTATGTATTGGCGTCAGTGGGATTTGGAAAAGTATGCAGAAGAACATGGTGACCGCCCCTTCCTGCTTATTGAATATTCCCATGCCATGGGGAACAGTAATGGCAACCTTGCTGACTACTGGCGTGTCATTGATGCTCATGATAATCTCAGTGGTGGTTTTATTTGGGACTGGGTTGATCAAGGTTTATTAGAGCACGACGAGGAAGGTGTGCCTTACTGGACCTATGGTGGTGACTATGGGCCTGCAAATGTCCCTTCCAGCGGCAACTTTTGCCTCAATGGTATTGTATTTCCCGATCGCGACGTACAGCCTGCATTTTGGGAGGTTAAACGCGTCTATCAGCATGTAAAGTTTGAGGCTCTGAGCCTTGATCGCGGATTGATTCGTGTGGATAACCAATATGACTTTATTTCGCTCGACGGCTTTGAGTTGCGCTGGAAGCTACTCGGTAATGGTGCTGTAGTTAAGTCGGGAGTGGTTGATTCCCTGACAATTGAGCCTGAAACGGCAGGCGTTGTCGATCTGGGTTATCGGTTACCTGAGTTGGAAAAGGGCGTGGAATACCATCTGAATCTGGACCTTGTCGGGGTCAATGCCCGAGGCGTACTGCCAGCCAATCACAGTTATGCTCAAAGTCAGTTTGAGATTTTTAATGCCGAGTCTCAGCCCGTTATAACACAGCGAGCTGGTGGCACACCTGTTGTTCATGTAAGCAATGATATATTGGCAGTAATGGCGGGTACTTTCAGTGTCCGCTTTGATCAAGGAACGGGCCTACTGTCACAGGTAGAAATAGCAGGTAAACGGCAGCTTATTTCACCTCTCACACCTAATCTATGGCGTGCTCCCACGGATAATGATTTTGGCAACTATATGATCGACTGGGCGAAAGTCTGGAAGGAGTCCGATCAGAATCGTCAGCTGTCCTCTTTGGAGGTGATTAGTCAGGATGTGGAATCTGTTACTGTGCGTGCTGTTTATGGTTTTAATAATGCTGTGGGCCAGCAGGTTGCCTCTTGGCAAGCTGACTTTCAGATCTTTGCCGGAGGTGATGTCAAAGTCGAAAATCATTTTGAAAAGGTGCCTGGGCAACCACAGTTACCGCGTTTAGGGATGAATCTGCAAATCCCAAAAGCTATGGACCAGGTCGAGTGGTTGGGTCGCGGACCTTTTGAGAATTATCGTGATCGTAAGTTGGCGGCGCAGGTAGGTCGTTATAAGAATACCGTTGGCGACCATTATGTTCCTTATATCCGACCCCAGGAAAACGGCTATAAGACAGAT